>ENA-UESH01000458-UESH01000458.1-human-gut-metagenome-genome-assembly--contig:-NODE-458-length-39707-cov-11.730785_pt1 | contig 39707 bp, 29 predicted proteins | sample MGYA00243001_ERZ508002 | MGnify/ENA primary metagenome ERZ508002 (study PRJEB26167, sample SAMN06115447) | human gut metagenome | host: Homo sapiens | place: China:Anhui | collected 2015-08-07... | reverse complement strand
CTGTTTTGAACAACAACGTATATCGAAACTATCTGAAACGACCGATCTAATATAGTTTGACCGATCATAATGCCTATCCAGAAGAATCTTTTCCGCCCACAGGTTCGCATCGTCTATTGGAAGAAAATCTGTTAAAACACTCATTGATGTCTCACGAGTAATTTGATCCGAAAACAACACAGGCAATCCTGCCGTCTGCGCTTCCACTCCAGATACCGGCAAACCCTCATATAATGACGGAAGAACAAAGACATCGGCCGCGGAATAGTATTCATTCACGTTTCCAACTGATCCCTTGAACGAAATATATTGGCTGACGCCCTGTTTTTCGGCATATCGTTGTACATCGCCATTCAGTTCATCATCCCCGAACCACCAGAAACGGAAGTCAACTTTACTGTTGGCAAGTTCGCGAATGATATCGACAATAAAGTAGGGATTCTTCTGGGTTGTGATCCTACCAACCGTCATCACAACAATTATATCTCCACAATTTTCGATCCCTCGAATTTTGTTCCGCGCAACCTCCGAATAACGAAAACGGGATATGTTTATTGCATTAGGTATAATCCTGTATTTTCTCTTCCCAAATAGGCCATCACCGGCTTTATGCGAACATGCGATATATTTGTTCGCAAAATGCAGAGCCAACGCAGAAAATGGCTTATTCCTTAATTGCTTCCACCAAACATCACCATTCTGTGCAGCATGACTATGCAATATACGAATGGGAACATTGAATGCAGCTGCTGCAGCAAGCACCGGAACTCCGCTATTAACGACATTGCAATGAACGACATCATAATGACTCTTCTTAAATATATTGAGAATAAGTGAGAAAAATTTTAATGGATGTTTGATATATGAAGGAAGCAGGAACACGTTATCCCCATTACCCGCAATTTCCTTATAATACGGTGAACCAACATCATCTATCACCAAGAAATCGAATCGCATTTCAGGACCATGCAACGCCCTGTAATAATTCATAACATAGCTTGCTACACCATTGGAACGTTGCAGTCCTCTGGTCACCATTAATATTCTCAAATTCAAGTGCCCCTTATTTTATGTCAAGAATGTATCACACTACTATCGACGAGTTGACTATACCATTCACCAAGTTGTTGTGCGCTGTCTTTGATATCGTACCCGGCATGGCATATGGCGTTTTTTTCATCACTTCGTTTGGCTACGGGTGACATTTCTGCAAGTTCAACTGCCCATGCATCGGTTTTATCCAATGGAAAGAATTTAACGAGACCGGGGATAATGCTCGCCTCCCTCGGAACATAATTGGATGCGATCACCGGTAATCCTGAAGCTTGTGCTTCTATAGAGACCATACCCAGCCCTTCATAGGTGGAGGGGAAAGCAAGCACATCGAGCGCTTGATACAAGCTACTAATATCGTTACGTACACCCAGCATGCGTACCGAACGTTCGAGTCCAAGTTCATGAATCCGTGCCTGCACTTGCTTCATCATGTCGCCATCGCCCGCGAGAGCAAGGACAGCATTTGGATGACACTCGAGTACCTGTTTGAACACATCAAGCGTGAACAATTGGTTCTTCTGGAAGCACATACGCCCCACTTGACCGATGAGCAGTTGATTGTCAGCAACACCCAACTCGGCACGTTTAGCGGCTCGCACCATAGGATTGAAACGGAATATCTCGGGCTCAATAGCGTTACGAATAATCCTGACCTTGCCGGCAGCATCAAGCTTTTCGCCAAATAGCCACTGAGCCGTGTAATGCGAGCAAGCTGCATAATGTGTGGGATATACCTTCGCAAACGGACGCAAAGCCATCTTCACTGCGGTCTTCGTGTACTCACGCGGATTACTGGTCGAGTGACTGTGCGCAATACGTACCGGTACGCCCGCTCTCTTAGCGGCACCTAACGGGAATACACTCAATGCATTCATATGCGAATGTACAATCGTCGGCTTGAGATCGCAAAACAACTGCTCGCATGCATTTATGTATGCAGACAGATGCTTATAGGAAGGTATCGTGAATACTCGGCCACCGAGTGCTTTGATCTCATCCTCAGGAACCACCGTGGAGTCATTCTGTACGATGAAATCAAACTGGATACGGCTATGGTCGATATGACGATAATGATTCATGACGGTGGCTTCCACGCCGCCGCCCATCATTCTGCCGACAACTTGTGCTACACGAATCAGTTCAGACATAACGGTACCTAATTGCAGTTAACCAAACATAACCGCACTGATCCGCCAATCCATAGTTGCTCCGGCTCACAGCTCCGCACGCCCTCCATCTCGACTAAACTTAGTAGTAGCGTACCACTTATCTTCTATTTTTCGGGGGAGCCCGGGTTCTAGATAGAAGCGCAACACCCGCTCTATGGTTGGAAGTGTTCAGGTTCTAACTGGAGAAGGTGTTGCGCCCATGACGAAAGTGTATTCCCACCTGTCGGCCGAAGAGCGGGTCCGGATCGACGAGCTGAGGAACCGTGACGGGCTCGGCGTGTGCCAGATCGCGTTGAGGATCGGCCGCGACAAGTCCACCGTCAGCCGCGAGCCGGGACGCGGCCCGTGGTTCGCGTCCGACGAGAACGAGTCCTACCGGCCCTACAGGCCGAAACGGCTGAAGACGGGCGCGTGGACGTCCCGTCCGTTCTACTCGGCCATGACCGCGCAGAGGAAGGCCGAACAACGCGCCCGCCAGCCGCGCAAGCCCATGCGCATAGCGTACTCCCCGTTGCCCGCATGGGTCATGGACGCGCTCAGGAAGGGGTGGACGCCGGAAAGGATCGAGGGGCGACTGAAGGTCGAATGGCCCGACGACCCGCATATGAGGATCAGCCACGCGTGCCTCCACCAGTGGATCCACGCGAAACCGCAGAGGGCGTTGGACCTCAGGCAGTACCTGCCTCGCGGCAAGCGGCACCGCACGCGTTCGAAGGGCAGGAGGGCGAGGGGGCCGCGCATCCCGATGCGCGTGCCGATCACGGACCGGCCGAAGAAGGTGGACTCGCGCCATGAGTTCGGCCACTTCGAATCCGACACCGTGGTCGGCGCGTCCCCGTCCAAGCGGCGCATCGACACGCAGGTCGAACGCAAGAGCCGCAGGCTGTCCGCCCGGTTCATCCCCGACAAGGGCGCGCCGGCGACCGCGCGCGCCGAATACGACATCCACAAGGACATCCCCGCGCCCGCGCGCATCGACCGGACCTGGGACAGCGGCACCGAATCCTCCTGCCACCTGCTCGTGGACGAGGCGTTGGGCATGCTCACCTACTATGCGGACCCCTACTCCTCACACCAGCGCGGCACGAACGAGAACCGCAACGGGCGCATCCGCCGCTACCTGCCCAAGAGAACCAGCTTCGACGACCTGACGGACGAGGACCTGCAGGCCATCGTCCAGGAGATCAACGACACCCCATGAAGGTCCTGGACTGGGAAACGCCCAACGAGGTTTGGTACCGCGAGCTCGGCAAGCTAATGCCGAAGACAAGCCACCCAAAGACGAGCGTCGCACTTACAAATTGAATCCGGGAATGAGGCTATTCTTCACACGAGCAAGAATAACTTCGAGTAAACCGCCGAAATAAGCCAATGCACAATCACCATGATCGGAATACTCCAAATATATGAGTCATCAGAATTCTCGTTTTGATTTAAGCCTTGGCACGGCAGCCACTGCCCATAGGAGTAGTGGAAGGGCATAAAAGGCATATCCTTCGAACTGCACATACAGGTATATGGTCAACAGCAGCCAGCAGACAGTGGTCTTGTTCCAGGCATGGTTATGGCTAATCCACCGCAGCACTAGTACCACGAGAATTACAGAAGCAATCAGGCCGAACTCCACGAAAAAGCTGGTGTAGGCGCTCATCGTGAACATGTTTGCTGGTGTCACTTGTGCGTACCAGCCCTTCGGTGCCGAAGCGTTCAGGCCCAGACGTTCCAGAGACCGCACTGCGGTATCGGCACCCTGATGGGTGGCATCGGATAGATTGCCTGCGCCATAGCCGAGCAACAACTGCTTTGGATGCTTCAACGCACCCGCACCTGGTCCCAGTGACTGCCATAAACGGGCATAGAACGAACCGTCACCGTCAAAGCCAAGCTCGGCTATGGAGCTCAACCGATGGTTCACTGCCACGCTGCATGCGCCGAGACCGACCGTGACCACCAGTTCCCCGAACGCCACAAGCCGGCCGCGCCACGTGTGCCAACTGTTCATCTCGATAATCACAAACACCAACGCGATAATCGAGTCAAGAATGATGCGCACGCCTGCACCCATGAGCACCGAGCCTGCAGCGAATACCATGATAAGGACGCGCAGTTGGTTTGCACGCTTGTGGTCACGACCACGCACCAGCCAGATCAGCGGCAGCAGCACACCGAACAGGTGCATACCTATATAGCTCGGTTCTGCGAACAGAAACTGCGGGCGGCCACCGCCCCAATGCGAAGTGCTGCTGATGTACTGGCGGCTCATCAGATGAATGAAGAAGTTCTTTACGGAAGTCCAATCAAACATGATTGACAACCGCTGCACCACGCCGACTGCGAAGGCGAACCAATATACGAGAATCAGCAGATCCAACATGCGCCGCCAAGACAAGCGCTTGATACGTAATGCCATGTCCAACGCACACAGGCAGGCGAGAGCCCCAGCCACGCCGGCCAGCGACACCAGCGCCGGAAGCCGATGGAATGCTACCAGACACCAATCCACTGCAGACAGCGCGATTAACAGCACCGGAAACAGGAAGAATGCGCGGAAACGGTGCCAAACCTGCGGCAGCAAACGCCAGTTCGCTACCGCATATGCCATAAACAACCACGGAGAAAGCGGCGTCCAAAACGGCATGTATGGGCCTGCTACTGTGCCGTCAATCGGCAGCATGGCGAGCGCCGCATAGAACAAAAAATCTGAGGAATCGACCAATATCGGTCGATCATTATCAAACGAGACGCCGGCTTTCCCGAAATCCGCCTCGGCGATGCCGGCAATATTAGAATCAGTCACTCATTACTCCCACTGTCATCACCCAACAGCATGCCACTGTAACGGACAAATCGTATCGGGAGATGAAACCGGCGTGAGAATGACGTGAATACTTACGTCTTACGTCAGCTTGATGTCAGACCGTGTAAGCATACTGCCGCGTGATTTGAGGGCGCACCGGAGCTTCCTCAACGCGGTAGTGCTTACGCATGCTGGTCAGGATGGTGCGCAGCGCCTTGTTTGTCTGCTCGGCGGCAGTGCGGAATTTTGCATATTCCTTACCGTGCGGATCCTCAATATCCTCGGGTTCGGGAAGCATGGGCCGAATAATGGAAGCAGAGTCAATCACTGACTGCAAGCGTTCCTGAATGGTCAAGCCCTTGACCAGCCCGTTGCGCGCGCAGTACTCGCACATGTTGGCGAAGTCACCCAATAGGAACGTGTATTTCACAGCGGTGGGAGCCAACGTGACGATGTCTTTGCGCTGATCCTTTTCAAAGCACAGGATCAGATCAGCTGACTTGGCCATCGGCTGTGTCAGGCGTCGAGAGCGGAACCCACTCGGTTCGATGCCCACGCTCTCCATGAGCAGGGCGCTGTTGGGGTCAATCTGGTGCATGGGCAAGCCATGCGTGCCCGCGCTGGAAACCTGCACTGTGGTACCGGAAAGGTAGCGGGTGAGCAGCAACTCGCCCATGGGAGAACGACAGATATTGCCGGTGCAGACGAACATAATGTGCATGGGCTCAGTCCTTCTTCATACTTACAACGCTACCTTGCGGGCCTGCGTACAAACCACTAGCGCACTATTTTAGTCCGATACGTCGGACTGTGACCAATCCGCGTCCGCCCACCACCACTTCATCTTCACATGAATGTTACAAGGGATTCACTTTTTGGGCGGATTTTGCTATAGGGGGGGGGGTGGCATTCGTGCTAGGGTGGGCGAGAGAATGAATGTTTCTTGCGGTTTTTGGGGAACGATGGAGGAAGAATTCAGTATCATGCCGAAGGACAGAGGCACAGCAGCAGAGTCGCAGGCAACAAGCACCGCGACCATGGCAATGCCCAAAGTACGGGCGAGCGGGAGCCGGTCCTCGGCTTCGTTCTCCCCCGTTGCCGAATGTGACATTGCGCCGACATTCTTTGACGGCACCTACTTCTCCTCTACACCGGACGGCAGCTCCACACATAACGACACCACAAACATACGTCCATTGATGGGCTATTCTGTGCCGAAGTGGCGATATCTCTATAACACGACCTTGGTCGTGCTTGATCTGCTGATGACCATTGTGTCCACGTACATCGTGTTCCTGCTCCGACCTTTCGCTTATACCTATGTGCAGAGCATTGGCCCCGGCGAATACGGCGTTTTTAGCTTCCTGCTGTTGACCTGCGTATCGTGGCTCATCAGTCTGTATTCCGCACGCTCCTATGAACGGCACACCATGGGTGAGGGCTATGCCCTGTACGCCAAGCTGTTGAACGCTGCGTTCATCGATTTCATTATGCTGTGCACGTTGGGGTACCTGTTCCACCTCAATCTTCCCCGGTCGTTGAATGTGTTCATTCCGCTGGTTTCACTGGTGTTGGTTATTATCGAGCGTTGGATTATGCGCCGCGCGCTGCACCGCAACCGCATGAATAGCGAATTCAACTACCCGACTGTGGTTATTGGGTCTCCGGAAGGTATCCACCGGACGGTCGAACAATTGCGCCAGTGCCGTGGCCTCGGCTACGCGCCAATTGCGGTGTGCCCAGTGGCTTCAGTCAAGAACGAGGATGACCCGGATTCGGCGCAGCATTTGGTGTCGGTGCCCTTCACTCCTGCCAACGATGCTGAGGCACGACTGAAGGTGTTGCCACTCAACTCGCATTTGCCGCAAACCGCGAAGCGTATGAAGGCACGTACCGTATTGGTAGCTGATGTACTTACCCGTGATTCTGAGACCATGCGTACATTGTCCCTGGCCGTGGAATCCATGGGCATTGAATTGGCCCTCACTACCTCTGTGGCTGATTTGAGCGGCGCTGACCTGCATTTCCGCAACGATCCGACGATGCCAGTAGTCACTGCACGACTGACGCAGTACTCAACAGTTACCCGCATCCTCAAGCGTGTGTGCGATATCGTGCTTTCCGGTATCGCCATTATCTTGAGCTCGCCCATCATGCTATGGGTGGCATACAAGGTCAAGCGGGAAGACGGCGGCCCTGTGTTCTATTCGCAGACGCGCATCGGCATTTACGGCAAGCCGTTTACCATGTACAAGTTCCGTTCCATGCGCACTGATGCCGACGAGATCAAGGCGAAACTGGCTAAGGAACGCGGCATTGAGGATCGTTTTATCTTCAAGCTCAAGGACGATCCACGCGTGACTAAGATCGGTCACTTTATTCGTAAAACATCGCTGGATGAGTTCCCGCAGTTCTTTAACGTGTTCAAGGGCGATATGAGCTTGGTTGGGCCTCGCCCGCCGCTGCCTGAAGAAGTCGCGCGATATGACATGCTGTATTCCACGAGACTGCTGGTTAAGCCTGGTATTACTGGACCGTGGCAGATTTCCGGACGCAGCGATTTGACTCAGGAACAGTCGGAGTATGCGGATGTGTCGTATATTCAGGACTGGTCTATCACGGGGGACATCGTGATTCTGTTGAAGACTGTGGTGGCAGTGTTTAAGGGGACTGGATCGTACTGAGTTTTCTTTGGGAATGTTGAAATGTTGAGAGGGCGTCAGCTTCTTGCTGACGCCCTTCTTTTGTCTCTCCCTCAGCCTGTGTGATATGAACTGATTTTTGTTCCGCATTTCCCCCTAACTCGATGGGAGATGATGGAACCATGACAAAAGGAACGAGATACACGCCGGAGTTCAAGGCGAAGGCCGTCAGGCTGTTGACCGAGTCGCGCGGCTCGTATTCGTCGGAGACCAAGGCGATCGAACAGGTCGCCAAGGATCCGGGGGCCGCGCCGGAGACGCTGCGCCGTTGGCGCAACAAGACGGACGCCACGGTCGCGGCGGAGACCAAGCGGTCGGCCGAAGACGCGATGGCGGAGTTGAAGAGTTTGCGGGCCGAGGTCGCGCGATTGAGGCGGGCGAACGAGATATTGACGACGGCGTCGGCTTTTTTCGCGGCACGGCTCGACCCGACACGGCGTTGATGGCCGCTTACATCGACGAATTCAAGGACCGTTTCAGGGTCGGGCCGATCTGCAGGGTGCTGGCCGCTTCGCTGGACTGCGGGCTCGTCACGCCGCGCGGCTACCGCATGTTCAAATCCAGGCCCGTCAGCCGCATGGCCGCCAGGCACGAGGCGCTGGCCCGCGACATCCTCGAGATCCATGCCGATTTCTTCATGGCCGTGTACGGGTACCGCAAGACGCACGCCCGGTTGTTGGCGCGGGGCTGGGATCCGGCCGAGATCGGCCGCGACCAGGTGATGAACGTCATGCGGGAATCGGGAATCCGCGGCGTGCGCCGCGGCAGGACGCCCGTCACCACCAAACCGGCGAAGGGCACGGGCGGCAGGCCCGACCTCGTGGAACGCGGGTTCGAGGCGGAGGCGCCGAACCGGCTGCACGTGGCCGACATCACCTACGTGCGCATGGCCAACGGCTCGTTCGGCTACACGGCGTTCGTCACCGACGTGTTCGCCCGCAGGATCGTCGGATGGGCGTGCGCCACCACCATGGACACCAGGGAGCTGCCGCTGCAGGCGCTGGAACAGGCGATATCATGGGCCGCCCCGCATGGCGGCACGGACGGTCTCGTGCACCATTCCGATTAAGCCGGGTTTGTTGTTAAGCCGGGGAACGGTTCGGGGTCTTGGTGGCTGGCCGTGTCCCATGTGGTTTCCCGGCTTAACGTTCCGGGTTATGTTCGTCTTGTCCCATTTGATTCGAACGAAGGAGTTTGCCATGGGTGAGACGACGGTTGGCCATGTCGCGGGCGAGGTGGTCCGCGCGCTTTACGGGGCCGGTTATATGGAATCCACCATAGGCCAGTACCGCAAGTCCATCAGGGCGTTGGAACGGTACGCCGGAGGCCCGGATGCGGTGTACACGCGTGGGTTGGGCGCGGGGTTCGCCGCGTCGACCTTCAGTGAGCGGACGGGCGGTTTCAGCAGGCAGCGGTGGTTCGATTACGGCAGGCTGGCGCGTTTGTGCGACTCGTATCTGCGGTCCGGTTCGGTGGACCTGGGCAAGTGGCGCAGGAGCAGGCTTGCGGAGCCGGTGGTTCCGGGTTTGGCCGTGGTCATGGAGCGTTGGGAGGCGTATCTCGCCGGTTCGGGACTGGCTTCGGCGACGGTGGGGCATTACCGTCGGATGGCGGGCTTGTTCCTCACGTGGCTGGAATCTCATGGGGTCGTGTCGTTGGACGGTTCGGATGGCTCGCATGTGCTGGGGTTCCTGGCCGGGCTGCGTTCACGCTGGTCGGAGTCGTCGATGCGGCACGCCGCGTCGGACCTGCGCCCGTTGTTCAGATGGCTCGGGCGGGATGACCTGGCGGACGCGATCGGCCTGGCCGGCATACGCAGGACCCACGCGATCGCGGGAACGTTGCCCGACGACGAGCACCGCCGCTTGCTGGAGGCGTGCGCCTCGCGGTCGGTGCCGTCGAGGGACGCGGCGATCACCCTGCTGTCGCTGACGTGCGGGCTGAGGGCATGCGATGTGATCGGTCTGAGGATCGCCGACGTGGATTGGGATTCCATGAGCATAGGTCTGGTGCAGCGAAAGACGGGCAATCCGTTGACCGTGCCGATGACGGGACCGCTGGCCGCGAGGCTGGCGTCCTGGCTGTTGGACGAAAGGCCCGCCACCGACGACGACCGTGTGTTCGTGCGGTACAAGGCGCCCCATGTCGCGCTTCGGGGTCATTCATCGGTGTACGAGGCGATCAGCCGTGTCATGCGGCACGCCGGGCTCGGACGCCGGGGCGGTTCCAGGCTGTTGCGGCGCAACGCGGCGACGAGGATGCTGGAGGCGGCCACGCCGTTGCCGACGATCAGCGCGGTGCTTGGCCACGCCGACCCCGATTCCACACGCGTCTACATGGCCACGCACCGCGGGGGAATGCTCGCGTGCGTGCTGCCCGTGCCGGAAGGCGGATCGTCATGAGACCCACGGAACACGGATTCGTCGGCCCGCTCGCCGGCGAATTGGAGGAGTACATCCGCTTCAAGGCGTCCATGGGCAGGCATGGCGCCACCCGCGTCCGGGTCCTGCGCTCGTTCGACCGGCATTGCCTCGAACACGGGGCCGTGCGTCTGGAGCGGGGCGTCGTGGAGCGATGGATCGCCCATAGGATCGACGCGAATCCCGGGGGTTGCCGCTCGTGGTTCTCGTACATCAGGGACTTCGGCAGGTGGATGCGACTGGCCCACGATCCCGACGCGTACGTGCTCTCCGACCAGTGGAAGGCCGGATCCCCGCGTCCGACGCCGTACCTGCTGACGGACCGCGAGGCCGCCCTGTTCCTGCGGGCCGCGGGAACGTTGGAGTCTCCGTCGCCGTGGGCGTGGCAGTCTCGCGCGTTCTTCATGCTCATGGCCTGCTGCGGGCTGCGCACCCGAGAGGTCAGGAGACTCGCCGTCGGGCACGTCGACCACAAGGCCCGTTCCATCGACGTGGTCGATTCCAAGGCCGGTCGCAGCCGCAGGCTGCCCGTGGGCGACGAGGTCGCCGCCGAACTGCTGGAATGCGACCAACGGTCCCGCGAACGCTTCGGAGACGACCGTCCCGCGTTCTTCGTCACCTCCACCGGCAATCCGGTCTCCCCGGGCATGCCCGGCGTGGTGTTCCGCCGCGTCTGGACGCGGGCCGGGCTCGAGTGGCCACAAGCCGGCAAACGGCCCAGGCCCTATGATTTCCGGCACCGGTTCGCGTTCGCGAACATCGAGCGGTGGACTCGCGACGGCGTGGACGTGATGGCGATGCTGCCCTATCTGGCGGCCTACATGGGACACGCCGGCATCGACAGCACCCTCTACTACGTGCACGCCAGCCCCGATTTCATGGACGGATACGCGGACCTCGTCGCCGACGCCGAACGCGTGGTCCCGGAAACGGAGGAACCATGAGCAAGGCAAGGAAAACGGCCGCCAGCTCCGGTGAACCGGACTTCTGGCGAGTCGCGCGCGACTGGCTGCACCACTGGCTGCCCAAGGTGCGGGGCAGCTCGCCGAAGACCGTCGAGGCGTACCGCATCGGCCTGGAATCCTACGTCCGATGGCTCGAAACCACGGAAGGCACGCAGCGCAGCCACATCGGTTTCGGGCATTTCGACCGGGCGCGCCTGGGCCGGTGGGTCGAATGGATGCGGACCGAGCGCGGGTACTCGGACCGCACCATCATGCTGAGGATGACGACGATGCGCGTGTTCCTCGACCACGCGGGCCTCGAACACCCGGCATTGACCGCGCTGGGCAACGACGCGGCCGGCATACGTGTCAAACCACCCGCGCGCAAACCCGTCGACCACCTCGGGGAGGAGCACACCAAAGCGTTGCTGACCGCATGGGGCACCGGCGACGCCAAATCGCGCAGGAACCGCATGCTCCTGATCCTCATGTACGACACCGCCGCCAGGATCGGCGAACTCGCCGCACTGACCATCGCGGACGTGGGTATGGATAAGCCGGCCAGGGTCACGCTCACCGGCAAACGCGGCAAGAGCCGGGTCGTGCCCCTGGGAGAAAGGACACGAACCCACCTGGCCGCCTACCTCGAGGAATTCCATCCCGGACCGTCCATGCGCGACGGCGACAGGCCGTTGTTCCACTCGACGAGGAACGGCGCCATCCAGCCGCTCTCCGTGGACCGGATCGACGAGATCCTCAAAACCGCGGCGGCCAGAGCACGCCGCGGGACGTGCCCGTCCATGCCCGAACGCGTCCACTGCCACCTGATCCGCCGGACCCGCGCCATGGACCTCTACCAACAGGGCGTGCCGCTACCGCTCATCATGCAACTGCTCGGCCACGAAAGCATGAGCACAACCAGCGCGTTCTACGCGTTCGCGACCCTCGACATGATGCGCAAAGCCGTCGATGCGGCCAACCCCGGCCCCGACCCCTCCAAGGAGACATGGCTCAGCGAGCAACGACTCCGACAACTACACACCCTCAAATAACCCGGAACGTTAAGCCGGGAAACCACATGGGACACGGCCAGCCACCAAGACCCCGAACCGTTCCCCGGCTTAACAACAAACCCGGCTTAATCGGAATTAAACCGACATCGGTTTAACAGTGACCATGGCGCGCAGTACATCAGCCTCGTGTACACCACCAGGATCGGGGAATTCGGCATGCTTCCCTCGACCGGCACGGTCGGCGACTCGTACGACAACGCCATGGCCGAGAGCGCCGACGGCGCGTACAAGACCGAGCTCGTCTGGCGACGCAAGCCCTTCCAGGATTCGAGGGACCTGGAATCGGCGACGTTCCGGTGGGTCTCGTGGCGGGGACTCGAAGCGTCTGCACCAGTCCTTGGGCTACAGGACACCGGAACGGACCGAAACCGAGTATTATGCAAACCAAGCGGCGCAAGCCGCCCCACTATAAGGGCGGAACAAAAATCAGGCCATATCAAATCGACACCGCCCACGGCCAGATGCGGTGCCTTCTGCGTGGAATACTTGCTGCGTGACCTGCCCTATGAACGCTCATACTAACTCCCAAAACTAATCTTATTGACTTGTAACCTCTTGCAATAACTAACCGCCTATTATGCCCCGGTCTTGTGCACAAAGCGTGTTCGCCCCCGCTTCTGCACATATTCCGAACCGACTGGACCACCCCTGGGTATAGCGTATTGGGGTGCTTTGAGAGGCTGCTCGGCCAAGCACGCGAAGACGACGGTCGCCGAATACATCGAATACGCATTGATATGCGAGGCGCATATATCACTGAACAGATGCGCCACCGACACCGCCAAGGCAACAGGCCGGGCAACAGAAGTGGGGTAGTGCGTGACTGGAGCTCAGGGAATCAAGAATCGTCGCGGCGAATTGCAGCGGGTACTGAGCCGTGAGGAATCATACGTGGACGGTAAACTGAGCCGCGCGGCATTTATTTCCATCGCAATCCTGACCTTTATTACCTTTGTCGGTAATTTCACGCAGCTGCAGCTGAGTTCCGCGCTGCCGATTATCGTTTCCGAATTCCACATCTCCGTAACCACCGGGCAGTGGCTCACCTCCGTGTTCCAGCTGGTCATGGGCGTGATGGTGCCGCTGACCGCGTTTCTGACCCGACGCTTCTCCACCCGCCAGATCGTCATCTGCTCGATGGCGGTGTTCACGGTCGGCTCCCTGCTGGCATGGTTGGGGCCAAACTTCGTATGGGTGCTGGTCGGGCGCGTGCTCGAAGCTGCCGGCACAGGCGTGATGTGGCCGGTGCTGCAAATCACCGTGTTCTCCATTTACCCGCTGTCCCGACGCGGCTTTGCTATGGGCACGGTGGGCATGGCCATGAGCGTGGCTCCGGCAATCGGCCCCACCTTGGGCGGCTGGCAGACCGATGCCAACGGCTGGCGTTCAATCTTCCTGACCATGACCGTGATTGGCGTGGTCTCGCTGCTGGCGGCCATGTTCGGACTGCATAATTTCGGTTCGCATGACCCGTCTGCCCGCGCGGACTTCTTCTCGGCATGCCTGTCGGTGATCGGCTTTGGCGGGCTTATGTTCGGCTTCACCAATTCAGAGACCTATGGATTCGCGGCACCGGTCACGTGGGGGCCGATGGTTGTGGGGCTGGTCGGCATCGTGTGGTTTGTGATGCGCAACCTGCGCGCTGGCAAGCGGTATCGCGAGGCCGTAGCCAAGGACGAGTCGGCACTCCCCCAGCCGCCGCTGCTGGATCTTGAAGTACTGAAGAATCGGTCCTTTACCGTCGGCACCATCACGGCATCTCTGGCGTTCTTTGCATTCAGTTCGATTCTGGTCATCATGCCGCTCTACATCCAGACTGACCGCGGCTATTCGGCCACGATGAGCGGTCTGATCATGCTGCCGGGCGCTATCGGCCAGTGCGTCTCCCAGTTCTTCGGCGGCCGCGCGATGGATCGGTTCGGCGCGCGCCCGGTGGCTTTGTTCGGTTCGATTGTGTTGACCCTTGGCACCTTGGGCATGTCGCTGGTGGCGATGGATACGTGGATCTGGTGGGTATCGATCTGCCAGTTCATCCGTCAGATCGGCATGGGTTTCCTGCTGATGCCGATTACCACGTGGTCCCTGAATTGCCTGAACGGGCCGAGCGAAGTGTCCGCCGGATCATCGGTGACGAATACCGCGCGTCAGATTGCGGGCGCTGTGGGCGCACCCGTGTTGGTGATTCTGATGGAAACGTTTGCCGCTTTGCATAAGCAGGGCGGCGCCTCCGCCGTCGCCGCTTCGATTTTCGGCATTCAATGGGCGCTGCGCATCTCCGCAATAATCTGTCTGGCAATGGTGTTGATGGTGTTCTTCGGCGTCAAGGGCGACGGTGCCGGTCGTACGCGAGACATTATTTCCTTGCGCGCGCTGCGCGAACGGCGTGCGCGGCGTATGGCTGCGAACTGACGGCAGATTCAACCATTCTCAACATAATAAGAAACCCCGGTTCCAACACCGGGGCTTCTTATTATGTTGTGCTATCGCAGGATTTCAGCTGGAGTCTATTACGCCCTGCCCATCAGCGTCAGGACAATCAGCAGCACGTTGAGCGCCACAATCAGTGCCACCACAATCATAAAAATCACGTGCTTGACGGTTCCATCAGCCCACTTGCCCATGAGTTCCTTGTCATGCGTGTATCGCATCAGCGGAATCACGGCGAACGGGATGCCGATGGAAAGCACCACCTGGCCGATGACCAGCGCCTGAGTCGGGTCCTTGGCGAACCACAGCACAATCAGTGCCGGCACCAGCGTGACCACGCGGCAGGCCCACATCGGGGCGTTGACGTGCAGCAGACCGTGCATGATTTCCGAGCCGGCATACGTGCCGACCGATGTGGAGCTCAGCGACGAAGCCAGCAGGCCGATGGAGAAGATCGTGCCGATCACCGGGCCAAGCACCTGCGCGATCGCCCGCTGTGCGCCGTCGATGGAATCCGTGCCAGACATGCCGTGCAGCGAGTTGGCGGCGAGCACCAGCATCGCCAGATTCACGGTGCCGGCCAGCAACAGCGCCCAGACCACATCGATTTTCGAGCCTTTCAGCTGCGTTTTGATCGACGGCTTTTCGCCGCCTGCGTAATGGTCGTTCACCAGCGTGGAGTGCAGGTAGATGGCGTGCGGCATCACGGTGGCGCCCAGAATCGAGGCGGCCATCAGCACCGAGTCGGTGCCCTGGAAGCGTGGAATCATGCCCTTGACCACTTCGCCGGGGCTCGGCGGGTCCACGAACAGGCCTGCGATGAAGCCGAATGTGATAATCAGCAGCATCACGATGATGATGCGCTCGAACGTGGTTTGCGTCTTGCCACCTTGGAACCATAGCATCACCGTGGAGATTGTGCCAATCACCAAACCGCCGATGAACAGCGGCAATCCGAACAGCAGGTTCAGGGCGATGGCACCGCCGATCACCTCGGCCAGATCGGTGGCGATGGCGATGACTTCAGCCTGCATAAAGAACATGAATCGGCCGGCGTCGCTCATACGCTCACCCAGCAGTTCCGGCAAGGATTTGTTGGTCACGATGCCGAGTTTGGCGGACTGATACTGGATAAGCACGCTCATGGCATTGGCGAGCACCAGCACCCACACCAACAGGTAGCCGTATCGCGCGCCGGAGGTGATGTTGGCCGCCACGTTGCCAGGATCGACGTAGGCCACGGCCGCCACGAACGCGGGGCCGAGGATGCTGGCCAGCGCATGGTCATGCGGCTTTTTCTTGCCGTTTGCCACGGTTCCAGCTCCGGCTCCGACTCCGGCAAGCTGGCGTTCCTTCTCGATTTCCGGTGTTTCCTGTTCGATGTCTGCCACGGCGTTCGTCATAGTGGTTGCCGCAATGGCATCTGCTGCGGTGTGTGTTACTGCCATATCGTCTGTTCCTATTCCCTTCTCCCTTCATACCGGGCTCAGTTATAGCGCGGGCATGTTTCCCGCGTCAACAGACGGACAATCTGCGGACGATTGATGGATGACTGGCGGACTGGCAGCTGGCATTCCCCGCCATCTCGCTCATGAAATGTGAAAAACCGCCGAAAACTCGCTCATGAAATGTGCCAGACGGCAGAAAACTCGCTCATGAAAGTGTAAAATCATTGATATAGCAGTAATTCGGAAAGGGGCTCCTCATGTATCTCAAACGCAAAGCCGATGCCTATCTCAATGCATGGAAATCCGACCCGAATCGCTCCCCGCTAATCATCAAGGGCCCTCGTCAAGTAGGCAAGACAGAGACTATCGATTACTTTGCCGCACACAACTACCGTTCGGTAGTGGAAATCAACTTCGTTGAGGAACCGAAATATCGTGCAATCACTGCGGACGGTTATGGCGCGAATACCATCGTCCGCAATATTTCCCTGATCGACCCAGCCAAAAAGTTCATTCCGGGCGATACGCTCATCTTTTTCGACGAAATCCAGGCCCATCCTGATATCGCCACTGCACTGAAGTTCTTTAAAATCGACGGCAAATATGATGTGATTTGCAGCGGTTCAATGTTGGGCATCAGCTATAAGCAAATCGAAAGCAATAGCGTGGGATATAAGACCGACTACGAAATGCGATCGTTGGACTTCGAGGAATTTCTGTGGGCTCGCGGATACGATGAGGCCGTCATCGAAAGCATGTTCACCCACCTGTGTGATGCTACGCCATTCTCTGAAGTGGAAATGAACGTCTTCTCCACGGCATTTATGGATTACTGCGTGCTTGGCGGCATGCCTGCGGTTGTCGCCTCCCATATACGCACTGGCACGTTCGAGGGAACACTGCAATTGCAGCGCCAGCTTATTTTGGACTACCAGGAGGATATCCGCAAATACGCGCAAGGACTCGATCAGGCACGAATTCTCAACGTGTTCAACCATATTCCCGTGCAACTCGCCAAGGAAAACAAGAAGTTCCAAATCAGCAAGGTTGCCAGCGGAGCGCGTTTCAAAGACTATCGAGGATGCGTGGAATGGCTTGAAACCTCGGGAATGGTGAATATCTGCCGATGTATGTCCTATCCTGAACTGCCGTTGAAAGGCAATTATGACGAAAACAAGTTCAAGATATATTTCGGCGATACCGGTCTGTTCGTAGCGATGCTTGACGACGAGGCCAGTGATGATCTTCGGGCCAATCGTAATCTTGGTGTCTATAAGGGTGCTATGTACGAGAGCATCGTCTCTGAAGCGCTACGGAAATCCGGCTATGACCTGTACTACTACAAAAAAGAGGATTCCACACTGGAACAGGATTTCTTCGTCCGCACGCGCGAATGGCTGGTGCCGGTGGAGGTGAAATCGAAAAAAGGCACCGCCAAATCCATGCGGACGCTAATCGCTTCGGATTCTTATCCGGAAATTCAGTTCGGCGTGAAACTATCCGCCGGCAATATCGGTAGCAGCGAACACGTGTTCACCGCACCATACTTCACCACATTTTTGCTCCGACGGCTCCTGCGCGCTTATGACGAGGGGCAGGCACCTATGCTCAACAATCCTGAGCGGTAGCCCCTATTCGTCTGCGGGCACGGCCTGGCCCGGGCAGGTGTGGAGGACGGCGAGCATGGCGTCCTTTTCTTGGGAGGTGACGGTGAGCTGGTACTTGTCTTTGACGCCAATCTGGCGGGCCACGTAGTCGCAACGGTAGTCGGCGTTGGTGGGTAGCCAATAGGCGGCGGAAGCCGACCCCTTCTCCTGATTGGCCGGGCCGTCGACGGCCAGCAGGTTGTAGGGGTCATTGCCGAATTCATGGCGTTTGGCAGTGGACCAGTCATGCGCACCGGATTGCCAAGCGTTTTCAAGGGCCACCACATGGTCGATCTGCACTTTGGCGCTGGTGGCGCGGCCACGTACAAAATGGATGGTCTGAGCGGTGTACGGATCGGCCAGTGTGCCGGACTCGACCACACAGGAACCGGCGTATTTGTAGGTGATGTCCGTGAGATCACGGGCGAGCACGTCGTCGCGTACGTCGCAGCCATTGCCGTCGACGTCGGTGGTGCGGAAACCGAAGGAATCGCGGTCGTAGCCGGAGGAGCTTTGGTTGTCGTCTACGGCGAGCGCGTTCAAAGTGTCGGCGGCTGAACCGGTGGCAGTGTAGCCACCTGTGATTTTGGCCGCGTCGGAGCTGACCTGCGGCAGTAGCAGGCCGATGGTCACGCCGATTGCTGCGGCGAGAACGATGAGAATCAGCACGCGCTCCAGCGGACCAGAAGCGTTGAAACGACGGCGGAAGTGGGCGTTACGACGTGCCATCAATCACGCATAGGTGAAGGTGAGGGGGTCGTGGCCGGCGCGGGTGGGGCCGTCGAGGGCGTCGATGGCAGCGTGTTCATCGGCGGTCAGGGCGAAGCCGAACAGGTTGAGATTCTCCTTCTGGCGGTCAGCATGCACGGACTTGGGGATGATGATCGTGCCGTTTTCGATGTGCCAACGCAGAATCACCTGGGCCGGGCTGACCTCATGGGCGGCGGCGATCTTCTCGATGGTGCCGTCGCCGGCGTTGAGGTCGGCGCCACGCGCCATCGGCGAGTAGGCCTCCACGGCGATGCCGTGCTCCTTGCAGAACGCCACCACTTCGCGCTGCTGCCACGTGGGGTGCAGCTCAATCTGATTGACGGCCGGCCATGCGCCGGTCTCCTCGTGCAGACGCTTCAGATCGGCGGGCATGAAGTTGCATACGCCGAGTGTGCGTGCCATGCCTTCGTCGCGCAGCTTGACGAACGCCTTCCAGGTGTCGGTGCTGCGCCAGTCGAACGGCGTGGGCCAATGGATCATGTACATGTCCACGTAATCGAGCTGGAGGAGTTTCAGCGAGTTGTCGAAAGCTTTGAGCGCGGAATCGTAGCCCTGCTGGGAGTCGCGCAGCTTGGTGGTGACCCACAGGGTCTCGCGCTTGGTGCCCTTGTTGTATCCGGAAGCGGCGAGCGCGCGGCCCACGCCGGCCTCGTTGTTGTAGCCGGCCGCACCATCGATATGGCGGTAGCCGGCTTCCAACGCGGATTCGACGACGGGGACCACGCCCTCGTCGTCGATACGTAGCACGCCGAGACCGACTTGCGGAATGGAATGACCGTCTTTCAAGGCGATGTCCGGCACGTTGGCGGGGTTGATGTGTCCGTTGGTCATGATGTGCGATGCTCCTTTATTGCTGCGACTACACGCCACTGTACACGGTTATGTGGGTGATGTGCGGCCGGTGTGCAGGGAGCGTGCGGGTAAACGGCATGATTATGACCGGCCTTCCATGTGGGAAAGCCGGTCATAATCATGACAACATCACGCTCTACTCCTGCGACCGGGGCCTCGTCCCATTGTTCCCGGACGCGAATTTGCCTCCAACCACAATGATGCCCAGCGCCATTGCGGAGCCCCTCTTCCCCTCCTCTGGGCACGAATTTGTCCCGGTGAAAACGTCAATCGATTGACGTTTCTACCGGGACAGAAATCGTTGTCCCGGTACGCAATTTCGGCCCATTTTTGAGAACCGGGACAAACCAATTTTCAAAGTCCACATACCCCGACAAGCAGAATCGGCGGAATACCGCCAATCCCGAGATCGACATGTTGTCCCGGTTCGCACATAAAACGATTGACGCTCGTATCGGGGCAACGAGAATTGTCCCGGTACGCGAAATACGCCCGTTTTTTCAAACCGGGACAATGATTTCTGTCCCGGTATTAACATCAATCGATTGATGCGCGAACCGGGACAGAATCGCATCGCTACGCCGAGACAGCCGCATCTGGCAGACGACAGCCGACAGCCAGCAACTGGCAACCGCATCATAATGCCGAGTCAGTCCTTATCAGGAGCGCTTACGACGCAAAGCAAACGAGACCCCGCCGGCTGCACCGAGAACGACGACCGCAAGACCCACGACAGTCACCGCGCTACCGGTCTTGCTCAGCACGCCAGTAGCCTTGTTGCCATTCGCACCGTTGGTCTTATCGCCATCGCCATCGTTGTCGCCGATATTGTTCACGGCCTCGGCGACCATGCGAATCTCATCGGCCTGGCCTTGCGGGCTGATGTCGTATTTCTTGAGGTTATCGGCGGTTACTTTACTGGGTACTGTGTTGGAATCGTCGTCGCCATCATCCAAGGTGTATGCCCACGACGTTTCCGCCATGGAACACCGGCAACAACGTGCTCGCGTGGCATGGCGTGTACTGGCGACAGTCACCACGGCGACCCCGCCATGGAACGTGGCACAACCATGCGGGGGACGCTCTATGTGCATTCAGTCATGCTGCCGATGCTCTTTAACTTGCATATCCACGGGGGCGGCACGAGGCAATTCGGCCGCCTTTACCCGTACATCCATGGGGCGGCGAAAATCCCATGGGGCGGTAACTTGCCCATGGGGCGGTCGGTAAAATTTTACCTTCCGCAGAATAAAGCCATTTTCAGCCACCGCCCCATGAGGAATTCACCGCCCCATGGGCCAATCACCACCCCATGAAACAGCTCATTCGCACAGCAACACTATTTGCCGAGCAACACCCGCTTGGCGAGTTCGGGACCGTATTCCGCCAATGCGGAATCTTCCGACGCGATGCTGGCGTGGCCACCATTATGCTCACCATTGTCACCAACACCAACACCAACACCAACACCAACACCATCGTCGTTACCACCACCATCGCCAGCCGTCGCAAGATTCTCAGTGAGCTTGGCGACCAGACGCGCATGGGCCTTTTCGTCGATCTTCACGAAAATCGCGAACACAATCAGGCCAAGCACAATGCACACCAGCGGAATCATGAAGGCGAAGGTCTTGAAGATGGTGATGTCCTTGGCCGTCATGTCGGCGGCGGTGGCGGAACCGATCATGCCGGCGGCCACGGCCACGAAGCCGACGAAGCCGTTGGAGAATGCGCCGGCGATCTTGTCGAGCATCGGACGCACGGACAGCGTCACGGCTTCGTTGCGTTTGCCTGTTTTCAGCTGGCCGTATTCAATGGAGTCCTCAAGGCACACGATCACGGTCATCTGAATCTGGGTCTGCGGCAGGTAGAACAGCACTAGTGCCACCAGCAGCAGCGGTATATTCGTGGAGGCGACAATCAGCAGCAGGTAGGCCACGACCATCACGGACATGCCGATGAGGAACAGATAACGGCGGGGCACCCACCTAGTGATGACCGGGAACAGTACCGACATAATCAGACCGCACGCAATAGGGATGACGCCGGTGACCGGGAAAAGGTCCATGCGACCAATCACGTATTTGAACAGGTAGACCATCACGCCACCGGTGGCCACGTTGGCGACGGCGTAGAACACATAAGACAAAGCGGTCCACATGAGCTGGTCGTTGTGAATCAGGGCGCGGAACGCTTCAATCGGGTTACCGTTCTCCTGGGCCTTGGTGCGCAGCGTGCTCTGTTTTTCCTTGACACCGAACACTACACTCAGAGCCGTGAGAGCGCCGAGCAGGGCCACGATGATGATGAACGCGGTCCAACCATTCTGGTTCTGCTGGCCGGCATCGAAGCTGAAGAAGGTGACGATGGGCATCACGGCGATAGTCAGACCGTTGTACCCGAGCGATCCGGTGAAGGTGCCGGCTGCGGTGTAGATGCCGCGCTGATGGGAGTCGGAAGAGATGGAGGGGATCATTCCCCAGTAGGAGATATCGCGCAGGGAGTAGAACACATCGAGCACCACGAACACCACCACGAACAGGACGATGAACAGCGTGGTGTTGACGTTGACCAAGCCGAACAGGCCAGTGTAGACCATGACGATCAGCACGGCGGACACCAGACCGCCGATGAGCTGCCAAGGGCGGAATCGCCCGAGTTTGGTGGTGGTGTTATCCACCAGGTTGCCCAGCAGCGGGTCCACGAAGATTTCCGCGATACGAATGATCACGATCAGCGAGGTGATGATGCCGATGAGCTTGCCCGCCACGGCCTTGTCCACTCCGGAGAACAGCGAGTTGGTCACATAGACCACGAAGTAGGTGCTTAGCGCGTTGTAGAACGCCGACTGGCCGAAGTTGCCGAGCGCGTAGGCCACAAGTCGCGCGGGAGCAATGGCCTCTTTCTCATCATGATGGGATTGCGTAGACGATTCAGTTGATGCCGTCATCAGATACATTCCTCCAGATTCCATGTACGCATATCAGCGATGTTGCGGCAATTCACACATCGCGCGTGCGATACACCGGTAAACCAAAAAATAATATACACCAGATCGTAGAGAAAACACACATAAAGTTGCTACTTAAGCACAGAAATTAACAAAAAGTCACTAAACGATTGAACGGCGTCTCTTATCGTGGGGGGGAGAGATGCACGAACTCGGAGCGGAGTGAACGGCTACCTCCGATGACACATGGGGCCACTCAAACGAGTGACAATTACGAGTTACGACGGGAGATGACAATGTTCCGCAAGGCTCCCCTCAGTCACCTTCGGTGACAGCTCCCCCCAGGGAGGGGAGCCAGATTAGCGTCAGCGTGTGGAGGCGCGGGCGATGACTTGGGATTCGGTGGTGAGCAGTTCGGGTTTGGTGATGCTGCCATCGATGCGTCCGAGGATGCGATTCACTGCCGTGGGAGCTGTCCAGTCAAGGCGGGAATCCATGGTGGTCAGCGGAATCTGCAGGTAGGGGGCTTCCTCGTTGTTGTCGAAGCCGATGACCTGCACCTGCGCGGGCACCTCATAACCAGCGGTGCGCAGAGCGGTCAATGCGCCGATGGCCAACTGATCGTTCAGTGCGATCACACCGTCGAATGGCACGCCGGAATCAATCAGTCGCTGAGTCACGCGAGCGCCAGCGCCGATGGTCCAATCCTGATCGGTGTTGCCAATCAGATGAGGATCCAGCTCAAGCCCACGGCGGCGCGTTTCTTCAATGACACCACGCAAACGCAGTTGTGCGTTGCCTTCCACAGCCTGCAACAAAGCGGCCGCGTTATAGTCGTCTCGTGCGCCCACTACAGCGAGGCGAGAAGAACCTCGATCGTATAGGTAGCCTGCCGCTGTTGCTGCGGCGGCAACATCGTCCGGAGTCACGTGGTCGGCAACACCCCATGTGGTTCGGGCACCGACAATAACCAGCGGGAAATCGACCTTCAGGTCTTCGGGCGAAATATCCTCCACCTCGCTCATGGAGAGAATCATGCCGTCTGACACGGTGGAGTTGAAGTTCTTGAGCAGGTCACGCGCTCCTTTGGCCGAGCCCTCTGCATACGTGGTGACGTATACGGAGTAGTCGCGCTGACGGGCGGCCTCGATGGTGCGGTTGGCCAACTCGGCCAGATATGGCGGAATCAGCGAAGGCACGGCAAGGGTGATGAAACCGGTGTGATCGCGGTTGAGGTTGCGGGCGGCCACGTTGACTCGGTAGCCGAGGTCCTTAATGACTGTTTCAACCTTTGTACGGGTTTCATCGGTCATACGCCCGGAGCCATTGATCACGTTCGACGCAGTTTTGAGCGATACACCGGCGGCCTGAGCGACATCGCGTAGCGTCACTCGACGCTTGGCTGTTTTCTCGTCGCTCATGCCACACTCCTCTATCCGGACAACATTGCCATTCTAGCGCGGTTTAGCAGGACGTTTTAGCGATAAGAATGGCGTTGCGGTTCAGCGTATATCCAACGGCGTCAGTCTCGCAACGGTGGGCGATGATGGGATCACCTTCCACACCGTTGACGGCAACGGGCTGCTTCGAACGGTTCAGATAGAAATCGAAGCGGATGGTACCGTCTGAGGATTGGCGGATGGTGTGCAGGATGCGGGGGTCATGAGTCGTGGCTGCTGCGGTCGTAGTTGCGGCGTTGATCTCTCCCCCACCCGGCCTTTGGTCGGGAGCCCTTTCGTCGGAGGGGGCTGTTGTGTTGAGTTCCTTGAGCAAGTGGGTGATGTCGTGGCGGCCAAGATCGCAGCCCACGTAGATGGCGGCGCCTTGGCCGTGGGGGTGACTGGTGATGGCGGGGACGCCGTCGAGCTCCCAGTCAGCAGCGGCTGTACCCACGTACGTGGCAAGCACGCGAGTGTCTGGAGCGACCGAGGTCACGTCATTCTGCCACAGACGTGTCGTGAGTCCATTCGACAAACCGATTTCGGCCGGTTCGTCTTCGGCTTCTTCTCCGAGGATGTTGAATTCTTCGGAGCGGATGCCGAGCATGTCGCGCAGAAGTCCGTTGCCGGCGCCGGGGTATCCGCCGAGACCGATGTGGAAGTGTTCGTCGATCAGGCCGGTGGCATAGCCGACGATGACCGTACCGCCGTTTTCGGCGAAGTCCGCGATGCGACGGGTATCCTCGTCGGACAGGGCGATCACGGTGGGCAGCACGATAGTCTGGTAGCCGCTCCAATCGTAGGCGAGCGGGACCACGTCCGCGCGCGCTCCGGCATCGAGATATCCGCGATACCAGTCGCGTACGTCATGCCAGTGATTGAGTTTCATGCTGGGCAGGGTCTCGGAGCGAGTGGCCCATTCGGATTCCGCACTAAACAGAATCGCCGTGTCCGCGCGCTTCAGTTCCGTGTCTTGCACACCCGCGTCGGACAGCGTCTTCAGCGCGGCGCCGAGTTCGCACACTCCTCGAAACAGTTTCGTATCGGAGCCCGCGTGGGGCACCATCGCGGAGTGGAACGCCTCGGCACCCGATGCGGATTGTCTCCATTGGAAGAAGTTGATGGCGTCGGCACCCATGGCCACGTGGGCCAAGGAGTCGCGCATGAGCTCGCCGGCGCGCTTGCGCGTGTTAAGCGGCTTCCATTGGACGGCGGAGGTGGAGTGCTCCATCACGTACCACGGCTTGCCGAGCGCGAGCGAGTCCATGAGCGCGTCCGAGCAGGCGAGTTCGTCCAGATGGGATTCGCCCTCATGGAAGTAGTGATCGTTGGACACGAAGTCCACTTCGTTTGCCCATTGCGCGTAGTCCATGGTGCATTGGTCGGTGGAGACCATGAAGTTCGTGGTGAACGGCTTGCCGGGGCAGATTTCTTCGATGGCGTCGCGTTCGGCCTTGTAGAAGTCGAGCAGCATGTCGTTGCCGAACCGCTCGTAATCCAACTGCTGGGGCGGGTTGACCATGCTGTCGCCGCCCATGTGGCGAGGCAGCAACACCTCGTCGAAGCTGTTCACGTGCTGGGACCAGAAGGCCGTGCCCCACGCTTCGTTCAACGCGTCGACGGTCCCGTATTTGGCCTCGCACCACGTGCGGAACGCGGCCAAGGCGTTGTCGGAGTAGTCGTAGCGGTTGTTCCAGCCGTATTCGTTGCCCATGTGCCAGGCCGTCACGTATGGATTGTCCTTGTAGTGTTCGGCAAGTTTGCGGCACAGGCGCAGCGCGTATTCCTTGAGCACCGGGCTTGTGGGCTGCCACGACTGGCGTGAGCCCGCATTGACCACATGGCCGTACCGATCGATTGGCAGCACCTCAGGATGACGCTCGTACAGCCACAACGGGGCCGTGGCAGTGGCCGATGCCAGGTCCACGGCGATGCTCGCCGCGCCGAGCTTGTCGATCACGTGGTCAAGCCACTCGAACGTGAACTCGCCCTCGCGCGGTTCGATCTTGTCCCAGCTGAAGATGGCGAGGGCCACGGTGTTGACGCCGGCTTGGACCATCAGGCGAATGTCCTCGTCCAGTGTCTCCTCGGGCCACTGGTCCGGATTGTAGTCGCCGCCGAACGCGATGCCACGACCGGATTCAGTCAGCAGGGACGGCCACCTGAACGTTCTACGAGTAGTCATATCAATCAAGTCTTTTATTGTACCGGCTCATGGCCGATGCTATGTTGCTGGCGGCGGCCGTTGCTGCGATGACCTTCTTGGTGTTGCTCATGTTATCTCCTCCTGAGCCGTTGGGATTGGTCGTGGCTTCGGGACTTTGGACTTACCTTGGGCCTGGGTTCCTCGCCTGCGATATGCTCCGCTGACGGTCTTTTTTGGGGTGTTTTCTTTGGTACACCCGTGTACCAATATCTATGATGATACACCCGTGTACCAATTTGTCAAAATCAAGCGACACGCCTGATTTCCCGCCAAAACTCGCCACCTCGGGCACACAGAAGAATCTTCAGCCTCCGACATCCACAATTCCGAGAGCGTTCACATTCGTGGATGTCCAGCGCCAGACGGAGCCAGTTCGGCTAGTATGAATAGGCACCACCATAGCTGTATTGAGAGGAAGAGCACATGGCGGGACTGTTTCGGACTGCTTCCAAGCAGCCCAATCCTTTAGGAACAGCCATACGCACCCGCGGATCAGGAAAATATACATTCGGACTGGCTTTGAGTGCGGGTCTTGCCGGATTACTGTACGGCTACGACACCGTCTCCATCTCCGGTGCCATCGAATTCCTGCGCGCCAGATACGGGCTCAGTACTCTCATGGAGGGCCTCGTCGTTTCCTCCATCATGCTCGGTGCCGTCATCGGAGCGGCCACCGCCGGATTCCTTTCCGACCGATTCGGCAGGAAACGTATCCTTATTATCGGCGGCGCGTTCTTCCTCGTTGCGGCTGTATGGAGTGCGCTGACGATAGGTCCCATAGCGCTTATCGTGGCGCGCGTGGCCGGCGGCTACGGCATCGGCCTGACCGCCGCGCTGGCCGTCACATACATCACCGAATCGGCTCCGGCCAACATCCGTGGTCTGCTCGCCTTCTCTTATCAGCTGCTTGCGGTTTGCGGTATCTTCCTGACCAACGTCATCAACTACATCATCGCCTCCCACGGATCAAACGACTGGGATATCGCCACTGGATGGCGCTGGATGCTGGGATTAGGCGCGATTCCGGCCGCCACCTTCCTGCTGGCTATGCGGAGGGCACCGGAAAGCCCACGATTCCTCATTCAGATAGGCAGAACCGATGAAGGTTTCGCGGTGCTCGAGCACATCCTCGGCACCGAACGCGCACGCCTGCGCACCGATGACATCCAAGCCTCGGTCAAACTGGAAACCGAGATGTCGCACGAATTCCATGATTTGTTCCGTCCAGGCCTGCGACGGGCACTCGTCATCGGCATCTTTCTCGCCGTGTTCAACCAGTTCATCGGCATGAACGCCATCTCCTACTATGGGCCGGTGATGTTCTCGGATCTCGGGTTCGCCGGGGACACTCAGTTCCTCGCGGCCGCCAGCGTAGGCGGCGTGGAGCTGGTGGCCACCGTGGTAGGCATGTACCTGATCGACACGTTCGGCCGTAAACGTCTTATGGAAATAGGCACCGGCATGATGTGCGTGTTCGCGCTATGCATTTCGGGCTCGTATTTCATGGGCAATTCGCTGCTGACGCTTATATTCGTCATGGCGTTCACCATATCGTTCGCCTTTTCGATGGGACCGATTCCCTGGATTGTGATTCCCGAGCTCTTCCCCACGTATCTGCGCGGTCGCGCCACCGGATTGTGTGTGATGTGTCTGCTGTTCGCCAACTGGATCATCGCACAATTCACGCCGATGATGATCGATGGATTGGGCGGCGGCATATCGTTCGCGATTTTCGCGGTTCTGGATCTGATTTGCCTGTTCGGCATCGTGGCGTTGGTGCCGGAGACAATGGGACGCACGCTGGAGGAAATCGAGCATCTATGGCAGCCGAAAACCGATTTGGCCTACGCAAAATACGCGCTGAGCACGGCTGATGCGAATATCCGCCACGCGGAAGCCACGCTGCGTCGTATTGAAAACGAACGTCAGCAGGCATTGGGCATTATGGATGCGGCTGAGCGGGCTCGCGCTGCGGCACAGCAGAAGATTTTCGCCATAGAGACCGCCAAAAGGGTCGAGGCAGAACGGCTGGAGGCGCAGCGCGCTGCCGAGGAAGCCGCCAAGGCAGCGGCGAATATGGCTGCAGAAGAAGACACGGCAGCGACCGTCTCGGAAGTTACGACGGATGAGAACGTGCCGTCGCTTATGCGGCGTACGAGGGGCGCTGTTCTGGTTGGTAAGTCATCCAGTAGACGGCACGACGGTGAGTATACGGACAGCTCTGCGAACGGCCCTGCGGATGGCTCTGTGGATGGCTCCGTGACTGACTCTGCGGATGGTGCGATGCTGGACGGCGCGGCGGCCGAGGCAGCGGCCAGCGCAGCAGTCGCGGCCTTGGCCGATTCACTGCCCGACGATCCATTCACGCTGGCGAATCGGCCGACTACGCGCAGTGGTGCGGATGATACAGATAGCGTTGATGCCGCAGATGCCGTTGATTCCGCGAATGACGCGAATCGAAACCGCAAGCAGACAAATGCCGTGCAGCCGGCACATATGGCCTCTATTGAGCACGCGCACAGTGCCGATACGCCTCGCGGAGTGTTGTTGCCCAGTGCCGACGAGGATTCCTACAGCGAGCATTCCTTCGCCGAGACGGATGACGACCGCGAGGCTCAGGCCATCGACGCGGCCCTCGACTCTCTGGATGCCCTTATCAGAGGCTGATATATAAGGAAATCCTGTATTGCAGAGTATTGCGGCCTGTGACTGTGCGACTTTACAGATTCAGCACCGCATCGGCAACGCGCATGGCGGATTCACGGTGAGAGACCAGCACCACAGCCACGTCTTGCCCCTTATCCGCATTCTGCTCGCTCTTGGACAGCTCATGAATGGAACGCAGAATGATGGCTTCATTCAAGGCATCCAGACGACTGGTCGGCTCGTCGAAGAGCACCAAGTCGGCATTGCGCAGGAATACACGGGCCAAGCCGATGCGCTGGCGTTCGCCTTCAGACAGTCGGTCGCCCAGCTCGCCCACCTGGGTGTCGAGCCCATCCGGCAGGGAATCGATCAGGTCGAGCACGGATGCCTTGGCGAGGGCTTCGCGGAGTCGGGCGTCAAGAACACCGGCCGCTCCCCCATTGCGAATCTCCGATTCAGGCAAGGCGATAAGCAGATTCTCTCGAATCGTGCCGTCGAACAGGTGGGTCTCCTGACTCATCATGGCCTGAATACGGCGGCGGGCATGCACATCGATTTGCGGTAGCGGCGTGCCGGACAGCGTCACTTGGCCGCGCTGCGGATCCCAATAGCGCATCAGCAGCTTCAGCATAGTGGACTTGCCCCGGCCGGACGGGCCTTGGATACCGAGGATGCCGTGCTGCGGCACATCGAGCGAGAAGTCGGCGAGAATCGCCTCGCTCCCCTCCCCCGGGTACGCGAAGGTGACGCGGTCAAGGCGCATGCCCTCATAATCCGAGTTCGCAGTGCCAGTTTCCACCACGGCCGGCGCTTCGTCCATCAGGCCGAACAGACGACGGGCGGAGGCGAAGGTCTGGGTGAGGTTCGCGGGCAGGGCGGCGAGCGCCAGCGTCGGCCCGAACGAGCTGGCGAGCAGCGCGAAGGCGGCGACCAGCGCCGGGATATCGTAGAGGTTCACGCCGGCAAGATTGATGGCGATGCCGGCAGCCGCCGAGGTAAGCAATGCAACCAGCAATCCGCCGACACCGGCGAACCGGCCGTTGACACGGCTGAGTTTGGCATGGTCACGCCATAGCGCGCGCGTGCGGTCTTCGATGGCCTGCGCACGATCTTCACCCCGACCGAATCGGATGATCTCGTCGAGACCGCGCATGTCGTCGAGCATCACGTTGTCGAGTTCGCCGGCCGCGCCACGGATGGCGGGGCCCAGATTGCGCACGCCGGTGGCGAAGAAGCGCGGCACAATGATGCCGATGATCAGATGGGAGACGATCAGCGCCAACGCCATCCAGGGGCTCAGCGTGGCCGCCACGATGGCGTAGACGATGGTGGTGGTCACGGCTATGGCCACGGGGCTGATGGTATGCGCGAAGAAGATTTCGAGCAGTTCCACGTCGGTGGTGAGCATGGCGATGAGGTCGCCCTTGCCCTTGCCGGCGAGCTTGGCCGGAGCGAGGCGGCGAAGGGCGGCGAAAGCCTTGGAGCGGAAGAGCGCGAGCAGGTGGAAGGCCACGTTGTGGTTCAGATATTGCTCAACGTAGCGCGTCAGGCCGCGCAACACCGCGCAAACAATCATGGCGGTGATTGCACCGGCCGCACTCATGCCCCACACGGGGTTGCCGGCGAGCGCGAATCCGGCGATGATGCCGAACACCGGTAGGAAGGTTGCGGCAAGGTGACCGATGGTGCCGGCCGTGGAAGCCGCGACCATAAGCCCGGCCAGTGGCTTGGCCTCCCCGAGTAGTCGCTTGATGACCTGGAACGTGCTCATCTCGGCCGGAGCTGCAGCCGGAGCTGCGCCCACAGCCGCCCCGCTCCCGCTGGCGGAAGCTGTCAGCGAAGCTGGCTGAGGGTGGTCAGCCCCAAAGTTCTCGATATCCGCCTGAGTAGTGAACAACTTGGCGTACACGCCGCCGGCCGCCATGAGTTCGGCATGCGTGCCGGTTTCCACCGACTTGCCGTGTTCGAGCACCACCACTTGGTCGGCGTGCTCGGCGTTGGCCATGCGATGGGTGATCATGATCACCGTCTTGCCGCGGGATTGCACCAGTTCGCGGATGGTCGCGAGAATCAGTTCCTCGGATTCCACATCCACACTGCTGGTGGCCTCGTCGAATACGAATACCGGCGAATCATGCAGAAGCGCACGGGCGATGGCGATGCGCTGGCGCTGGCCACCGGACAGGTTGGCGGCGTCGGGCTCAATCGTCATGTCAAGGCCGTCCGGCTGCGAACGCACGAAGTCGGCGATACGGGCCTGTTCGAGCGCGTCCCAGAGACGGGAATCCACGGCGTCGGACGCGGCTTCACCGTTCTGGCCGTCATCGGGCAAAGCCATCAGAAGGTTCTCACGCAGAGTACCGGCAAACAGATGGCTACTGGCACCGATCAGGGTGATGGTTCGGGCGAGCGTCTCTCCGGACAGGTCGGATACCTTGACGCCGTTCAGCGTAAGCGAGCCTTGGTATCCGGTCAGCGTACCGGCAAGCAGCGCGGCAGCCGTGGATTTGCCGGAACCGGAGATGCCGACGATGGCGGTGAGTTGACCGGGGTAGGCAGTGAAGGTGAGGTCGGTGAGCGCAGGTGCCGGCGCGGAATTCGTTTGTTGAACGGCGGCACCGGAATCGGCGCTGTCATAGGAATAGCCGACGTGGTCGAAGCTGACGGTGATTCCGCCATCGGCCTTGGTACCGGCCTTGGTACCGGCATCAGTCCCGGCATCGGTACCAGCGGTGGCCGGCAGCGTGGCAGTGCCGTGGGCGGGCTCGGGGGTGTCCAGCAGGGCGAAGATGCGCTTGGTGGAGGTCATGCCGTTCATCGCCACGTGGAAGTAGGAGCCGAGCTGGCGCATGGGGATGAAGAATTCAGCGGACAGCAGCACGATCAGCAACAGTCCGGCGAGGGTGAGCGGGAAGCCCGCACCGAACGGCATCAGGTATTGCAGGCCGTAGGCCAGGTAGGCGAACGCACCGGGCAGGTGGGCGGCGAGCATAATCGGAGACCAGCCGGCGGCGCTGGCTCCTGCGGCGGCCGCGGCGGTATGCGCATACTGCCATAGAGCCACACCAATGCCGGCCGCCGCACCGCCGTAGGCCACGATATCCATGGCGGTCAGCGAGCGCAGCTGGATCTGCAGCACGCGCATGGTCATGACGCGGAAGCCTTCGGCCTTCTTGTCCATTTCGGCGGCGGCACGGTCGTCGGCGTCGAAGTTCTTCAGGGTTTCGAGGCCTTGCAGGTTGTCGAGGAATGCGGCACCCATGTCGGTGTATCGGCCCCAGTATTTTTTGAAGGCGCGGGCGGCGGTCATGGATACGATGCCGGTGACAATAATAATGAGCGGCGCGCAGACGAGCATGGTCACGGCGGCCGGCATGTTGATCGGCGCAATCACGGCGAACAGGGTGATCGGCGCAAGAATCGCATAGAAGAGCTGCGGCAGGAACAGTTCGAAGAAGCTTTGAATCTGCTCGACGCCTTCGCCGGCGGACTGGACCACATCCGAGGTCTTGACGCGCGACCTGTAGGACGGGCCGAGGGCCACCATTTTGCGGTACAGCTTGGAACGCAAAGCGAGCTTGACCCGTTCGGCGGCTTCGGTGCCGAGGCGTGTGGCGTGTGTGGTGGCCAGGTAGCGAACCAGCATGCAGACGATCGCCAAGGCCACGTAAACCATGAGGTCGCCGGCCATCGGGGCGACGGTGGTGCCCGGAACGCCGAACAGATTGGCGGGGCACTCGGAGGCCGAGGCGGCGTTACAGGAGAAAGTGTGTGGGTCGGCTGCGGCGAGCAGTCCTTGCAGCAGCATGACCAGCGAAAGCATGAAGCCGATATTGGCAAGCAGCCCAACCCACATCAGAGCCACTTTGCCGGCTATGAGCTTGCCGAGACCTGGTGCCAATTGGAACAGTCGTTTGTCGAACATGGTTCGCTTCCCCTTGCCGTGTTGTTGCGGTGTTGGTTGCCGTGGTACTGCAGTAGGTCTCGTCATGCATCAGTCGCGGGTGCCACCAATCGCATACCTGCACATACCGATGGCGTGCACTGCGCAATCCTATTTACCTTAGGCGAAAGCGCACATACACGCCAGACCTTCAGCTGAGACGACTGTCACGCTGAGCTTCGTTCCCAAATAAGAAGCCACAGACTCCCCAATGCCGACGCCGCCGATGATGCTGGAGCTGATGACCGGACCCTGCAGGGCCGGGCTCAGCGCGTACTTGTCCTGCAGGCAGTCGATGGCTCCCGAAATGGACACGGTCATAACCGTAGAGCAAACCGGTTAGACACGGCGTTGTATACAATCCACAAAACCAGACAGACAACTTCTCCATTGCCCACAACGCGCGCAACCTTACGCCAGCGTAACCTAACTTGTCAGAATGGCTCGATTTTGTCAACAGCCATCACGCAACGCACGTAAGGACACGGCCCGCTTATGCTTGACCACTACACCACGCCTGGCGAATCCATCGAAATCCGCGACAACCAGACCATCTACTCCCTACTTACCGATCGCCTTGCCCGCACCGGCGCGGACACGGTAATCGCCGCCAAGAAAATCGGCCCCGGCCGCTGGCAGAACGTCACCACCGGCGAATTCCACGAGCGCGTGGTCTCAGCCGCCAAGGGCCTGATCGCGCTCGGCATCGCCAAGGGCGACGCGGTGACCATCTTTTCCTCCACCCGTCTCGAATGGGGCATTCTCGATTTCGCACTGGCCGCAGTGGGCGCGGTAAGCGTGCCGATCTACGACACCGACTCCGCCCCGCAAGCCCAGCGCATCATGAACGATTCGGCGGTCAAGCTGGCCTTTGCCGACAACCGCGAGCGCTTCGACCGGCTCGACTCGGTCAAGGACCACTGTCCTGCCTTGAAGCAGATTCTCATGATCGAGGGCAACGCGCTGGGCGCGCTCGAAGGTCTGGGCGTGGCTGTTTCGGACGAGGAACTGAACGAGCGCGTGGCCACCGTGCGCGCCGACGATCTGGCCACCATCGTCTACACTTCGGGCTCCACCGGCAACCCGAAGGGTGCCGAACTGACCCACAAGAACTTCGTGTCCATCACCATCTCCGCCTCGCAGGCGTTGCATGAAGTGGTGCTTGACGACCATCCGCGCCTGCTGCTCTTCCTGCCGCTGGCCCACTGCTTCGCGCGATTCATCCAGTACGCCTCCATCGCCTCCGATGACGGCGTGGTCGGTTATCTGCCGGACACCAAAACCCTGCTGCCGGACCTGCGTTCGTTTGAACCGACCTACCTGCTGGGCGTGCCGCGCGTGTTCGAGAAGGTATACAACGCCGCCTCGCACAAGGCCGGTGCCGGCTGGAAGGGCCGCCTGTTTGTCAAGGCCGCCGAGGCCGCGCGCGTCTGGAGCCGCAAGGAGCAGGCCGGCGAGCAGCACACGTTTGCCGAAATCGCCGAGCGCGCCAAGTACGAAACGCTCGTCTACCGCACGGTGCGCGGTGCTCTGGGCCCGAAGATCAAGTACGTGGCCTGCGGCGGCGCACCACTGTCGCTCGATCTGGCGCATTTCTACAACGGCATCGGACTGCCGATGATTCAGGGTTATGGCATGACCGAAACCGCCGCCCCGTTCGCCGCCACGCGCGTGACCGACAATGTGATCGGCACCGTAGGCCAGCCCGCGCCCGGCTCCTCGATTCGCATTTCCGACGAAGGCGAACTGCAGGTCAAGGGCCCGAACGTGTTCCGCGGCTACCACAATCTGCCGGAGAAGACGGCCGAGGCGTTCACCGCCGACGGCTGGCTCAGGACCGGCGACTTGGCCGAGATCGATGATGAGGGCCACATCGTCATCACCGGCCGCATCAAGGACATTATTATTACTGCCGGCGGCAAGAACGTCTCCCCCATTCCGCTGGAGGAAGAGATCGCCAAGTGCCCGATCGTGGAGCACTGCGTGGTGGTGGGCGACCAGCGCCCGTTCATCGGCGCGTTGGTGACGCTCGATCCGGAGTCGCTGGCATTGTGGCTGCCCGCGCACGGCCTGTCCACGGAGACGCCGGTCGACCGGCTCGCCACGAACGCCGCGGTGCGCGAGGAGATTCAGCAGTACGTGGACAAGGCGAATGCGACGGTCTCGCGCGCCGAATCCGTACGCAAGTTCGCCGTGCTGGACACGCAGTTCACGCAGGAGAACAAGTGCCTGACACCGTCGCTGAAAGTGGTGCGCCCGGCCGTCAATCGCGTGTTCGCCGATGTGATCGACAACGAGATCTACAACGGCAAGCGGTGAGACGCGCGGTTCGTAATCCGACACAAAAAAGGGCCTTTTGAACCGCACCCCGATTGTTGGACTGGAGTAATCCAGATTCGATGATCGGAGGTGCGGTTTCTCATGTCCAGGGATCGCAGGCGTCATTATGACGATGATTCCATGCGGGTCGTCGCCGGGGTGCCGCCCGGCCCAGGTGGGTCATGCCCGGGTCAGTTTCTTGCTCCTGAGACGCAGCACGACATCGGCGGAGTTGGCGACGCGCTTGGAATGCGTCACCACGATCACGCATTTGCCGAGCTGATGGGCGGCGTGCTGCAGCAGATGAATCACCTCGTCGGTCATCTCCGGGTCGAGGCTGCCCGTCGGCTCGTCCGCGAGGATCGCGCGGCCCGGGGCGACCAGCGCGCGGCCGACCGCCACCCGTTGACGCTGGCCGCCCGACAGGTGCATGATGTTGCGCTTGGATTCCTCACGGCTCAAACCCAGTTCCTCGAGGATCTTCATATCGGCCTTGGCGCTGACCAGCCGCAGGTTCTCTTCGGGGGTGAGGTAGTCGATCAGGTTATGGTCCTGGAACACCAGGGACACGTGCTCCCGGCGGTGCTTCGCATAGCCCGATGCGGCGATGTCCTCCCCTTCGAAGCGGACCACTCCCCGGGAGGGGGCGTCCAGGCCGGCCAGCAGCGACAGCAGCGTGCTCTTGCCGGCGCCGGACGGGCCGGTGATCGCATACATCTTCCCGGATTCGAAATCCGCGCTGACATCCGAAAGAACACGGATCTTCGCCGCGCCGTAGGCGTAATCGACATGGTCCAGTTGCAGACAGTTAGACATGATTGGTGACTCCTAACGCATAGAGGAAAGAATGGATTTCGGGGATTTGGACAGCACGGCGGCGCATGACACGGCAAGAGCCACGGCGATGACCGCGCATCCGAGCAGCAGGATGAGCATCGTCTGCTCAGGCGGCAAGGCCTCCACGTGCAACGATTCCAACGGCGCGACGCCCGAATCGCGCAACAGTCGGGAAGACACGTATCCCGACAGCATGGCGCCGGTGCCCAGCGAACACAGGGCGGCGACCGCCGCCATGAGTCCGGTTTCGATGGCGAGTTGTGCGACGATCCGCATCTTGTCGATGCCGAGGGCCAGAAGCGTGCCTATCTCATGGATGCGTGAGCGAATCCAGAAGACCAGCGCCATCGCCAGCACCAGTACGTCCGCGAGGCAGACGGACAGCAGCACCATGCGCACCAGATTACGCACCGTCTGCACGGATTGCAGGACGCCGGAGAGCCGGGCCGAATCGTCGGTGACGTCGTACTTGCCGCCGGCCATGGTCTTGGCCCGTCCAATAGCCGCGGACAGGTCCTGCGGATTATCCGACAGGCATCGGATCATGTCGATCCGGTCGTTTCCGGTCAGAGCGGAAGCTACTCGCCTACCCGAATAGATGAGGTTCTCGGAAGTGTCCGAGGGCAGGGGGCTTTGGGCCTGCACGTTGCCGGAGAAGATCCCGGCCACACGCACCGTGGCGTTGCGCCCCTCCTGCCGGAGACGGAATGTCGAGCCGACCGATAGGCCGTTCTGCATCGCGAAGTCGCGGTGGACCAGCACATTGTCGCCGTCGCCCGAGATATGGCGGCCCTGCTCCAGGCGGTACAGGCCGCTCTGGAATTCCTCGGACAATGAGGAATCGGTGGTGCCCAGCACGCTGACCTGCATGGCCAGATCGGAGTCCAATCGGGGGCCCTGCCGGGGCATGACCGGGCGCGCGCCATCCACCTGCGCCAAGGTCTTCGTCGCATAGGCGGTCTTCGTCACACCGGGGATACGCGAGAACCGGCTCGCCTCCTCGGCGCTAATGGGATTCTCGCCGGCGCTGACGGTAAACCCTATGCCCATGCCCGCGCCGATGCCGTCGGACATGGTACGCAGGGCCGTCGAGACTCCGACCTGCGCCACCAGGCTCGTGAAGACCATCAGCATCAGCAGACCGATGATGCCGCTACGTACCGGCTTGCGTACGATCGCCAACGTGGCACGCTTCCACACATTCATGCTCATCATCGAATCTCCGACAGGTCTCGCGGCGATTTGCGCAGCATCGGCATGCACGCCACCGCGACGCACACCAGCATCACCGCCAACAATCCGAGCGCCACGTACAGCATGGCGGTCCCGTCGACCGACACCGTGAGCGAATCCAGGGTGCGCACCGACATGCTGGATTCAAGATCGCCGCCGACCTGCCCCATGCTGCTCAGCTCCTTCGCCGCGGAGGCGTTCACGGAATGGAGCGCCGTGGCGCCGAGCCATTGGGCCATTCCCTGCGCGCACAGCCAGCCGAGGGCGAGGGACGGCAGACCGATCAGCACCATCTCGGTGAGGTATTGGGCGACCAGGGAGGGCTTGCCGACGCCGAGGGACACCAGTATGCCCATCTCTTGACGGCGGTCGTTCATCCACAGCAGCAGCATGAGACTGAGCACGAGCACGGCCGAGACGGTCACGCCGATCAGGGCGCCGCGCATCATGGAGCGCACGCCGCGGGCGGCATGCAGCATGCTCGATGAATACTGGTCGTTGCGCGTGATCTGATAGTTGTTCCAATCCACCGGGAGTTTCTTCGCGGCATCCATGGTCTTCTCCACGTCAACGCCCTTGGACAGCACGAAGGTGGCGTCCTGGTATATTTCCTTGCCGTCCTTGTACTGGTACAGGTCGCGTGTGGTATCCAGATCGGTGTAGATGGTGTTGGCGGTGAGTTCCGCTCGGCTGGATACCTTTCTGGCGCTGTCGCCCTTGAATATGCCCACGATGGTGGTCTTGACGGTCGCCGTCGAATGTGATTCGTTGTCGGCGTCATAGGCGTTGGCCTTGAGCGTGAGCGTGTCTCCGACTTTGAGCCCGTTGGCTTTGGCGAGATCCTCATGGATCATCGACGTGTACTTGTCGGAGGCCTTCAGATGTCGTCCTTCGGCCATGCCGAGCGTGCGCGACGTGAACACGTTGAGTTTCGACGAATCATTCGTGCCCATGACGTTGGCGGCGTTGCCAAACTGCTGCTCCTGGGTCGCATCGTAATCATCGCCGCCGGGGACCTTCGCCACATTCGCCCCCACGAGATCGGCGGTGGCGTTCTGACGGACCATATACGAATCGACCCCGGGCAGTTGGGCGATCCTGCGCACGTCGGCGGGGCGCACCATGCCGCCTCCGCGAGGCGTGAGCATGCTGCCCTGCATGTTGCTGGACAGCACGAATCCACCGACCGCTTCCTTCTCGATTCGTCCGGCGGCCTGTTGAGCTGCCCGAGAAACCGCGATCGTGGATAGCATGCTCGCCGTTATGATGGTCAGTATTATAAGGAGCACTATGGTTCGCACTCGTTTTCTGAGCACATAGCGCACCGACCGTGCAACGAACGTCATCAATACCTCCTGTGGGCCTTGGGCTTTTCGCCCAAAATGCGAAACATGCCGCGTTTCGCCGATTAGTTAGCCGCGACGATACATGATGCACCTCAAGATACGGGAGATATACGCCTTGAGCGAAAAACGGAACAGCGGCGAATGTCGGTTATTCTGGATTTTGGTCCATCTCGGGCCGCGTCGATGCGTCGGCCCGCGAGAAATCAGGCTCGCGCCTCACCTTCGAGGCGGCGAACACAAGAAGCGGCAGAGCGGCGAACGCATAGTTCTCGCATTGGATGTACAGGTATGCGACCAGGACGAGCCAGCAGATGACGGTCTTGTGCCAGACGCCGGATTCGCCCGAACCCGCGCCGGCAACGCCACCACCACTATTACCCCCGGCAACATCAGCAACGTCGGCAACGTCGGCGACACAAACACCGTGCGCCAGCTCGTCGGACGATGCGCCATCCGCACCGCCACGGCATACCGTCCTCCCGCGCGTCATGCAGACCATCGAGGCTCCGACCAGCATGGCCAGCCCGATCAGCCCGTATTCGGCGATGACGCTGGTATACGCGCACATCGTCCACACCGTGTCCGCGTTCACGCCGGCCGCGAATCCCGTGGCCGCGCCGCCGTTCATGCCAAGACCGTCCAGCAGCCGTCCGGCTTTGGCCGCGCCGGCCCACACCGCATTGATGATGTTGCCCGCGCCATAACCGGTGAGCAGCGTCCACGGATGGGTGAGCAATCCGCATATCGGATCGAGGCTTTGGTAGATCCGCGCGAAGAACGAGCCGTCTCCCTCGGCCCCGTTTTCCGCGATGGCGGAGAGTCTGGAATCCGCCAGCACACCCAGCAGGCCCAGTGCGCATGCGCCGAGAATCTGCAGCATGCCCCGGACGCGGCGTGCGCCGTCATGCCAATCGGTGCGCGCCACAAGGGCGATCAGCAACGCCACGACGGAATCGATGACGATTCTGGTGCCGGCTTGCATGAGCACCGCGCCGACGGCATACGTGACGATGAGGTCACGCAGCCGTTTGACGTAGATGCGGTCGCGCCCGCGCATGAGCCACATGAGCGGAAGCAGTATGCCGAACAGGTGCATGCCGATATAGCTGGGCTCGGCGAACAGGAACTGCGGACGGCCGCCGCCCCACACCGAGTTGTCGCTGATGTATTGCCGGTACATGAGGTGCGAGAAATAGTCGGTCAACGGTTTGGCGTGCAGACGGATGGACAGCCATTGCACGACGCCCACTCCGAAGGAAACCCAGTATGATGCGATGAGAATCCGCAATGGCGTACGCCACGGAATGCGTTTGATGTCGAACGCAAGGGCGATCGCACCCAAAGTGGCGAGCACGCCCAGCAATCCGGTGATGCTCATGAACGCGGCGTTGAGGTGGATGCCGAACTTCAGCCATCCCGGGATGGACAGGATTATGCAGGCCACCGGTAGGAGGAACATTGGCAGGTACCGGTTGGCTGCGAT
>ENA-UESH01000452-UESH01000452.1-human-gut-metagenome-genome-assembly--contig:-NODE-452-length-39849-cov-58.468269_pt1 | contig 39849 bp, 56 predicted proteins | sample MGYA00243001_ERZ508002 | MGnify/ENA primary metagenome ERZ508002 (study PRJEB26167, sample SAMN06115447) | human gut metagenome | host: Homo sapiens | place: China:Anhui | collected 2015-08-07... | reverse complement strand
CGCCACAACGTCCGCTTCTGCGTTGATGATCTTATCAGCAAGCACAGCAGCCGCTTGTGCATCTCCATTAAGCGCCGTTTTTAGTCCGGTTGCAAAGCCGTTTACCTGCTGCAAATAGTCATTCTGGCTCATTTGCACGGTACTGTATGCGTTCTTGGCTTTGTCTGCGATATAGTCATAAGCTTCACCGAACATCAGCTGTGCGCCGCCTACAAGCTGCTCATAATCCGCATACGCTGCAATAGCTTGTTTGCCAACAGCCACAACAGCAGCAGCACCAGCGGCAATAGCAGCAGCGCCGATTTTGCCCATTGTACTTAACAGCTTAGAGCCTTTACGTTCTGCGTGTTCCGTGGTTTCGGTGATTTCACCCTTCGCTTCATCTGCGCCAGATATAGCGATTTTTCCAAGTAACTTAAAAATTTCCAAGTGACCTTCACCCACTTTCTGTGAAGATAAAATAAAAGAAGGCCACCGGAAAGCAGCCTTCTATCGTGTGTTTCCTCTTTGTGTGTTTCTCAACCTATCCGACAACCGCATATCTATTTCGGGTGTCAATTCTCCGACCAATACGCCGGAATCCAGCATAACGCCGTGTGGCATAGACCGGGCCAAAAAGTCAATCAGGATTTGGTTTTGCTCAATCAGCGTCTTTCTGATTCCTTCGTTTTCTGCGCTGACAGCAGCGCGTACATAGTCAAGAAGCGTGTCAATGGGCGCAATGGCTTCCTTCCCGGCTTCGCCGCCGCCCAGCAGCGTGTTTCCGATGCTGCCAAAGATGGTGGGCCGGTCAAGAATACCGCCTTCAGCGTTCCATTTGACATCAAAGCTGGGCTTCTTGCCCTTGCCAGCAATGCCAAAGGGTGCTTTGCCGCCGCTGACAGTGATTTTCGGGACTTTCAAATTTGTAAAAATCTTGCCAACACTCAATGGGAAAAAGCCCTTAATCTTATCAACGGCTTTTTTTACAGCGTCCCGCGCACCCTCAATCTTGTCAGCAATAGCGTCCTTGATACTGCCGAATGTGTTTCTGACCCTTGAAACAACATCCTTCAGATCGTTGAACTTGCTCTTGATCCACTTGACAGCGGAGGAAGTGGCGGACTTGATCTTTTCCCACATCTTCAGCCAAAAGTTGCGGAATCCTTCATTGTTCTTCCAAAGGTACACGAAGGCCGCCACAAGGCCGATGATAAGAGACACGACCAGGCCGATTATATTCGCCTTCATGGCCAAATTCAGGGCCTTCACGCCGCCTGTGACCAGCTTTAGGGCGGTGGTTGCCTTGCTCATAATGCTGCCCCACTTCAGCACAAGAACAAACCCGGACACTGTGACCGTGGCGGCAAGGATGCCAGCCGCCCACGCCTGCACGGTGTTTTTGTTTTGCTTGAACCACTTAATCATATCCTTTATTTTCGTGATAAAGGATTGAAGCAGGGGAACAGCAGCGGCCACCATGTCAGCGGTCTTATTCTTGATAGCGGTCAAAATCGGTTCACCAACACGCCCCAATTCTGCAAAGGCGCTTGTCAGCTTCTCGTTGGCCCTATTCGCCGCTATGACATCGGCATTGGTTTCCTTGTACTGTTCGGACGCTTTCTTGTAAGTCCCGTTCAGAGTGTCCATAATAAGCCTTTGCCGCTCCTGTTCATTTGAGCACTTGGCAAGTTTTTCATTGAATGCATCTTCGGATATTCCGGCCCAATTCAAAGCGTCTGCCAATGGGCCGGTGACTTCGCCGACCTTTGCCGTTTCGTTGGCCGCTTCCGTCAAGCCCTCGATGGGTAAACTGTCACCGAATGTTGCAAAAACGCCGGTGCAGATGTCCGTCCAGGTCTGCAAATCCTTTTCGTTGTCGGTCATGACAGCTAAATGGTTTGCAGCTTCAACAGATACATCCGTATCACCCAAAACGGCCTGTAAATCCTGATAGGTTTTCTTTGCCGCTTCGGATGAATGGCCGTTTGTGACAAAAGCTGTGTCCAGCTTGCCCATTTCCGTTCTATATTCTCTGGAACCCTCAATAGCTGCTACCCACGCGCCGCCTAACGCCACGCCAGCGCTCAAAACAGCTTTTCCGATTTTCAGTGCCGATTCACCGATTTTCTTGAATGAAGCGTCTGTTTTCTTGCTTCCCTTATCCGCTGTTGACGCAGTTTCTTCAATGGCTTGCTTTGCCTGTGCATTATCAACGGCTATCGTTCCTAACAGCTTGAAAAGTTCCATGTCGTTACCTCCCTAAAGTAAGGGCAGGTAATAAGGGGCTGCAACTCATTCTTCTTGTGGCACGAATGATGCTATTTCCATAGATTGCTTGACAATCTCGGTCAGTTCCGTCTTGCTGGTTGTTTCTGTCTCGACCTGTGCGCTGCTGTTTCCGTTTGTCGCAGCAACGAATTCCGAATAAGAGCGTTCAAAGTCCCTGTGTAGCCAGTATTCCCACATAACCTTTTCTTCCTGTTCTTCATTGCGTATGCTAATCATTGTGCCGATGAACTCATACAGCCGGCCGGCCTTTATCATCTGGTTCAGCAGGATCATAGGATTTGCATACCGCCGAAAGAGAACATCAAAGAATCGGATATCGCCTACTTTAGAAATTTTACAGCATCCTGAAAAAAATCAGCGAATTCCTTTTTCTTCACAAGATCAAAAATCATGCCAGTGAAAGTCTTGATAGGAAGCTTCGCAATTTCCTTTTCCTTCACGCCGGACAGATTTGCCAGAAGCGCATAGATGTCATTCTTGCACTTGCCGATGTTCGCCAGCAGGATTGCAGCAATATCCAGCGCAACGGAAATGCCAATGGAAGCAACAACATCATCATCAGCATCTTCGTTTGCATCATCATCAGCATCTTCGTTTGCATCATCATCAGCATCTTCGTTTGCATCAGCATCAGCATCTTCGTTTGCATCAGCATCATTCTTCTGCTTGGCAACGTTTGTGATAGCGGCCTTCACTTCATCGGATTCAAAGCACCCCTTGAATTCCTTGATGCCGATTTTGCTGATGATGCCGATCATGATAAACAGATCGTCAGCTTCAAGGTTTCGCAGCTCATAGGTCTTTTCGATGTTTTCAGACATTTTATATAACCACACTTTCAATTATTTTCGCATTTAATGCAAATAAGGGCAGAACCACTTGCATTTTGTGATTCTGCCCTTACTCGTCAGGATGCCTTGGGATAGTAGATGTGCCAAGGCAACGTATCCAGATCGCTGGTCAGCTCTGCGTGACACTCAAAGGTGTACTTGCCGACAGCACCTTCCTTGTTCTTGCCTTCCTGCTCAAAGCCGGAAGTGCAAAGCGCATTATCCAAAACGGCAATGATGTTCTTGCCTTCCAGCGTCTTACCGACAAAGGCGATATTTTCCCAATAATCGCCCGTGGCAATGTTCGCCTTGGATTCGATCAGATCATAGTTGGATGCATCATCAGACGTGCCGTCTGCGCCGATGGTAGCCGCCTTGATGATGTCCTTGGTCAGCTCAAGGAAGTTGATCTCCATAGTTGCCGTTTCGCCGGTCTTGACGGTTAGGCCCTTGGCCTTGACCAGTGCGCCGTCCACCTCAATGTTGGTGATCTCCGGCACAATAGACAGCTTGGAGCCGCCCGAAGTAGCGCCGATAATGGTTTCATCAAAATTCCACGAACTTCCTGCATACTTCAGACCCTTGTGAATCGTACCAGCACCGAACATGATATTCTTGGGGGTATTGGCAGATACGCCGGTCTTGCCCTCTTTGCTCATATCAGCTCACCTTCCATTCTTTGCATTGTAGATTGATTTGGATTTTCTTCAGTTCTTCGTCCCCGGTGGGAACGATCAAGGAATTGCCATAAAAAACGGCCACGGCTGACCCATCGTCAACCATGACCGTCTTTCCATATACCTTGTTGAAATAGTTTTCGATTTTTGCTTTTGCGTTTTCCAGTGTCAGCCACTTGTAACGGCTGAACCCGTACAACATGAAGGTTGTTTCTTGCAAGCCATCCTCTGTTGTCAGCTCTGTTTCCGTGTACTCACCGACAAAATATGGGTATACAATCGGCTCCTTGGTGTATTCGCCGAATTCGTATTCAAGCCCCAATTCTGTCATGCCGTCTGACACGACTTTCAGCAGATTTTTAGACATTAGTCATCAAACCTCGCTTTGAAGATTTGTTCAGCCCTTCGGATGATTTTACCCTTGTTCTGGTCAAACGCCGTTTGGAGCATCCGAACCGGCTTTTTACCGTTCGTCTTGTAGAACTTCTGGCCGTCCTTGCCATACACGATGACAACTTTGCCGTTGAAGGTAGGCTTTTTCCTGCCTGTAACCTTCTCAACGGGTACATACCATGCACCAACACGGCCATTGCGCTTCAATGCCCATTCACCGGTTCCCAACTCCGTCCAGATAGCATTTTCAAGAGGACTTCCAACAACAGCTTCACCCGCAGATTCGTCAACGTTTGCCGCCCACGATCCTTTTAGCTGGCCTTGGTCAACAGGCGTATTTCTTGCCGTGGCTGACACAAGCTCCGCAGCCGCTTCCAGCAGAAACGCACCCACAGCATCATCAATGGCTCTGTTTACCTGAAGATGGTTGTCAATAAATTCAATGTCTGCCATTGTCACTGACCTCCCGTGTATTTCAGATAGATTTCAAGCTGTGATCCGCTGCCCATTTCCATTGGATTGTCAATCAGCGTGACTTCGTAGCGCTTTCCGGCAATGACCATTCTGCTGTTTTCAGCATTGATCCGGCTGTCAAGCGGCACATAATCAGCCACAAAGACGTGTGTGGATTCTTGGATTTTGGCGTTGTAGGTGGTGTGCCGGGAATCACCGGCAGAAAGATCAAGCCAGCCTTTAAGCGTCTGTGCATCCGTCCATGTCTTTTCGTTCTCACCAATTTCATTCTTGGCAGATGTATAGACCTGAATCGTTGCTGTGATATTGCCGCCAATGCCTTTCATGCTCTCAACCCCTGTCCAAACCGGGCCTTCATATAAGGCCGTAAAAAGCCCGTCAGAGCCTTCGGAAATCCGATGGTGGAATTATCCCCGGTCATGTCGAAATACGTCACAGAGTGGCGGGAAATCGTCTCGGAGGACACGCCAGCCTTATCGCCGTTTTCAAGCTGCCATTTCAGCATATTTGCCACGCCCAGCTTTACATCTGCTGGATAGAAAATCTTCGTGATGACAACGCCGGATTCATCATACAGTTCCTCATTCACTGTGACCGTGTTACCCGCAACGTTTTTCACCGTGACAAGCCAGCCATCCATGAAATCGGATTCCGTGATTTGCAAAGTGTCACCAGCGCGGAAAGGTACCATGCCATTACAAAGCAGGTCATGCCCCGGCATGGACACAGCAACGGAACGAAATGCCCGTTGCTGGAAATTGTTGTTGGTGTACGCACGAATAAGAAGTTCAAGCGCCTGAAGCCGTGCTTCAAGCGCCTGATCTCCTTCATCCGTTGTCACAAACTGCCGCAGTTCGGCAACGGTCATAATCATAAGGTTTCAGCCCCTTACTTCTTGAACTGCGCAATGACAACCTTTGCGGTGTTGGACAGCGCAACGGCATAGTGCTTGTCAACCGAAATGTCGGTCTTTCTGGACAGGCTCACACGGTCAGTCTCAACGTTGGTGTCACGCTTCAGGTAGATGGTCAGTGCGGCAGCGTCATCCTCGGTTTCCGCATCGTTGTTCAGCTTAACGATGGGGCAAGAATAACAGTCAACCTTGGTGGAGGCACCGACCTGAACCACGGGAACCTTCTTGGACGGCACAACACGGCAGTTTGCAATCATGCCGATCTCGCCGGTGAGGATAACACCGGCCTTGTACTTGTCGGCGCTGATAAAATCAGCATCCTTGCGAAGCTGCGTGACCTGCTTCGGATGCACGAAGATGACCTTCTCGCTGTTGACCTCCTCCTCGAACAGGTCAATAGCATCAACGATGCCGGAATACTTGATGTTCGCAGCAGAGCCGTCATAGGTGAGCTGTGCGCCCTGAAGGGCGGTCATAGCGTCATTGTCCACCTTGGAAGCAATGGACTTCGCAAGCTGGGTGTTGGTTTCGCCAATGGGATTGCCGTAGCCGGACAGCACCGCTTCATCCGTCAGCTCAACGGCCTTCATGGCCTTCTTGACCTTGACGGTAGTGGTGGAAGCAGTCAGCTTCACGGTTTCAGCGGCTACGCCTTCGGCGATATCCGCAGCGTCACCAATGTAAGCGTACTGCGGCACGGTCACGGTATCGCCGGGAACGCCCTGAAGGGTGGTGTCGATCTTCGCAAAGGGCGCGACAACGATCTTGTTTGCGATTTTAGCGGAGATCATGTCCGCCATGACCTGCGGATTGATAAGGTCAGAAAGTTTGGTAGTCTGGTTAGCCATAGTTTATCTTCCTTTCAAATTAGTTTTTCGTAAGTTCTGCGTAGGTTTCGGGATTCTCATTGAACAGCTTCAACCGCTCCTGATAGCCCATCTTGGCGAAATCTTCCTTCGTGACAGCATCACCGCCGCCCTGATCGTCAGGAAGCTTGTTTTCGATGACCTTCTTGCCGCCAGCGCCTTCAAACTGATTCGGGAACTGCGTTTTCAGACCGGCAAGCTTGTCATCCATGCCCTTGACTTTTCCGTTTTCGTCAAGTGTCAGTTCTTCCGGCTTGTACTTCTCACGCAGCTTGAAGGCCAGATAGTCAGGATCAACGGCCTTTGCGTCCCGAAGGGCAAGCTGAATGGCATTTTCAAGCTTGGTCTTTTCAAGCTCTGCCTGAAGCTGCGACACCTGCGTTTCATATCCGGTGATCTTGCCCTGAAGTTCCTCGTTGCCCTTGGTTCCTTTCTTCAGCTCTGCAATCAGGCCGTTGGCTGTGGTCAACTCGGTTTCCTTGCCGTCAAGCATCGCCTGAAGCGCATCATACTTGCCCTTCCCGACATACTCACCGCCGCCAAGATTAGCAAGCTTGATCTGCTTGTCCTTGTTGGCTGCATCGCCGTTGTAGGCATTCAGCTTTTCCGCAAACTGTGCATAAAGTTCATCGCCCAAAATCGCCTTCAGAAATTCCATTGTTTATCCTTCCTTTGCCGCTGTTTTTAAGCGTGGTGTCATCCACAGACAAGCGCTTGTTTAAGTCTGTAAGCGCAACAGATTATTTGTTGTTGGACAGTTTAAGCGCCATATCCGGGGCAATGAAAAAACCACCTTCGTGATGTCACGAAAATGGTTTAATCAGCTCTGATATAACCTTCAAACCCGGCCTTCTTCAGCCGTTCCAGCATCTTTTCCGCATTGGCACGGACGGAGAAAGCGCCAACCTGCACACGGTACATTTTGCCGCCGTTGTTCGTGTCGGACGCAGAAGGCTTTTCTGCGGGTGTAACCGGCGCTTTGTAGGTCACACCCAGATAGTTACAGATGCCCTTGGCGATGGCTTCACCGATCTTGGCGGTATTCTCCACGATCCACTTTGCGCCCTCCACGCTGTCGTGGAACTCGCATTCGGTGTAGGCCGTAGGAGCAGCGGGAACACGCACTTCATACAGGTCTGCGTTTACGCTGATGCTTTCGCTCTTGCCGGGAGTGATAGGCGCAAGCTGGTCAAAAATGGCCTTACAAGCCTTGTAGCCGTTGCCGCTGGAATTGTAGCAGAACATCCGTGTACCCATGACGCTACCATTGAAAGCGTTGGTGTGGATAGGCACATGGAGATCAGCATCAAAGGCGTTGGATTCGCTGCACTTCTGCTGCATCGAAATCATATGGCCCACCTTCACAGAAACGCCGCTGCGAACCAGTGCAGCACGGCAAGCTTCAGCGATCTTTCCACACTGGACAGCTTCCGTGGTGTTGCCGTAGGCGTAGGCGTTGTTGGTCTGGTCACTGGGAGACAGATAGACCTTCTTAGCCATTGTCCTTTACCTCCTTGTTGTATGTAGCCGTAGAGATGCACAGCACAGCGCCCAAGAAGGTATCAACGGCAGTGATGCTGGTGACGATCTCCTCGGAGTACGGCCAGCCCCACACCGTGGACAGCGCTGCATACAGAGTGCCAACGGCAGGAAACACGATGATGACCAGCCACTTCAGCACATCATAAATCTTGTTGGGAATTTTCATGGTTTTTTACCATCCTTTCAAATATTTTCACTTGATTTTGTGTATGAAAAAAGGGCTTGCAAAGCTGCAAACCCTTAATCCATCTATGCTTTTTTAACTTGCCGGTAACTTGCCAACGCACGATAAACGCATCAAAAACGCACGGCGTGTGTTCCAACGCGCGAAAAAAGCGCCGTGCGGATGCACGATGCTTTATTCCTGTCAATAATCCGAACCGTCATCATATCCCGGTTCAGATTCGGGCTGATTGGTTTCAATGCAACGGTTGATTCTTGCAATGATTTCTTCGTCAGTTTTGGTGTCAGCAATCATCAACGGATAGTTTTCGCCAAACTGCTGATAATACCTTTCCAGCGCTTCTTCCATTATTTTATGACCTCCAAAATAGTCCTGAACACTTTGTAAGTCTCAGGAAAGTATTTCTTGATGCAATCCAGCGAATCTGGGCTTGCAACTTCTGCCGACATCATTTCTGCAAAGATTTCTTTGCCGTTGTCTCTGTTTTTCCAATAGCTCTTTCCGTGTCCAACGCCCAAAGGATATGCAACGCCAATTCCAGCGCCTTCAAGCATATCAGACACGTCCGAACGCGCAACCAGTGAATAATCCTTTTTGATTTCATCAATGATGATCTGCGCCGCTTCAGCCTTTGTCGTTACGCCGTGCGCCTTTTTGGTACTCTTGATAAGGGCTTTAAGTTCATCCTTTGCCGTTCGCCCTAACAAGCCGCCTGACATTCCTTGGATGAATGTTGCTTTCCCGTTGGCATCAAGCCCATTAAAGACCTGTGTGAAAGCCACATAGTTGTTGTATCCAAATTCCCGCGCAGCAAGATAATCCGTCATGTGACCGTATTCGTGATATAGCACTTGATACGGCGTTTGATAGCTGCTGCCGCTTGCTGCCCTTGTAATATCCAAAGTTACGGAATCAGAAGCGGGGGAATAGTTGGCAGTACCGCCAGAGTATTTTGCATTGGATGTCTTGAATTTACTCTGATATTTGTTCCACACAGCCTTGACTTTAGGATCAGCATTTTGAAGTGTTGACTTGACAGCCTGTGCGTGTGTGGCTCCGTATGTACTATCTATATACGACACATTCGGAGCTATGTCAATAGTACCACCATTTTCTGCTTCCTGTGTAGCTTTGGAAGCGACATTGTACTTCTGCTTGAATTCCTCAAAGTTCTCCGTCTTATCCAGCCCGAAGTATTCAGCGCGTTCTTTCAGCGTGTTCAGTTCTTCATCATCCAGCGCCCACCTTGCCCGTGTGTTGGATGTACAGCGGCAGTTGACAACTTCGGCAGCACCACCAGAAGGATCACCGGGAAACATCAGGCCATTGGAAAACTTTTCGTCAAGCTCCTTGATCTCGCCGTCAACTCTTGCGTGGGAATCCCTTGTTCTGCCGTCAAGCGCAGCATCCCACTGTTTAAGCACGTCAGCGCCCTTTTTCTTCGCTGCATATTGTGCGTCACGGGATGATGTCTGCTGTATTCTGTGGCCCTCTGTCCGGGCAATGGTCTTAGCTCTGGACAACGGCGCTTTAGACACGCTACTGATGTTCCGGGCAATGTCCGCATACGATAGGGACGATGCAATGCCACGGCTGATTTCCTGTGCAATGGATTTCTTCAGCTTTGCCAAATCCACACCCAGCGCATTATAAAGGCCGTTGCTGACCTTGGAATCGGTCAATACGGCCTTGACAGCAGCCGCCTGGTCAACAGGGATAACCAGCGGAACGCCCTGACCGGCGATTGAATACATTGTTCCAACATAGCCGGTTTCATAGCACCCATTCAGGTATTCGTCAATGGTGGCGTAATTGTCACCGTGCATCTTGTCAAGAATGCCGCTAACCTGCCCCTGAAGCGCTTTTTGATAGTTCTGCTGATAAATCTTTGACCGCTTCTGCGATTGCAGCAGCGCTCTTGTGGTTTCGTCAAGACCGTCCTGCGAAAGCGCCTGATCCAGAAGGTCAATGTCAGCCTGAAACATCTTGACTTTTTCCTTGATGTCCTTCAGAGCCGCTGCATATTGCTTTTCAAGCTCCTTCAGTGCCGCTTCCTCGCTGTCCAATAGGGACTGCTGGACTTCTTTTTCCCATTTATTGATATGTCATCACCCCTCCGGCACAACACCGCCAAGCGCCGCCTGTGCTGCCGCTGTCGGATCATCTTCAGCCGCTGGCAGTTTGTCCTTGATGTCATCATAGTCCAGCTCCAACGCTTCGCAAATAATCTGCTTGGTCAATTCATCCCCAAGCTGTGCAGAAGCGTTCAGGATGGTAGTCAGCCGTGCTTGCTGCTCCTGCGCCTTTGTCAAATCGATTGTGGCGTTTTCCTGTGCATTGGTGATGATTTCCCGGTCAAAAGTGAAATAAATGTCCTTCTGCTCATAATCGGTTCCCTGCGTGTCGTTGATTTCTTGCAGCACCAGCTTCAGCAGCTTCCGCATGAACTGTTTAAGAGACGGAAGAAGGCCGTCACACTTCAGGTCAAGGTTCGCATAGGCAGACTTGATAGCAATGCTTGTGGTGGCGCTGGTGTCCTTCAGAGATTCCGTATTTACGCCCATACCAAACCGGAAGATGTTCTTCTCGTCCACTTCCATCTTGGTTTTTCTGGCTTCAACCGGGATGTCCACGGTCTTGATATCAACTCCGCCTTCTTCATCAACGCCGATGTGCTTCTTGTTCTTGATGTTGACCATCAATTCATCCAGATTATCACCCTGAAAGCCCCTGACCACATACAGCGCTTCGTTTGTATCCTGAATGTTGTTGGAAAGACCTGCGTTCATCAGGTCATAGTCATCAATCAAATCTTTGATGGGCTTCACGCCGCTGACCTGCTTTTTGCCATTGTCCAGCCGGAAGAACGGAATCACGCCGTAATCCTCATAGTAGGTGCTTGTGTCACCATCCTTTTTGTAGAGGATATGCGGCCTTGGATTGATTTCAATGGACTTGTCAAGCTCCATCTGCCCGTCATCTTCTTGGCAGTAAAAAACGGTCTGGGATTTGTCCCAAACCTGAATGCGCTTGATTTTCTTGTTGTCCTTACCGATGCGCTCAATGTACCAGAAGATCACATAGGCGCAGCCGTCATCGGTTTCCTTCTCCCGGACTTCCACAACACCGATGCTGTCAGCCGTCTGAAACGCCGTCCTGTCGTTTTCGTCCTTATAGGCATACATATACTCAAAGCCCTTGGCTATGCAGCCTACAAGCAATTCATACAGCTCTGCGGCAAAGGATTCATTCTCGTTGAAATATGCGTCAAGCTCCGTCTGAAGCTCCGGGATGTCAGACTTCACAAATCCGTCCTTGGCAGAAAGCATATACTGTGCTTGCTGATCCGTCAGAAGCTTGAAAAATGGATGACTGATCCTGATGTTGCTTTTGGTCTTATCTTCTTGCAGCTTACCGTCTGCATCGAAGAAGAAAATGCGATAGTTGTTGATATCGTGGTTGCCCTCATAGTACCGCAATCCCACCTTTGCAAGCCGCTTTTTGGTGCTTGCTGCATCGCTATCTATAAATGTCTTGATTTCGTTAATTGTCAGCATTGGAAATCACCGCCTTATTGCAAAAAATCATGTTGCCGTAAATGCCGGTCATACGCTTCTTTTATCTGGCCTATTGCCGAAACAGCGATCTGGTTTTCAAATTCTGCGTGGTCATCACAGTATTTTTCATACGCTGTGATATCGCCAAGCACCTGTTTATAATGCTCCTGACTATGGTTTGTGCCTAAATAGATTTCATCCGCAAACCGCAAAATCCTAACACGGCAGTCTTTGGCGTGGCGCTCCCGGCCCTCGTCTCTGATGGTATCAACATCCGACTGTATCTTGTTCATGCGCTTCTCCAACCCGTCAACCTTTGATAGCACTTCGTGATTGAGCTGCTTTCCGATCCACCCGAATATTGCCGTCCAAGGATTGATATTGATTTTGGATATCTGCAAAAGCGACATAATCAGCACCAATGCACCGCTGCCGCCGTAAAGGATTTCTTTGATTGTCATTGTGTGGCACTCTCTTTCATTTTCTCTGTATTTATGATTAAGTCAGCCACTTCTTGACTTTTCGCCAGCCTTCAACGCCGTACCGCAACGCTGCCATTGCGTCATCCTGAAATGGGACAGGTTCATCAAGATATTCACCCGACTTATCATCTTTTTTCCACTTCCATTGCTGCAATTCCTTGATGGTATTCACGCAATGAGGATGGACGTATATTTTCCGCTGCTTTAGCCAGTCGATTTGCGCTTTTACCGATCCGGCAGAACCGCCCTTGTCCACGCCCCTTGCACGGAATCCGGCTTTCTGCCACATCTTGATCCTGTCCGGCTCTGCGGAATCACACCACATTTGTTTATTGCGTGGAATGTCCGAAGCAAGCTGGATGATCTCTGACGTGTCCTTCTCAAAGACGTAGATTTCAGACAGGATGTGGATATTATCATCCTTCAGGCCAAGCAGCAACAATGCGTTGGCGTGGTTGAAGCCGAAGTCTTGGCCAATGGCGATGTCATCATAATCATTCAGGTTTTGGCTGACCTCTTTAACCTCCCAATTATGGAGAATTAAGCCGCCTATTTCGCCCCATTCGCCCAAGCCATATATCTGATACCCTTCAGGATCAACGGCCTTCCTGCGCTCCATACGGGCCTTGTAGGCATCATCAATAAAGCGGTTCATCAAGTAGGTGCTGTGATGCGTCAGAACGTTATCATCTGGAATATCAAAAAAGACCTTCTTGATCCAGTGATTCTTGTTCACCGGGTTGAATGTCATTCTGATTTGATAAAACTGACCTGGAGGCAATTCGCCACGCAAACGGTCATCTATGATTTCCACATCGGCCTGTGTCAGCTCTGTGGCTTCTTCGCACCATACATCTGTCAGCTTGCCACGCTGGAATGTGATGGACTTCAGCTTTTCGCGCTGCTTGTCATCGTTCATGCCCCTGAAGATGATCTTGTTTCCGTTTGCCTTGCAGGTGAGCTGCAAAGGGGACATATTGATTTTCCAGTACCGTTCTGCTTGATCTCCAAACATACGGTATATAGCACCGGTCAGCTCCGCAAAGGTGCTGTCACGGTTTGTGATATCGGATTTGCGGATGCAAACCAGATTCCGTCCTTTATCACGCATCAGGCGTAGGATGTAGTTTTGCGCCGTGTCAACGCTTTTCCCCGATCCGGCGCTTCCCTTCATCACGATATAGCGCTTTGCGCTGCTGTCAACCTCACGGAAACATGGATTTGCTTGGACTTTGATGTTCATCCGTCATCACCGTAATCCACCGTAATATTCAAATCCATGTCCACTTCCTGCTGCACCTTGTCTGTGAACATCATGTGCGCTTTGCCAAGCAGTTCAGCAGCTTTCAGGCGCTCTTTTTCATCCGGCGCTTTCTGCATTGCTCTTGCTTCAGAACAGCCTTCGCCAACGCCTTCAACAACCACAACTTCTGACTGTGACTGACCACGCATAACGGATGTGAGGTATTTCAGCACTTCGGCCTGGTCTGCAACAAGGGCGGCTTCCTTTTCTTCCATCCGTTTTTCGATATATTCTTTGATAGACGGTTTTGCCATGTTTTCCGTTGCTATCTGACGTGCCGCTTTTTCACTATATCCGGCTCTGATTGCGGCCTGTGTTGCATTCAGGTCAATCAGATATTCATCACAAAATCGCTGTTGCTTTGCTGTCAGCTTCTTATCAGCCACAATCTCACCTTCTTTCTGGATATAACAAAGAAGCGGAACGTGGTAGGAGAAATAGCACCCACGCCCCGCTTCCTCGGAAGCTATATTTCTTTGATTATAACAATATCACATTTCAACCATAAACTTCTATCAACTGTTGCAAATTTTTTCGGGATTTTTCAGGATTTTTTCCACATCTTGCAGAGCTTCCCCGTGAAGATGACACACCCATTGATAGGAAACGCCCATATCACAAGCAATCTGCTCCCATGTTTTGAACTGCACATAGCGCATACTCAAAACCTTATGTAGCCGTGCATCTTCCACCTTGTCTATTGTCGCTGTCACGGCCTTCCTCGCATCAACGAAGCAATCAATCTCCCGGTTGATCTCCGCTTCAAAGTCTATGATTTTTGACATAGCTTCAGCAAGCTTGTCCTGCGTACCGCCGCCAGAAACAACGTCCGGTTTCAGCGTTGGCGTGATCTTCGTGACCATCGCTTTCAGGCGGTGCAGTTCTTCAATATCCCGGTTTATCTTCGTATCAAGCCGCCTGATCTGCTGAAGGTGCGTTTTTGCGGCATTGTTTTTTTCAGCTTCCATCCGTATCACCGTCCTTTTCTGCCATTTGCACAGCCCATTTATAAAAACTGACAGTATCAGCTTTTTCTTCAATCACGATCCACGGATAATCACGCTTAACTGCCCATTCAAGCTTTCTCTGTGCAGCGGCAAGTTGTTCCTTGAAAAAATCAAGTCTGCGCTTCTGATAATTCACGGCAACCAATTTCATCAACCATCACCGCCCCTCCTTGATCTTATCCATCAGCAGCAGCCGTACCCCTTGGCACAGCGCATAGATTAAATCGTTTTGCCAGATGTCCCGGCTGTCCTTGATGCGGATCATACCATCTTCGATTGCATCCAGCGTTTCCACAATAGCCGCTCTGTCAGCCATTATCTTCACCTCCGGTATATGACACCTTGTATTCCTCCGCTAACGTATCCCGAATATGCTTGCGGCGCACATAGCCGTTGTTGATTGCGTCTGCAAGCTCTTTAAGGCACTCAAACAGATATGCAAGGCTCATTGTGTCGTGCTTATCCTCTGTTTCTTCGTGGACGTGCCACCCGAACTTGTCCATAAGCACCATGCCAATCATATCCATGTTTTCCTGTGTGCCAAGCAGTTTGCCCTTCATTATCAGCCGCTGATCTCTGGATAGGTGTTGCTTTGCCATCATTCACCCTCCATATCGCTATCTTCAAGCATCACTTTTATTGTTGCGATGTTCGCCCGGATAATGTCCATTTGCACATCACTTTGGATGTGGTGTGCAAAAACTGCCTTGTCTGTTGCATCAGCGTTATAGTATCCGGTAAATGTCTCACCATCCGGGGAAGTTGCTGCAATGCACAGGCACGCTGGCTTAAGCTCGGAAATAATTTTCAGGGATTCTTCCAGCCATTTGGAGTAGGGCTGCTTTGTAATATCGTTCATTTACGCCACCTCCTTACACCCCGAGCCGTGCTTCGATTTCTGCGATATTGCAAAGGGCCTTTTTCGCCGTTTCAAGGTGCTGTTGCAGCGCTTCGCCCATGTCCTGCGGTTCTCCGCTTGTCGGTGCTGTGCAATCCCCCCTCATTTCCAAGAAGCGGCTGATGCCGGTTGTCCGGCATTCGATCTCCCGCAGTGCATAGCCGATTTCGATGATTATTTCCTTGATAGTAGTAGTTCCCCCTCTGACAGCCGTTTCGGGTGCAGGATTGGCGATTGCTCTATTTTCCTTGTAACAAACTTCCATGTTTATTTCTCCTTTCAAAGTTCCGTTACGCCCTTCAGCCTGTAATTTTTGGCTGCGTCTTTCTTGATGCTAAAAGAGCGTTTCGCACGTTCAAAAATTCTTCCTCCGACAGCTTCATCGATGCAAAGAATGTCGTTGATAGTACATTCGCTTGAAATGATGGTGATGAGCTTCGGATTGTTGTACCTGAAATTCAGAATTTCAAATGCGGCGTTCACATCAGCAGCCGTGGGAACCTGTTTTTGCCCATCAGTGGCCTTGCCGGTCTTGAACAAGTCATCAATGTACAGCACATCAACATCCTTGTACTGCTGAATCATACTGCTGTATTCCTCATAGTCTGTGACAGCGTTCTTCAGCTTCACAACATCATCACGCCACAGCATATATTTCACGGATTTCCCACCCATAAGTAATTCCCGGCAGATAGCGGTGCAGATATGTGTTTTGCCTGATCCGCTCTGACCGCCGATGAAAAACCAGCCTTCAGGATTTTTTGCATAGGCAACAGCAGCTTCCTTAATGACCTTCTGCCAATCGTCAGCAGCTTCAAATTTGCCGAAGGTATAATCCTTGATGATGTTCTTCAAGCCGCTGCGCTCCATGCGCTTGATAGTTCTTCTGACGGTCATGCACTTGCAATCCCGCGAAATGGTTGTCCAGCTTCCGTTGTCATTCTGCGCAGCTCGGAGGATCATTCCCTTGTTCTTGCAGACGGGGCAGTTATATCCGTCACTTTCGTTCAGACTACCTTCAGATTCGTTGAAGCTATCTGCTTTGAATTTCTCCATTTCCTCTTGATTGCATGGATCATAGGTATTCCCCATATACTTTTTCAGGATTTCTTGAATCCGATCCACTGCCACCAGCTCCTTTCTTGTCATCGTAGTTGCCATCAAGGACTTTCGCCATGTTGGAATCCTTAATGAGCCAGTCAAATGTAGCTGACCAGTTGCTGCTATTTTTCCCCTTCAGAAAAGACGATGCTTCAGCTTTTTCAAACAGTGTTCTGAAGTCATCAACGGAATAGTTTTTCAGACGGGCTTTAATGGCCTTCTTCCGTGCATCAGATATGGCTTTGACAGAAGGAAAAGAAACACAGACGGAATTAAAGGTGTTCACGATTCCCTTATAATCTATCTTTTCTCTTTCTATTTCTATTTCTTCTTCTTTATCTTCTTCTATATCTGCTGCGTTACTTCCCGTTACTGTAACGTTACACTGAAGAAGTTTTTGCTTTTCACGGTGCTTTGCAACCCTTTTTCTTGTTTGCTCCCTGATCTTGTCCATGCCTTCAATGTTCTGGTATTCCTCCCACCCAGCGATAGAGAAGAAGCCGCTGTCAGTGACGATCATATTCAGCTGCTCCAAAGCATCCAAGGCAAGCCGGACGGTGTTTTCTTCAAAGTCCAGTTCATCAGCAAGCATTTTCGGTGTGTATGGGATGTTCTCCGTCAGAAAGATCATCCCGTTCGCATTGCATCTTCCGGCCATTGTCAGCAGCATCACCCAAATCAGGACGATGTTGTTTCCGTCCGGCAACCGCCGCAGGTGCTTGATTTTGCGGTTGTCAAACATATCCGTTGTGATTTTGATCCACTTAATATCAGCCAAGGATTTCCACCCCGTCCCCGATATCGCAGAACTTGAAGCCGGTACGCAGCTTATGTATTCCGTACTCCGCAAGGAACCACTGGTGCTTCTGATATACGGCAATCACCGTGCCTGTAACAACTCTGCGTAATTCCTTAGCGCCAATGCATTTAATGCCATCCCACGGGTCAAACTGTACCTTCTGGCCGACAGTAACAAGCGTTTTTCTTAGCACATCGCATCACCACCCAAAGAATACTTGGCGTAGCTTGTCCGCTCACCGTAGCGATTCTTACCGCTGACTGTCTCCTTTTCAATGGGAACACCCTGTTTTTTCAGATCACTGATACGGGACGCAAGGCGATAGATGCCGTATTCTGTAATTGCTTCGGCTGATGTGATACTTCCGAAATCCTTCATGTGCCGCAGCACTCGTTCACACTGTGTCATTCGGTTCACCTTCCTTAATTTTGTCTTTGATCCACTCGCAGTACATGAGTGCATCCACAAGTTCTTCCTGAAGGTATTCAATTCGGCTCATAATCGCCGCAGGATTGCTTTCAAGCCCTTGCCCGTATGTTTTCATACCCTTTTCCCGCTGGCGCTCAGAAAGCTTGCAAATGCGTTCCCAATAGGGATTATAAGATTCAGGCTCATATAGATCAGCGCACATCTTATAAAATTTATTGACAGGACTAACAGTGCCACGGCAATGATTGCACGGAAATTCATCATGCTCTTTCGGATCATACTTGCAACCTGTGCAGCCATCGTGTTCAAACATTGTATTCACATCCTTCCCGTGCTGCCGATCCCGCGCCGGTCATCGTTGCCAAGATAATCAACTTCCATCAGGTGGATCATGGGCTGATGTTTGATGATGCGGAACTGACAAATGCGCTCGTTCCTGTGGATGAATGTGTCCTTGACTGCATAGGCTGGGAAGTGCCATTCGTCATTGTCCCCCCGGTAGGATTCATCAATGATTCCGATGCTGTTTGCAAGCAGGATGCCAAGGTTTTTGAAAGTGCTGCTTCTGGGAGCAACCAGCGCTTCATAGCCTTCCGGCAGCTCCATAGCAACGCCCAGCGGTATCAACTTGAATTGTCCTCCGGTCATGCTTACATCTTCAGCAGCACGAAGGTCAATCCAGTCACCTGTGTTGAAGCGTTCGATTTTCTGAATATCTCGCAGATAGCGAATTCTGATTTTTTCCATTGATAATTTTCCTTTCGAACTATTGGATTTCACGGATTTCCACGCCTATGTAATCTTCATCGTGAAAATAGTGGCTGACACCTTTGACACAGCGGCGGTTATCATCCTCAATGACACGGCCTTTCATTGCGTCCACGATCATCTTTCCCATGATTGCGTGATTGTCGATGTCAAGTCGGTCATTCCATCGGAAGGTGATGACAACAGGCCACTTGAAGGGATCACGCCGGACATTCTGGCTGTTCATGCAGGAACGAACCATCATGTGCCAGAATTCAGCGTCACGCTTTCGCCGTGACCAGTGCTTTCCGGCATAGTAGGCGTTCATGCCGTATTCCTTCGCCCATTGTTTCTGCCCAGCTTTGCTTTGCGGGTAGGGGATTTTGAATTTCTCTCCCAGATATTTGTTCATTCAAATCCAACTCCTAATCGCTTAATCTAACTGGAAGAACCAACTTGATATCGTTTTTATTGGTTTTGATGATAACCGGCGAAGTGGGGCTTCTGAATTCAAGCACAACTGGGTTTTTGTATACACCACCAACGGAAATTCTTGCTGCTTCCAATGCCTTCATCAGATATTCCCCGTTGAAGCCGATTCTGAATGTTGGATCACCATCCGGCAAAACTTTTTGCCAGTCCAAAAAATCACCGGTTGGCTGCTTATATCCGAACACAAACCCGTTACATCTGAACAATGCTTCATCTTCTTCCAGTTCGATTTCCACTTCTGCTTTTCTGGGCAATTTGACATTGCTTTTCACATAAATGGTGAAATCTTCTTCGCTTTTGCACACTGCGTGTTCGACAGAAAGCTTGTAGCCATCAACTGCAACCGCAATCACTTCATCATCGCTGGAATGAAATTCAAGCCTGATGAACTGATGCACAACTTTGCTCCCGTACTTCTGAACAAAGCCCTTAGTTGCATCAATCAAACGATTGAATACATCTGTTGTCATAGTTGCCTTTTTCATTTCGTCACCCCCCATCAGAGATCACACCGACCGGAAGGATTCTTGCTGTGCGTCATAGGGCAAATGCCGCCGTGGTATCGCTCCAAGCAGCGCTTGCAGAACGCCTTGTGGCTGTCCTTCTGATAGTTGGTAGTGGGATTGACAACGGGCTTATGATAGCCGGTCTGATGGTTGGTCTTGGTCTTGTTCATGTTTTACATCCTTTCAGAACGGCAGATCGCCGTCATCTTCGTCAATCTCTGTGAAGCCTTGCGCCGGTTCCGCATAGCCGCCGGAATCGGCAGACCGCTTGCTTTCACAGAATTCGTGGTGTTCGACAATGATTTCAGTCACATAGACTTTTTTGCCGTCCTTGTCGTCATAGGTTCTGGTCTGAATACGGCCTTCAAGGGCAATCTTCATGCCTTTGTGGAGGTATCTTTGGCAAAACTCGCCGTTTTTGCCCCAAGCAACGCAGTTGATGAAGTCTGCTTCCTGCTGACCGTCAGACTTGAAAGGCCTGTCCACCGCCAAGCGATAGGAAGCAACACACTTGCCGGACTGCGTGCGCCGGATGTCGGGATCAGCCGTCAAGCGGCCAATCAGAATTACTTTGTTCACTGACCTTCACCCCCGAACAAAGCCGCCTGAATGTCGTTCTGTTCGCTGGTTGCCTGTTCAGGCTCGGAAGGCTGCTCCATGACGATGACATCAGGGTCATTGTCAACATAGTCCTTCGTGCCGTCCTCGTTGATGACGGCCATATCAGCATCAATGGCAGAAGCCATGTCGATTGACATGATGCCCCACTTGCTTATAAGCTGCCGCAGCATGGTCTTGTATGCCATGCCGTCAAAGTCCTTTGACCAGAAGGTGTAAGCCGTGCCTTTCTTCTTGTCATTTTTATAGCCCTGACTGTATTTAAGGGCGTGGGCTTCCATCTTCTTTTTGCTCCAATACAGCGCCTTTCTGAAACCGTTGGTATACTCGAACATTGCATAGTAGCCGATGGTTTCAGCCGCTTCACGCTGTTCTTCATCCTCGATCAGCTTGACTTCGATTTCCTCATTCAGAGGATCGAACTTGACCAGCTCCCCGGCCTTGATTGCAAGGACATTCAGCTTCTTGTACTGGCCGGAACGGATAGCAAGCTGTATGTAGCCCTTATAGCCAAGCTGGAACTGCGCCACCTTGCCGCGCTCCTTGTCGTTGAAGGGAACCATGTAATATTGTCCAAGCTGGGGAGAAGGGGACAGCTTCAAGCTTTCGCCCAGCAGAGCAGCGGAAAGGATGCTCTGATTTGTGCATTCCTGAAGCGCCGGATTTGTCTGCACCGCAGACACGACAGCAGAAATGAACCGCTGGCCGTCCTTGCCGCCGATGACCTGATTGATACGCTGCTTGACCGCATCGCCTGTGAGATAGGAACCGATGCCAAGCCGCTTCTGAGACTTCTGAAGTGAATTATTGACTGCCATTGTCATTCATCCTTTCTTATATAGCCTTATATCTGATGCCGTTGTTTCTGAGCCAAGCGCCCAGCGCCTTTGCTTCGTCAGCGGAAAGAAGCGCCTGAAAACCAATCCACTGGCGGGAAGGTTCTGGCTTCTCAGTGCTTGCGATTGCCTTTCCGACTTCCAATGCCGGTTCATCTTCAAATGTGGTTGCAGGGCTGGAAGCAGCCGCCTTTTCAGCCGCTTCCCATGCCGCCTTCTTTTCAGCCTGTTCTTGGAGCCTGTGGGCTTCGCTGACGGCTTTTGCAAGGTCAAGGGTATCAACGTAGCACTCCCGCGCTTCAAACGCATAGGACGGCAGAGAAGCGATAACAGCAAGGTCTTTCACAACCTGATCCAGCTTTGCATCAATGGCTTCCTGAATGGACTTCATGGAAACAGAAGCATTCAGCCACTTGTCATCAACCACAAGCCGATGATTCAACGGGACAGACGGAAGCTTTGCGGCAAGAGCAATGCCGAAGTATTCAAGAATCGCATCCAGCTTTTCTGCCTTCTTCTTTTCGTCAAACTCCCTAACCTGCTTGTCCACGACAGACACCGAATTATCAATGATCTTGACAAGTTCGGAAATCTGTGCCTTGAAGGTGTTGAACGGCTGCATATACTCTTTTTCCTGCCGGATGCGTTCATCATTCAAGGCTTTCTTCAGCTTGTTCAGTGCCGCCCTGTCTGCCTTGGCTTCCTTCACCTGATCTTCCGTGTAGACCATAGTTTCATAAACAGACACCTTGTGAAGCAGCTCTGACTTCAGTTCTTCATAGTTGAAAGTTATCGGTGCCGGAAGCACCACTTCACTGATTTTCAGTTCCATTTGTTTCTCCTTCTTAAATTTCCGGCAGCAGAAGCGCCGGTTTCTTTTTGGCTTGAACGTTTTTCCAGAAGTCAGCTTCTTTCTGCATCAGGTATGCAATATCTTCCTGAACATCCGAACGTTCAATTTTGTAGTGCTTCGTCTGAAGCATGATGTCACCGCCCTGAAATTCGTACTTCAGTTGAGCCTTCAGAACGGCAAAATCAAATTCTGTGACCATCAGATAATGGAGTACCTGTATGTAGTAGTTATCCGGGATTCTGTGATCCCACTTTTCTTTCTGCATACTCTGAAGGATGTTGGTGGTCTTGATTTCAAGAATGCCCTTCCTGCCGTCCTGATCCGTCAGCCATCCATCAAGGGACGCATGGGCAAAAGGAAAAGCATCATTCAGCCAGAGATTGTTTTCCGCATAGCCCACTTCGTATTCAGGGAAGTCCAGCGCAAACAGTTCCCGCAGATAGCTTTCAGCAGCGTGACCATACTTCACATACGGTTTTTCGCTTATATCTTCCGGTGTAACAATGCCGGTCTTTTCCTGCCACAGTTCAAGATTGGACTTGTACGGATTCAAGCCAAGAACTGCCGCCGCGTCAGAACCGCCGATATAATGTGACCGTGCTTCAAGCCATTCATCGTGGCCGGACAGGATTTTCATTTCTATCAAGGCTTTCACTCCTTCTAAGATTGCAGCAATCTTCCTTATTGTGATTTACTGCTTCTTTCCAATATTCGTAATGTTCCGATACATCCTCGCAGACGGACACTTCATCAAAGCCGGTGACTTTCGCAAGGTATTCGATTTTCTTTTCAAGCGGCAAGTGCTGATAGCCGGATTGCTTAACGGTGTAATCCGAATAGTCCAGCGGCAACCATTTCTTGATCCAGTGGTTCACCCGCAGGAATTCAACAATGACCTTGTTGCACTTGATACTGTTCAGCCGGTCAAAGTCCACGAACTGCGGCAGAAATGGCGAAAGCCTGACAGACACATCAAACCCGGATGCATACAGCGTTTCAATGGCCTTGATTCTGCGTTCTGTGGAAACGGCCTTTTCACAGGGAATCCATGTCGTGCTGATCTGAATGTGTGCAAGCTGCTTGTCCAGAATGTTCATGTATTCACACACCAAGTCAGACTTTGTGACAATCAGATAGCCGATGCCGTACTTGTTCAGCAGCTCCACCGTGCCTTTGGTCACTTGCTCCCGGCGTTCCAGTGGCTGGAAGCAATCCGTCATGCCGCCAAGTCGGATGATCGTTCCCGGTTCCAACTTCGCAATCTTGCGCTCAATCTTCGCCAGACTTGCAACGGACGGTTCCACAGCGTCCCACAAGCCCCGGAAATTCAGCAGAGACTTTGCATAGCAGTAAGAACAATCGTGGGCGCATCCGCAGCCGTATGTATCAAGCCGCTTGTTGTAGTGGCATTTGCCGCCTTCGTTGCCGGTGACTTCTTTGTAAAAGCTCTTGAACTCTTTCATTGCCAAACCTCCAAAAACTTTGAGATTTAGCAGATTCGGGGCCGACCGTGGCACTAATACAGAATGTCATAAGGTTTTTCGCAGATTTCAACAATGTGCTGGCACAGGGCGGGAGGAATCTTTGACCTTTCCATACTGTTCTTCAGCGCACTTGTTCCACCACGGGGAAGGATGATACCCATTTGCTTTGCCTTCCTGATAGTTGCCCCTCTTGGTGATCTTTCGTGGCAAGGATCACCGTTTTTGCAGATGGGCTTGAACTGCGGGTCAGGATGGTTTGTCCAAATGTCGGTGGGCTTCATCCGTGTATCACCGTACTGGCAATATGTAACGGTGTAGCGGGGAAGTCCCTGCATCCAGGTCATCTTTCTCATGCCGCCACGGGGATTCTCAATGAAGTAGAACCGTGGCCGCAGCTCCTTGATAAGTTGCAAAACATGCTGATCGACCGCATCACAGAACCTTGCGTATTCGCTGACGGGATCGAGATTGCCGGTAACGGCGTTCTTGCGCCGGTGATGACTGATTGCCGCAATGCTGAATGTCGTGCAGTCCGGGCTTGCCCATATAACATCCGGTCTGCCGAACCGCCGAATGATGTCATCAGCCGTGACCGTCATGATGTCGGCATACAGGTCAATGTTTTCAAAGTGCTTGTCCCACTCGACAGAAAACACTTCGTGACCGTGGGCTTCAAAGGCCTTGCCGATGCTTCGCGTCCCGGCGAAAAGTTCAAGAACCTTCATTCTATGTAATCCTCCGTACATTTCTTGTGATTTGCTTCAAGGCAGTCCGTGCAGATAAGTTCGCCGTTCATCTCCCAGCAATCTTCATCTTGGATATGTTCGCCGCACTCATAGCACACAGGCCGCCTTGCAAGCCACGCTTCTTGCCGCCGTTCGTGGTGTTCCCACTCGCTGTAATTGTCAGGGCCGGTCATCTGTCAATCACCACCTATTGCTTGGATGTATTCCATGTGCTGCTCATAGCTCACGGGCTGCTCTGCCGGATGCTCTACCCATGCCCGGAACATCATCACAAGCACCGCCGCCCACAGCAGCACCATCGGGGCCGTCAAGCAAGCGTCCTTAAAGGCCCGCTTGCGCTGGTTTCTCGTTTTTGCTCTCTTCATTGGTTCTTTTTCTCCTTCGTTGTTCTTGTTCGATCAGCACCGCCGCAGCGGCAGCTTCGATGACCTTCATGCGCCTGGCTCTTTCTTCGTCCGTCAGGATTGGTTGGTAGACATACGCCGTCAGACCTGGAAACTTGAAAACCCTCGGTTCACCATAGACATCCTGACTTTGACTTTTCACAAAAACACTCCCTTTCTGTTATGATTTAACCTATTCGGTCATTGGTTGTCCGAATGCTGGTTATTCCTCCGGTATGTCCCTGAACAGCAGCTCCAGCGTGTCCAGCGTCCAGCCCTCGGCCATCAGCGCCTTGCCGCGCTTTTCCAGCCAGCGCAGATCAGCAAGGTATTTCCGCTTGCGGTACAAAAGCCGCTGCTCCTTCTGTGCCAGCTTCACAGCGCCCGTTTTCTTCAGACGCTCGATCTCTGCGTCAACCAGTTCTTCCGGCGTGATTTTCCTTGACATCGCTTGTCCTCCAATTAAGAAATCTTAACTTTTTTCGTAAAAAAATATTCTGCGTTTTCCGAAAGGGGGATTCCAAGGACTTCACACGCCTTTGCAATCTCAGAAATTTTCCATTCAAGTTTCCCGTTCAAGCGTTGGCTAAGAGAAACAGTGTTCATTCCGATTGCTTCAGCGAAGGCTTCCTGCGTCCCGTACACCTCGCGGATTTTACCGCGCAGCTTTGCATAGCTCATTTACATCATTCCTTTCTTATGTATTGACCCTGACAGGAAGAACAGCCAAGTTCCTAACAAGCAATTTCCGGGTGGTCGTAACTTTTACATGGGGATTGATACCCAATACCCAGAGCCATAAAGCGGGAACGCTCATGTTGTCGCTGTTGACCTGCCATCATCAGTGCCGGGCGGTCATCCCCGGCAGACGGCCTTTTCAGACCGTTTCGGCCTTTTCTGTTTGCCAGCGTGTTTTCCAGTCACCAGCTTTGTATAATTCACAGCGTTCCATGTCTGGCCGCCGTACTTTATCGGACTGCGTTTTGCTTCTCACCACCACGCAGCAGTAGCCGCTTCCTTCGGGCTGGCTTTTTACTTCATCCAGCCACTTACAACCGTGACAGTTCATTCGGCACACCCTCAAATTTCAAGCCAGTCCATCAGATGTTCCGCTTCGCTCTTGTCCTGTCGCTCGGTGAAACCGGCTTCATGCAGCGCAAGGATAATATCACGGCGGCAGTTTTTCGGAATGTCGCTATCACTGCACAGCCAGATCACAGTTGCGATCTGCTCAATACCAGCGCCCTGTTCGTTCATTTCAAACAGCTTGCTGTATTGGCTATTTGTTCCGCAGGTAAACCAATCGTGTTTGATACAAAGGCTGCGGAGTTTGTCATTGTCAATCCGTCCGTCTCTGGTTTCATAATCAAAAAGCTTCATTTCAATTTCCTCCTGCCTGTCGTCCACAATTAAGTTTTCTTAACTCATGGCATTATTATACTGCAATAATATCAAAAGTCAAGAGGATTTTTTAAGAAAACTTAATCTTTCTTTCTTTGGGCAAAAAAATAGTTGCCTTTTCTTAATTACGGTGCTATTATCAGGTTGAGAAAGGGGTGATGATGTGAAAAGTCAATACGAAAGAATTTCCAGTCCGTCCGAAAGACTGAAAGAAGCTCTTAATATTAGAGGAATGAAGGCTTCTGAATTGTCAGAACGGTCAGGTATCAATAAGCCGTCAATAAGCTGTTACTTGTCTGGGAGGTATGAGCCAAAACAAGAAGCTCTATATAAGATGGGAAGGGTTCTTGATGTGGCAGAAATGTGGCTTGCTGGCTATGATATACCGATGGACAGGCCACAAGAACAAAAAAATAACGATGCCATTTCTGACATCGTTCTAAAATTACGCAGTGATGAAGAGTTTCTATCTATTGTGCTTAAAATCAGTAAGATGGATTCCGAAAAGCGAAAAAGCCTAAATTCTTTTCTGGATTAAATGCCTGTGGATGCTTTGAGCATGATTTGATAAACAAGGTCTAATAGTTCGACATCATTGCATCTTTCTAATAGTTTGACAATTTCGCGTATGTATGTTGACTTATCCATTTTAGACATCCTTTCATCAGAGGGGAACTAATGTTCTTCGGGTTAATTTTACGAAATTGCAACAAAATTTGAAACCAGAAACAAATGCCATTTTTGGAAAAGGTTGCCCGGCCACCGTGCCACCGAATGACCGGGCGTGTAGCAGCTTGTGAGTTGCAGCCCCTCACCTGCTATGGTTACATAATAGAGCGAATTTTCATAAAAAGTAAACACTCAAACCGGGATAATCTATGTTACAGACGAATTAAACGATGTAAGGAAAGGATAACGGGAGATTTTTATGGAAAAGCAGACTATTATTCAACAAATTCAGCCACAATGCGACAACCTTTATAAGAACATCAAGGACGCAGCGATGACGCAGCATAGGACGCACCGTGAGATTGTGGAGCATACAGGCGTTCCCAGGTCTACCGTTGCAAAGTTTCTGTCCGGGGCACTGGCAAGCCCCAGCGTGTTTTATATCGCCGCCCTGTGCAAGTATCTCAATCTTTCTATGGATGGACTGTTTGACACAGAGCCGCAGAGTGAGCGGGAAGCGGGGGAGAACGCCGACCTTCAGGCCAAGCTAAACAGCGCAGAACAGCAGATAAAGCACTTGAACGAAAAGTGCGGGATGCTTGAAGCCGGAATCAGGGAGCGAAAGCCCGTTATTTATGGGCTGGCTGGCCTGTGCATATTCCTGTCTGTCGCTTTGTGTGGATATATCGCGCTGGATATAAGCGACATGGAACATGGTTTTTTTACTGAGAATGGCCTTTCCGTCATGGGTGGTGTACTGTGCATTTTTCTTGTGTCCGTTGTCCTCGCGCTGTTGCACTTTGCCGCAAAGGCCAAAAGAAAGAAGGATAATGAGAAAGACAACTTAATATAATCAAACCATAACCTAAGAAAGAAGTTGATTTTTTGTATTATCAACCGAAGATAGATTTCAAGCCCGAAGAAGTCATTGACTATTTGAGAAAGTCCCGGTCAGATGATCCGCTGCTGACTGTTGAAGAAGTGCTGTCAAAACATGAAGCCATGCTGGACGAATGGGCTGAAAAGCACCTCGGCGCTGTCGTGCCGGAAGAAAATAAATATAGGGAAGTTGTGTCCGGCGAAACCATAGCCGAACGCCCGGAGATCAACCGCGTTCTGCGCCTGATAGAATCGCCACGATACAAGGCCGTGGCCGTGGTGGAGCCGCAGCGTCTGACCCGTGGTGACTTGGAGGATATAGGCCGCTTGATGAAGCTGCTGAAGCACACCAACACGCTTGTCATCACGCCACAGCGCATTTATGATCTGCGCGATGAATACGACTGGGACGCTTTTGAAAGGGAACTGAAGCGCGGAAACGACTACCTTGAATATACGAAGAAGATTTTGAATCGTGGCCGTTTGCTGTCCGTCAGCCAAGGAAACTATGTCGGAAATACTGCGCCATACGGCTATGACAAAACCTTTATCACAGAAGGGAAGCGGAAGTGTCCTATCCTTGTACCGAACAAAGAAGAAGCAGATGTTGTCCGCATGATGTTTGATCTGTACGTCAATAAAGACATGGGCTGTACAACCATCTGCAAGAAATTTGATGAAATGGGCATTAAGCCGCCGAAAGGTGAACATTGGTCTGCGGCAGCAATGACAAAAATGCTGGAAAACATTCACTACATCGGAAAGGTCAAATGGAATCACAGAAAAACTCTGACCATAGTTGAAGAAGGGGAGTTCAGGAAAACAAGGCCGGTTGCAAAAGTGGGCGAATATCTGATCTACGATGGGAAGCATGAAGCCATTGTCCCTGAAGAACTTTTCAACGCCGCCCAAGCGAAGAAGGGAAGAAACACCCGTCAGAAACCGAATACGAAAATCAGAAACCCGTTTGCCGGTCTGATCTGGTGCAAATGTGGCCGTGCAATGTCTCTGCGGACATACAGCGCACATAATTCAGCACCGCGCCTTTTGTGTGATGGACAAACATACTGCAAAACCGGTTCTTGCCTTTATACAGAAATGGAAGAACGTGTGAGCGCGATTCTTGCCGATTGTATCAGGGATTTTCAAGTCAGATTGAAAAACAATGAGGGCGATTCAGTCAAGCTGCATATGCGGCTTATCAACAATCTGGAAGCCAAGCAAAAAGAGCTTGAAGCAAAGGAACTGGCTCAATGGGAAGCGCAAGCCGATCCTGATCCGGCAAAGCGGATGCCGCCGCACATCTTCCAGAAGCTCAATGAAAAGCTATTGAAGGAGAAGGAAGAAGTCAGACAGGCGCTTTGCAAGGCTTACGAATCCATGCCTGAACCTGTCGATTACGAAGAAAAGATAGCGCAATTTACCGAAGCGCTCAACGCTCTGCATAATCCAGACGTGGACGCAGCAACAAAAAACAGGCTCCTGAAAGCCTGTATCGAACGCATTGAATATCATAGGGATGCACCGCAGAGAATACGCAGTAAACAAGTGCGTTACTACGACAAGGAACAGAAGCGCACTCGCAACAAGTCACCTCTAAACACCGGGGGGAACTGGACTTCGCCGGAGATCGTGCTTGATGTTAAACTAAGGGTGTGATTTTTTGCACCCACCATTTCCATCAGTTGTGTGCGGATTCAACCGCGCATGACTGATGGATATAGTTAAACCAAGCCGGAAAAAGCCTTATATATCAACGGAAAGGAAGAACGGAATGAATACATTAGGATTGCTTGAAACGCTGTTGGTTGCCAATATGATAACTGCGGAGGAATACAAGGAAAGAAAAGCGGTGTATGTTGAATCGCTGCTTGAGCTGTACTGTTTGGGGATTATAACACAAGAACAGATGAATGAAAAGCTGAATAACTAAAATCAGGGGAAGGGCAATTTGCCTTTCCCTTTTTATTTTGGGGGCTTGTTTTCTGCGCTGACGCGTTGTAGAATATTGCCAGATTTCAAGTGACAATACTATAAAGGGGGAAACACCGTATGATTGTTGAAGTCAAGGAAACCACCTACAAGGGATTCAAAATTGAGCTTGTGGAAAATAAGGGCTGGAAAATCATCCTTGGCGATGACGCATACCTTTTCCCAAACTTTGAGGAAGCGCGGGTTGCAGTTGATGTTTTTTACCGTGATGTAATTCCGAAGTATCACGGGAAAAGAATGAAGCGTGTTTAAGGTGGTGCTGTCATGGGATTATTTGATGTTTTCAAGAAAATAAAACAAGTTGAACCTGCTCCGAAAGATAAATTCCACAATTCACTTGGGGAAGATATGCGGCACTTGACATCAGACGGCGATCTCCCTTGGGGATGGTATACCGCCAACGCAGACTTTACGGGCAGAATTGGGACAGAGTACAACTATTTTTTCAATGCTTGGTATGAAAGCCGGGACAAATCTCCGCGTGAAACTTATGCAGCTTTGAAGTCATTTGTTTTGTACATGAACGATGCAAAGAAACTCTGCCATGATATGGGGGAGTGCTTTGAATATTGGTTAGATGAATGCTTTACTGATGACTATTTAAGTGAACGAACAGATGAACTTAATTACCTCGAACAGCACTTGCAAATGCTTGAAGCAGATTACGAAAAGAAAATATGGTTTGAAAACAATGTTTTGCCCAGTCTTGAAAAAGATTTGTTGGCTATCGTCAAGGAGAATCCCGGTGTTTTGCAGAAAGACATTTACAAGATGTTTGACCCGATGGCAAGAAGTTACATTCAAGAAAAACTGTATTTCTGTGAAAAATCAGGTTCAATCATTCGTGAAAAAAGCGGAAACACATACAAGCTCTTTGTGAAATAAAAAGAAGGGGAAGGCCGTGAAGCCTTCCCCTTTGCGTTAGACGATGAATGAAATGTCGATTGGTAGCCATGTATTGTTTACAGCGTCAGCCCATGCAGAGCCGTTTCTATACCGGGCGAAACGCACAAGCCCCGCAGCAGTAACGGTGCAAAGCCAAATTGCCGTTCCGCTGCCCTGACAAATGAAATTGCCCTGTATTTCCGGCCTGTACCCCTCCGGCAGTGTTGTGATGGTCACATTGTCCGTGCCGCCCGTCAAGGTTGCCTTCGGTGTGACAACGCCCTTCAAATAGACAACGCCGCCGACCTTCCTATATCGCAATGTGTTTCCAGCGTTTGCGGCGTATGTTTCAAAGTCGCTTGTGAGCTTTGCCGTTATCCATCCGGGATTTTCCGTTATTGAATACCCGTTGCGGAAGATGACCGGAAGGCCAAATTCAATGCCTTCCGTAAGCTCTGACACCTTGCCAAAGGCAAGGCCGCGCCCGGAAGCATTAAAGTCCAGCAGCGTGAACGCCGTGGGTATCTCCACGGTTTTCCTGATTGTGGTGAAATAATCTGTCACCGATAGCCTGACATCATAGGCAGAATCAACATTCAAGTCGGCGGCGGTTATCAGTGTGGTTGATAGGGTATAGCCAGTACCTTCCTTCAGCTTTATCCATGTGCTTGATGCCCTTGCTTTGTATTCCAGAACATATTTGCTTGTGTTTTGGTTTGAAACAGGTGAGATATTGAAGCCAAAGCCAATTTTACCGTGCGTACCGTCATAGTTTTCCGTACCGTCTGCCAAACATCTTACAGCAGATACGCCCCTGATGACCGGCGCGGCGTAGGCAATGACCGTCAGCGTTTTGGTAGTCTTGGCTGTGCGCCCTCTGCTGTCTGTGACGGTAACTGTCACGGCCTTTGTGCCGCTGGACAGTGTGCCGGTGATAGGGGATGCCCCGGAATAAGTCTTTCCGTCCACGGTGGTCTTGTACGCCTTGATGGTGGAGCCGTAAGCCCCAGCCGCCACAATGCCGATCTTGACCTTCGATTTTCCCTGCACAAATGCGCCAAAATTCGCGGCAAGGCCGGAAACTGTTTCCGTCATGGAAACGGCTGAAATGGTAGGCACAATAGCCGCCGGGACACTGGCCTTGAAGGAAACCGTCTTTGTGCCTATCAGCGTACTGCCGTTATAGGTCTTACAGGTAACGGTGCAAGTGCCGGATGTGCCGGACGGAATCTGACTTGCAAGGGAAAGCGGAACATCCCAAGCCTTGCTCGTACCAAGGCCGCTGCCAATCGTGCCGGTTGCGTTGCCGAACTTATACGTCAGCGTGTGCGTGAAGGCGCTTGCCGCCCTCGGCATATTGATTGTGATACTCGATCCCATGTTGACACTGCTTGCTGACAGTGTGGGCGTGGTTGCCCGTGGAATGGTATCAAATGTGCCGCTGCCGGTTGCCGTAACATCGCCATAGTATGTGCCGCCCAGCGTGACCTTGATCCCGATGGTAGACGCAAAAGCACAAGCCTTGCTTCCGTCTGCGTTATGTGCTACGGTAACGGTTTTTGTGAATAGCGTTTTCGTCTGATTGCCGGACAGCGCCGCAGAAAACGAAAATGTGTATTTCGTCCCGTTGATGGTCAGACTGCCGCTTTTGCTTGTGCTGCTGTTGATGGTATAGCTTGTACCGGTTGAGACAAGCTGCACCTTAACCGTGACGCTGGATGTGTTGTTTGCCACGGACTGACTGCCAACTGTCCAAACGATTTTCATTTGATAGCCTGTCCGAATTGCCTTTGTAATCGTTCCAGTTTTCGCCATATCAATCACCCACCTTCTTGAAACTCAAATTGTTATTTGCCCTCGGAATGAAAGCAAAGTTTCCAAGCTGAAGGGAATGGAGAAAATGGCCGTCTGTCACATACAGCTTATTGTCGGAGAAATAAGCCACTTCAACAGCGTCCTGAAGGAAGGATATGCGGTCATTGCTGATTTTCAATTCCAGTTCATTCCCGACTTGTCCCAGCAGAATGGAGCCGTCTACAAAACGGATGTATTTCCGGATTTCTTCAAACTCTGCATCCGTACCCGCTGCCACCGCTTCAATGTCGGCGTTAAATTGGTTGAACTGGATTTCCACGCTTTCCTTCGTCTGCTCAATCTCTGTGCTGACAGAGGAAACAAGCGCGTCCGTCTGATCTTTCAGGTAGTAGTTTTCAGCGACAACGGATTTGATGTTTTCCTCTGATACCTGCAAAGACGCAAGCAAATTCTGTTCCACGTTGTAAATGGCCGTAGAAGCCGTTTTGGACGCATTTTCTATTTGCAGTATAATTTCACCCTGCGCCCCGGAAACGCCAGCCAGCGCCCCGGAAATGCCCAAGAACACCCCACCGAGCGTCAACTTGTTCGCTCCGGGTTCTAACAGCTTCAAAGACAGCTTTGAAACAAGAAAATTCTGCCCTATGCCGTGCGGGTTACTCTCAACTTTGACGTAAGTGCCAAGATGGAAATTGCCGAAGGAATCGTCTACGGTTGCCAAGTCAGCCGCCGTCAGTTCGATGGTTTCAGGCTGGTTGACAAGACCGTCCAAATATGCGTTGCCCTTTGTCAGTAGGTTTGCCGCTTCCGTTACGTCATCCCATGTATGCGTTGCGAAGATAAGGCCGTACCTGTCAGCGGCTTCTTCGTCAACGATGTAATCAAGGCCGTCATTGACGGAAGCGATTGTCAGGCGGTTGTCTGCGTCCTTGCCTTCATCGTCCTTCAGCTTCGCCCCCAGCGGGATCAGAGCCGTTGCAATGTCCGCGCCCTTCCTGATCCGCTTCAGGTCAAGCAGATTCTTTCCGAATGTGATCTTCTGCGGAGAAAGCAGCGTGAAGTCTTGCAGATAATCAATGTAGTTGATATAGCCTTCATGCCGGATGACGATATAGCCGCCCAGCAGGTCAATCAGCTTCTTTTGCAGCTCTGTCCAAGTATCAACATAGTCGATGTTTGACCGGACGATATAATCATTCGGGTCAGTGACCGTGACATTTCCGACAGTGAACCATTTTGCTTCCTCCACTTGCGCATTGTGGTTATCAATCAGCAGGTTTAAGAAACCGGAAATCGTCCCGGAATAGTCGTATGGTCTTTGTACGCTGTCCAGAAGGAAAGCAAGCTCACCTTCGCAGATGACACGCTTTTCGTTGTAAAACCCAATTTCATCATCCAGCACACGACCACGGAAAATCAGATAATCGTCTTGGTAGACCGTGATGATCGACCGCAGCTTTTTTATAGCGTTGTACTGTGGATGATCGGGATAAAGTGTGAATAAGAAGCTGCCGGTCTTGTTCAGCTCCAATTCAACGGAAGGGCTGAAGATTTTCAGGCTTCCCAAGCTGCTGTTATACAGCGTCAGGCCGTCACAATATACACGATACACAGAAGCACCCCCTTACAAAGCTGCTTCCTGATAGGAAAACGTGATGTTTCCTGTACCTGTGACGGAAACAGTGTTTTCCCCGGCCTTCAGTTCCAGTTCCGGCAATGTGTAGCTTCCACCGCCCAAATCCCACACGTTGTATGTGTTATAGACGATATGCAGGGCGCTGTCAGCTTCAATTAGCACTTCCGGCACAACACGCTTTCGGAGATTGGGCAGGAAAAGGGTGCTTTCGCCGCTGACGGTCTGCGTGATAACCGTTTTTGCTGCCTTGTACTTCCACGGCTCACAATCACACTCCACAGCAATTTTCCCAATGTTTTTTTCGCTGGTGAACGAAGATACAAAGCACCTGCCGACATAGTAAAAAAGCGAATCATCATCAAGGACAATCCGCAGTTTTTTACCATGTATCGCGTTTTTGATTGTTGAAAACAGTGTAAGAAATTCGCTTTGTGGCACGATGGTTGAAAACTGAAATTTGTGGGTGCAGTCCTCATATTTCGGCTCACCGAAAAATTCAGTAAGGTCAATGGAACCGTCTGCACCTTCCACATCAATTTTCAGCGTTTTGGTTTTCGGGGCTGCAATCTCTTTTGAAGTCATAATCAGGCTAAAATCATCATAGCTGTGATATGTTCCAAAAGTGACCCCTTTCATTTTGCACCGCCTTTCTTATCCTAAGCTGTCCGTTTCCAAGCATACACCGTCAGATATGGCGGCATATTGTTATGCGCCTTCCCGCCGCCGGTCGCACCGGTCGCCGTGTTGCGGCTGATGTCGAAGTCCGCCGGTGCGTAGGGGTAATATCTCCCGCTTCCGCTCTGCGATCCCATGTCGCCTATGGCGAACGCCTTCTGACTGTTGGTGATAAAGCCGTAGTACCCTGCTTGATTGGCCGGATTGTGCGTATGGCTCGGCATCTCATTTGCGGTCAGTGTATGCGCTGCTTCTCCGCCGCTGGCCCCAGCTGCGTATGTATCACCCGCAGCCAACAGGAATACATCCTTTATGCGTTCCCACGTCCCGCCGCCAAAAAGATCGGCCGGGTCGGTGGCCGCAGTAGAGATATATACACTCCCCACCGGATGAGCATAATCCAGCAGCGTCGTCCCTCCTACCACCAGTGTACCGTCTATCTGTACATCCCTATCAAAATAAGCGTCCAGCCCCACTTGAATTGCGTTTGCCTTGTCACAGAGACGGCCCAGCCCAACAGATAGCAGATGCTTTGCCAGATGGTAAAGGGCATACGCTGCCGGGAGGTCACGCAACGTGGAACCAATGCTTTCAAATGCATCGGTTGCCACAACTCGCACTTCGTAGCGCTTGCTTTTGTCTGCGGCAAACACGGCAGAAATATCAGCAGGATCGTAGTTTCCCGCCGCCGGTCGGCCTGCCGTAGTCCAATCTTCAGCGCCGACTTCCCTATACTGCACCGCATATGCTGCGGTGTTTTTGGCAGAAAGCGAAGTAATGGCCCCGGAGAAAGTCACCTTGCCATAAGGGCCAGCCCGGTTTGCTGTTCCGTTGGCATTGCAACGGGCGGCAGAAATAGCAGTGATTGCCGGTTTGCTATAAGAAAGGACAGTGATGCTTTGTGTCTTTGTAGTCGTGCGTCCACGGCTATCTGTAACGGCACAAGAAACAGTCAGTTCGCCGGAATCGGGCAAATAGTCCGTTGTCCCACTGGCCGATGTAGCAGCGTAGATGCCGCCAACCTTGATACTGTATGACTTGATAGTGCTGCCTTGCGCCCCGGATGCGGTGATATCTACCTTGACCTTGCTACGCAGCTGAACATATCCACCATAGGTGTCGGACACTCCTGTTGGATCGCTGATTGCAACAGACATGTCCGGAACCACGGTTGACGGCACGGCAAGCTTAACAGCCGTTGACCACGCCCCAACATAGGTGCTGCCGTTGTACGTCTTGACCGTGAGTGTGAGCGCCACAGTCTCTGCGTTTGGCGCTTGCTGTGCCAGAGACACAGGCGGTGCGTTCCAACTGTACGATGTGCCTACATTTTCGGCAATCAGTTGATCCTTGACGCTGCCGCAGGTGTAATAGAGTTTGTGCGTAAAGCTGCTGCTGGCCCGCTTGATGGTGATGGTCAAGGTTTCCCCCAGCGTGGAGCCGCTTGTGGTGGCCGTGGACGCTCTTGGAATGGTGGTCAGCGTCACCGTCTCCGACAAGGACAAATGGCGTGGCGTGTAGGAGCTGTCAAAGCCACAGTCCCACTCTGCTGTCAGCGCAATGCTTTTCGTGCCGTCTGCATTATGGCTGACTGTAATAGTCTTGCTGCCCAGTTTGTACCATCCGGTGGAACTGTAATTATACGGATTCCAGCGTTTTTCGCCCTGAAGTGTATAATACGCTTCGCCGCTGCTCTCGTTCTGGGAATATCCGGTTCCGTCATATACCCACAAATCAAGGCTTAATGTGCTTTTGTTGTCTGCGATAGACTGGCCTGTGATTGACCAGTCCAAACGCAAGCGCCAACCTTTGGTAGTACTGCTGTAAATGGATGCCATGTTCTCAACTCCTGTCAGCTGGCGATTACATCGCCGTTTTCGTCCTCCGTCCAAACCACGTTTCCGATGCAGAGGATAGATACCTTGATACGCATTGCTTCCACGCCCTCTGCGGTGATCTGCAATTCAGGCGTATTGTTTCGCACAAACTGCAACACATCATTATCCAGCCGCAGCAGGATTTCATTGCCCGTTTCACCAATGATTAGGCCGTCCGAAGTGAAGCGAAATGCCTTTGTGATCTCACTGTACTTACTCTGCAAATCACCGTTCACATTGTCGATACGCTCTGTAATGCGGGTGATGTCAATGGATAATTGGTCTGAAAGCACGGACAGCTTGGTTGACACTTCCTCTTTATAGCTTTCAAAGTCACCTGTTTCCACATAACGTTCCAAAGCGGAAAGAATGATGGAATTGATATTCTGCTGAAGGTCGGTTATCTGCTGACGTGTGGCCTGTATCACTTGGCTTGAAGATTCGTCCACCCGCTCGGAAATCTCCTGCCGTGTGCTTTCGATGCGTTCATCCGTTTCACGCTTGGTATCTATCTGCGCCCCCGTGTAGGTTTGCTGGGTAGCGCCCAGCGTGATTCTGGTGTTGCCCGGATCAAGGATATCCGGGGACAATTCCAGCAGCGGATAGGATGTGCTGTATCCGTGCGTAGTGCTAAAAAGAACAGTCATGCGGCCCACCCGGAAATGCTGCACATCCTCTTGCCATCCCAAATCAACCGCCGTCAGTTTGATGGTTTCAGGCATTGACAATCCGTTGTCAGCAAGCGCCGCCTTTGCCTTGGCCTGAAGGTTGGCGGCAACAGTCACATCATCCCATTTGACGTGCCGGGTAATGCGCCCGTATGTGGCCACGCCAGACTTGCTATAAATAGTAAGCCCGGATTTAACAAGGTCATCTGTCAAATCACCATCTGACAGCGCTTCGATGGTCAAGCCGTCCTTGCCCTCTGGCAGAATAGCGGTGTAAATGTTTGTTCCGTCCGTCTCGCTGGAAAGGTCAAGGAGATTTTCAGCAAATTCCACAGACTGCGTATTTGTGAGCGGCAACGCAGCGTAATAATCCAGATAGTTCCCGTCATCCTCATATCGGATCAGGAGATACCCGCCCAAAGCCGATTTAATCAGCTTGTCGGATACCGTGGACATTGCCGTTGCATACTCTGATGCGCTGCGGGTGATGTAGTTGTTGCTATCGGTGACGGTACAAACACCGGGCTTGATTTGCTGCTCCGTGGACACTTGGCTGTTGTGCTGCGCCAAAATCCAACGAAAGAAGAAATCAACCACATTCCCGCTTGCTGCTGCGGCTTTGTAGTCATCATCATCCTTGAAATCTTCCGGGAAACTGAATGGCTTGATGATGCTATCATTCAGCGCCGCCATAATGCCTTCTGTTTCAATTTTATGCGCCCCGTAGAAGTCTTTTGTGTCGGTGGTGATTCTGCCCCTGTATATGGGCAAAGTGCCGTCAAGCAGCTCCACAAGGCCGCTCATGCGCCGAAGATTGCTTAAATACGGATGGTCAGCGCACAGCGTGAAAGTCATCTCACCCGCTTTGCTCACCGCAAGCTTAACAGAGGGGTCACGGACGATAATCTTTTCATCCGCAAGGCGCATATCATGCAGTATGTAGTCCTTGTATTTTAGCTGATACATTACATACTCGCCTCCTGATACGTCACAGTGATACTTCCCGTTCCGCTTGCGACTTTGGCTTTCAGGATATTGTTACCAGCTGCCAGCCGGATAGCGGGTAAAATGTGATCCCCTGCGCTGACGTTGATTGTGTTGCCGCCCCAAAGCAATACGGTATCTTGCGCCACCGTAATTGTGGGGATAACAGGGCGGCTTTCGTTCGGAAGCGTAAGCTGCTTATACGCCGTCCCCAAATCGGAACGTGTCACCTCTGTTTTATCGTTTTTGTATTTCCACGGATCACAATCAATGGTAACAGGGATTGTCTGCTTTATTTTGGTTGGTTTAACATCACCGACAGAACACCGCCCAACATAATAGTGGGCGGTGTCCTCGGAGAATGCCACCTTGACACGCTTCCCATGTACGGCGTTGCAGAAGTCGGAGATTGCGGAGGGCCAATCTTTCCCGTTGAGCGTTGGAACGCCAACAAGTTCAAGCTTGATGGTGCGGTTCTTATATGTAGCTTCTCCGGTCAGCGCATCGGAAGCATCTATCAGCCCATCCCGTCCCGGAACATCTATCATGTTTGTGCGGACTTTGGGCAAAGAAATAGTCTTACTTGCAAGAAGCACGCCGTATTCCGTGTATGTGTCCTTTCCGTCAATAAAGGCTTTAATCATACAGTTCTCACCCTCCTTGCGTTAATTTTGCCCAACTCCACATCCAGACCGGGCGCAAGCTCTCCCACCAAAGCGCCGTTATTCATGATGACCTTCATGTTTGCCAACATAGGCAAATACTGTTCAAGCAGCATCAGAATTCGGCTATAATCGCTTGTTGCGTTTGTAGCCGTGTATGCTCCGCTTGCATAGTTTTTGCTGATGTTTGCATCTGCGGTAATTGTGCCAGCATCAAAGTTCATGCTGCTTTCAATGTCCTTTTTTACGGACTTGAATTGATCGTCAAAGCCTTCGCCCAAACCTTCGGCCATAAAGCCGCCGATACCGGCGAACACTTTAGACGGGGAGTGAATGCCCAAGAAATTCTTAACCCCGCCTACAATTCCACCGAAAAAGTCTTTCACTTTTCCAGTAACCCATGAACCCATATTTTTGATGCCGTTCCAAAGTCCTTCGACTATGTTCTTGCCGACATCGAAAATTGCAGGGATGCCGCTGATAAGTCCCTTCACGATAGACGAAATAATCTGGGGAATTTTTGATACCAAATTCGGTATGGCACGAATCAGTCCATTAGCAAGTGCAGCAATCAGCCTGATTCCACCATCGATCAGCTTCGGCAAGTTGTCAATCAGCTTATCGACTATGACATCAACCATTTCCAGCACACAGTCAATCAGCATATCGATGTTGTCAAGGATGCCGCTTACAAGCGCAATGATTAAATCCATGCCAGCAGCAACAATGCTCGGCAGGTTTTCAAGCAAAATCTGCACAGCCAACGGAATGATTGTCTGGGACGTTTCCGTGATAAGCTGCGTTAAGCCCTGAATAACTACGCTTATTCTCGGTATGATATTTTCACCAACGGCAACAAGGCTATCGACAAAATTGGTAGTCAGCTCCTTGAAGTTCGCATTATCATCCGCAATACCAACAAGCAGGTTTTGCCATGCGCCCTTCATGGATGCAACAGAACCTTGAATCGTGCCTGCCGCTTCCGCCGATGCATACCCGGCCAACCCCTGCATCGTAATATAATCTACAAGGGCAGACTGTGCATCAGCAAGGTTTTCAATCTGGTAATTTGTGGCGTTTCCGTTGGCTTCGTTCCACTCGTTTACCTTGTCGATAACCTCCTGAAATCCTTCTTTTGTGGGAGTGATGCCAAGCTGCAAGTTGTCCAACATCGTGTAGTTGGACTTCATGATTCCGTTGAAGGCGTTCTGCACGGCTTCCTGCGAATTGCCGGTTGCCGCCACAACGTCCGCTTCTGCGTTGATGATCTTATCAGCAAGCACAGCAGCCGCTTGTGCATCTCCATTAAGCGCCG
>ENA-UESH01000440-UESH01000440.1-human-gut-metagenome-genome-assembly--contig:-NODE-440-length-40549-cov-18.735768_pt1 | contig 40549 bp, 40 predicted proteins | sample MGYA00243001_ERZ508002 | MGnify/ENA primary metagenome ERZ508002 (study PRJEB26167, sample SAMN06115447) | human gut metagenome | host: Homo sapiens | place: China:Anhui | collected 2015-08-07... | reverse complement strand
AATATCGACGTTTTGGTTGCTTGCAAGTCTGACGGCGGATTTTCAGGATAAGACAAGGCGCGCGAACGGGTTAATACCAGACGTATAAGCCGCGAGCGCAACGACGTATTAGCCAAAAATACGTCGTCAGACCACGGTTCGTTTTATTCTTGGCTGGCATCGCAACCTGAAATTAAGGCTGCGATTTATCCGTTGACAAAGACTCCGCGCACGGTGTATAATAAAAATATGGAAAACGCAATAGAAATAAAGAACCTGAAAAAATCTTACGGGGACACGCTCGCCGTAGACAACCTTTCGTTTACGGTCGGAAAGGGCGAACTGTTCGCATTTCTCGGCGTGAACGGAGCGGGCAAATCGACCGCTATTTCGATTATCTGCGGTACTCTTGCCAAAGATTGCGGCGAAGTATTCGTCTGCGGCGAAAACGCCGACGAAAATCCCGCAAGCATAGCGAAAAAAATAGGCGTGGTGTTTCAGTATTCCGCGCTGGACAAAACCCTGTCGGTCAGAGATAACCTGCTGTCGCGCGCGGCGTTATACGGAATTTGCGGAAAAAATGCCGAAAAAAGAATTTCGGCGTTGGCGGAAAAACTCGGATTCACCGACCTTTTACCTAAAACGCTCGGCAAACTCTCCGGCGGTCAGAGACGAAAAATCGACGTCGCCCGCGCGCTGGTGCATAACCCCGGAATTCTCATTTTAGACGAACCTACTACAGGGCTTGACCCGCAGACAAGAAAGACGCTGTGGAATTTCGTTTCGACGCTGAGAAAGGACGAAAACATGACCGTCTTTCTGACTACGCACTATATGGAGGAGGCAGCCGACGCCGACCGCGTGATTATCCTTAATAAAGGCAAAATCGCAGCGGAAGGCACTCCGCTCGAACTCAAAAATAAATACACGGGCGACTTCGTCACTCTGTATTCGGTCAGCGAAGAAGACGTAAAATCGTTGAATCTGCCGTTTGAAAAGACAATCGGCGGCTATCGCGTGGAAGTTAAAAACACCGCGGCGGCAAAAGACCTGATTATTTCCCGACCCGAAATTTTCGGCGATTTTGAAATAACCAAAGGCAAAATGGACGACGTATTCCTCGCCGTCACGGGCATTAAAGCCGGAGAAAACGTACAATGAAAACTTTTTGGGCTTTGACAAAACGCAACGTAAAAGTATTCTTCAAAGATAAAGGAGCGTTCTTTTCGTCGCTCATAACACCGATTATCCTGTTGGTGCTGTATATGACTTTTCTGGCAAAAGTTTACCGCGACAGTTTCGTATCGGGGCTCAACGGCTATTCCGCCCCCGAATCGCTCGTAAACGGAACCGTTGCCGGACAGTTGATGTCTTCGCTGTTGGCGGTGTGCTGCGTCACCGTAGCGTTCTGCTCGAATCTGCTATGCGTTCAGGATAAAACGAGCGGAGCGGCGAACGATATACTCGTTTCGCCCGTAAAACGCCCCGCGATTGCCGCGGCGTACTCGTTCGCATCTTTCTTCGCAACGATTATCATCACCCTGACCGCCACCGCCGCATGCCTCATATACGTCGCCGCCACGGGCTGGTATATGAGTTTTACCGACGTATTGCTTGTCATTACTGACGTTGTACTGTTATCGGCTTTCGGAACGGCGCTGTCGTCTGTCGTAAATTCTTTTCTGTCCACACAGGGGCAGGCTCAGGCTGTAGGCACTATCGTCTCGGCGGGATACGGCTTTATCTGCGGAGCATATATGCCTATATCGCAATTCGGCGACGGACTTCGCAATACGCTTGCCTTTTTACCGGGGACGTACGGAACGATGCTCATACGCAATCACTCGCTGAACGGAGTTTACGCCGAAATGGCAAAACATGGGTTCCCCGACGCTACGATCAGCGGAATACGAGACAGTATCGACTGCAACGTTTACTTTTTCGGCTCAAAAATCGAAACATGGGTCGCCTATCTCGTTCTTATCGGAGCGATCTTGTTGCTTGCAGGACTGTATGTGTTGCTCTATAATCTCCGAAGAAAACAGAAATAATATAATCCGCCGACCTCGACGAGCCCAGCGGATTGCGACTTAAAATCATAGGGATTCCGGAAAAAGAAAATAAATTTGAAATAAACCGATAAAATTATTGACCTTGCGAAAAAAATATGATAATATGTAGAGGCTGATTTTGCATATCGGCAGAACTTTCGGTTGGAGAAATACCCAAGAGGCCGAAGGGGCTCCCCTGCTAAGGGAGTAGTATGGGATAACCGTAGCGAGGGTTCAAATCCCTCTTTCTCCGCCAATCAAAACCTAAATCGAATACGAGAGTGTTTGGTTTAGGTTTTTTGTTTGCAAAAATTCAGGTTTTATCTGCGTTTTTCGGTTGTCGCCGTGCCGTCGTTTTATCCTTTTCGGGGTTCGTATGGTGTGTTCGTATCGCTTTATCCGTAGCAGTTGCAGACGGTTTTATGCCGCGAACACGAAAAAGCGTGAATGGGTTGAAATAGGTTTTGCGTGGATTTTTGACGTTTTCATGGAGTAAAGTCATACTCGAATAGAGGGGGGAAAATGTTTTTTGCAGCATTAAAAAGGGACAGCGCAGGAAAACGTCGCCCGAAACAAAACAGAGCGAAAAAGTCTCGGAAGAAAGAAAAGGCACAAAAACTCAAAATATGCCGACGAGCGAAGAATTACGGGGCGATTCGCCAAGCGGTTTAGCGGCGAACGCCCCGTTTCGCTCGGCTTTGAGTTGACCTTTTTATCCGAGTTTAAGTGAGTTTGTTTGGCGGGTGCTTGACCGCGACGCGAAGCGTCGCGGTCAAGCACCCGCCAAAGTGCCATTTTGAAGTTTTTTAGAAATTCTACGCCTGTAATCTCAATAGCGGTTGAAAAATTTAGAATTTTATGCTATAATGTAGAAAAAAAATATTGGAGGATGCCTTAAATGAACTTAATCAGTTTGTTCAGCGGTTGCGGCGGTTTGGATTTGGGCTTTGAAAAGGCAGGCTTTAATGTTGCCGTAGCAAACGAATTTGACCCTACAATTTGGGCAACTTTCAAGGCAAATCATCCCAATACAAAGTTAATTGAAGGAGACATTCGCAAAATTAAAGATAGCGATTTTCCTAGCGATATCGACGGAATAATCGGCGGACCGCCTTGTCAATCTTGGTCTGAAGCAGGTGCTCAACGCGGAATCGATGATTTGCGCGGTCAACTTTTTTATGAATACATAAGGATATTAAAAAGCAAACAACCGAAATTTTTCCTTGCTGAAAACGTAAGCGGTATGTTGCTCGGCAGACATTCTGAGGCTGTTAAAAACATCATTGAGATGTTTAAGGAATGCGGTTATAATGTAACCGTTACTTTAGTAAATGCTAAAGACTATGGAGTGCCGCAGGAGCGGAAGCGTGTTTTTTACATTGGCTTTAGAAACGATTTGAATATTGATTTCAAATTCCCTCAAGGTTCCACAAAAGACAACAATAAAAAAATATCGCTTCGCGATACAATTTGGGATTTACAATTCACAGCAGTTCCTGCAGGCGATAAAAATTACCATAACCCTAATGCTGTTAATAATAACGAATACTTTACGGGGGCGTTCTCGCCTATATTTATGAGTCGTAACAGAGTAAAATCTTGGAACGAACAAGCATTCACGGTTCAGGCATCAGGCAGACAATGCCAAATACACCCGCAAGCTCCTAAAATGACTTTCATTTCTCAAAATCATCGTGAATTTGTAAAAGGCAAAGAACACTTGTATCGTAGAATGACTATTCGTGAAATTGCACGTATTCAAGGTTTTCCCGATACGTTCAAATTTATTTACGATTATACAGACAACGCCTATAAAATGATTGGCAATGCAGTTCCCGTAAATCTCGCCTACGAGGTTGCGGTAGCAATAAAACAAGCATTACAAGCGAAGGAGGAAAAATGAGCGAACAAAGCAATAATCAAGGTCGTGCTTATGAATTTATTTGCCTGTTGACTTTATCTCAAGAAATCAACAAAATTCGTAAGGCTGAAATTGAGGTTAACAGCGCATATCACGCCGCCGAACACGCTTGGAAAACGATTCCCGATGAATTAAAGTCTATTCTCGCACAAAGTGCTACTGCCGCTGTATCTACTATTTTCGATATGGAACCTATGATTATCGAAAATAGCGATGATATTCTTTCCCTAAAGATTCAAACCGACAACGAAGGAAAAGAAGGCGATGTTCGAGATATAGTGATTGCTCGAAAAGACGTAAAATGGGAAATCGGCTTGAGCCTTAAACATAATCATTTTGCTGTAAAGCATAGCCGTTTAGCAAAAGGCTTGGATTTTGGCAATAAGTGGTTTGGGATTCCTTGTTCAGAAAACTATTGGAACGATATTAAGCCCATTTTCGATTATTTGACAGAACAAAAGGCTGACAATAAAAAATGGAATGAATTGCCGTCGAAAGATACAACTGTATATGTTCCTCTTTTGCAGGCATTTATGGACGAACTTAATCGTAGCAATGCGTTAGATTCTTCCGTTCCGCAAAAAATGGTTGAGTATTTACTTGGTGAGTTCGATTTTTACAAAGTTATCAGTATTGATTCAAAGCGTATCACTCGTATTCAATCATATAATATGCACGGTCAACTTAACCGAGCAAGCAAAACAATAAAACCGCAAATACATATTCCTGTGGCTTGTCTGCCAACCCGTATCGTAAATCTTGAATTCAAACCAAATAGCACAAACACAGTGGAGTTATATATGGATGGTGGTTGGCAATTTAGTTTCCGTATACATAATGCGGCTACTAAAGTCGAAACAAGTTTGAAGTTCGACATTCAAATTGTCGGAATGCCCACTACGATTATTACAATAAATTGCAGCTGGATTTGATTCGGAGGTAAAAATGAACATAAAACTATTTGATAATGAATTAATAAAAGAAGAAACACCACTATCGCAAGTGATGACTGAACAGGAAATAAATGATAAGTATATCAAAGGTGAAATAAGGATCGTTACGGAACAAGGAAGATACCCGTTAGAAGAGGTGTTCAAGATGTTCAGTAATAAGAGCAAGTATAATGATATAACGGATTATCAAAGAAATTACGTGTGGTCAACAAAAAGCCGTTCATTATTGATTGAGTCATTTATAATGAATGTTCCAATTCCACCTATTTTTCTATATGAGCGAGACTATAGTTTTTATGAGATACTGGATGGCAAACAACGAATTTCTTCTATTGTAAAGTTTTATAATGATGAATTTGCATTGGAAGGTCTTGAAGTTTGGTCAGAACTCAATGGGAAAAAGTATTCGACTTTACCTGTCAGAATTAAAGAAGGGTTGGATAGACGCTATTTATCTTCGATAATAATGTTAAAAGAATCTGCTAAAGATGCTTTTGAGGTCAATAAACTAAAAAAAATGGTGTTTGAAAGATTAAATTCAGGAGGAGAAAAGTTATATCCTCAAGAATCAAGAAATGCTGTTTTTGGCGGTCCTTTTAATGATCTTTGTAAGGAATTGGCTAAAAATAGAATGTTTAGAGTTTGTTGGGGATTCAAGAAAAACAAGTTGCAAATATCGCTTTTTGAGGATGATGATGAAATAATCAACAATGACACGATCCATATGAAAGATGTTGAATTAGTTCTAAGGTTTTTTGCGTTTAGACAACTTGGTAAATTTGAAAATAATCTTAATAGCTTTTTAGATATATATTTGAATAATGCAAATAATTATTCATCCGATTTGTTGACTCAACTCAAACGACTGTTTTTAGAAACTATTGATTTTGCTTATACACTGTTCGATGGCCATCCATTTAGATTATGGTCAACTAAGAACAATAGGCAATTTAGTTCAAAATTTGCAGTGAGAACAATTTACGATCCTTTAATGCAAGTTTTAAGCCAATTTTTATCTAAAAAAAATATTTTGTTGAACAAAAAAATAACAATTCAACAAGACTATGTTTCTTTTTTAATAGAACATGAAGAGGACTTTTCTGGAAAATACCAACATAAAGCAACTATCGAAAAACGAATTGCTTTATTTGACTCATTTATTGAGAAATACATTTGATAAGAGCAATTATGATTTCTATATTAGAGAGCATTAAACAAGATTATCTTAAATCCACCGATGAGATTATAAGATTTATTGATTTAATAAACCTTTGTAAGAGTCAAGATTTGTCATTTGCACACAATTCGAAGTTTTACAATAAAATTAAAACTTCCATGGATTCAATAAAAGAGCATCTTAGTGCCACTATCAATGCACAGTATAATGCCATTATCATTAGTCTATATGGCTCTTTCGAACGTGCGATAAAACAAGCAACAAACACTTTTATTAAATACTGCATACAAAATAGTTTTTGTTTAGCAAGCAAGTTTAGTAGCGATTATATTTCATCGGCTTTTAAAACAGTTGATAGGAGACATTTAAAAGAGAACAAGGCTATTATTCAAGACCTTCATCTTTTTTTTAATGAAAATGATATCACAAAATTTCGCTCCGATATTTCTTTACAAAACTATCAAAACCTTCGTATAGATGTAATTCGTTCTATTGCCAACTCCATAGAATTACCTGATCCATTCGATAAAGTAAAAAAAACAGACGATTTTTTATGCTATATTCAAGCTCGACAAGCTTTATCGTCAAAAGATCAAGCTCGGTTATATGTTGATAGGATAAACATAGACAATGCTTTTCAGTATATAGATAATATCGTTGCAAGTAGAAATCAAATTGCACACGAGGGGCGTACCGATAATAGATATGATGACACTACATTAAAAGAGTTTGTAATAAAAGAATTTACTATATTTGTGTGTCAATACATTGAGTTATTAAAACACTCTTGGTACATACATTGTGTAAAAAGCAATAAAATGATAGAGGAACTGAACATCCTAAATGTTTTTAACAATCAAATAATATGTTTTAATACTGGAGAAAATATAATTAACAAAAAATCAATAATCATTATCAAGAAGGGTACTGATAAGTATGAAGTTGCTTCGATAGAATCTATTCAACATAATAAAATTGATATTGATTGCTCTACGGTTAATCAAAATATTGGATGTGCCTTGACAAAAACATGCAAAATTACTTTTAAATACTATTTGTATTTGCAACAATAATTCGATTTACGTTACTAACGCTCCGCCACAAGCACCCAATTTGAACCCGAACGGTTGAAATTGAGTGCTTTTTTTGTTTGTGCGGTATTCGCGCAGTTCTGCTAAGTCGGATTTATCAAGTTTAACCTTCGTCGGCATATTCAGTGAAGTGTTATAAAAGATATAAATGCAATCATCGAATAACGCCACGCGGTATATGAACGAGTTGAAAAATTCGTTCTTTTCTTCATTGCTTTGGTATTGTTTTCTCGCAAAGTAAGTTAAGAACTCTTTTACTTTTTCAACGTCGAGCGGCTGTATTTGCCGCGCCTTTTCTACCGCAATTTTACTTTCCAATTCGTCGCTTTGCCGTTCCAAATCGAGTAGTTTCTCTTTCGTGGACTTGGTAACGATACCCGCCGCAATCGCCGAAAGAAATCCGTCTATCGATTTTTGTACTTGCTTTTGTTCCTTTTCGAGCAGAGCAAGCGTATCGGACTTTTGCAAACTCTCGTTAAACTTTTCCGTAACCGCCGCCGCGAGTTTGTCTATACGCCTTGTATGATTAGCGGTTGCTCCTCGTAATAATCTTTGAAATGTTGCTGTTCTATTTTCGACGCGGTTGAAAGATAGTTTTCTATGTCGGCATTGATTTTATCTTCGTCAAATAGATAGTAGCGAAGTATATAGCGGCACAGCTCGCCGATACTGTAAAACCAATTTATGAACGGAAGAATATCTCCGAATATGCCCCTTATGACAAATTCTATTTCTACGTCAAGGAAATCGGGCAACTCAAAGTCGCGTATATATATTTCCCAAAGCTTCCAAACAATATCGTCCGATGTATTGTCTTTGCTCAGATCGTAAGCGTCCAATTTTCGTCTTGCGCGACGGAAAGTAGAAGATACCGCACCTTGCGTTATGTCCAATTCCGCGGCTATATCTTTTTGCGTCATTCCGTCATCCACGCTCAAACAATACACTTCGCGCTCGCGTTTTGTAAGCGTGGATAACGCATGTATTCTGTCTATCCGCTCGGCGGTAGTAACCGCAAGCGGCACGTCGCGATTGATCCTTTTTTGCTGTTGCTCCGGAGAAAGTTGTTCTTCGTTTTCAGGAAACGGCTCGTTATGGCGGTACACTTTGTGCCAATTATTGTACTCGAATCTGTCCAACTCGAATAACGCTTCCCATTCTTTTTCGGTAACTTCTATGACGAAATACCCCTTACCGTAAAGGAAAGTATTAGCCTTATCTTCCTCGTTGCAGGGATAGTAATACAGAAATTTGCCGTCCATCTTGGCTCGAAGTTTTTTCTTATTAAAATGGTACGCGACCTTATCCATACACTCATTATACCATAAAGCAACCGATAAATACAGCGAACGAAGCCATAATTTACGATAATTTTACGCCCGAAATCTTGCCCGATAATTTTGGCTATATTGGTATCTTTTTCGATGCCTAAGCAGGATAAGGAAGTTGGTCACAAGTGCCACAACTTCGCCCCTCAACAAGCGAGAAACCCGCTTTTTCGTTGTGGACGTAAATAAAAACGGAATCGGGTCTCCCGATTGCTGTCTGCACAAAATAGATCAAAACTTGATTTTGGCTATTTTCTTTACCTGCTTGTATCATCCTTATAATATCTTTATATTAGTCCAACTCTTCGCAAAAATTCACATATTCGAGCGAAGAAATCGCCGCAATGATATCATCGTGCCTCACCGCTTTTTTAAATTCGCCCGATACAATCGTCAAAGCAATCGAATATACGTACAGACCCGAGTTCATATACGCTGTATTCAGCTCTATATTGTCGATTTTCAGTCCGAGTTTCCTCACAGCCGCAATAAAATCCTGCAACGAATTTTTGCTCGTTAATTCCAAGTGAATTTCGAAATGATCCGAGCGACGTTTCAACGCATATTCGGGTTTCATAAACCCCGTTAAACACAGCATAAACGCTGCGAATGCAATCAGAGCCGCAGTGTACAAATCAAGCCCGATTAAGATAGAAATCAGGCACATTCCCCACAGCGCAACGGAGGTCGTCAAGCCCTTTAACTGACTTTTCGAACTATATAAAATAGTATTCGAACTGACAATCGCAAGCCCGACAATCGTCGCGCCGACCGCAAATGAAAACTTCGCGCCGAGCGTACCGATTATATAACTATCCACAACCGCCGCAAGCATGGAAATCAAAGAAACAAGCATAAACGTGCGCAAGCCTGCCGCATGCCGTTTCGTGGCGCGTTCGCACCCCACGATTGCAGACATTACAACTATGATCGCCACTTTGAATACCAAGCCCCACACATTGAAACCGACGCACCATTCGCCTAAAAAATTCGCGATTATATCCTTCATTTTCTATCTCCGATTGATAAATTTTCTATTCTTCTCTCCGTTTAAAACATATTCTTCCGTTTCGTCGTTTTCCGCCGCCTCAGTAAACGCTCGTTCTTCTTCGCTCCGAGCATAATTGTTTCTGTCGATTTCCGCCTGAATTTCACGCATACGCTCGATTAAAACCTCTCGTTCGTTTTTCAACGGTTGTTCTTCGGCGGAGTTTACTTCTCCCGACACGCTATCCCCCGCTTTCGGTATCGCGCCCGAAAGCGTCAATGCAAGTTTCGCCATAGCAGGACCAATCAATTCGTACAAAATACTCGACGACATAATCACGGTCTGAATCACAGTGCCCGTAACGCCGCCGATAGTCCGCGCCGCAAGTTCGGAAAGACCGATCGCCACGCCTGCCTGAGGTATCAATGCCAAACCGAGGGTGCGTGTGGTTTTCTGCGGTTTTCCGCACAGTTTACACCCGATATACGCGCCCGCATACTTGCCTGCAATACGAACGACAAAATATAAACAACCGATCAAAATAAGCGGCACGCCCGCCACACGGGAAGAGGCGTCGAAAAGAGTATCAAGTCGAAAACTCATTCCCGAGCGCACGAAAAACATCAATAAAATCGGGGGCGAGAAATAGTTGAGTTGCCTGAAAAGTTTTTCGTCTCCCGATAAATTGATATACACCGTCCCCATTGCCATACATGCCAACAGCGGCGAAACGCCGAGCGCGGCGCCCACGCCGCACACACCGAACAAAAGAGCAATCGATACGATTAAGCGGTTGTCTTTGGATCGCTTCGTCATCAACAATTTTAAAACATATCCCGCTACACCGCCAAGTAAAACCATCAAAATATTGTAGATAAACGGCAAAATCACGGCGCCGACTTCAACGCCTCCCGCCATAGTTGCCATCGCAACCGAAATAGCTATCGAAAATGCAAGAAGCGACACAACGTCGTCAAGCGCAACCACGGAAACGAGCGTATCCACAAAATCGCCTTTCGCTTTCGTCTGACGAATCGTCATCAGTGTGGAAGCGGGTGCTGTAGCAGAAGCTAAGGCCGAAAGAACCAACGAAAACACTATACCGAGCCGCAAAATAAAATACAGAAGCACAAATACGGCAAGAGAAGCCGCCAATGCTTCGCATACAGTGATAACGACAAGTTGTCTGCCCTTTCCTTTAAACGAAGAGAACCTGAAAAATTCTCCCGCGGAAAACGCGATAAAGGCAAGCGCAACGTCCGATACGAACGCCGAACCGTCGATTACGTTCTGCGGCACGGCCTTAAAGCAAAACGGACCGATTAAAATACCTGCCACGATATATGCCGTAACGTTCGGTAATTTCAAAATCTTGGTAAGGCGCGTCATTAAAAACCCGGACATAAGTATGATCCCGATCGACAAAATCACTGCCGATACGGGCGATGAGTCTTGTAATTTTTCGTAAAACAGTTCCGTGATTTATTCTCCTTTCTCCGTTATCGTTTTTGAATTTAGCAATTAAAACCTCGTTTTACGCTTCCGCATTCGCATCCGAATAAACAAATGCGCCGTAGCCCCAGCCGGATTTCTTGCCTGATTTAACGTAATCTATATATTTTTTTCGTAAAGAAGTATTTTGAGGCAACTTGTCAATGTCTTGCTCTTCCGTAGTTATTTTATTAAACTTTATGCAATAAGCATAAGATTGTTTCGTCTGAAAATATGGATTCTTCAAATGCAGCACACATTGAAAAAAGACGACCAAAAAAATTGTACCAATAGCCAATATATAAAGTTCCACTCCAACCGTCATGCCTATTCCGGCAGTCATCCATATCACTGCGCAGTTGTAATTCCGTATACTGCATCCCGGCGATACATAATAACTCCGGCGCCCAAAAAAACTATGCCAGATACAATCTGCACCGCCACGCGCGACGCATCCGCCTCAATGCTGTCTCCGAAACCGTATTTCGATACCACCATAATGAGCGCACTACCCGCGCAGACAATAGTATGCGTGCGGATACCCACTTCTTTAAATCTCAGTTTTCTTTCATACCCGATTGCAAAACCAAGAATCACCGCTACCAGCACGCTGATCAAAAAATGCAATTCTTCTATAATGCCTTCCATCATGTCTCTATATGATACGCTCCGCCCTGTAACTCTATTTCTTTCATCTCTCCCCGCTCATTTGTAAAAACAGTCGTCCGTTTTTCCGTACTGTTGTTGATGATGATATATTTACACTTATCGGGATAATAACTGCATTCGGTATACGGATCTGAGGAGAACGCCCTGTACATTTTCTCTTCCTTGCCCGCCGCCCAAAACATAGCGCGGTATAAAAGCCGGGCGTTCTGCGCGCTATACGGCAAACCCGCCATGTACACGCCCCTGCCCTTGCCGTATTCGTTTGCCGCAAGTTTGACCTCTCCCACGTTCACATTGCGCCTGAACCTGTCGGAGAAAGCTATGTCGAGCACGTCTGTTCCGTTCAGTGCGTACACATTCTTCATTCCCTCGCCGTAGTCGATCTCTCCTTTCACGTCCTCGGTGATGAAGTGTTTTTTCTTCTCGATGTTGTATTTATCTTCGCTTAATGTGAAGCCGAGTTCCTTATCCACGCCTAAAACGTCGGCAAGTTGAAAATACCTGCCGTTTTTTGCGCACGCAGTCGGCTCGCCCACGCCGATAAACCCGTGTCCTTCGCGTACCCACGCGCGTACCCTTTCGATTAACTTTTCGTTTGTCCAATATTCCCCGCCCGAGTACGCGGTATAAGCATCTCCTACGTTAATGATAACGTCCACGTCGTTATCTATACCGTTCTGCAAAACTTCATCGAAAGAAATAAATTTTACGTTGACAGCCAGTCCCGACAGCGCTTCAAGGATACCTTGATACGAATAGATCTGCTGATACCACAGTTCATGCGCCACCATATGGCTCTGCCAACTGCGAAGGCTTCCCCAAGCATTTAAGACCGCTACTGTCAAACCGCAATACGGCTTTGCTTTACCTGCTATTTCCGCAATACTGCGGAATTCTTCGCAAATTTCTCCCGCACGTTTGACGAACTTCGGAAACTTCGCCGCAAGCGACAAATACCCGCCGAACCCCATACGATCAAAAGGCTTGCGCATGAGCGCGCGGCGCGCCGTCGTCCAATTTCTGTTCAGCTCTGCCACGGCATTCTCTTCGTTCCCCTCAAAAAAAGTATCGGGAAAGAAATACGGCAAAAACCGGCCTTCCCTGTATTTTACATACGGAATTTCCGCGAGCATTCGTACGGTAACGCCGCCCCCGACGCTGCCGACTACGGCATCCAAATCCATATCCTTGAAATATTTGCCATAAGGTTCTGCGCCGATCCAGTCGTCGCCGAGAAACATCATTGCTTCTTTCCCGTGCGAATGTACGATGTCGACGAGTTCGCGCACGGTATTGCTTACCTTTCTCTGCACGAAATCCATCCAATCGAGAAACTTTTTATCCGGATTACGAAAGGGACTGTTATAATTCCCCTCACGAACAAAATCCTCCGAGCACAGCGCGTAGCCGTATTCTTTTTCAAACGCTTTGAGCATCGCCGGAGAGGTCGAAAGCCCGTACCCGAACCAATCGACGTACTTTTCCTTTCCCTTTTCGTTGAATATCAAGGTAAACTGATACAGAAAAGTGGTAAAACGCACCACGTCCGTCTCGGGGTGGGTGTTGCACCACTCTTCCATATGTTTTTTTATATACTCTGCCGTATTCGGGAACGCGGGGTCGTACATCTTCTGTTTGGCGCACGTCCAATTATTGGTGAGATAGTTATAAATCTGCACGGGGTGCCAAATAACTTTTGCGAGAAAATTTATCGTGTATTCATGCATCGCCTTAGCGTTATTTACGGTAACGAAACCCGATTTTGCGTCGTATGCCCAATCGTTATGTTTTTCGCCCGTCGTACGATCGTACACCTCCCAATAAGACACATTTCCCCAATCGGGCTGTATCTGCCGAGCGAAATATCCCCGCATAGGATCTATAGAGAGTTTGTCGCCCTCCGCCAAATTGCGTGCGCTCATTAAAAAAGTACGATGCGTCTCTTCGGGGTGTTTATCTGCCCATTCATTGTTGCCCCGCACGATAAAATAGGTGTTATACACCTTTTCCGCAAGTCCCTTTACATTTTTCGGAAGCGCTGTACCGTCGCAGTCGCGCACGGCATCCGCACCCCAAATTTCCGCTATTTTTTTTGTTCCCTCTACAAAACTCTCGTCCGTGGGTATTGTTACTCTGCCTTTCATACCGTTCTCCATTATCCGAATTTTCTGCTATTTTATCTAAAACAAAACGAATCTTATACTTCCGCACACCGATCAACCGACAAAATTAAGCTTTGCCATCTCGTTTCCGATCATTATTTTAAACTCGCCTTTTTCTAAAAGCAAATTTCCGTTCGGAGCATAAGTCTTTTTATCCTAACAACCGCTCCTGCCCCGGTTCAAATATGCTGTCTGTCCGAATTGCATATCCGAATACCGCATCAGTTCCGTTTCAAAATCGCGCAGCGAATGGTCGTTCGATGCACCCTTTTCCCTTAATTCGGCGCACGCCTCGCCGAGTGATTCTCCGAAACGTATACGCACCCTGCATTTCCCATCCGCATGATAAGTAAGAACGCGTACACCGCCGCAGTATTCTCTTCCTAAATCTAAAACGATCGACGATCCGCAATGCATTAACCTACCTATCGAGTCATTATTCCTTGATCTTATAAATTTCCAGACTTTCTAATCCCAACGGAGCAATTGCGCTATAACAAGAGAACCTATCGGCAATATTTACGCCCAGAGTATCGGAAAGTTCTATACAAAGGCGATTTTCGCCTTTTTGTATAAAATCGGAGCAGTCATATATATAAGGTTTACATATTCTTCTACCTACATGTCTGCCGTTAACCGATAATACCGCGTCCCCCGTTGCGCCGACAAGTTTTACAAGATATTTATCGCTCTCCAAATCAACAGGCGCCTCAAACCGCGCCGTGCCGACAAAGAAAGGCTGCTCGTTTTTTGATATAACGTCGAACGGCAACGATACATTCTTGTAAAAGGAAAATTCCTTTTCGTTTCCGCTTCTGAGAGATACCTTAAATTGTCCGGAAATGGTTTTATAAAGCCCTGTTTCTTTCTTTTGTTTTCCGTTTCCAGCGGTGCATACTACCGAATTGCCTGCAGGCAAATCTAAAGCGATAACGCCGTCCTCATCTGTCTCATACTCGAATTCGGAAAGATAATCTGAAACTTTATAAGCACCCTTCTGTCCGAAATCCACTTTAACGCGAACATCTTCCGTACCAGCATTGAAAAACATATAATATTCACTACCGGCTTTACGATAGTGATAAAACCTAAGATGTTTTTCGGGATGACCGAGCGTTATGTCGCGCAGCCCCATTGAATCCAGCTTTAGCACAATCTCCGCAATATCCTCTTTAGGAGCATAAAGCACTTTGCAATGCAATCCGTTTAACCGCTCTTTGAGTTCTTGCGGTAAAAACTCGGCGTACGGAACAATCAGGCATTTCAGTTTCTCTGCAAAATCCAACCGCATTGACGGAACAATAAAAGCGTTGTATTGATTTTCGTGCAGCGTTTTTAAAACAGGATCGACCGACATATATTCTCGTCCCGACCAGTCCGCCTCGGCATGATACAGCACGCCGATATCGACGACAGGCGCACCATTTGAAAACAAATCGCACATCTGCTCTGCATACTTCATCAAATACCCGAACGCACCCTCTTGCGGATTATTACCCTGTGCGTGGAAGTGTGGAGGACAGTCCGGTTCCGGGAAGTTCGGGCAAAAGGCGTGCGGCACAAAATGGTTAATCCCGCCGACCAACATCATATCGAGTAGCCACTTCATTTTGGTGATATCCAGTCCCCAACCGTAAGCGCCGAATATCTCGCACATGGATTTCCCCTCTTTGTACGGATCAATATATGCCTCGGAAAAAGCAAGCGCAGAAAGCGTATGGTCGAAAAATTCGGGATCGGCATAACCGTCGCTGATGGGCGCAAGATGTCGCAGCTCATTGAAACCAGGTTCGAGTTGGTGTAACACGATGTCAATGCCCGCCATATTCTGCCCCGTCTGGCTCTTGAAATAATGCCCCGGTCCCAAACCTAAATGGGTGTGACAGTTCATGTCTTCTATAATGTGCCCGATATACTGCACTCCGCGCTCGCAGCACCATCTACCGATATTTCCGCTGAAATGCTTCGCATATAAATCAGTAACAATATTCATATATGCACAGCGAATCTCGCTGTCGCGCTCATCGCGTAGCGTCCACAGGGCGACAAGATCGCTTTCTGTAATATGTAAAGGATGCGCATACAGCCTTGCTATCAGTTCGTCGCTGACAGGATACGACATTCCTTCCGTCCCCAACTTGGTTTCGTAGATATTGACGCTTCTTTTCAGTGCACCGTCGTTATAATCATTATAGAAACCCGGCTCATCGGAGAAAAAACCGGCAAAAGTATTGCCGAACAGCTCCTTATACCGCGCGTAATGCGGCTCGTACACGACGTCGATAAGCAGTTGCACGGAGGCAGGATTGATGAGATCCATCCGATCGTTCCGTCCGCCGTCGCGCGTTTTCCATACCGTAACGACACGGTACGGTTTTTCCTGCAGATCAAAATACAGAAAATTATTTTCAAAAGCGGAAGTCAAAAAAACTGGAGACGAATAGTCGATATTCTTCCCTTTATACGGATACGCCGCCGCAAACAGCAATCTGTCTTCGGGAAGGCAGCCTACACGCAACCTGCCGCTTTTGCAGCCGATAATATCGGCATTGCGCTCGGCGATATGCCACTGCGTAAGATCCGGATGTTCCGAAAATTTATCGTTCGCAAAACCGGTGGGATAATGTTTGTCGTCTAAAACCCATACGCGCATCCCCAATGTCTTCGCTTTGCTGAGCACGATATCCATATCACGCCACCAACCCTCGCCGCAAAAATCGGGGTGCGTGCGCGATTCAACGATAAAAGCCCGTATATTGTTGTTGTAAATACTGTCGATCTCGCCTTCCAGCGCGCTCCTTTCGGCGCCCTGCATCCATAAAAATGGCATTATTTTTCCGTACATATCCGTCCTCTCTTTTACTTACTACCGCCTTTAGCCTTTTATTTTTTTGCCGTTGTATTCTCGGAACAGTTTTTTATAGTTTTCCGCCACGTTTTTTACGTCCTCGGCAGTCTTCATTGCCGCTACCTCGTAAGTAAAATAGCCGTTATACCCGATTTCTTCCAATGCAGAAAGCACGTCGTTGAAATCGACGATTCCTTCACCGGGCAACCAATGTCTTTCGTTGATATTATCTCTATCCGATACGTGCAATCCGATAATTGCCGAACCGAGAGCGCGGATACAATCGGATTCCTTTTCCTGCATTATGTGGTTAAGGTCCACCACCGTTTTCAGCCCGTCTATACCGTCTAATATCTCCAACATTTCTTTAGAAGTATTGCCGAGGCAGTTGCGAGGCAGTACCTCTGCGGCGATAGGCAAAGGCGATTCTTTAACGATTTTTCGGTAAGAATCTTTCAAATTTTTAATACCTAAGCGACGATCTCCGCCTTCGGGAAAATCCCAACCGTTCGTATGCGTAACGACGTATTTAAAGCCGTACGGTGCAACGCGTTTGGTGAGGGAAAGCGTTCTCTCTACTGCTTCGGCGCGCTCTTTGTCGTCAAAGTTAAACAGACAATAATACGGACCGAAATTCATATGAAAACTGTGCAATATAAATCCCTGCTCCTTAAAATAGTCGAGCCACTTTTCCGTTTTTGCAAGATATACTTCCTGCTCTTCCAACGGAGCGGCGCAAATATCCGTTGCGGCGATTTCCAACGCAGTAATCCCTTGTTCTTTTAACGCATCGAGTAATTCTTGATTATCAGCGTCGCTCATTCTGACGGAAACGGCGCATTTTAATTGATACATAATTTATTACCTCTTATTTATGTTTTCGGCGGACGGTTTCCCGTCCGCCGACTGTTAGTTGTTGCTGTTCTGTTTTACTCAGAACTTTTAACCTTTCAACGCAAGACCAGCTTTTGTAATTGTGAAATTGTAATTATAGCTGTTAAACTCGCCTGTTTTGAGCCAGTGTTGATTAGCCTTGCTATTGAATCCCATATAGAGAGACAAACTGCCTTCCGTGTAGGTGAACGATGACCATTTCGCATCCAGTACTCTATATGGAACATATCCCTCAAAAGTTACCGTATAATAGCCGTCCGCCTCCGTAATGTACACGCCTACGCCGCCCATTACTCGGTTAACGTTTCCTAAACCGGTAATCTGCAACTCTATACGGGGGTTCGCAAGTCCGTCAGAGCCGAAATTAAGGATAAGCGTATCGGTACAATCTGCCGCCGCAACATTATAAGACGAAATCTTCATAGTTGCGGCATAATAGAAGCCGTCCGTACCCATAAAGCCGGTATAGGTGATTTCTTCTTTGCCCGTCTTTCCCATATCCGCCGCTGCATAAGTAACAGAGGTTTTGCCGCTCCATGCCGACTCGTCCAATTTACCGTCAAGCGTAACGCCGTTCAATTTCGCCTGACCGTTGAAATCGTAGAAACCGTTCGCATTGACAAGGATACCGTTGCGCCAACCAACCGTGTTTGCTTCCGTCCCGCACAAAGACCAGTATCTTGCAAAATCCTTCCTCTGCGGCTTGCCTGCAAACACACAGGTTTCACGCGCATAGTTTTCATCGCTTAGCGTATAAGCGATCATTAAATACAAATTATCTCCATCGACGTAATCTTTAAGTGCTGCAGCCGGGAAGAATAATTCAAATACCGAAGTATAAGTTCCGTCGTTATTTCTGGGCGACGCATAAACCACCTTAGTGAAATCAATAATCTGATTCTGGTTGATAGTACTGCCGCTCAGACCAAATCTGAGACGAACTGCGTCGGCAGCAGCCGTTCCGCCTTTTTTAAGCATCCAGACGTTTATCTGGTCGCTGGTTGTTGCGGTACCCTCGTTATCAATCGATTTCGTAACAACCGTTACACGGAAATATGCACCCTTGGAAGGATCGTATACGCCTTCGTACTTAGCGCTGTTGCCGTTCGACGCAACGAGTTTTCCGTCTGCCCCGTAAACGCCGTCGCCGTCTGTATAAGTGACGGACGCCTTATCTTCAAGTATTTCGTATCCCTTAATATGACGCGTTACCGTGATAGAAACGGCGCCGGTTATCTCTTCGCCGGGGATAGTAAATTTACCGTCTTGCGCGGCGGCAAGGCTATATTTATTTCCGCCGATTGTAACGTCGGTTTCAAACGCAAAATCTTTATAATTTGACAGCGTTGAAGGATCCGTAAACGTAATATCGGTATCGAATACGGCTTTTGTCGCCAAAACGTTGATGTAATCAGGCGTAGACGCCGCCCCGTTTGTGTTGCTTTTATGCGTACCTAAATCGGCATATCCGTTCTGTACGACGGTGAGCGCATATTCATTCGCTTGCCATACGGCATAGAGAGTAACGGTTTCGCCCGTCTCGACGGGGTCGCTTACGTCGCCGTTCATATAGAAATACGCAGTGACGTTCTCCAAAGCACTTGCGCCGTATGCGGGCGTGTCCGCGTCCGCGCTCGTCGCCCAACCAAGGAAGCTGTACCCCTCTCTTGAGATCGCCGAGGTAAGATTGATCGTACTGCCCCACTCCACATTCGTTTTTGTCAAGGGTATGCCGGTCGCTTCCGTGCTGCCCGTGCCGTTGTTAGCGTTAAATGCAATTGAGAATGTCGCCTCATGCGCCTGTTGAATGGTTTCAACAGTAACGGAAATCGTAAAGTTTTCCGTGCCTGCTCGATATGAGTATTTGCCGTCCGTTCCGGTAAGTGTTTGCTCCCCAATCTTGACTTCCGTGACGACGTAGCCGGCGCTCGCCGAAACGGTAAATTCATACACGCCGTTCCGCTCCACCGTATCGTCGCCCGTTAACGTAAAGTTGACGTTAGCAGGTTTTCCGACTTTAATCGGCTCAAAAACATTGATTACGATTACGTCCGTAACGTTCTCACCGGAAATCTTATATGTGTTATTGACGGGAGCATCTAAAGTATACTCCTTCCCGCCTATGGTAACGCTCATCGTTATGTTGTCGACAAGTTTATTTACCGAAAACGAATAATCTTTCTTATATGCAGCCGTAGCCGGCGCTGTAACCTCAAAAACCTCTGCTACCGTCTGGGTTGCGGTAACCTTGATCGGCTCGCGTACTGTAATTGTAATATTTCCGGTAACGTCAGCGCCGGGTATAGTATATACACCTTCCGAAGTAGGCTCGCCCATAGCGTACGCTTTTCCGGCGATAGAAACTTCAACCACAACGTTTTCGACAAGTTTGTTTACCGTAAACGAATAGTTTTCTCCGTATTCCGCAGTATCCGCCGCCGTGACCGTGAACACGTTCGCAACCGACTTCGTTGCCGTCACTTCGTAACCGGGAACCTTATAATCGCCAACGCCTGTTGCCGTGACGGTGAAGTTGTAGACGGAAGAAGCCGTTCCGTTTTTCAGCCAGACTTCCGATTCCGTGCCGCCTTCCGTTTTCACCTTCATGGAGGGAGCGACAAAGTACATATTCACGTCTACACCCGTTACGTTTTCGCCGTCCGTCGTGACGAAATCTTCGTAATTGCTGCGCTTGGCTTCCAATACTTTGTAAGGGATATATCCTTCAAAAACGAGCGTATAAGTATTGTCGCTCTCTTTGACGATCCGTACGGCTTCCGCGCCCATGACGCGCTGCTGCCAGCAAAGACCGATTGCGCGCAAGTACAAGTCGGAAGAGTTCGTATCGTCGGGGAAAAGCAGGCGAAGCGCCGTCTTTGTATCGTCAAGACCGGCAAGCGTCTTGCTCTTTGCCGTCACGCCGAAGTAAATGCCGTTCTTGCCCGTAAACCCGTTGTATGTGATGCTTTCGCCGTCCGTAAAATTGTAAGTTACGCCCGTCTTGTTTGCCCATGCAGCGTCGTTGAGAACGCCGTCGACAGTTACGCCGTCGCTCGTTTTCGCCTGCGCATACATATCATACACGCCGTCTTTCGTAACGAGGGTGGCGTTGCCGAAGCCGTTTACGCCCTTATCCTCAAAGCGACCGTCGTTGACCGACCAATATTTGGAATAATCGTCTCCGCCTTCGCTGCCCTTACCCGCGAACACGCAGGTGGAAGGCGTATCTTTCGTTTTCTGATAAATGAGCGTAGCGTACAATTCGTTGCCGCTGTACACCTGACTTAAACTCGTTTCAGAAACGAAATATTCAAAAACTTCCACGGTCTTATTGCCGTCTCGGTACAGATAGGTTGCGCCTTTCGGAAGAGAGAGCGAACCGTAAGATGCGCCGTTGATGCCGAGGTATTCTCCTGCAAGCATCGTGCCTGTTCTCGTCCTTACCCATACCTGCATATTATCGCTGTGTGCCTGGTTGCCGATAAGATCGGCTTCGTCAACGACGGCAGTTACACGGAAATAGGCACCGACATCGCGGTCGAATACGCCTTCATAAGTAACGCTGTTTCCGTTGGAAGACGCAGGCGTACCATCTGCATTGTAAATTCCATCGCCGTCGGTATAGGTATAGGAATCTTTTCCCGCGAGCGCCTCCGCCAGTCCCTCGATATGGCGAATACAAGTAATCTCAATATTTCCCGTGATGTCCGCACCGGGGATGGTATATACGCCGCCGTCTGGAGCTGCGATATCGTATGCCTGCCCGCCGATGGTGACATTTAGCTCAAACTCATAGCCTTCCTGATACGGTTCGTTGAAAGAATAATCCACTCCTCCCGTCGCAGTCGTCTTAGTCAACTGCAGATCCTTGAGCGTTTCGCCCTGGTATCCGGTCGCATCGACGCTGCCCCACACATACCTGTAGCCCGGCTCAACTTTCGTAACGGTATACGTTTCTCCCGTGCCGCCTTTGTTGGAATCGTCATTGTCATCATCGTTGTTATTGCCCTTATTGCAAGCAACAAAGCACACAGCCATCGCCGCAAGCATCAGTGACAAAATGAAAACCAAAGTTCTTTTCTTCATAATCTGCTCCTTATCAATGTGTTTTTTTGTTTTATCAATGTGTTTTTTTGACGCACGCCGCCGTACGGATTTGAACTGCGGCGCATTTTGATATTTTGCCCGGAAAGAGCAAACCAGCGTTAAACAGAGACCATTTTTGCCGCCATCCCCTCTTTCTTTTATATTTTCATATTGCGCAGTCCTGCGCAATTTTTATCTTTTTCCCTGCAAATCCTTTAACTTACCTGCCACCGTATAATAGGCTGTACCAAGTCCGCTGGTCGGATTCACTTCTCGCCAATAGGTTAGCCCCGTATCCGACGCATCCTTGTAAACATCGATCATCAGTTCGATTTTCTCTTCGGCTGTAAAAAAATTCGTATTGTTGCCATAAATCGTTCCGATGAGATAGTTAAGCGAGACCCCCTCGCGCTTGATGCGCGTTTCCAATTTTTTATACAGCGCAGGATCGGAAGTTTTATACTTCTCGATCGCCCCGTACGCCTTTTTAAGGCTTGCTTTCCACTTTAACAGCCTATCATACTCGTAGAATTTGAGCGACGCGGACAATGTTTTGTCGCCGCCGTGCGTGGTGCGGAAGTTGAATTTCACCCACTCTTTTCCGATCAGCACTTCTTCACCCCACCAGTAGTCGGCCCGCTCATCAAAATAAGTGCGGTAATCGTCGAACCACTCGCGCATGGCGGGCGCTGCATCGTGATAGTAAGCAGTGAAGAAACCGTCAATCAATTTTTCGATATCCTGCGTACAGTCCCAAGAGAGTTGTGCGCTCAAATACGTTTTCAAATTGCCCCAGTCAGTCATCTGCGGATTGGCTGTCTGCCCCTGCGCGTGCAGGAACACGGCGCCGTTTTCCACATACCAGCGGATATTTTCGTCCATCGAATTATACGGATTCTGCGGTACAAAATAGTTGGTATAGAATGTTTTATCGTACGTCCACATAGCGATGTGCGACGCAATCGTTTTCCACTGCGCCATGCGCTTATATTCGACTTCGTTCACATCGTCTTCGAACGTCTTGTAATAGTCGGCGGCGATGGGAGCATACAGGAGTGCGACGTTGTCGCCGAGAATAATGTCTTTGCCGTAAGGGCCATCTAAAATCGGCTCAAAAGTACCGTCTGAATTTTCTCGCACAGGTGGTTGCTCCGTCTGCTGATAAGCGAAAATAAACACCGTAATCTTGCGCCCGCCGTATTTTTCGTTCATATACTCTTGAAGGTTTTTCGCCACCTTATTAGCAACCACGATGTACGATGCGGCATTTGACCCGCCATATGCCTCGGTGATCTCTTTGCAATATTCACACTCGCACCAGTCGAAGTTATCGGAAGGCGTAAGGCAAAAGAACAGTTCGCTGTCGTTGGTATCGCTGCCGAACTTCGCGTCGATGAGTTTTTCCATCGACGCTACCAAAGCGTCAACAAGAGCGCTCTGATCGGCTTTTCCATGCTTTTTGCCGTCCGTACCCGACGCGGCGGGTCTTCCCGCATAGCAAAGCTGGGTGGCTGCACCCGTACTGCCGAATCCGAACCATTCGGGATGCTCCGGGTTTTCGTCCTTCGGCAGGATATGCCGCGTCGTATGCCAGTTGCCGGCACCGCCCTTGCTGTCCCGTGCGGATACGATAAAATCGTCCTGCGGGGTAGAACGCATGCGCAGCGCCGATTCATTGTCTTTCGAAGACACGAACTGCCCGTCCGCCATATACCGCACGGCAATGGAAGGCGTTACGGTCAAGTTGAAATCGAGGAGTTTTTTCTCGGTTACGCCCCGTTCGAGGTCATAACAGTCTTTAGCATAAAAATGATAACCGAACTGCTTTTCCAAAAACTCGTACACGGCGAAAAGAGTGCCGTGCGTACTGCCGCCGACAAGGTATACGCTCTGATCTTTGGTAATGATGGCATAACCGTCGCTGCCGAGTTTTTCTTTATCGACGGAAATACCAGCAGACTGCAACAGAGCGGTATCGCCCAAAGAGATATACTTTGCATCGGCAGAGTGCGTAAGCCCCGTATCCGACGACACCTTTATCGTGATGCCGGGACTGATTTCGCCCAAAAAGGTACGAAGTTCTTTGACCGCGGTGTCGATATAGGACCCGTGAACTTCGGGATAGACGACCTTGTATTCGGTCGCGCTGTTTTTGATCAAATAATACGGCGTTTCGTTCATGCCGGTTTCCTCTCCTTTCTCATTTTTTTTCGTTCCGCAGGCTGAAAGGGTCAAACACCCAATAAAGCACACCAATAAACACAGTGACACGAGAATTTTATTTTTTATAATTTTTTTCATCTTTTCCTCTCATAAATAATCCTTCATTCTTTCACGCCGCCCATCGTCACGTTGTTCATCAACCTGTTGTGGAAAGCGAGGAAGATAATAAAGATGGGCAAAAACAGAATCATACATCCGGCTACCTTATGCGGGAGGTCGGAAGTGGCGTTGCCCGTTCCCCTACTGAACTCAAATACGCCTATAGAAAGAGTAGGATGATTTGGAATGATAAGAAGCGGGGTTTGGTAGTCGTTCCACATTCCCACAAATTCCGTCAAAAACAGCGTCAGGAACATCCCTGTTGCCAACGGGAACATGATGCGGAAAAAGATACCGAACTGCGATGCCCCGTCGATCTCTGCCGCCTCCGCATACTCCTTCGAGATGGATTTGAAGTAGGCATGAAATATCATAAAGTCCAGCCCGATATAGTGCAGTTTCGTCACCCAAAAACCGAATATGTTGTCATACAGCCCCAGTGCGTGCATGACCTGCAACTGCGAAGGCCCCGAACCGACAACGGGTAGGATGATCGTAATGATGTTAAAGGTATATAATATCTTGGAAATGGGATAGTCGCTGAACTTCGCAACGCAGTACGCCGTAAAACATTGCGCCGACACCAAGAGGATCGAGCCGCCTACTGCCACAAGAATACTGTTCAGAAGCATTCCTTCCATATACACATACCGCGTGCCGCCTGCCGTTTTTACCTCCACGCGCATGACATCGATTACATCGACGTAGTTGGATAGCCGGAATTGATTCGGAAGCCCCAAGACGTTATAGAGAAATTCTTCCGAATCCTTCATCGAAGTTAAAAGTCCCCAAACGATCAGATACAACAAAAACACCGTATAAGCCGCAAAAATAAGGAAAGCAACGATATACAACGGACTTGTCGTCGTAAAGATGCTTTTTATGTGACGCCACGCCTTGATCGACGTCTTCTTCAACGACGCCTGTAAATCGTTCATGGTTGTCTTAATGTTTCGCATTTTTCACCTCCGTACGGTCAATCGGCAGAAGGACCAAACTTGTTGAGCAGCCAGCGAACAAACAGCGTAAGCGGCGCCAGAACGAGCGTGAAACACAGTCCCGCCGCAGCGAGTTGAGGATAGTTCGCCTCCCCTGCCAACGTGCGCACATACAGCCAGTAGCCGTAGGTGTAGTAATCGTATGGCGCGTCTGCCCCGTAGAAGGTAAACAAATTGATTTGTTCGCCAAAGATACTCCCCATTTTCGCCACAAAGAAAACCAAAATGGTAGGATAGATGGTCGGCAGCGTTATCTTGAAAAATTCCTGCATGGGCGTACAGCCGTCCAGCTGTGCCGCCTCCACCATGGAATCGTTGATGCTGCTCATTGTGCCGACGTATACGAGCATCCCGCTACCCAACCCAAGCCACAGCGTATAGCAGATTATGCTCGGAAACGCGGAACTTTTATTGGCTAAAAGCCCTACCGTGGCATTGTTGGTCAGAGCCGGCACCGCAGCATCGGCAAAAAACTGGAACAGCGTGACCATAATAATGCCGGAGATCATGGACGGTGTGAACAAAATAACGCGGAAAAACCGGCCGAACAGGCGCTTCTTGTAGATGAAGTTCGAAAGCAAAATACCGCCCGAATAACTGACCAGCAACACCAGCCCGAACATCATGAAGGTGTTCCCGAACGCCGCTTTCAGAAAGGGCAGCGTTGTAAGACCGTTCAAAAATTCCTTGAAGTTTAAAAAAACTTCTCCGCTCGTCAGCCACTTATACGACATCGTAACTTCATCGTACGTCTTAAACGCGAGCAAAATGGAATTGAAATTAACATAGATGTAAAAAATGATTACCTGTAAAATCGGTATACCCGCCATGACAACGTAGAAGATACTATTCCTTAACAAATTCTTCCGTTTCAGACTCTTGCTTTTCACGGGCGATCGTTGTTCTAAAAGATCGTTCTGCATCGCTTACCTCCCCTTTCCGTATTACCGTTTGATAAATTTCACACATTGACGGGCGCACAAATCACTCGAAGTCGTTCTGGAACGTTTCCTGCCAATACTCTTTATCAGCGAACAGCAATCCGTTAAAATAATCTTCTGCGGAAACGCCGCCCAAAAAGTCAGTTGTAGGATGGTTGTAACTGTGATCGCCGATTTTCACCGCCCATGCCGTAGAGCTCAACAGGGTTCCTTTCTGCCGAGTAAACAAACGCGAATCGGCAAAAGGATACACGTTTTCAGACGCCTCTTTCACCTGCAGCAACTGCTTTGCATAGTAGGTAAGATTGTTGTCCTCTTCATTAAGCGTATAATCGTACGGTTTCAAAAGACTGACCGTTTCGGTAAATTCTATCAGACTGTTGTTGGAATGCGCAAATTTGAGGAACTCTTTCGCAAGCTCGATTTTGCTTTTGTCGATATTCGCATTGATGAAGGCAGCAGACTGCTTGGAATTGAACAGGGTATGCGTGCCGTCTACATGATCTTCCGTAGGCTTGGGCATCGGCATCATGCCGAAGCGCTGCTCGTGCTTTCCGCCGCCGTACTGCTCGTTGGTGGTAAAATACTCATCTGCCTCGTTAAACCACCACGTTCCCTCAATGAGCATGGCGATTTCCTGTCCCAAAGGCGCTCCTCGGCTGTCGTCCTCCGTCTTGATAAAATACGCCTGCATGGTCTTGTGGTCGATGGTAGACTTGTTCAGTATTTTGTTGCTGTAATATCCATTATCGATGATGGTTTCAATAAATTTGAGCGCATAGTATTTGCCTTGCTGTTTATAAAGTTTATATCCGTCTTTATCCGTAATAGGCTCTTTTGTCTGACTTATGATCGGCGTAGTACCGTTAAAGCCCGTGATTAAGCCTTCCGCTTCTCCGTTGAAAGTAAAGTTCAGACTGTACTGATCCGCCCCATCCACATCGGCAGCCATACAGAACAAGAAAGAATTGATATACGAAAGGTCGTACTTCCCGTTCCATGCGATAGGAATCAGCGGCTGTCCTCCCTTTGTGCTCTTTGTCTGCTGAATGTGTTCGCACAGCGCAAAGAAGTCATCGAATGTGCGGGGCAATCCGTCGTCATAAGTACCCTTCTTGCCGTCCTGTCCGACGGTCGCTTCTTTAACATTGCCTGTCCACCCGCCACCATCCTTGAAGTAAAATCCGTACTTTTCCCAAAGATCGACGTTGAACATAATTCCGTTGGTATCTTCATAAAACGGAATCGCATAATATTTATTATCGTCCGTCTTATAGTATTCCGCCGCGCTTTCGTCCATTTTACTCTCGATCGTCGTTCCTTCAGGATCGCCGTAAGCGCTCAGATCGGCATTCTTGCCGCTCACTGCGTCGGTAATATCCAAAAGCAACTTTTTATTCACCCACGTTTCGTAGTCGACGCCCTCGTTGAACACCACTTCCACGCGTTCACGCTTAAAATTATTGATTAGCGATGTTGCCCTGTCTACGCCTTCTACGAGCACTTGCACGCCCTTCTTTCCGTTCAATTCATAATCGGCGAAAGCTTCTTCAAACCGGTCGGCAACAAGTTCGAGCCAACCTTTTCCGACACCCTGGTCGAGCGTTCCGACGTATAACTGCGTCTTGGTTTCATCGATTTTTTTCACATCGGCTCTCCTGTGGCACCCGCTCAATGGTAAAGCCGTAAACGTCATAACCGCCACGCACAGCAATGCAAATAATCTCTTTTTCATCAGCAAATTTCCTCCGAGTTTTTACTCTTCTATTATACCACGTTAAATTTGCATATTCAAGATTTATTTTGATAAAAATCTGCTCTATATTGATTTATTTTACTCGTTCGCAAAAAGTATTACAACTTTTATGCAACAGATATACAAATGTATCATAAATTCTTTTCAAAAGTCCGATCATTTTTTGAACTATTGACTTCCCTTTGATTTTCGTGTATAATATTGCTTGAATGAATATTGCTTGAATGATAGGAGAATATTTTCTATGGATGTAAGGCAAAACACGGGAAGTATGTACCCCGACAGATGTTTTCTGTCTCATCTGACCTACGAAGACGACGACCACCCGCATATCCACCTCTATTTTGAAATCGCCTATGTTCTCAACGGTAGCATCGAGCATATCTGCAACGAAGAAAAAAGAACATTGCAGCCGGGAGATGCCGTCTTGCTGCGTCCCGGAGATTTACATACTTATAAAAGATTCCAAAACAATGCGGAATGCATCCACCGCGACCTGTGCATATCGCAAGATCTATTCGCCGCCGTCTGCAATTTTTTGAACGAAAATCTTTTAGAGCAAATAAAAAACAGCCCGCAATGCCTATATGCGGAACTGACAGGAGAACAACTCAGTTATTTTGAAAACTGTTGGACAAAGATCAACAATTTATTTGAAAAATTTTCTTTGTCCACCCCCAACACGGTAATGCCTACGCTAAAGGCGTCACTCGCCACCCTATTAAGCGTTATTGAACTACCCAATTTCGACCAAGAACCAACAAATTGTCCGATTTGGCTTAAAAATATGCTTGCCCGTTTTACAAAAAAAAATTATATACAAGGCGGCATTCATGCCATTATCGAAGGCATTCCATACGATCAGTCTCACATATGCAGAGTTTTTAAAAAATGCATGGGCAAAACCATTACTGATCACTTAAACGACGTACGCTTAAAATGGGCTAAATCTTTCCTTGAAAACAGCAATATGAGCATCCCAGAAATTACGGAAGAGATCGGGTTTGTCAGTGAAAGTTATTTTACGAAATTATTCAAAAAACGCTACGGTATGCCTCCGCAACAATACAGATTGCTCTGCAAAAATCAGCTAAAAAGCTACCCAGGTATGAATCAAGTGTAGCATTCAATTCTCGCCGATATAGGTGTTGTATTTGTATACAGCTTCTCCTGTAATTAATTGTACCTCTTGTAATTCCGAGAAATAAACATACCTGCGTTTGTTTCCAGCCGCTCATATAACAGTTCAGCATTTCCGTCTCCGCATCGGTTAAATGCATAGCTTGCATAATAGCATCCGCTTTACTGTAATCTTGTCTGTTACAAAACGACAAACTTGGTTTCCGTAAAATAGCATTAAAGCAACTTATAAAAGAAAATGATCCGCAAGCATATCTTGCAATTGACTTTATTGATAAATTTTTTGGTTGTGGAGAAGCATTTGGCAAGCTTCGTCCCGACATACAAAACGCTATCATGCAATGTTTTGCTACAATAACAGCTTGTTCGTTTCCATTTGTGTTTAATCCTAATGGTAGGTATTGATATGAATTATGAAACGTTTACATATCTCCATAGCGAGACCATTAAATATTGTCAGATTATCGAGGGCGATTTAAAGTGGATATACTCCTTTATGCACGTCAGAGATATTTATGAGACAAGAGATTCGCTTGGCAGTCTAACCTTTGGACAAATTGTCAGGAAGCTGAAACAGTTGGACAATTCCGATGGAAATCCAGAACTTAGTGCATCGGATTATAATTTTTTAGGACAAATGGCACAAAAAAGGAACTATTGGTGTCATGAATATTATAGGGACTTCGTCTATCAAAGCAATTGGCTGCATTCAACACAATACGCAAAAGTGTGTGATAAACTTCAACGGGATCATGACAAACTTGAAGTTGTATGCCGTAATGTTGAGAATCTCAAGCTGAAATTAAATCGCTCATAGGTTATTCTCAAAAGATCTCTTTTATAACCAAGTGGTGTCCGCATCTTAACAGTTCAAATTCGGATGCCGACGTGCCGCCGCAAGAGAACTGTACGCACCCTAACGGTAAATTAGAGTGCGTATATTTCTTTTCCGTCGAATATTTCGGCATAATTATAAGAAGATGAATACAACAGCGGACAGCCGGGCGAATAAAATCGCTCAGCTTTTTCTATACCCAAAACTAAACGCATTTACGGAAAATACGAGAAAAAACCACTTTTTCAAAAGGCTTTACCGAAAAGTGCTCCGATTTATCGCCTTTCGTCATTTTCGTTGTCGCACAGTAGACGTACTTCAAACGAGAATTGGCCATCAATGTTCGCATAGCGAATATTCTACCGAGGAACCCCCTCAGAGGTGTCGGTATCAAGCGCGAAAATAGCGGTGTTTTGGCAAGGTTCGTATTATTCTTGGCTGGCATACGACTTACGAAGATACTGTCGACGATATTATACAACGCCTGCACTATCATCGAGATAACGAGCGGCAGCCCCATTTTCAGCGTCAGTCTGCCGACGGGTTCATACCCCATTTTGTTACGTTCCGTTTTATCGGCGGTATTTTCGGTTAAAACTTCCGGCATAAACACTCCTTTGACAACGAAAAAGCGACGCATAAACACGCAGTCCTCCGATCCGGACTTACGCGTTTATACGCCGCTCAATCGCTTTTTTAATTCGGGTATATTATAACATATTAAAATTTTTCCCGTAAGCGTTTTTAACTATTTTTTTCTACCGCCGCGTCATCCCGCGGACTGAGACGCGAACGCAAATACTTCGCCACGTCAGCCGCATAACGAGCCGCCGACGGATACAATTCGATCGGCAATCTCGGCGCGACGGAATCTGCCTCGAGCGTAACGTCTCCGACATAGCCGATTTTCTTCAAAGCGATTATGATTTCTTCAAAATTTATGCTGTACGAAAACGGCATCATATGAAGATCGCGAACGAGGTCGTTATCATGTAAATGTAATGCTATAAGCCGTTTATCGAGCGTTTCAATCATAGAAACCGCCGTCGCCCCCGTGCCGCGCATTTCGGCATGACCTATATCGAGACACGCCCCGAAAGTCTCTTCGTCGAGCAAAGACAGATGTTTCATAAAGTCTGTCGGCGAAGAGCATGCCGCAGGCGACGCATATTCGTCGCCGTCTTTGCGGTTCCACATATTTTCGACACCGATTTTTACGCCGCAATCTTTTGCAGCCGGCGTAATCGGAGCATACACGAGTTCGGCATTCTGTTCGGCGGTATAAAAATTGCATGGATGAACGACGCATACTTTCGCGCCGAGTATGCCCGAAACCTCTATCGCACGCGAAATAAGTTTCAGTTCTTTGCCGTTATAGTCCTCATCGCCGGGTCTGGCGGACGGAAACGGAGAATGCGTCTGGTTGATTGCCATGCCTTCGCCGTCGACGAATTTCCTCAGTTCCCGCGCGCGCGAAGCGTAATCGTATTTATCGACGAAAGCGTCGTTTCTGCCGTTTAACATCATCGAAAAATCGCAGGCATCGAATCCCGCGTTTTTAAGCATTTTGATTACTTGTTTATTGTCGCCGTATCTGTAATACGACCCTATTTCGGTTGATATATACATTATTTAAGTTTGAATTTCATTACGACGGGGTTATGATCGGAATACACGAAACCTGTCACTACGTTTTCGAGCGACGTAACGGTGACGTTGTCGGACACGATAAATCCGTCGACTATTATAGTAAAATTGCCTTCTTTATACGGTACGTCGCAATTTCTGCACGTCGGGTTAATCTTTCCGTCGTTATAGTTCATACAACGGCTGAAACCGTCGGGGATCAGTTCTTCCGGGAACGAATGCGCCCAACCGAAATCGACGCTTTCTCCGCCGTTAAGATCTTTTGTCGAAGTGCCGGTAAAGTCATGGTTGAAATCTCCGCCGCACACGACGTAATTGCCGACAGAGTATTCGGCTTTCATATCGTCGAACAACATCGTCATCTGCGCCGAGCGCAACGTATCGCTGCCGCCGTAAGCCGACGAATGAACGTTATATAAAACCAAATCTCTGCCGTTGGCGCAAGGAACGCGAACGACCGAATAACACCTGTCAAGGTCAAGGAACTTCGACAGTCCGGATGCCACGGGAAAACTGCGCCTTACCGCGCCCGAGACGCCGTATCGCGCATATGTAGTCATTCCGCTGTTCGATTTGCCGTGCGGCTTGAATAACGGATACATAAGGTATGCCGAATGATAATTGACGGCAAACACCTTTGAATAATCGGCGAATTTCTCGTCGAAAGCCGCTCGTTCGTTTACATGATGACTGCGAGTGGAATCGGTGTCGACTTCCTGTAAAAACACGAAATCCGGCGAATAGCCTTTGATTTCGTCGTACGCCTTTTCCATGCAGTCTCTGACGCTTTCCGCGCTCTTCGCGCGCGAGTCCTTGCCGCCGTCCATAAAGAAGGTAAAATCGGGCGTATACGCGCCGAAACCGAAGTTCTGCGTGACTATGGTGTACGACTCGTTTCTGACGACTTTATCGGAACTCGTTCCGTCTTCGACGCTCAGACGCTGTCTGTCCTCTATACGGGTGTAACTGAACGCGACGTAAGCGAGATATCCCGATACGACGAGCAGCAGAGCAAGAAGAACGACCAGTACGATTTTAATTATTCTCTTTGCGATTTTCATACGAAGATTATACCGCTTTATACCGCTTAAGTCAAGGGTTTGTCGGAAAACGCGAGAACAGCGGCGTTCGGGTAAGGTTCGCGTTATTCTCCGCCGACATATATACAGGTCAATTTACAGACGGAATATTCGCGGACACCTTTACCGTCGTTTACCTTTAATTTCGCATTTTCGCTCGGAACAAGACATTCTCTGCCGTCGGTTCTTTTTATCAGCAATTCGTCATACGACCAATGATGAATGATTTCGATAGATCGAATATCTTTGCACCCGATCGTTTCGCCCTGCGGCGTCCTGAACTTTAACGAATCGTCGGAGATTATACAATGTAACGACTTATTGCCGTTTCGGGAATACAGATAATCGGCAGATTTACAATGCATGAAAAAATCATAAGCCGATTGCCTGCCCGATACCCGACCGTCGTGTATTATATGCCGAACAAGATTTTTAATGTCGCAAAACCATACATCCTCACTCTTGGTTTTTATCGACTCGAAATCTTCGTTTTCAAAGAACACTATGCCGTTAATATACACGTTTATCGGTATTTGACGTCTCAGCAAATAAATTGCCCGACTTAATTGTCTGAAGGGAGACTTCATGCACCTTTCATGGATTTCGCCCGTCCACCTGTCTGTTTTTTCTTGTACAAATCCGTTTTTCCGTTCGATAAGCCTGCCTTTCCAGTTCTTTATTTCTATGCCAGCCAAGAATAAAACGAACCTTGCCAAAACGCCGCTATTTTCGCGCTTTTTGTCAAATTCTCGTTTGAAGTACGTCTAGTACGTCTGCACTCGCCTTTACCAAAAATCATCAAAAATATCGGCGTTTTGGTTGCTAGCAAGTCTGACGGCGGATTTTTAGGATAAGACAAGGCGCGCGAACGGGTTAATACTAGACGTATAAGCCGCGAGCGCAACGACGTATTAGTCAAAAATACGTCGTCAGACCACGGTTCGTTTTATTCTTGGCTGGCATACCGAACAGTTTATTATCATACAAGACAAGGCAATCGATTTCCGCATTGCCGTCCGGCGTTAAAATCATTATATTCCGCTTGCTTTTACACGAAGGCAACCATTGCCGCAATTCCGACACGAAATCGTCTTCGCCTGAATCGCCGTAACGTTTCGCATCCGAAACACGCGGAACGGGCGTTCCGAAACAACGCGTAAAGCCCGCCTTGATTTTATGAAAAATTTCCTTTATCCCCATTTGCGTATCCTATATAATTTAACTTAAAACAATATCATAGATCACACCGCGATCTTACCGTCTCCCGTCATGTCGGGAGACAATCTCCTGCGGCTACGAAAAACCCCTGCCGCGGATTTCACGGCAGGGGCTTTCAACGCTTACGGTCGTTAAGGACTTATTCCATAACGGCGGTAGCGCCGGCGTCTTTAAGTTGAGCAACCATCTTTTCGGCTTCTTCCTTCGGAGCAGCCTCTTTGATAGTGCCGAGTTTCTCGACGAGGTTCTTCGCATCGACAAGTCCGAGACCGGTAATTTCTCTGACGACTTTGATAACGGCGATCTTGTTGCCGCCGATTTCTTTAAGAACGACGTTGAATTCGGTCTTTTCTTCTTCTGCGGGAGCGGCAGCGGCAGCGCCTGCGCCGGCAACGGCAACGGGAGCGGCAGCGCTTACGCCGAATTCTTCCTCGATTGCTTTAACGAGACTGTTCAGTTCGAGAACGGTCATACCTTTGATTTCTTCAATGAATTTTGCGATATCAGCCATTTTAATATCCTCTCTTTTAATATTTTTACTCTTAAATTATGCGTTTTGTTGTTTTTCGGCAACAGCGTTAAGAGCAACCGCAAGTCCGCCGATGATACCGGACAACGCGCCGGCAAGTTTTGCGACGAGTACTTCTTTGGAAGGAATCGACGCGAGTTCCTTTACTCCGTTTTTATCAACATAAGCATTGTCTACGAACGCGCTTTTAAGAGAGATCTTGTCGTTAGTGGTCTTGCACATTTCGGCAGCGACTCTCGCGGCGCTGGTTTCGTCGGGACAGAACGCAACCGCCGTGGGACCGTTAAGATCCGCATCGAAAGCGGTAACGTCGAGTTCGTTGAACGCGCGCTTTAATAAAGTGTTCTTAAGCACCTTATATTCGGTGTTCGTCTTTCTCATGTTGCAACGGAATTCGGTGTCTTCGGCGACGGTAAGACCTTTATAGTCGATAAGAACGACCGACTTGCTTGCCTGTATCTTCGCCTTGATGTCTTCTACTATTTGCTGTTTGGCATCTCTGTTTGCTGACATATTTACCTCCGTGCCATATTTAACCGCAGAAAAAAGACCTTCCTCGCCGAAATAGAGCGCGGAAGGTCATAAAAAACTTTATAAACTTTCGTCTTTACCTCGGCGGGTGCGTCTGGAACCCCATACGCGTTAAAACCTGCTGTCTACGGTTATTACTTTTTTATTTTACCTTAATTTTAAGGCTTTGTCAAGCGATTATACGCCCTTGGGTGCGACTTTTACGCCGGGACCCATAGTCGAAGTGAGCGCGACGCTCTTGATGTACTGACCCTTCGCAGCCGCGGGTTTCGCCTTGACGATCGCGTCGAGCAGCGCGTTGTAGTTTTCGACGAGTTTTTCCTTGCCGAAACTCTTCTTGCCGATCGCGCAGTGAATGATTGCCTGTTTGTCGAGTCTGTATTCGACTTTACCGGCTTTAATATCGGCGATTGCTTTCGCAACGTCCATAGTAACCGTACCCGACTTCGGGTTGGGCATCAAGCCCTTAGGTCCTAAAAGTTTACCGATTCTACCTACAACACCCATCATATCGGGGGTAGTGATAACGGCGTCGAAATCGAACCAGTTTTCTTTCTGAATCTTGGCGACGAGTTCTTCCGCTCCGACGTAATCGGCGCCCGCAGCAGTAGCGGCGTCTGCCTTTTCGCCTTTGGCAAGGACAAGAACTCTGACGGTTTTACCCGTACCGTTGGGAAGAACGATAACGCCCCTGACCTGCTGGTCTGCCTGCTTGGGATCTACGCCCAGTCTGCAGTGGAACTCTACCGTTTCGTCGAATTTGGCTTTGGCGTTGTTGATAACGATATCCATAGCCTCTTCTGCGTCATATTGTTTAGTGCGGTCAAACGCCTTGATGCTCTCGGCGTATTTCTTTCCGTATTTCATTATTTATAAGTCCTCCTTGTGGTTATAACGGGGTCTCGCCCCTCCCACTTCTATATTATTCCTCGACGGTTATACCCATACTGCGAGCGGTGCCTTTGATCATGCTCATTGCAGCCTCCAAAGACGCGGCGTTAAGATCGGGCATCTTCTGCTTTGCGATCTCCTCTACCTGAGCCTTCGTAAGTTTGGCAACCTTGTCCTTGTTGGGTTTCGCGCTGGCGGTTTCGATGCCGCAGGCTTTCTTTATAAGAACGGGAGCCGGAGGCGTTTTAAGTATAAACGTGAACGAACGATCCTGATAAATAGTGATTACGCAGGGAATTATAAGACCCGCCTCGTTGGCAGTCTTAGCGTTGAACTCCTTCGTGAACCCGGGAATATTGATTCCGTAAGGTCCGAGGGTCGAACCTACCGGAGGTCCCGGAGTTGCCTTGCCCGCAGGTAATTGCAGTTTGACCATAGCGGTAACTTTTTTAGCCATATTTCTCCTCCTAAGAGAGTGGTTTTAACGGAAACGCCGATTATGTGGATTTTAGCGCCCCTCCCACTATATAAAAACCGAAAATTCGGATTTTACGCGTCGTATAAACCTTTGATTTTATCGAGTTGAATAAAGTCGAGTTCGACATCGGTCTCTCTTCCGAACATGGATACCTTGACCCTCGCCTTCTGAGCGGTGTCGTCAAGCGACTCCACGACGCCCGTGAAAGACGCAAGCGGTCCGGAAATGATGTTGACCTCGTCCCCCACGGCAAGATTGCATTCGATGACCTTTTCTTCGAGACGCATTTTACGCACCTCTTCTTCGCCGAGCGGAATCGCCTTACCCTGCGGACCTACGAAACCCGTAACGCCGCGGGTGTTGGTTATAAGATACCACATGTCGTTGGAGTATACCATTTTAAGAAAAACGTAGCACGGGAAAATTTTCCTTTCCACGACCTTTCTCTTTCCGTTCTTCTCTTCGATGGTCTCTTCCATCGGTATTTTAATCTCAAAAATGGTGTCGGACAAGTCGTTGTTCTCGATGAGTTTTTCGATATTGTCTTTAACGAGCGATTCATACCCCGAATAGGTATGAATGACGTACCATTTCGCAAGCGCCTCGTTGCCCATCAGAGTACCTCGAATAACTTAACGAGCGCGCCCGACGCATTTTTGCCCTGGGCGAGTTCGAGCAGTTTCTGTAACCCGAGATCCATAAGCATAATGACGGCAAGCACGAGTATCACGGTCACGAGTACGCAACCGAGTTGTTTCAAAACGGTCTTAAAAGACGGCCATGTAACCTTTTTGAGTTCGGAAAAGATCTCCTTAATCTTGCGTCCCATGCGGACGAAGATATTGGGTTTCTTGTTCTTGTTCGTCTTTTTGGCGGGTTGTTGTTTCGCCGCCTCGTTGTTCTTATCCATAATTACAACCTCTGATTTCCGCAACGAAAATCGTATTCGTTACTTCGTTTCTTTGTGAACGGTGTGCTTTTTGCAGAAAGGGCAGTATTTATTAATCTCGATTCTGTCGGGATCGTTTTTCTTATTCTTATACTCGTCGTAATTTCTCTGCTTGCATTCGGTGCACGCCAAAGTTATTCTCGTTCTGTTTCCTTTTGCCATAATTTTCACTTCCCAAAAAATTAACGCCCCTTACGAGCGCTAATTTATTTTACTATAAGTTTGTCCGTTTGTCAACGCTTTTTAAGGTTTTTTTTGAAAACCGCGCGAATTATTTATAAAAGACCGTTAAAAACGCCTTAAATCAGAATAATTCGGGGTGGAGTTGTCTGAATTTTTCGTCCTTTTTCTTCTGGCAAGCCGCGGCGAGAGCCATCGCGTCGACCTCTTTCTTCTTGCGACGGAGTTTGAACCCGTGCGATGCGGCGCATTGATCGATCAGCGTCTTCGCGTATCTCATTCCCCTTTCGGACTTAATGCGAAGAAGTACCGGAACGGTAGCGTAACTCACCTTACGGCTGACGTCGACGCAGTGGAATTTCGGGTCGGCGTCTTCGAGGTTCATGTTAAGATAGAGTTTAAGCGTCTTGCCCGCGACGGAAATCTTGACGAAATGCAATCTGCCGAGGTTGATACTGTCGAACTTTCTTGAAAGACGCGATTTGAGTTTGCTGAAACGGAGCGCGTAGTTCTTGAGTTCGTCGTACCTCTCCTGCATAACCTCGTCGCACGCAAGTATCTTCTGAGTGAACGTCGGGGAAATATAGGCATGTTTATATACTTTGACGGGCGCGACGGGAGCGGGTTGTTCCTGCAAAGCGACGCCCGCGGCGGTCTCTTCGGCGGAAGTTTCTTCGTACATACCCCTTAAACGGCGCAACTCTTCACTCGCGGAGAATTTCTCTTCGCTTACCGAAGTACCCGTTCTGTTTACGTTGGCGTTAGCCGTAACCTTCTTACCGTGAAACGTTCTCATAATCTACCTCTCGGACAGGCATAAAACGCGTAAAATACGCCCCGTATACCTTTCTTTCCGTCTCATTATAACAAGTATATCGAAATTTTTCAAGCGATATGTCAATAAAAACGGGAATTTTTTATTTTTGACGCCTTTCGGGTGATCTGCGCCGCAAGCGTAACGCGGCAACAACCGAAAACACGTCGTAAAACCGTTGTTCGTATTATTATTGACGACATGGCAATAAAACGTTGACAAACCGCTTTATGGGGAGTATAATGGCGGCGTTGTCATTATATAAATATATGCGGACGCGCAAGCCCGCAGAACGGAAAACTTATGAACGATACCGTATTAAACATTTTTTATTACCTCGCCGTCATCCTGATATTCGCAAAAAGTCTGGGGCTTATCGCAAGAAAACTCGGGTTGCCGCAGGTAGCCGGCATGGTTATAGCGGGTATAGTCGTCGGGCTTTTGGGTAAACTCCATAAACCCTGGAACGAAAACCCGGCGCTGTGGTTCTTTATGAAACCCAGCGACGGCGAAAAGGAAATTCTGCACGCCTTCAGTCAGGTGGGCGTCGTTCTTATACTGTTTTCGAGCGGACTCGAAACAAAACTGGACGACCTCAAACACAGCGGACTCGCCGCGACCGTCATCGCGATATGCGGCGTCGTAGCGCCGATGCTGCTCGGCGCGCTCGGCGCGCTTGCGTTTATGAACGGCTACACGGCGTACACTCACGATAAGTTGCTTAACGCGATTTTCGTCGGAGCGATACTCGCCGCGACAAGCGTCGGCATAACCGTCGAAACGCTTAAAGAACTTGGCAAACTCAACGGAAAGGTCGGTCAGACCGTCGTAAGCGCAGCCGTCATAGATGACGTTATAGGCATAATCGCTTTAAGCATAGTCACGGGGCTTAAAGGCAACGGCGGAGATCAGATACTTATAACGCTCCTTAAAGCGGTCGGATTTTTCGCGTTCGCCATAGGGCTGGGGATACTGCTCAGACTTTATTTCAAATGGGAAGAACGCAAATTCCCGCACAAACGCAGAACGAGTATTTTCGCTTTCGGCATGTGTTTCTTCTACGCTTTCGCCGCCGAAAGATTTTTCGGCATAGCGTCTATAACGGGCGCGTATATCGCAGGTATAATGCTGTCGGGGCTGGACGATACGTCTTTCGTCGACCGCAAAGCGGTTGTCAGCGGATATATGATCTTCACGCCGATATTCTTCGCCTATATAGGCATAAACAACGCCGACCAACTTACTTTTTCATGGGAAATAGTGGCATTCGGACTTACGTTCGTGCTACTCGGAATAATCGGTAAAATCGTAGGATGTTCGCTCGCGGCGAAACCGTTCGGGTTTACAAACAAAGAAAGCGTTACGATAGGTTGCGGAATGGTCGCGAGAGGCGAAGTCGCGCTTGCCGTATACGAAACCGGCAAATCCAAAGGACTTATAGCCGCAAGCGGCGGAATAGACCCGCTTATCGCTACGATTATGCTGATAATAATCTCTTCGATAGTCTGTCCGATTTTACTGAAACTTCTGTTCAGAGAAAAACACACGCCGCCTGCTTTGCCGTTGACGCCCGAAAACGAGGGACAACCGACGACATAATACAGTCGCCGATAACCGACTACGGACACGAATGCCTCATCTGCCGATGAGGCATTTTTCTATGCCCTTTTCTTCATCGTACCGTTTACATGCGACAAGATACCTCTCCGACAATCGGAACAGATAGCGTTCGCGTTCCTCGTAAGAAAGGGACAAAAACTCCCGCTTGTCCATAAGCATGTCCAGCGCGGCGGACGGGCGGCAACCGCAACGGTCGAGCATTTCCTTTACTTTAACGTAAAAAGCCTCTTCTTCGGCGGAAGTGCCGCGCACGTTTTTGACGACCCTGTTTTTGAAATATGTCTTGACGCCCGACTCTCCTATCCCCTCTTCTTTCGCAATTTTTACGCTGCTGTCGAGATCGCGTTTATAATCCTGCCAGAACCTCGACTTCAATCTCATTTTCGCCTCTTTGGCTGCCGATTTGATACTTTTTGCCTGCATTGTTTTTCCCTCCGGAATAAAATTGACCTCTTTTGATTTTCTTTTGTATTCCGGCGTAAAAAAACACCCGAAAACTTTCGATGTTTTCGGGTGTAAAAAATACTTTTTGTTTTCAGCCTTTGACGCTTCTCTTTCTTGCCGCCTCGGACTTCTTCTTTCTTCTTACGGAAGGTTTCTCGTAATGTTCTTTTTTACGAAGATCGCCGATGATACCGTCACGCGAGCATTTACGTTTGAATCTGCGAAGCGCATTGTCGAGCGATTCGTTTTCTCCGACTCTGATAGTAGACATATTCACAACCCTCCTTTGCCCTTACGGCGTTTGATTACCCGTTTATTATAACAAACGGATTTTTGCATGTCAAGCGATTTTCCGACGCGAAAATAATTTTCCGTCTTTACGCTCCTGCCCCGAAAAGTCTACTCACGGCAGGCAATATCCGATATACTCCATGCGGCGGCAAACTCCGACAATCCGATTCCCGTATCAGTCGTCCTCGTAATTGTAAACCGTAGTCAGAAACGCAATAAACTCTCCGTTGGTCGGCTTTTCGTTCTTC
>ENA-UESH01000433-UESH01000433.1-human-gut-metagenome-genome-assembly--contig:-NODE-433-length-40831-cov-21.216347_pt1 | contig 40831 bp, 59 predicted proteins | sample MGYA00243001_ERZ508002 | MGnify/ENA primary metagenome ERZ508002 (study PRJEB26167, sample SAMN06115447) | human gut metagenome | host: Homo sapiens | place: China:Anhui | collected 2015-08-07... | reverse complement strand
GGCTGTAAGAAATACCTTGCTTGTAGAGGGGACTTGTGCATGATTTGGCCAGATGACGATTCGGATAAAAGCATTGAGGAAACAGTTTCAAAAGGCGAGCAATGGGCAAAAGACCACCCCGTTAAGACCCGCCAGAGTGAGTTTTTAAAGTTGTTCCCGAATGCAGTAATAGATGAAGATGATGGAATTTTGGGTATTCGCTCTTGCGACATTGATGAAAGAATTGGATGCAAAAATGAAAAAGACTGCGACGGCTGCCGTCGCAAATACTGGCTCACGGAGGTAACCGACAATGACTAACATCACAACCATGCGCCCCGGAGAACACTTCATGTTCAAGAATTTCGAGTGGGTATGCCTTGACACGAACCACCCTGACGGCGGTGTGCTGGCTATTATGGCAAATCCCTGGGCAAAAGATGTAAAATTCTGCCCAAGTGATAAATTTACCGATAAAAAGTTCTGCCAAAGTTGTCTTTTTGCTGACGAAAAGGGCAATATGAATAACTACCGCACCAGCAATGTGCGTGGGATTCTATCTGATATGGCGAACGCTGTTTTCGAGAAAAAAAGTCTGCTGTTACATGCCGTTGACCTTGTAGCCGACAACGGCGACCGCGCCTATGGAACAGTGAAAGACACCGTTTTTATCCTGACATGTGACGAGTATCGCAAGTACCGTGACTACATCCCACACTACGACAGCTGGATTTGGACTGCCACACCTTGGTATTGCGGTGACAAGGGTTCCAACACAGACTACGCGAGCTACGTTCTCATTGTGCACGCGGATGGTAAGTTGTGCAACTGCTGTGCGTACATTGGCGGTGCTGTCGCCCCGGCTTGTATTCTCAACCCAAAATCGCTCAATCTGCGCAAGGGCATGGCATATGTAGAGGATGTATCAATACGACTATAAGTACAGCGAGGATGAATAAATGGCAATCAGTAAAAAGACCCGCGTTGCGGTGTACAAGAAATTTGACGGTCATTGCGCTTACTGTGGCCGCCACATTGCCTACAATGATATGCAGGTAGACCACTTTAAGCCGCAGAGGGCATGGAACCCAGGGGGTTCCGGCACAGATGACATTGAAAACCTTATGCCGTCCTGCCGCATGTGCAATCACTACAAACGCGCCCACGACCTTGAAACATTCAGACAGTACATTGCAGAGATCCCGCGAAAGCTGCAAGAGAACTACATTTACAAGGTCGGCGTCGTTTACGGCAATGTGCTGGAAAATCCGAAAGCGATTAAATTCTATTTTGAGAAAGTGAGGGATAACCATGCGACTGATTGATGCTGAAAAATTTGAAGTATGCCCCAATGAAAAACGGCATTATAAATATATGCCCTAAAAAGATTGATAAATTATATAAAACCAAATGTGTAAGGGATGGTAAACCCTGTGAACAGTGCAAAAAAGATTACTGGTTGGAGGGAATCAGCAATGGAAAATAATGTACCCTGCGGCAACACCCAGCGTCAAAAATGGATGGAAAAATACGCCGCCTATCAGAAAGCCTTCATCGAGGCCCGCGACAAATTCTATGAATCCAACGCCGCCATGTCGGCTCACCCTGCCGATGGTATGCCAAAAGGCAACGCCCGCTCCGACCCGGTGGCCCGCCTGGCAGAGCGGTACGATAAAGCCTATGTCCGGTACTGCCGTGCCAGCGCCGAGATGAACACAGCCTATTCCAAGCGGCACGAAGCTATGAAACCCCTCAACTCCGACCAGCAATCCGTCCTGATTGCCATTTACTTTGAGGGCAAATCGCGCCGGGATACAGCAAAAGAACTGAACCGCTCTGATTTCTGGGTACGTGCCCAGGAACGCACCGGCTTGTTTCTCTTAGAACTTCCCTCCGGATGGGAACTTGATATTCTCCCATGACACAGCAAAGCCCGCAGCTGACGAAAAATCCTCGTCAGCTGCGGGCTGATTTTTTATTTCTGCACTGCCGCAATACTGTGGTAATACCGTCCGGCTTTATCCTCCGGCGCGTCCCGGTCGTCAAGAAATGCCGCCGCCAGATCGGCGTAAAACTCCGGCCTGTCCACGCTGTTCTTGCGTGCCGCCTTGCAATAGTCGCTGTACATCATGTTCATCACAGCGGCCCACTTCCACACTTCGCAGTTGATGCCGCGCGGCTCCATATAGGGCCGTGTCTGTTCCACATCCCAGTGCGCGCCCATGCTGCCGTCCTCGTTGCGCATATTGTACATCCAAGCCATTGCCTCGTCCTTCGTTAGCTCGCCGCCGCAGCCGCACTCGGCGCATTCTTTTACATGCTCCCAGCATTCCAGCATGGCCGTAAGTGTGGCAACTGTGCGCTCGTTCACCGGGTAGTGCTCTGCAAACTCGTCAATCTCGTGTTCCAGTTTTTCCTTGTATGCCTTGATATTCTCCATCACTGCCACCTCATGCCAGCTTTACAACGCTTGCACATACATGGGTCACCGTACCCGCAACGCCGCTCATAACCGCGCTGATGGTCGGTGTATTGCCGCAGCATACCGGGATGTACACGGTCGTTTCCGCGTGCAGCGTCACACTGCCGTCAGCCGCCACAGTGGCCTGTGCCGTCATGCAGGGCAGTGCCGCAGCATCCTTCATACCCTGCAGCACTTCCGTTCCGGCGGCCCCCGCCGTGAAAACCACATCATAGCTGATTCTGTACAGGCCTCTGCACTGAATCAGGAACCCTCCCGCGTTTGTGTCAATCGCGCACCCTGTATCGGTGTTCAGCACGCCAAGCACATTTACCGGCGTGGCAGTGGCAGCCATTGTCTGAGCGGTGTTGTTGTAGGCGTTCTGTGCGCTCTTGTAGTGGCTGTTCTTCAGCCTTTGATTGCAAGCCATATAACTTGTCTCCCTTCATGTAAAAAGCCCGCACAGCGCTTGCTATGCGGGCTGTGCGCTGTTATAGCGAATTAGTTGCAGCCGCACCCGCCGCAGAACGGGCTGTTGCCTGCGCTGTAGGCGTAGTTCATCGGGTAGCGTACCACACCGGTAAACTGCTGTGCCATGTACAGCTGGTTGTTTGCCTGTTCAAGCTGCGCAATGCGCTGTTCCAGCTGGCTCTTTTCCAGCGCGGCAAACTTCTGGTCGATGTTTGCGTTCACGCCGTCAATGGCACGCTGGGTTGTGCAGCAGCAGTTGGCAAGCTGCTGGCTCAGGTTGGCCGCGTTGTTGCTGGCCTGCAGCTGCAAATTGGCCTGCCCAAGCGCCACTTCTTTGCCAAGCTGTGCCACATTGCCCTGCATCTCATAGCCAAGATTGCAGACGCCGTTGCCAATGTTGGTGATGCGGTCGTTCAGCTGGCCGAACTGCTGGCCAAACAGTATCTCCTGCTGGCTGGCAGCGGTGGCAAACTGACTGTAATCGGTGTTGCGGTTCCATCCGTTCCCGCCCATAAAGCAGAACAGGAACAAAATAATAATCCACCAGGCACCGTTGCCCCAGCTGTTGCCGTCGCCGGTCGCTGCACGCAGGTCACTCAAAGAGTATCCGTTGTCCATGTTGCGTTTCCTTCCGTAAAAATGTATTTATAAGCCGTGTCGACCCAGCCTATATCAGTACAAAATCCCTTTCAGGCTTTCCGCCATGCCCTTTAACTGTTCAAACTGCTGCTGGCTCATCTGCCCGCTGGCAAGCATCTGCTCCACCATTTTCTGCGGGTCTTTCCCCTGCATCTGCTGCTTGAACTGCACAAACTGCTGCATCATGGCCATCGGGTTATTTGGCAGGCCGCTTGTCCCCATTGCCTGCAGGATCGGGTTTGTCATTGAGCTTCTCCTCCAATCTCACAATGCGCTGTTCCAGTGCGTTCACATCTACCGGCGGCGCTGCATGGTAAGGCGTAATTGTGTAGGGCGTCAAGGTCGGGTAGCCTGCGCCGTCTGTGGTTTTCAGCCAAACCAAAGGCGCAGTTTCATCCAGCAAAAGCACGCTGGAATTTGGTGCCATCCCAAAGGCTCTCGCGCCGTTCTCCCCGCTCACCTTCGTTATGGTGCAGGGCTGCGGCTGGTATGTGCCGCCATACGGATTGCCAAAGGTATTCCAGTTCTGGTACATCGTCCTCACCTCTTGCCTTTATTGTACCGCTTGCCACCCGTATCCGTAGGCCAATCCCGCGCCTTCCTTGCGTCAATTCTGCGCCAACAAAAAAAGAGGGGGTAGTGCCAATCTGGCACTACCCCCTCCCGGTGTCATATTCCCTTGTCTTTCAACTTCCGCACCCTGCGGTTCACCGTCCGTTCGCTGCAATGCAGCTCAGCGGCAATCTCCGCATTGCGCCAGCCCCGCTTCCGCAGGGCAAGCACCGCCCGCTCCTCGTCCGTCAGGCAGTCCTTGCAAAAGTCAAACTTCATACGCCACCTCAGTACGGATTATTGTTTGCTTTCCAGCTCTTGTTCGTGTTCTGCCAGTAGGCGCGCTTCAATTCTTCCGTCAGGTCCATTGCATTCAGCGCGTTCTTGGCTTCGGTCTGGTTGATGCTGCCGTTTCCGTCAGCGTCCGCCACCGTGATATACGCCAGCCAGCTTTTCAGCCCGCTTGTGCCGTACTTTGAATACATGGCCGCGCCCTTTTCATCCTTTGAGTAAACAGAAAAGTACGTTTTGGCAAGATCGGTGTCATTCAGCCCGGCCTTTAAAAGCGCAGCGGTCATCTGCTTCTGGCTCGGTTCCTTGCCCTCCTCCAGACCGGCAGAAATGCTGCTGTAGGCGTTCATATAGGCAGTCAAGCCACTTTCCCCTGCCGCGTCGTAAACGCGTCGTTCAACGCTGTCCTTGCCGCTCTGCGCAACGTAGGCACTTGCTGCCGCGTCACCGCTCAGCGTGCCACTTACTGCTTCCCACTTGTCCGTCTTGCTGATGCTGTCGGCATCGCCTTTGGCAACATCCACCGCGTTTTTCGCCAGCATGTAGTTTACCAGCCCATCTGTGCCGCCGTCCTCGTATGCCTGATACTCCTTGGAATCAACGCCGCTCACGCCGTCACCAACAGCGGCCACGCCGCCGGCGGTTTTTGCCACCGTGTAGGCATCCTGCACAAGCTCCGCCTGCTGCTCCTCCGGCAGCTGCAAGAACATTTCGTTCTGGCGCAGGCTGTCCACAATGTCGTAGGCCGTCTTGCCGCTGGTCTTGGCGTACTCGGTCTTTTCCTGCGGGGTCATGTAGTAGGTTTCCTTGTCCAGCGTCAGCTTGCTGCTTGCCTTTTCCGGCAGTACCTTGCTGTCGTTGGTTTCACCGTACAGCACTTGCAGATACTCGTCCACAGGCGTCACATTCTCTTGGCTCAGGTAACCGGGGCTGCCCATGTTGTACAGCCCGCGCAAAAGCGTGCCGCCTGCTGTATTCCCTGTGCCGTCAAGGCTTGCTTCCTCGCGGCCCCACTGGTCTACATACGGTTCCAGATTTCTGCTCAGACCGGGAATCTTGCTCTCCATCTTGTTCAGATTGTAGCCAACGTCCCGTTCCGTCTTTGTGTCTCCGCCGCCGTAGGTGCTGCGTCTTGTATCGTCCGCCGTGCGGGCAATCTGCCCAAGCGCTGTCGGTACAAACTGGTTTGCATAGCTGCCCAGCGCACTCATGCCCAGCGTTGCCAGCTTGTCGTTGGAATCCGCATAGCTGATGCTGTCCAGCGTGTCATTTAATCCCTGCAGCATGGTGGTTTCTAGTACGGGTTGGCTCAGCTGCCGTGCCTTGTCCAAAATTTGCCCAACCGTAAGGTCTGTATTGTCGTTGGCAATCTCCGCGCCGATCAGCAGCGGCACGCTGGCAGGGCTTGCCCAGTCCAGCGTATAGGTTCCCTTGCCGGGGACCTTGACCGCATAGTTCTGTTCGCCGGTCATGTCCTTGTAGGCGTCGGCACGGTCGTCGCCGCTGGCGCCGCCGGTCAGCATGCCGTTCTTAGCCAGCAGATACCCGGCTCCCATAATGGCAGACCCGGTAATACCTTTGGCCGCCGCATCCATAACGCGCGCTGCGCCCTGCCCGGTTGCTCCTCGATAAATTGCCTCCACCGTGCCGCCAATCGCATTGTATTCCAGTGCGTTCTTGGCAATGTTGATGGGTGTTTTCTTGAACGGCAGAATACCTTCAATTACAGCGTGCGCCAGCGTGCCCGCCGGGCCGTGCTGCCGCACATCGTTGGAAAGGTTTTTAAACGCCGTGCTCAGGAAGTTTTCCTCATGGAAAGTAGCCTCCCGCGCATCTTCCAAAGCTTGCGCTGCTGCCTGTTGTATAACACTTCTGCTGTGCGTGTCTGTAGCATCAAAAATGCTGCTGTCATATCCGCGTGCTTTCAAAAAGCTGGCCATACTGTTGCCGAACTCGCTGCGCAGAAAGTAATTATCCTCCGCTTCCAGCAAATTGCCGTTGATGTCAGACAACCGTTCAATCGCTCTGCCGGGTCTCGTCGTAAACGTATCTCTTGCAGCGGCAAGGCCGGTGTCCATGTTCCATCGTCCGTCCTGGAATAGCGTGGAATACATGTTGCTTTCTGCGTACTCTCTGGCGCGCTGTACCATCTGCCGTCCGTCTGCCGTCAGTGTAGTGCCAATTGCCTTTGTGCGCTCGCTCTGCGGTAAGGCAAGCTGCATCACACCGGCAACATTGTCTTTGGCGCGCACTACCGTACCCATCATCACGTTGCCCAGTATGTTTCGGATATGCGTCCGGCTGTTGCCCAGCATGCACAAATACCGGATATTGTTCAGCCTGTCGGCAAAGCCGCGCGCAGGCATATAGTTTGCCATACGGTTGTATACGCTCATTTCCAGCTTATACCGCTCTTTGCTGTCCGGCATATCGCGGATGCGGGAAAAAGCATTTACCGCATAATCAAAGTCTTCCTGGCTCAGGTTTTCAATGCCAAGACTTTGCCGGGCAAATGCGCTAAAAATATCCTCAATCGTGCCGCCTGCCTGCACGCTGGCCGCTGCCGCCCGCGCCTGTTCCTCGTTGATATCCACATGGTGGGTCTGGCCCATGCGCTGAATCTGCCCGGCCAAATACTCCATCTGATCGCGCACATCATCGCCGGTATCAATGCCCTGCTCCCGCACAAACGCCGTAAACTCATCGTCCATCGGTCCGGCAAATGTGTCTGCAACGTCCTGTGCAACCTCGTTCAGCCTGCGTCCATTTGCAGTGCGCGAAAAACGGTCAACGGCTCCCTGATTATACTGGTCAAGCTTTCGCAGGGCCGTGTATTCATCCGGCTGTGCCCACCGTCCCGATACAAGGCTCTGTCCGGCTTTGCTCTGCCCGACACTCACAGCACCGTTAATTCGCTGAATCTGCGCCTTCACAAGCGCGGCTTCTGCACTGTCAGGCGGAAGCTCACTCAACCGATGCTGCAGCTGCTCTGCGGCATAGTAGCCTTTGTATACGTTCTCTGCATCCCACTTGTCGGCGTTTACCGCCTGTGTCAACTCATCTGCCACCGTGCGTGCGGCTTTTGTAACGCTGCCTGTTTGCTGCGTCAGCAGATCAAAGTCCTGCATAGCAACGTCATGGCCTTCGGCGCGGCTGTACACTGTATGTGTCTGCTGCCCAATACCCAGTTGCGCTGCTTCCTCTTTGCTCATATCACCGGACATAACGCGCTGGTTTGCATAGTCCTGGTTCAGCACTTCCCTGCGGTCGTATTGGGTGTTCTCCGCACCTACCGCATTCTCCGGCACGCTCTCGCTGCCGTTCAGCGGCATGGCCTCACGGTTCACTGCGGGCACCTCCGCGCTCACGCTTTCCGCCGTCTGCCGTTCCAGCCCCAGCGCGCCGGGGTTCTCTGTCGGTACATCCTCTGCACGGTTCAGCACATTCTGGTTATAGTCCGTCCCTCTCCAAGGGTTGTAGCCGTTCTGGCGTTCGTACATCTGCCGTACATAAACCGGTGCATCCTCGTTAAAGCCCTGCACTTCCAGCCAATCGCTGAACCCCTCATCCGAAAGTCCGCCCTTCTGCGTACCGTCCAGTAAGGTATCCCGAACATATTCCGTATAAGCGCTTGCATACACTTCATCCACAGCAGGCTTTGACTTGCTCTTGGCTACAGCATCCAGCAGGGCATCCACGCCGTCCCCGCCGCTCAGGCCAACATTCATGCCGTTTAATTCCTGCATGGCAACATCAAAGTCCAGCCCCTTTTTTGTGCTGAAATTCGTGCCGTTCTGGATGTTGTACTGGCCAAGATTCTTTAATCCGCTGGTATACAAAAGCTCCCCAGCCGTCTGCTCGTCAAGGCGGATGGGGGTGTTTTTCATATAATCCCGCAGCACGGTTGCCGCATGGTCGGTCTGCTCGGCAAAGTCGCTTTCTTTTACAATTCGCGCGGCAATGTCGTTGGCGTCCCGCAAAAGCGTATCCCGGTTTTCTCCGCTGGCAATTCTCTGTCCAAGATCTTCCACACGCCGGGTTAAGGCGCTTCGTCTGTCTTTCCCTGTGATGGCGCTTGCCCAGCTGCCCACGTCCGTAGAATCTGCTGCTCCATCTGCCGCAGCTCTTGCTCCGTTGCCTGCCGCTTCGGCAGCTTCCCTGCCTGCACCTGCTGTTCCAGAAACTTCAATGCCATTTTCTCCGGGTTGCGGTTCAAGGCGCTTGCCACCGTCAGACAAGACGGGAATATTTGCCGGAACAGTTCCTCCCAAGTCAGTTGTGCCATTTGCTATCCCTCCTGTAACTTCATTCTGCGCCTGTCTGCCAGCATTGTCAATCGGCAGATTTTTGGTCGGTGTCAAATCGTTACTGCGCAAAAGCATGGCAGCGTCGTTCTGCAAAGTGCCGTCTGCAAGCGCCTGTGCCTGTTCATCCAACATTCGCTGTGCCGTGCGGCTGTTCTTGATGCCGTTCACCACCGCTCCGCCAATTTCCGGCAGCGCGTTCATGGCAAAGTTTTGCCCAACATTGCCCAGCACGTTTAAACCAATCTGTCCGGGCGTCAGGGCATTATCCACCTGCTCACCGTTCTTGATGCGCCCCTGCTGCTCGTCATACGCCGCAAGGTCGTTCACAAGGCTCGGTATCGTATCCAGTGCCGTGTCCGCTGTCTGGTCGGTCAAAATGCGCCCAAGCGCTTCCCCGGCAGCCGGTGTGGCAAACCGCTCCAATCCAGGGATTTTGCTTGCCGCACCCATCACCTTGCCGCCCACCTTGCCCATTGTGTCGGCCAAATGTGTGCCCGCCATCAAGTTGTTAAAGGTGGCATACTGCGCGCTCTTTCCGGCCATTGTACCGGCAGCAGCGGCAAGTTTGTTCTGGTCCTGGTATCCCTGCAAGGTTTCCAGAGTATCGGGAATCACTCCATCTTCTATCGCCTTGCTGTAAGCATCCCCGCCCAAAGACTTAACAGCTTTGTCGGCCTGTTTCAAAAACGGCACACTGGTCATCAGGCCGCTGGTAAATGCCTGCATCCCCTGTCCCAGTCCGTTCAGGCTGGCTTTCTGGTTCAGCCGGGCAAGGTCCTGCGCTTGCTGGTTGTACTCGGACACGCTGATCTTCCCATCCTGATACTCTTTGTACAGGTCGTTTGCGTTCCGGCCATACTGCTTTACCGCGTTAATTTCACTCTGCGTCAGCTTGCGTCCCGGCTTTGCCAGCTCGGCCAGATAATCATTGTCTGTCTGCAGCTTTTGCAGCGTGTCGGCGGTCTGCTTCTTCACCTGCTGCCCAGCGGCTATCTCTCGCTCTGTGGGGGCTTGTCCGGCGGCAGCATAACTGCTGCCTACCTGCTTGCCCGCGCTCGTTACAGCGCGGCTCTGCGTGCCCTGCGCGGCAGCCCGGCGCTCCGCATAGCTGTTGCCGGTCTTGCCGGGGTTTCCGTTTTGCTTCTCATTCAGCGTGCGCTGAATCTTTTGGTTTTTCTGTTCCTGCCGGTATTTCTTGTCGCTTTTTTCCTGTTCGCTACCATCGTACTTCTTCCGCGCACTGGCGTTGCGCTCCGCCTGTGCAGTAGCACCGCTGTTTGCGTCTGTTACTTTCTTCTTGGTGGTATTGCTCTGGGGTTTGTCCTTTGCCGTACCGCCAAGCAGCTCATTTACCGCAGCGCTCACATCGGTAGTATCGCTGTCACTGTCCGCAGCCTTGCCGCTGCTTTTGCTGCTGGATTTTCCACTTGATCTGCGGCTCTTTGCCACTGCTTTTTCGGCGGCCTTTGCGGCTTCCTCCTGCTCTTTCTGGTAGGCCTTTGCCGCCGTAACGGTAAGGTTCTGGTCCCGGTCAGCGCTCTTGATGATGCCGTTATATACGTCGGCAGAATAGTCTTTCACTTCCGGCAACGTTTTGTCGGTGCTGTTCATCAGTGCGCTGCCCTTGCTCTGGGCACTCTGGGCGGCGCTGCTTCCGCTGTTCACGGTGCTCGCCTGTACATTCTGGTAGCGGTTTAAGTAAGCGTTCAGCAGTGCTTCTTCCCGCGTGCGTACTCTAGCCATTTGTTCCCCCTGTTACTAAAAAAGCCGCCCCGTAGGGCGGCTGATAACAAGTTAGTATTCTTCCCACTGCCCTGTAACGGCATTGTAGCGCCTGTTCACAATCGGCGTAGCGGTAGCGCCGTAGCCCTGCAGCAAACTAATCAGGTTGGTATTGTTGTTGGCTGCAAGGTTGGCAAGCGCCGTCTGGTACTGGCTCAGGCTTGCAGCCTCACCGCCGGCGCGCTGTGCTTCCAGCTGTGCCATGTTGTTCTGGTAGGTGTTCAGCAAGCTACCAAGCTGGCTCTGGCGCTCATCTTCCAGACTGTTACGGGCATTGTTGTAGTTGTTGTACATACCGGCAGCAGTCGTTTCACTGGCACCGCCGTTCAAACCCTGCGCACTCATCGTCTGGGCAAAGTTCTTGTTCTGCAGCATGCGGTTGATGTACGCTTCCTGCAGCGCCTTATCCGCCGCATTGTTTACCTGCCCGGCAGAATAGTCATAGTTGGCTTTCTGTTGTGCGGCTGCTTTCTGGTATGCTTCCTCGCGGGCACGGCGCTGTGCCTCCTGTGCGGCGCGCATCTGCTCCTCTGCGCGGCGGTTTGCCTCTGCAATGGCTGCCTGCATCTCTGCATAAGCGTTGTAGCTGTTGCTCTGCACGGGCGCTGCGCTTTGTACGCCAGTAGATGCAGCATAAGTATTCCCGCCGGTTCTTACGTTCCCCGCATTGCCTGTGGGCTGCACATACCCGGTGTTCTTTTTTGTCGTCGAGGTTGTATACGTTCTCCCACTGTTGCCATATTTTGTGGCGGTATTCGTGCCAGGGCGAACATAATAATCTTTTGTAGAACCTGTTACCGGTTTCGGCATACAAATCCCTCCTTACTCCTCTTTCCCGCTCTGCTTAACGAACTGGTTCGCATACACAGCCCCAGCCGCACAAAGCAGCCCTTGCACAATGGCGGTAAACACGGCCTGTGCTGCGTCCTGCGGGCTGGCAATAACAGTTGTCGCCAGCACATACAAAACTGCCAGCAGCACGCCTGCGCCAGCCAGCAGCGCAGGAATCAGCTTGTCTTTCACGGCGGTGCTTGCTTTCAGGCAATAGCCGATAAATACCAGCGCCGGAATCAGCACCAGCAGCTCCGGTTTGATGTAGTTCATGTAGTCAATACTCATGGTTTTTCTCCCTTCAAAAACGCGCGCGTATTTTAATCGCGCGGCAAATTACACGCAAATTAAATTATGGCGCATTACCGTAGTTTTAATTGCGCGTTTTAATATTTGCTGCAATTCAGCAAGTTACTTGCCGTCCAGATCGTGCAACCGCTGCTCGTGGTTCTGCAAGACTTTGTCCTGCTCGGTGTTGTGCTCCCACAACCGGCGGTGGCTTTCGGTGTTGTTGCTGTCCAGCGTTTCTACTTTCTTCATCACGCTTTCCAACAACGTTTTTAGCTCGGTAATGCTGGTGTTCAGTTTCAAAATCGGGGTGGTTACGGTTATAACCAGCCCCACAATCACCACAATGTCCTTAAAGATTACCCATTCATCCATGTTTCACTTCCCGCCCGGGCTCATGCCCACTCGCTCTTGTACAATCCAGCATCCGTCAGCCCGCGCTGCTGGCACACAGCAAATACCGCATTTGCATCGCCCTGCGATACCGGCCCAATGGTAATCACTTGTAGCTTGCTTGCGGGCTTGTCCACTGCAGGAAGGGTCTTAACCAAATGGTTAAGATCGACCTTGCCGGTGATGCCTGCGACGCTGCCCTGCCCGTATTGGTGGATGTATCGCGGCAGCGTCTTGTCATAGTTCGTGCGCGTATCGGCCAGCCAGCCGATATAATCCTCGCACAGATAAGCGTAGTCGATGTTTGCGCTTGCAAAGGCCGTGAATGTGTAAATGCCTGCCGTGAATCCGTGCGTTTTGGCTCTCTCACAAAACACCATTGCGATTGCCGTGCGCTGGTCTTTCGTCAGGTTGTCGGCGCGTCCATCGTGCGTCTCATGGCTCCACTCGGCATCGAAAAACAGCGGGTATCCAGACGGGGCAAGGCTTGCGCAGAAGTCTGCTTCCTCGCGAGCTTCGTCCACTGTGATGGCCTGCGAGAAGAAGTAAAAGCCGAACAGCTTTGCGTTCGCTTTCGCCCCTGCAAGGTTGGCATCGTACTGTTCGTCCTTCATCAGCTTTCCGCTGCCGTAGCCGCGATACCCGATGCGAACAATGGCGCGGTAGGGAACCTTTGCCCAGTCGATGGCGCCCTGGTGGTGGGACACATCAATCAGTACTTCCTCACCGCTTGTCTGCGCAGGCTGGTCGCCGTAGGTTCCCACCTCATTTGGGCAGCCCGCATACGCCGTCGGGTCAAGTCCCTTGCCGATGGCAGTGGCACGCACCTCGAAATGGCAGTGCTTGTAGGGCGGGTCTGCCAACGCGGCATTGCCGGTGTTGCCCATAACGGCCAGTGCATCGCCGCTCTTGACTTTCTGCCCAGCCTTGACCAGCAGCTTGGCGCAGTGGCAGAAATACAGGTAGTTGACCGCATCCGGTGTCTGGTTTGCGTCCAGCTGGACACAGACGTAATATCCCCACTCCCACGTCGCATTGCTTTTGTCTGTCACAATCCGCGCCCGGGTCACCGTGCCGGAAATGCTCTTGCCCTTGTAGGTGGGCATGTAAATGGTCTCATCGTCCAGCGCTTCCAGATCAATGCCGCCATGCCACGTCTTGCCGCCGCCCCGCGTGTAACCAAATCGGGCGTAGTTGTACCGTACACGAAACTGTCCTTTAAAAATTCCTGTCAAGGTATCACCTCATCATTATTCATCACCAGCCGGCGGCGTGGGCCGCGCCCACGCTTAACCGGGGATAGAAAGGTTCGACTTGTCTTCAGCGTCCAGAGCGTCGTAGTACGCCTGTGCCAGAGTCTCCACTTCTGTGATGTCGTCCTCCGTCAGCAGGCCACTGTCCAGATCTGCCGCGCTCTTTTTAGCCGCCGCCGCGCTATCAGCAGCGCTGTTCGCGGATTTCGCTGCATTTTTCTCACTGGCCGCTGCTGCTGTAACTGATTTTGCCGCAGCATCGGCATAGCCACTTGCGGCATCTTTTGCTGCGTCAGCATCTTGCAGGGCGTTTTCCGAGCCCGTTTTTGCTTCAAGCGCCTTTTTTGCTGCGTCCTCTGCTCTCTGCTTGGCAGTTTCAGCCGCCTCTGCCCTCTGTGCGGCCTCGCCAGCACTGGTGCTGGAAGCCTTAGCGGCACTGCCGGCCATGCCAGCAGCTTGTCTAGCGGCACCCGCTGCATCAGCGGCTGTCTGAGCAGCATTTTCGGCGCTGCCCTGTGCGGCCTGAGCTGCTTTGGCGCTTTCGTTGGCCGCGTTGGCAGAGGATTCAGACGCCTCTGCCTTGCCCGCCGCGCTCTCACTGGATGCAGCAGCGTCCTCGGCGCTCTTTTTGGCGGCCGCTGCACTGGCAGCAGCGCCGCCCGCTCCCTCGCCCGCCTTTTTGGCCGCATCCTCAGCGGCTTGGCGGGCGTTCTCGGCGGCGTCCTGCGCCGCCGTAGCAATGCTGACGGCATTGTTCGAGTTGGCAAGAATCTGCTGCACCACATCCGGCGTCGGCATGCCGGGGTTGTCTCCCTCGATGTCAGAGTGCGGCTTGATATTGTATCCCATGTCCACAGTAATGCGCTGCACGTTTTCCGTAAGCCCAACAAAAACAATTCTGCCGACGCCTGCCTGCTTTGCCGTAGCTTCCGGCGGTACGGCAAGCATACTGTCTGCCCCAACAACAACCTTTGTCGCAGTACCGTCCGGCGCGTGGAATACGGCCAGAATGTCCAGCCCCGCCCATTCATCATCTGCCGTCACATGCAGCTGCTCGATACCGTAACTGTCAAAAGTGCCAAGCGATAAGTTGCCGGGTCTAACACTGTATCCTTTCAGCTGTACTTCATGCAATGCCATTACATCACCTCAAACCATTCTGTGTCATCAAGAGCCGGGGCCGCGCCGTCCTGCAGGGCCATGTACAGATTGTCGCCGTCGGTGTAGTAGTAGCCGGTGCAGACGGTCATGCCGTCCACCCAGTACAGCGGGCGGTCATTGGTTCCGTAGGCGTTGGGGTCTTCCTGCAGTTCCCACGCAAACCCCGCCGTGCCGCTGTAGGTCGGCACCCACTTGTAGCCCAGTTTCGGGGGCATGGTGGGCTTGGCCTCGGTGGGGATCTCGGCCAACATCAGGGAGAGTTTGGTCGCATCGTCCAGCACAATGGTGCTCGCCTCGATCTCCGCCTGCTGCCGCTCGGCCAGTTCGGCCACGGTGTAGCGGTGGTACAACTGGCAGTCCTCGTACACATCGTAGCCGGAGATGATGTGCTCAAGGCCTTTGGGGTCGTCCTCGGTGACAGTGCCCTGCATCACTTCCCGGCTCTCCGGCACATGCTCGGCAACCCGCCGGGCGGTGTAGAGATAACCCGCTGACAGGTCGGGAGAGGTCAGTTCCTCGTTGGTGATTTTATCGTAGATTTTCATAAACTTACCTACTTTCGTTGCTAAAAAAGTACGATTTGGTTTACTCCAATGAATTCTTCTGCCATGGCAAGGTGTACACGCCAATACAAATGCGCACCGAGATGCTTCTTTTTGTAGCCGGAGAGCAGCGCTAGATATTCCTTCAAGGTTCTTTCCTCGCCGGATTCTCCGTTCACGGTCAGGCCGGTGTTCATTGATACAAAGGTAAACGTACTGCCGTCATCTGAATAAGAGATGCCATAAAGTGCACCATTGGCAACACCTTGCTGATTGTATCCAGGTCCAATTACCAACGCGCCATTTACTTCTGTGGGCGATGGGAAACGAATTTGGAAATATCCGCCTGTTCTAGAAGAAAAAACATACTGCGTTCCACCGTTGTTTTGTTCGAGCCAGTTTTGGATTTTGCAGTTTCCATCAAACGCATAGTAAGCTTCTCCTTTATTTCTGCTTGATGCAGATACGCTATATCCATTCTGGTTGTTGGCAGTCATAACCGGAATAAGGCTTTTATATGTTTTCCCGCCGCCCGGAACCCTCGGTGCTACACCCATCAGCAGCCACCCCGCGCAGCACATGCCGCAGATTTCTTACGGGGGGAGGTAAAACTACATACAAACGAATGTTTCATGCTAAACCTCCATCAACTTTGAATGACCCACCGCGCCCGGATTTCGGCGGTAGGCTTTGCTTTTACCTTAACCAGCACTGAATTGTACGCCGTGACCGTCACGCCGTCGTTGATGATGTCCTGCACTTCATTCAGCACATTATCGGTAGCGGGCACCCCGGTCTTGTCGTAGCCGATGCCGGACAAAAACTCGCTGGCAGCCGTCACCACAGGCGCATGGCTGTTCGCGCAGGTCAGCGTAGCCGTCTGCTGGTACAGTAGGTCTTTGGCCTGGTCGGCGCTGCTGCAGGCCGTCCACCCGTTCAGCGTAAGCCTGGCGTAGTAGATGTTGGAGACCTTGTCGATTGCCTTGAAAATATCAGTCTGCCGTCCTTGCGGGTCGTAGGTGCTTGCCGCCATTTTTCCGGACGTTTGGCTGTTGATAAGTTCTTTTACTGTGCTCTCATCCAACGCGCCAACATCTTCTGCGGTCAGCACAATTGCTTTGCCGCTTTTACCGTTTACGCTCTGTACAAGTCCGGGGTCTCCCTTTTCGCCCTGCGGCCCCTGTGGGCCGGTAGGGCCTTGCTCACCGCGCAAACCCTGGATTCCCTGCTCACCTTTTTCGCCAGGCTCACCCTGTACGCCCTGTTTACCCTGCGGGCCGGTTTCACCCTGCGGGCCGGTAGGTCCCTGCGGCCCAACAGAGCCGGTAGGCCCCTGCGGCCCCTGCGGGCCAGTAGGACCTTGCGGGCCTTGCAGCGTTCCAACAGATACCCATGCTCTCTTGTCAACGTCCCACAAATACACAACGTTGTTGTCAGCCGTTCCAACCGCGTAAGCGTCTCCAACCACGCCGGTTGGGTGTGCAGCTTTCAGTGCGGAGAGCGTGGCATACAAGCCTTTCACAACAAAACTGGAACCGTCGCTTCCCTTTTCGCCTTTTTCTCCTTTCGGTCCGGTAGGACCTGTTGCGCCTGCCGGGCCTGCCGGGCCGGGGTCGCCCGTTGCACCGCGTAATCCTTGTGCTCCCTGTGGGCCTGCCGGGCCAATAGGCCCCTGCACACCCTGCGGGCCTTGCGGTCCTACCGGTCCCTGTGGGCCTTGCTGCCCTGGGTCTCCTTTTCGCGCCTGAATAACCGTGTAAAGCCCCGTATCGGTAACGGTGGCCCCCAAAAACTGCATGCGGTTTCGCTGCGGCATTTCATTGCCGGTCTCGTCAATGATTAAGTGCCCACTGCTACCTGTCGCCTGCCAGGAAGTGCCGTCATCGCTCGTTTCAACAACGCGGTCGCTGTTTACACGGATATAAAGGCACCCGCCGCCGTTATGGGTTCTTTTTTCAAGCTCCATCCCGTTCAGCCCGTCAATCAGGGCATTTAAAACAGGGATAATGACTTCACGCGGGATTTCATCCATTTTTTTCTGCATGTCAGCAGTGCTTAAACCGGGCGTATCTGGCATGCCAATGTTTCCCTTATTCTGCAAATCGGAATCGCTAATTTTTTTAAAGGCCACAATCTCACCCCTTAAAGTTTCCGTTTTCTACAAATTCAACGGCAATCTGCATCAATCCAAACGGCTCATTTAACGTATCGTTTACAAACCGGAACCTTGCCTTGTCTACCCGTTTAATCCTGATTTTGTTGTGCAGCGTTCGCGCCGTCTGGTCGTTGGAATAAGTAAAGCGCGAATATCGCAGCTGATGATAGCTAAAATATCGCGCATGGGTTTCATCCTGCCAGATTTTGTTCCAGATGCCGCGCTTCATGGCATATACCGCAATGCTGGTAATGGCACTTGGTGCCATCTGCAATGCCAGGTATCGGAAGCTCTTGTTCTTGTAAAACAAGTTTCCGCTCAAATCTGGTGTTTCCCATGCGGCAGCAATCGCTTCTTCGTCATCGTTGTAGCTGGCCAGCTCGTCCGGGTCGGTGTAAAAGCGGTATACCTTGCCGCTGTCTGCCCCAAAATACAGGTCGGTTTCATCTACCCACATAATCCGCGCTGGGATATTGGTTTCATAAAAGCATGCGTACTGCCGGGTTGAGTACGGCTCCCCTGCATTCGTGCCAAGATTCTGCTGCCCGTCAAGGATATACGCAACCCCGTTCAGGCACAGCCAGTACATATCCTTGTACACGCAGGCATACGCTTCACTCTTATTCGCTTCTTCCAGCAGCTTGCCATTCATGTAGTAGCTTCGGTTCTGGCTGAACCGCTCGCCCACAATGTCGCTGGGCGTAATGGCATACACGCCCAGATTTGTCAAAAAGAACGGTTCGTTTGCACAGTAGGCAAAGCTGTATTTTGCAATCGCGCCGGGGCCTTGTATCGTGTTTGTAATTGGGAAAGCCGGTTCGTTATCCACAAGGTTGCCCTGCCGGATAACTACGTTTCGGTCCGTCTCGTTTTCGTCCTTGTGCGCCGCAATTCGGTTCTCGATGATGCTGTATCCCATCACCGCGCTTTTCTCGCTGCCCAGTTTGCTGTATCCGGTATCCGGCCAATAGGCAAGGTCATACTGCCCGCTGTACCAGTCCTGATTCGGGTAATCCGGGTTGCCGCTCAAAAACAGCCGATCAGAGGCACCGTTCACGCCAAACAGAATACCGATGGTACATTTGTTAATTCTGTCGGCATAGCCGTCCACCGTCCGGCTGGCGGTAATCTCAATGTTATCCTCGCCGGTCACCGGGCTTTTTTCAGGTGCTGTGTCAAACGTAACAATACCCGTCTCCGCGTTGCAGCTGTATCCGCTCTTTACATCTTCCCAATCGCCGCTGCTGTTCAGCTTGCGCACCTGTATCTCTGCACTGTCCAGCCCGCTGAAACTCAAATGATATTCCTTGCTCTCGCCGTCGCTAGCAAACAACTCTTTAAATTTCGGCTGCAGCAGGTTCAGCGCCTCGTATTCGGTGCCGCCGCCTTTCGGTGGCTTGGCAATGGTTAGTGTCGGGATTTTGGCTCCCTCGCTGGCTTTCTTTACGCTCTCGCCGTCATATACCAGCAGGCATTTCCCGTCTGCAATAAACAGCTTATCTTCCATCTGCCAGCTCTTGCTTCTGGCATCTGCCATATCGCTGTACAGCGCGTCTCCCAGTTTCTTGCCTTCCTCCGGCATCAGGTAAATGGCTGTCCCTGCATGAATCAGCGTCTTGCCTTTCAGCATGTGGCAGCCGTTGATTCTTGCCGGGAACGTATACAGCCGCTTATACCCCATGCGCTTGCGCACCTTGCCGGGCTCGCTGCGTATCATGTTTGGCGCGTTCGGGCTCTGGTGCACATTCACGTTCGCGGTATTGCTCGTATAGTCAATGCCAAGCAGCTTATCAATCGTCAGCTTGCTGCGCGCCACCTGGGTAGGGATTGTAAATCTCGCCACAATTACCACCACCCTGTATTGCTGCTGAACTTCTCCCTCGTTACGGTTCTGGGATTGGTCAGCCGTTCAAAGGCCGTTTCAAACTCGTTGCGGTACATCGTGGCAATCGCATTATCGTCGTCCTTGTACAGCTGGCTTGCAATGTACAGCGGCAGCAGCACCACAGCGTCATCCGGCAAATCAATCTTCTTGGAATCCGGCGTGCTCAGCGTAATGGTTGTTGGCTTGGCATCGTAAAAGAACTCAAAGTCACCCTCGAATTCCGCCGGGAATACCAGATACTTACCGCCGTACAGCGCCACACCGTCCACAGGTTCAGGCGTATCGTCCACCAGCTTGTAAACCTCCATGTTCCCCATGCGCCAGTAGTCCGGCACTTCGTATTCAAGGTTTACCGTCAGGGCTTCGCCCTTGTCCTTGCTTGTCATGTAGCTTTTTCGCAGATAACGCCCTGCCGTGCAAAGCATCTCAATGGCTTCATTCGCGGCATGCGGCATGGCGTTCAGGTATTCTTTGGTTGCTTCATCCGGGTTGGAAATATCGGTGCCGTCGCTTGCAAACATCTTTTGCAAGGCGGCCAGCTTCACATCATACCATGTCACCCTGTGTCACCCCCATGTCACCCTGCATCTGCTGTAACTGCATCTGCTGCAATTCCTGCTTCTCCATCTCTTCTTTAATGGCTTTTTGCATCGTTGCCGCATACGGGAAATTGGTTTCTTTCAGCAGCGTCCACAAGCGGTACTGGCTCGAAAGGTCGGTAATCGGGCCAAAGCCGTTTGCCTGATACTTCACATCAATCATATCCCACAGCCGTTCGCGGTTGCTGGCAAGGTTGCTGGCGGGGTCAACTTCAAAGATAAACTCATCATCCCAGTACAGCTCCCCGGCAGCATCCATCTTCAAAAACTCCATGCGGTCAAAGTGTCCGTACTGCTGTTCGCCGTCCGTCTCGGTCTCGGTCATCGGGTACGGCTCGTCCGCATACGCCAGCAGATACTCAAAAATCAGGCGGTACAGTCTTGCATACGCCTGGTTCTTCATCTCGCGTTTCGACTGCATACGTCCGGCAGCCTGATTTGCGCTGAACTGCTTTGCACTGCCCGATACAGCCGATGCGTCGTATTTGCCCTGATATGCGTCGGTAATGCCGGTCATGGATTTGGCGTAATCGTAGTGCAGCCCCATCATGGTAATGTCGTTGTTCACGTTCGGCTGCACATTGATCACGCTGATCTGCTGTGCCTGGCTCGGGTTCTGGATGCGGATAATTTTTAATTCATCATCGCTCTTATCAACATCCAGCCCATCCGGCAGCGTCACAAAGCTGCCGCCCTTCATCAATTTTTCCTGAATTTTGGTAGCATACTTGTTGATGGCCTGCTGCTGGTCTGTGATAATATCCACATCCGAAACGCCCAAAAAGCTTCCGCTTCTGGCAATGTTGATGCGCTCCACAATCGGGAACCCGCGCGGTTTATATGTCGGCAGCTCCGTTGCGTGCATCGTCGGCATCATAATCACTTCGCCGGTATTTACGTCATGCTGTTCGCTGCCGTCCGGGTTCAGCACAGGCGCATCCTCGCCCTGCGTCATGGCAGGAATCACCGTGCCGTCAGACAAGGTAATATCTTCTGTCAGCGTCACCGTCTGCACGGCCTGTTCCTTAAACTTCTTGTTGCCGCACACACAAACGTCACCCATCCGCTTCCGTCCGCATTTTGTGCAGACCTCTGCTGTGCGTGCGTAGTAGTCTGGGTAATCCTCCAACACCTGATTGCCTACCCAGCTGAACATGCCCACTGTGCCTTTATCGTGCTTGTAGTACACAATGTTCTGTGTTACCACGCCGGTGTGGGTCATGTCATCCCCACCGCGCACCTCCGGCGCATCTTCCGTGTCGGTGTCCAGTGTGATGCCGTATTTCTCCTCAATGGATTCCTTGCTCTTACTTACCAGCACAAACACATAATCCATCTGTTCCAGCTCATAAATACCGGGCTGCGGGATAACCTGTCGCGGGTGGCGCAAATCTATTTCTACATCACCAAGCGTACAGTGGTAGCCTGCCAGCGGGTTCCATTCTACATGGAAAAAGTCTCCGCCCTGAATCGGCACGGTTCTCTCGCTCCGGTCGTTCAGTTCCGTAATGTGGATTCTGCGCACCTCATTGCGCAAAAGGTTCTCAATCTTGCGGGCTTTCTCTTCATCTTCCGCATGGATGGCCGTCACTTTCGGCTGCGGAATGCTGGAATCCACCTGGCTTTCAATCAGCTCATAAGTAATGTTGCGCCCGGTGGTAGCGTTCTTTTTCGCGCCAAGTATCTCATGGCTGCCGTAGTACATATTCTCTCGCTGACGCATCTTGTTCAGCTCACTGCTGTACTGTGCCTTTGCGGTGGATAGCCTGCCCTGCCACTTTTCAAGGCTTTTGTCTTTCTCGGTTTTCTTCATACCCTCACCCCTGCGGGGTCATGCCCCCGTAATTGTGATAAAAAAGCCCCCACCGGTTAAGGTGGGGGCTGATACTCATTCTGCCGTGCGGCGCTTGCGCTTCGGCTTTTCCTCTGTTTTTTCAATCATCCGGCTGATGTACCCCTCAGCACAGATTTCCTCAACCACAAAGGTACGGCCGCCGTCTTCAAACGTGTCGCCCGGTTTCAGGTTTTTTGGAATCATGCCATCACTCCAAGGTCGTACCGGCAGCAGCACCGCCCAAAATCACATGACGCCAATCGCCAAAGCCGCAGCTGAAACGGCCACGGCAGGAGGTAATCAGGTCCTGCGTCAGGGTGTCCACATTCTGGAAAGTCTCCATCGCGGTACGGTCGTAGAACACGTTGCCCAGCAGGTCCTTGTTGGCCTGGCTGGACATCAGGATATAGGGCTCTGTTCCGTCAGCGGCCTGCCAGTGGTGGTCAACCACAAGCTTCCACATGCCCTTGTTTACGTTCACATCGTTGTAGTTGCTGCCCACCTGCTGGTCAGAGTTGATGATCTTCTTGCCCAGCGTGATCAGGCGGTAGCAGTTGGAAGGAACAATCAGGGTGTCGAACACATAGCCCATGCCGTTGCCGGAGTTGTTCTTAAAGTTGAAACCGATGTTGGCAAGGCGGTTCAGCATGGCATCATCATTGCCGAAAGCGTTGGTGAACACGTTGGACTGGGTGGCAACGCCGGTCTTGCCGGTATGGGCCTTATCAAACAGTGCCAGACCATCGGCGGTGGTGGAATCCAGCCCGCTCTTGGAACCATAAGTAAAGGTCTTGGCGGCACTGGTCAGTGCCTTGCTGGCAAGCTCAGCGCGGCTGCGCTTGTAAGCACGCACATAAGCGGCAGCGCGGGCGGCAGCCATATCGAACTGGTTGTCCTCAATCATTGTCTTGGTAATGCGGAACGCTTTCTTGAACTCGCTGTGCTGAATCAGCTTGGGTTCCACCTCGCCGAAATCATCCAGCGGAGAGGAGGCACCCTCATCCACCAGATCAAAGTTCGAGAAGGTAGACATGCCGGCAATCTTCTCGCCAAAGCGCTTGGACTTCTTCACGTTGAACAGCGCATTGACCAGTGCGTCGTCGTTGTTCTTCTCGTTGTCTGTGTCCTTCATCTTCATGGTCAGCAGGTCTGCCCACTCATTCCAAAAATCGTTTGCAAGGCCGCTTGCCTTGCTAAAAATAACAGCCATACTTCAGGCTCCTTTCAGATTTGGTTATATAGCTTCTCAAGTTCTGCATCGCTCTTGTCGGGAAACGCCTCGCGGGCCATGCGCAGCATACTGTCGCTCATAACCTTGCGGTTTCCCGGTGTCGATGCACCGTCATGCGGGGCCAGATGGTTTTTCCCCCGCGCTGCATTGATCGCTGCCTGCTTGCCTGCCGCCGCACTATTCTGGGCAGCATTCTGGTAGTTGGCAGCCTTATAGGCCGTCACAAGGTCAAGGCCGTTGTTCTGCACAAGCTCAACCACCTGTGCAAAGCAGGGCTGATTGCTCAAATCCTGCACGGTCTTAATGCTCGGGTCTAATTTCTGCAATGCAGCAAAATCAGCGTTGAATGCTTCCTGTGCACGCTGCTGGGCAGCGTCCTGCCGCATCTGCTCCATGTCAGCTTTCAGCTTTGCTTTTTCCGGGTCATTCTCAATCAATCGCCGGATTGCCTGCGCCTGTTCTGCCGTCTGGTTTGCCGTAACACGCTCAATGTCGCGCTGCCTGGCAATCTCGTTCTGTGCGTCCAGCGCTGCAAAGTAATCCTTCATGGATGTGATGGTAGCGCCCGTCTTGGGGTTCTTGTACCCTGCAAACCGCTGTTCAAACTCCCTGTCAATCCGCTCCTGTGCTTCTCGCTCGCTGCGCTTGCGTGCGGTAGCCCATACGCTATTTGGGATTTCAGGCTCCTGCGCAGGCTCCTGTTCGGGTTCCTGTGCAGTTTCTTCCTGCTGTACTTCGGTTTCCTGGGTTTCGGGTTCAGAGTCGGCTACGCTCTCGGTCACGCCATTTTCAAGTTCTTCCATTGGTTCCTCCGCGTTCAACGCTCGCCAGCTAAAAATTCCTATAAAAAAAGCGCCTACCCCAAATGGGATAAGCGCTCTTTACAAAGTTGCGGGCTTCTGTTCGCCCTGTGGGTAATTGGTTCTAACAGTGGGGGCATTGTTTGTTTTCTCGCCCATTACATGCCCGTAATCGGGGCATTTCTTGTTCCGGCAAACAAATCTGAGTGTTTCCGTTTCAGAAACAGTTCGGCATTCAATACCGCATGTCTGGCATCTCATGCAGGGTGCCCCCACCTTTCTATCAGCATTTTCCGTTCATCAGATGTGGCGTTCTTGTAGTCCTCGTACATGTCCGCCGTCCATTGCCGCTTCTTGATGTTCTTCGGCTTCTTCGCCGGGGCTGTCCACCAAACGCAAAAATACCTAAGGCTGTCAGGATAATGCGTCAGGTTGTGCGGGTTCTTGGCGTATACATCCGGGTTCTTGTCATCCTTCTGGATTTTCGTCATGCACTCCCACAATGCACCGGGCTTATAAAACGTCAGCCACGCTTTCCCGGTTTTCTCGTCCACGCTCAACCATTGCTTCATGGCAGCGCACCCGGCGGGGAAATCCCGGCTCGACTGTACAAGCGGCAGGTGCGCTTCGCTGAACAGCTGCGCCCGGCTCTTACCGCTCTCCTGGCTCCTGTTCCACAAGTCAGGCGGCGCAAGGTACATGTCTATCTCTTCACCCTCGCTGTCACGCAAAATCAAATCTGCCGCCTCGCCTATGGTCTTGTTCGGCCCGCCGTCCACCCTGTATACAGTGGCGTGGTTTTCCTCGTCCACCGCAATCCAGAGCGCAGCCAGCATATCAAGGCCATAGTCAATTGCCACATACCGTCTCAGGTTCCCTGTGGGCGGTGTGTCCACAAGGTGCTTGTCCTTATCCAGCTCGCTGAAAAAACGTCCTCCCGGCGCGCTCAGGGCCTCTTCTTCGGTGGCAGGGTACTCCTGCATCGTCTTATCTTCCCCCAGCGCTGCAACCGTCTGTGCGTACCATTGCGCCGTTCTGCGCGGGTCTGTGCTCCACGGCAAAAACAGCTTATAAAAACCATTTGCCGGGTTTGTGTATATTTCCTCAAACAACGTCCCCAGCTTGATAGTGCTCAATCCTATCACACGTCCGCCAAGCGGCCGGTTGATGGTTGGAAAACCTGCCTGCCAGATTTCCTCTGCATACTGCTGGAACGCCCATTCGTCAATCACAATCAAGTCAGCGGTAAAGGAACGTCCTGCCGCCGGGCTTGACGGGAACGCCTTGAACACGCTCTCCGGCCCGTCTGGCCATTTCACTGTCAGCTGCATGGTGGTCATGGTAAACGATGGCCCAGGCCAGTTTGCCACGTCGCCATCTGCAATCAGCTCCGGCATATACCGCAAAATCACGCCAAGTCTGCGCACCAGTTCTTTTGCCTCGTCCTCAGACCGGCTTAAACCAATCGCTGTTCGGCCTGTATTGCAAACCAGCAGTCTTGCCACCTCTGTCAACGCGAGCCATGTAAAGCCAAGCTGTCGCGCTTTCAGCACACATACCAGCCGGTTTTCTGCAAATACCCGCAGCGCTTTCTTCTGCCCGTCCCATAAAGTAAACGGCTGTATCAGGTCCGGTGCATCCTTGTCCTCAATGTGGCAATAGGTCTCGCAAAAATAAACCGAGTCACGGCGGCATTTCTCACGTTCGCTTTCCAGCAGGTCCTTTATAGTTGCCACCGCTCCCACCTCTTTTCAAACATTCCCCGTACCCGCCCTACCGGTATATGCTGTGCCGGTCTCACCCGTTGCAGCTGCACACCTGCAACGTAATCCAGCGTTATTTATATCCCGTCCGCTGGTCGCGGTTTCTGCTTTGATTAAAGTGGGCCACAACGCGCAACGGCGTCAGTGACAGCGTCCGCGCAAGCAGATGTGGTGCAGACTTTTTCAGGCTCTCGAAGTCCCGTTGCGGTCTGCCATCGCGCCGCGCTCCTTATCGGCTTTGCCGCTTTGCTTACAGCGTTTAGGTTGATCTATCGCGTTTTGCCTGCGCCGGGCTTTCACCGGTGGGCGCGACCCAGCTTTCGCCAACAGCAGGATTTGAACCCACAACTAAACCCGCAGCTATGCTGTCATAAGGCCCGGCTTTACCAGTTAAGCTATGTTGGCATATAAGGCTCATGCGCTCTGCCCTGCAAGTTTCTTTAGCGGGGCATATCGGCATGAACCTGTTTAGAACCCGCCACATGTTACGCACTGTCAGTAGGCTCGTGGCGGTTGCCTAACGGGGAACACAATTGCCGCGTCCGGCCCTGCTACCTTTACCCGTATCATCGGCCTTGGTACTGCACATAGGTCTTGCACCTTTGCCGCGTCGTGCGCGGCGCCCCTACCAAATACTTGTCTAAATCTTGTATGGATAACAAGCCGGTGTTTGGTCGGCTATGCAGCATATAAAAAAGCGCCTGCATTTCTGCAAAGCGCTTTATATTTGGCCGCTGGGTCTTGAAGCGGACGGCCCTAATCCCAATAGTAAGAGAGGAGGTTGACTTACTTCCGCACCGGGATTTTTCGTATGTCATTTTTGTTTTGGGGAACCTATAAATTTCACACCCCATTCCCTTTATAGGGGAGGATATGTAGTTTTGTTTCCATTTTTTGGTATAGCCCCTGGTTCTCTGGCATATTGCATGGATTTTTTTTGCATATTCGTCTGGGGGGACGGACACATTCGTACTGGTATGCGCTCGTCCTCGCGCCCCGGTCGCCCATCATAGGGGGGGGATACCCCCACCCCATGCCCCATCGGGCAGAACCATGCCTAAAAAAATAGCCCCCATCAGCCAACCCTGCCCCGTCCTTCAGGCACCGGGAACCGTTTTCAGGTTTAGGCCCTCCGCCTTGTTTTTCCCGCCGTCAACCTGACTATTTCGCTAAATACTTATTTACCGAAATACATTTTGTCGTTATATCGTTATCTATCCGTTATTCTCGCCGTCTTCATGGACTTTTAGCCCATTCATAGCCGCCAACTTATCCAGTAGCGCTTGCGAGTTTGCCGACAGTTCCCCGCCAATCTCTACGTTTTCGGCCGGTTTATCCCCCGCAGAATCCCGGAACGCCACGAACGCCTTGACATTCCCGGCCATCGCCTGCACCGCCTGCGCAGCCGCCATCGCTTCATATATTGTGCAGGGCTTCCCGGTCTGCTGTTCCGTCTGTTCTGCGATTCTCTGCGCTCCTGCATCAGTCAGCGCTTCCTTATCAGAAAGAGGAAGGTCCGCTATTGCCTGGCAGATTTCTCGAAGACTTCTCCGCGCCCTTCTGCTTTCTCCGCTTGCCGCTCCCCCTGACTGCTGGCGTTCTCTCTTCTCTTCCGGCTCTAGCTGGTCAAGCGTTCGGCACGGCCTCAGATTCGCCAGGCTGGCCGGATTCATTCGGATTCCCTTCCTGCTGATCAGTTCCCCGCGCTCTGCCTGCTGTCTCGCTCGCTCAACACCCTGCTGCGCTTTGCTCATCTGCTGGACGGCCTGCGCCGCCTTCTTTTCTGCCATGTTGCCGCCCTCCTATCTTAAATAGCAACAAAAAAAGCGCCCAGCGGTAAAGCTGGACGCCAGAAACCTAATTTTTCGCGTTGATACGTCAAAACTGTATAATGAGTGAGCCCCGTCGCGGAAGCTCGCTTCCTCGCGTGGTTCGCTCATTATACACATTTTAGCATGCAAGTGCGATTTTGTCAAGTGTTTTTCGGTTTATCGTGATTTTCTCGTTGCAGTCTCGCATCTACTGCCGCCAGGATATAGCCGTTAACGCTTTCCCCGGCTGCTGCTGCTGCCTGCTGGATAGTTTCCGCTGTATCCGGCTGCATCCTTACTGTAATAGTTTTCAGCTTTGCCAAGTATCGCGCATTCCCGGCCCGTTTTGCATCGGTTGACATTCTGCGTGCCTCCTTTTGTATAGTACCCACATTATAGCATAGAACGCCGAATCATGCAAGCATGTACAAATTGCATAGATTCATGCTAGCATTATTGTGCATTTCTCCAATCTTCATGATAGCATGTTGACATTGTTCATGCTAGCATGTATAATAAAGCCATCGAAACAAAGAACAGCCGCCCAACGGCCCCACAGGAGGAAACAACATGACTACCACATATAAAACCTACAAATGGTTTAACCCCCGCCCCAGCACCATTACCGAAGGCACCGCGATGTATCGCGACCTGGCCAGCAAGCACCACCCCGATCACGGCGGCAGCGTCACCGACATGCAGGAAATCAACGCCGAGTGGGACGAGCTGAAGCCCACGCTCCCCCGCTTCTGCAGTGAGCAGGCCAAGCAAGGCCGCCAGCAGTACGAGCAGACCAAAGCGGCAGATGATGCCGCCAAGGCCGCGCAAGATGCAGAGGCCGTCAAGATTGCCGAAGAGCTGGCCAAGTGCCCCGGTTTGCAGTTCGACGTTGTCGGCTCCTGGATTTGGGCCGACACAAACCACAAGTGGCTGCACACCCTCGAAAAACTCGGTTTTCGCTGGTCTGCTAACCGCTGCAAATACTACTGGCATCCCACCGGCGACACCAGCCGCCGGAACCGTAAAGCCAGCTACCAAGACATTTATAACAAGTACAGCGGCCAGAGCTACCAAACTCGCGACCGCGAAACCATCCCCGCCTGATACCTTGCAGGGCCGCACAGCAAAGCGACCCTATCCCACTACAAAATTGAAAAGGAGTTCACACCATGAAAGAATTAACCATCATTCACGACAACGGAATTCCGGGGCAGGTCGGCGCGTCGGTATACAACGCCGTCGATGTGCAGCAGGCGGGCGGCCTTGACGCCCTGCTTGCAAGCTACCGCGCCGCAGGCATCCGCATTATCAAAACAGTTATTATCTATTAAGGAGATTCACCACCATGAAAACCCTACACCACACCGAAACCATTTGGCAAGGCCGCAAGATCATCATCGACGCGGCAGACCTCACCGCCGAATGTGGCTATATTGAAGTAATGGCCATGTGCCCCGACGACCGGGAAATCGAGTGCTACCACACCAACGACCCGAAGGACGCCCGCCTGATGTTCAACCACTACTGCGACCTGGCCGCCGACCGGCCCACCGCCGACACCTACACCCGCGCCGACTGGGAGCGCAGTGGAACGTTTAACGCCCGCCCAGGCCAGGCCATTACCGCCGACGTGTATGACGATATGCTGAACTGCATGCCACCGTACAGCCTGCCGCGCGATCTGCGCCGCGATGGTCACAAGGGTTTTTTGATGGGCGAACCGCACAGCAGCGATGCACAAGGGCTGCTATATATGGCTTTTGTCCGTCACGGCCTGCAGCACTTCTATTATGGACTTGTCCACCGCTGAAACTCTCGCAGGGCTGCACAGCGCAAAGCAGCCCCGCCCCATATCCCAAAACAGAAAAGGAGTTAATAACATGATCGACTTGAAAGATTGCACCATCCAAGAGCGAACCGCCACGCTCACCACCTACAACTTCGCCGGGACTACCCCGCGCGGCGAAACCGTCGCGGTTGATTTTACCGCCATCCACCCCGACAACAGTTATAAAAACAGCTTGCCCAACCTCTGGCACCGTCACGGCTTCATCTCCTACGTGCTGCCGTCCTACTGGTCTGTAGATGTCTACGTCTACGACGAGCGCGGATGTTGGGGCCGCTACAACCCCACCACCAAGCTACACGAGAGCGGCAAGCGCCTGGTGATTGACTTCGATTGGATGCTGCCCGCCACAAACGAGAACCGCGACAAGATTCTGGCCGAGATCATCCGCCGCGCAAATGCAGAATAAGAAAGGAGCTCCCCCATGAATTCCAGAGTTCTCGCCATTTATGCTGCCGACACGGTACAGCGCCGCATTAAGATTTTACAAGATGTCCTGCCGCAGTATCAGGATGCGGACGCGGAAATCATCAAGCAAGCGCTGGCGTTATTCAGCAGCGACCTTGCTGAGCTTCGCCGCATTGCAAACGGCCCAGAAATTGAACTGTAAAGGAGTACTACGCCATGAAAAAAGCATTTGCCGCTGTCATTATCGCCGCCGCGCTGGCGGCGTCCTTCGCTGCCGGTGCCCGCACTGCGATGCTCAACGCGCAACCCGTCGGCCCGTCCGGCTCCGGCTACGTCATCAGCTACCGCTTCGGCCCGATATGGTTTAATGAAATTTACGACTGAACAAGAAGCCGCTCATATTGGGCGGCTTTATTATTTTGGACAGTCGTAATTAAGTCGTAAATGTTTTATTATTGACTGTATATCGTCAATCTATTCAGGTTCGATTCCTGTTACTAGCTCCACCCCAAAAAGCGCGTTGGCAAAGCAAATCCACTTTGCAACGCGCTTTTTTCTTGTTTTTGTATGTTTTTTTACGTCCTAAACAGTAAAAAAACAGGTCGTAAACATGTCGTAAACGCAGTAATTCTTGTACCAGTGTCGTAAAAACGTCGTAAAAAACCGGCTGTTTTTGGCACAGCCGGTTTAAAATTTATTTCGTATTATCGTTTATAAATTTTTCGAGCGCTTCCGCCGCTTCGTTTAACTGTCGTTCTCGGATATGCGTGTAAACTTTCCGCGTCGTAGATATATCGGCATGCCCCATCAGCTTTTGAGCTTCCATTTCTCCGATGCCTGCAGCATATAACATGCTGGCATACTCGTGCCGGAACTGGTGTGCCGTTACGCTGGCCTTGTAGCAGTGCGTCTTGCACTGCTTTTTCCGTTCTGACCCTCCGGCAGCTGCGGCCCGCTTCCGTTCTCGTGCTGCCTCTGCTTTTGCATCTATTTCAGCCATGCCGACAGCAACACAATAGCGCAGCCAATTATTATGGTATTCGTAGCTTTTAAGCGGTTTTTTCCCGCCTAATATAAAATCATTCTTGCCGCCCTTCAACGGCTCCAGCACGGCCCGCAGCGGTGTCAGCAGCGGCACTACTCGCACACCGTTTGCGGTTTTCGGTGTTTGTACAACGGGCTTCGCATTTACCCATGCGACTTCCTTGTTGACGACGATCTTGTTGTTTTCAAAATCCACATCCCCCCACTGCAGAGCCAGCACCTCGCCCAACCTGCAGCCGGTGTACATGAACAGCCAGGCACACAGCCCGAACCCTTCCGGGTGTGCCTTGACCGTTTCCAGCTGTTCCACCGTTGGCGGCTCCCGGCGCTCCTTTTTCATTCCTCGCGGCAAATCTGTAACTGTTACCGGGTTGTATGTTTCGCCATCCCGGACGCACCAAAACTTGAACACACAAGACAACACGCTCCGGGCGTTGCTTGCCGTCTTCCCTGCATATCCTGCGGCCTTGAATTTCTCGCCCCACAGCGACACCACAGCAGGGGTTATCTCTTTCATTCTGTACCCGCTAAACTCTTCCAGCGCGGCCTTGTAGCTGCCCTTGTAGGCTCTTTCCGCGCCGGTCTTGATATTTTTTGAATGGGTCTCCCACCATTCACCGGCCACATCCTCAAACAGTGGGCCGTTCTCTTTCACCGCTTCCCGCTGGCGTTCGTACTCTTCAATTTTTGCGGCGACCTCTTTCGCGGTCTTGCCGTAAAAGTGTACCCGCTTGCCGTCGTAGGTTTTTGTTCGTTCAATTAGCCCATCGGCCCGCGCTTTTGCTCTTGCCATGTTGACACCCTCTTAAAATCGCTATATACTAAAAGATGCCAGCGTAATGCTGACACCCTTTGCCCTTGTCGGTGCTTGTCCCACCGGCAGGGGCTTTTTACTTTGTTACGGATTGCATCGACTGCATGCCGTGTATCCTTGCGATATTGCTTGGTTTATATCTATAGGGATACAGCTCTTTTTAAGATACTGGCACCCCGCCGCATGATATTTGTTCCCTGTTGCGGTGATATAAACAGTATATGTATAACTGCTTTGTGGTGCACTGTATTGGCTATAGCTTCCGGCACCGTCATTATAACCGGCATCGTATCCTTTGTTATAGCCGTTGTTATATCCGTCCTGATAGCTTGAATCGGTATCTACAGAATCTTTCCCTTTTGTATATCCTTCAGTGTATCCGCTTGTATATCCTTCGCGTTTTCCATAGTCATAACCTGCGGATTTACCTGTGTCATACCCTTCGCGGTAACGGCTTTCGTACGTTTCCGAATAATCCGTTTCTGCTGCAACATACCCATCGTTATATGCAGCATTTTTTATATCTGTGCTTTGCTCATTATAGTATAACCAGCAACACAGCCATGTACACGCAACAGCTGCAAGCGTTGCAATCCATACGGGAGCTTTTTGTACTGCTGGCGCGTCCGCCTTAATTTTTACAACAGCGGCTTCTTTTCTCTCTGATAAATTCCGCGCTCTCTGGCAGTATGGGCAAGCTCTTGTATGCCCGCTCCGTTGCGCATCCTCAATCGCCCCACATTGTACCGTCTTTGCATTGACTATTTCTACACAGTCTTTTTCTGTGTGTACATAGTCATCCTTTTCATCAGTACGCCAAAAGACTAACGGTTTCGGCATCTATGCCACCTCTTTGATACCTCACAAACCCAATCGACCCAATCGACACATCAAGCACCAGCCACATTTTCCGCAACTCACCCCCGAAAGCCGATGTATTCCGTCATGTATAGAATTTTCTTTTCTGGTTATTTACACGCTCTGACAAAAATCCTATTGTGGGTGTAGTACACTTTAAACAAAAGGAGCTGCGATATGTGCAAAGTGCAAGAGCCTCCGCCCGCCCATCACGGCAGAACCAGAAAGAAAAAACGTCCCATAATCCGTACAGTAAAACCAATACAACCTATTTTGTGCATTTTGTCAATGGAACACAACTGTTAGTTGTGTTATAGTTGTATCGAAAACAGCAGCTACATAAAGAAGGAGAACGACCATGCAGGAAATCAGCGACCGGGAATTTATCGCCATGCTTCATCAACTGCCAGATAAGGCAGCCTATATCAATTATTTAAAAGCCCTCGCAGCATCGCCAGACCCGCCGCCCGCTTCTCCGGCGGCAGCTGGTGCATAATGTTCAGAGCCTCTTTATCAAGCTCATCCACCCCATCAGCGGCAACGCTGGTGGGGTTTTCTTTTTCTGCGTTTAAAAGGTAGTCAACGGTCACGCCGAAGTAATCAGCTAGTTTTAACAAGACAGCCTGCCTTGGATTTGCCCCGTTTTTCCACCCCGTTACCGTGCCAGTGGATTTTACACCAACCTCTGCCGCAACGGTATTAGGGTATTTGCCTGCTTGATTACACAAGCGCACAAAATTATCCCAAAACATATAAATGCTTACACCTCATTTTGTGCAATCCGCTGAAACTAATGAAACTAATGCGTAGCTATTGCAAAACTAATGTAAATGAGATATAATCATAGTATACAAACAAGCAAAGCAAAAGCCAAGCCCCATGTTTCAGCGGCTTACCAATGATTTCTGACAACTTCATTATAACTTTGGCTCTCTTGTTTGTCAATGAGATTATCTCATTATTTCATATCGGGAGGTGAGATTTATGGCATTTGCACAGGCCCGCCAGAAAGCAGGTCTTTCCCAATCGCAGGTAGCAAAGGAACTCGGTGTTGACCAGTCGGCTGTATGCCGCTGGGAAACCGGCGAGAACATGCCCCGCGCCGCAACGCTCGTCCTTATGGCCAAGCTCTACGGCTGCACCGTAGACGACCTTTTAAGAAAGGAGTAACCCGCCATGCCCCGTGAAAAGCCCCTATACCGTGATACCCTTGTCACCGTCCGTGCCCGCGCTGCCGAGCTTTACCCCGGCGAGATGCTTTTCGGCCCTACTAAGGTTGCAAAGATTCTCGGCCGCTCCCGCAACTGGGTCTGGATGCACTATGGCAGCATACACAACATGACCTGCGAACAAATCGCAAGCCTTATATGCTGAAACAAAAAAACGCCGCATCGGTGTTGGCGCACCGACGCGGCAAAAATAGAGAGGAAACTTATTACATGAATATTGTATCACTGAAACGCGCCGCCGTTAAGCTGGCAATCACCGCAGATTTGGTGCTGCTGCTGGCGGCGCTCGGCAGCCTGAACATTCCCGTAACCGTCCTCGCACTGCTGGCCCTGAATCTGCTGTGTGGGCTGTACTTTAAGGAGGAATCCAGCCATGAAAAAATTTGAACTGACCGCCGAATTTGTAACGAATGTTTTTGGGAAGAAGCTGTTCCGCATTAAGGCTCTCGTCGCTTTTGGCAACGTCGAGAAGGGAGAACTTGGCGGATTTATTGAGAAGGGAGACAACCTCTCCCACGACGGCGATGCGTGGGTCTACGGCGATGCGCTGGTCTACGGCAATGCGCGGGTCTACGGCAATGCGCGGGTCTACGGCAATGCGCGGGTCTCCGGCAATGCGCGGGTCTCCGGCGATGCGTGGGTCTACGGCAATGCGCTGGTCTCCGGCAATGCGCTGGTCTACGGCAATGCGCTGGTCTCCGGCAATGCGCTGGTCTACGGCAATGCGCGGGTCTCCGGCAATGCGCTGGTCTCCGGCGATGCGCAGGTCTCCGGCAATGCGCAGGTCTCCGGCAATGCGGAGGTCTCCGGCGATGCGCAGGTCTCCGGCAATGCGGACTATGCCGCCGTCAAAGGGTTTGGCAGATACTTCCGCGCGACCACATTTTTTCGCTGCAAGGATAAAATTCTCCGCGTACAGTGCGGTTGCTTTTATGGTGATTTGGCGCAGTTCCGCGAAATCGTCAAGAAAACCCACGGCGACAGCAAATACGCCAAAGAGTACCTCGCAATTGCCGACTTGATGGAGCTTCATTTTTCTGATGGGGAAGAAAATCAGGAGGCCGACGAATGACCAGCTTTTGGGGGCATCAAGATAACCCCTTTCCGCCTGACGAACCCCGCCACCCCCACTGCCCGGTATGCGGAGATGAATGCATCATCATTTATAAGCAAGGCAACGAGGTTCTTGGATGTGAGAACTGCATCACCCAGAACGACGCTTGGGAAGAACCTGCCTGCATGGAGGATGACAGATGACACAATTGGAAAAAGCGAATATTGCGCTACAGTTATACTCGCAGCTTTTATCGGTAGCAAAAATTGTAAAGTATGTGGCTAATCGCCCACGAATCTACAGCATAACAGGATTTGGAACGACTTTGTCTAGCCTTACAAAAGAGGAAATTGAAGCGCTGGAAGAGGCTTTTAAGCTGCGCTTTTTTTCCAGCGGCAGTCGCCGCAACATGACAATTTTTACGTTCGTGGATGGTGAATACATTGAAAAGCCTGTAGTTCGTGCCGTTCCGCTTGAGCACACCTGCCCGCCGGAGTGCTACCGCATCCACCTAACCACACCAGACCCGGAAGGAGAAGCTATCTGATGTTTGGCGAGAAGGAATATGAGTATTCGCTCAAATCACGACAAGAAATTCCTGTAATTCAGAGTGCAAAGTATCGAGCAAGCCGTGAAAAAGCATTAAAAACCCTTGAAGATCGCAAATACCTCAAGGAGTCTGATTTTTGGATTCTTATGAATGAGACAAAAACCGGAAAGATGATATACACGGGATTGATAATCAGCCACAACGCTTGTCTGAAAATAAATGACAATCTTCCTGAGAAGGACAAGTTTAACCCGGATTGCGTTTCCGTTGATAAGTCCGGCTATGGAAATTCCCTTGTATTTACCTATGCCAATAAGGAGCAGGGTTTGTACGAGGTCGGCGAGGCATCCGCTCAAAATTGCAAGAATGCGTACCCTTATGCAATGGCATACAAACGTTTGTTTGACCGTGTTGTTTTAAAAATCTGCAAACTTGCGTTTGACGGCATCTATTCCGACAGTGAAGCAGATGAATTTAAAGAGCGCTATGAAGAAGAACCGCAGCCTGTCACAGCAGCGCCAGAAGTTACCGCACAGGTCGTAAAGGACATGGCAACAACTGCGCTGGCAGGATATGCACAGCGAACTGGTAAGGACAAAAAGACAGTCCAAACAGAAGCAAAGACCTTTATTGGCAAGTTGTTTAAGGACTTCACCGATGATGATTGGCGCAGCGTTGCAAAGGAGTTTGAACACAGAAAATGAAGCAACAAATCTCCATCAAACAGGCCGTTGTTATCGGCAACACAATCACGCTGGAATGTTACCCGGCTGATTGCGATAAAGTCCGCGCTGTCATCGACGAAAACAAGCCCCTTGCCGCCGTCATCGGCACGGCCTCACAAAAGCGCAGCCTGTCTGCCAACGCTTATGCTTGGACGCTCATGAATCAGCTTGCCGCCAAAATCAACCGCCCTGTACTGGACATCTACCGAGATTTGATACGCGACATCGGCGGCAGCTCTGCTATTATCACAATTTCAGCCCCCGCCGCTAAGGCGTTTAAGGTCGGCTGGGAAGCGAAAGGCGATGGCTGGCAGGTGCATAAGTTAGACGAAATGGCAACCCCGCAGGGCGCGTTCTACACCCTGCAATGCTGGTACGGTTCCAGCGTGTTTGATACATCTCAGATGCACCGCCTGATTGAGCTGATTGTGCAGGAATGCCAACAGCAGGGCATTCCCACCATGACCCCGGAAGAAATCGCAAAACTGAAAGGACTGACAGACGATGCGCCGACCGACACGCAATGAATACGGCGTTCAGCTTGACCGAAACGGGTATGCGCCATCTATTATGCCGATTGATGGGTTTAAATGCTACAAATGCCAGCAATGGAAACCGACCGAGCGCCATGAAATATTTTTTGGCAGCGGGAGCAAATACAATGGCCGCCGCGACAAAAGCAAGCAATACGGTCTTTGGGTTCCTCTGTGTGCAGATTGCCATAGAAACGCGCCTGACGCTGTACATAACTGTGCCGCTACGCGGCTGTGGCTTGAACAAGATGGCCAACGCCATGCAATGGCCTACTCCCACTGGACGGTGTCTGACTTTCGCCGCCGCTTTTACAAAAACTATCTCGATATTACGGAGGACTAATCTATGTTGAATGTTGTTGCTATCATCGGCCGTATGGTCAAAGACCCGGAGATCAAAACCACGAACAGCGGTAAATCCGTCTGCTCTTTCCGCATCGCCAACGATTCCGGCTATAAGGATGCCAGCGGCCAGAACCAGACCAACTGGCTGGACGTTACTGCCTGGGGCAAAACCGCAGAGTTTGTCTGCAAATACTTCCCCAAAGGTGCGCTGATCGCCATTGATGGCCGCTTACAGACCCGCCAGTATCAGGACAAGAACGGCCAGAACCGCACAGCGACCGAAATCGTGGCCCAGAACGTGAATTTCTGCGGCAGTAAGGAAAGTACTAGCCCCACCCCACAGAACGCCGCACAGCGCCCCGCAGCCCCCTCACAGCGCACGCATGGCGAACCCGATGCAGACTACGCCCCGATTGACGATGACGAGGGCGACCTTCCCTTTTGATTTTTGAAAGAAAGACAGGTGATGCACCGTGACACAATGTGACAGAATCCTTCGCCACTTAGAGAGCGGCGGCAGCTTGACCGCTGCACAGGCTATGCAGGAATACGGCATCTACCGCCTTGCTTCCCGCATCAATGATCTGAAAAAGCGCGGCGTACCCATCCAAAAGCGAACGGCAAGCAGCAAGAACCGCTACGGCGAAAAAGTCAGCTATGCCGAGTATTACATGGAGTGTTGAAAAATGGCAAATGAGGGCTTCATCAAGCTGTACAGAAAAATGCTCGAATGGGGCTGGTATGATGACGGCCCCACAAAGGACGTGTTTATTCACCTGCTGCTGATTGCCAGCTATGAGGATAAATTTTATCGTGGTATCCCGCTGGAACGCGGCCAAGTTGTTACAACAGTCAAGGAAATGAGCGTAAAGCTTGGCCTGACAACGCAACAAATTCGTACTGCTTTAGGCAAGCTAATTTCAACAAACGAAGTAACAAAGAACGCAACGTCAAAATTCACCGTTTACACGATAAATAATTATGCCGATTATCAGGCAATCAACAAAGACTCTAACAATCCAGCAACAAACGAGCAACAAACGAGCAACAAACCCTCTAATACTAAGAAGGTAAGAAGTAAAGAAATACCCCCTATACCCCCCACGGGGGTTGACGCGGATTCCCCTTCCTTTGACCGTTTCTGGGCAGCTTACCCAAAGAAGGTCGGCAAGGCAGATGCCCGTAAAAAATTTAAAAAGCTTGTGCCGGATGAATCAACCCTGTCCGCCATCCTGTCCAGCCTTGAGTACCTCAAGACCACTGACCAGTGGCAGCGTGAGAATGGCAAGTACATCCCAAACCCGTCTACATGGTTGAATCAAAAGCGCTGGCAGGATGAAGCATCCAAGCCGCCTACTACTGTCCGCTCTACTGATAACCTGCGGCCTGTGTTTGACCGTGAGTACACGTTTGAAGAACGGATGAATGGAGTTGTCCCGAAAATCGTGGGATGGGAGGAGGCGAAAGCATGAATACCATCGTAGCGGAAAAAGCTGTTATCGGCATTATGCTTATGAAACCGGAATTGCAGGACGATGCTTTTTCTTCCCTGACCTACAAAATGTTTGAGCTGAAAGCGCTTGGGAATATCTTCCTGCTTTGCAAGGATATGGCCGATAAAGGCCAGAGGGCTGATACGGTATCGGTTATTTCCAAATGCGATGACGACACAAAAGTGCTCGCCATGCAGTGCTTTGAAACGGTTCCATCCATATCCGGCTACAACACCTATATCAACTGCGTTATGGACGGATGGAGAAAGCGTGAGCTGACAGCGGCATTAACAAAGCTGTTGACCGATGATGGTGATGCCGATGAAATGAGCGCTGCGCTGTTCCACATTGCGGAACGCCAGCAGTACATTATGGCCCACCAGAAGGAGCGCAGCGCAAAAGATTTTGCCGATGGCATTGATGCGTTCCTATCCTGGATGAAAAAACCAAGCGACAGTATCCAAACCGGGTTTGGCAGCCTGGACACCATGACCGGCGGTCTTGCCCGCAATGGCGTTACCGTAATTGCTGCCCGCCCTGGCAAGGGCAAATCAACGCTGGCTTTGCAGATGGCCTGCCAGATCTCCCAAAACGCGCTGACGCTGTATCAATCCATGGAGATGAGCCGCGAACAGCTTTATACCGCCATCTTCTCACGCTGGGCACAGATAGACAGCACCCGTATCACAAACCATCGCCTGACGCCGGAGGAAGAATACGCCATCCGTGAGGCAGCAGATCACCTGAAAAGCAAGTACCGCCTGATACTGGATGATTCCAGCCTGACCAGCCTTGCCGATGTAGAAACCACGATCAAAGAGCGCAAGCCGGAAGTAGTCGTTATTGACCATCTGGGCCTTGTTGCACCGCCAAACGCTAAAGAAAAGCGTAACGACGAGCTGGCAGCCCTCACACGGGGTTTAAAGCAGCTTGCCATGAAATATCATATATGCATTATCGAACTCGTACAGGCCGCGAGAGCCGCCGATACGGGCATGATTAAAATGTCGGACATGTTCGGCTCCGCGACTATCGAGCATGATGCAGATATAATAATCGCTATCAACCCCGGCATGTACACTAAAAACCGGGAAACGCAAGAAATCAATCCGCCCACCGATGGGGACACCGTGATAGAGGTAGTAAAAAACCGGCACGGTGCCTGCGGCCAACTGGATTTTGTGTGGGTAAAACCATTTCATCTATTTTGTGAGGTATCAAAACATGAGTGATAAAGAATTTAGACAGAAAATGGCAGAAATATATCTCCGATATGCTGAAAGAGTTTTGGATACTGCCGATGGAATCCGAGAAAAAATCAAACCGATGGTTGAAGAAATGTCTGATTGCTATTCCACCGCGAAACGGCTGATTGAGGCAGCAGATAGATTGATGAATGAAACGTATTGAAATCATCACTTACTCCCGCTCTACCGGTGACATCCGCCACTCTCACCAGACCTACACTACCACCGGCGCAGCCGAAAAGGAGCTGCGAAAGGCGGGCTTTACCCAAAACCCCCGCCTGCCGGACATCTGGTACAGCGAGAAGTACTACGCGAAAGTAAAGGAGATTGTACCGTGATACAAAAATACATAATCTCCCTGCCCCCTATCACAAAAAAGAACTCACAGCAGATACTTACAAACCACCGCACCGGCAAGCCGTTCATCGCCCCCAGCAAGCAGTACAAGAAGTACGAACAGGCCGCCATGTGGTATCTCACCCCAAAGCCGAAAGCCCCGCTGTCAGGACGTTACCGCGTCGCAACGGTGTTCTACATGCCAACCCGCCGCAAAGTAGACCTCACGAACTTGCTCGAAGCCTGCCATGACACGCTTGTAGCCGCCAAAATCCTTGCAGACGACAACAACACCATCATCGCCAGCGTAGACGGCTCTTGCGTGATGTATGACAAATCCAACCCCCGCACCGAAATTTTTATCGAGGAGATGCAGGACGATGACCAGCCCGTGTAAAGACTGCCAAGACCGCCATGCGCACTGCCACAGCGCTTGCAATCGCTACGGCGAGTATGCTGCCATGTTTGAAAAAATCCGCGCACAGCGGCTTGCAGATGCCGCAGCGGACGCGGCAGATGCAGAGCGCGGAATTAAAATCCGCCGAGATGTCAGAAAATACGGATTATACAAAACAGGAAAGAGTTGAAAGACGTGAAAGCAAGACTACACCCTACCCCGGCATTGCAGAAAGCCGTTGACGAATATGCCGAAGAAAAAATTAAGGACATTAAATCCCGCGCCTATGAAGCGGTAATGAAAGAGCGCAACGACATTGCCACAAGGGCAACATATCTTTGCTTGCTGGCCTGCTATCAGGCAGGCTTATCCCGCCGGACGTTGGTTAAAATCCAAAATTACATGACCGGCCCGGTGGCCGACAAATACAATGAGTACCGCAACGACCAGCTTGCAGACCTTTGGGCACAGGTAACACTACAGGGCATCGGCATTGATGCCAAAAAGACGGAGGAGCCGCTATGACAGTATCTAAATTCTGCAAGAAATGCGGCAAGATGATGTGGGACGTGCAGCCATGCAAGCGGTTTTGCGATACTTGCATAAAAGAAAAAGCAAGACAAAAGGCAAAGCAGAACTACGAGAAAAAGAAAGCGCAGCAGCAAGGCGTTATTTCTGCCATGCAGGCAAAAAAGCCGGATAAAGCGGCAGCACTGAAACCCCGCATCAAATCCATTGAACAATGCGTAAGAGAAGCTGCCGCGCTGGACATCTCCTACGGCCAGTATGTGCAGCGCGGGTATGACAAAATCACATGGGATGAAATTTTGAGATTGGAGGAATTGTGATGGACGCAGTTGAATTTTTCAAGACGGTAAACAGATACTGCAAAAATCAAGGCTGTAAGAAATACCTTGCTTGTAG
>ENA-UESH01000419-UESH01000419.1-human-gut-metagenome-genome-assembly--contig:-NODE-419-length-41421-cov-3.822247_pt1 | contig 41421 bp, 37 predicted proteins | sample MGYA00243001_ERZ508002 | MGnify/ENA primary metagenome ERZ508002 (study PRJEB26167, sample SAMN06115447) | human gut metagenome | host: Homo sapiens | place: China:Anhui | collected 2015-08-07 | study... | reverse complement strand
CAGAAAACGCAGTACCGCACAGACCACAATCGCCAGCACGCATCCGACGTATGTTTCCGCACTGAATCCGCCGTAGCCAAAGCCGATGAACAGGCGGGAAATCAGGCCACTATCACCCATGGAGAACATGGGGTCGAACGCCGATTCCACCACGGCAAGCGCCGGCGAAAGCATGACCACCACCGTCACCACGAACACGACGTTGGACAGCAGTCCGACCCATTGGCAGAGCACTTTCGCCGCAACCAACCGCCCCACGCCGGGAGCGAGGGAAAACAGCCTCTTGTCAAACATAAACACCTTCCGTCCAATGAGCGCACTCGCGTTGCCAGCTCGCCTACGGCCCAAAGCGCAATCGCCATGCATCCAACAAACGAATCGCAACAGGCCAATACGGGAAAACCGGTGCGTGGCAAACCGTTTTCAGCCTATCCAAGGCAGCTCGCAATCGTCAAGGGCGCATTGCATACAGCGAACCGTCGCAATCGAATTGCCATAATCGACCTCAAATCAGCAACGTTGAAAAGAGAAAGGCTGGATGTTCGCCGTTGAGCAGGCAGCCCTCTGACGCAAGGGGTAAATTGCGTCACTCGTGAGTGTACTCGATAAAAAACGCTCGCACCACCATTTCTTCGCATTTCGCTGGTTTTACGGTCCTTTCGGGGATATATGGGAAGCATGGCGGCTCCCCCGCAACCGTTACGTCAAGCCTTTTTTTCGAACGGATACAGCGCGACACCAAACACTTGATTTTTGACGGAATAGCACCATTTGTCAGTTCATACAAAGTTGATGAAATATTTCTTGTCGCTTCTCACAATGCAGACTTACGGCCCCGTAACTTAGAATGTGCAAGGTGCGCAAGGGGTAGGAAACGCGGACACACGGTTTGTATCGCTCCCGCACGCATCACAAGCAGAAATACGCGGAAACAACGCAAAAACCGCGAGAAAGAGAACGCTTCATGCTCACCGAGTACACCACCCCGGGCGAATCCGTTGAGGTGCGCGACGACGAATCCATCTATTCCCTGCTTACTGGACGCATAGCGCGCACTGGCGAAGATACCGTGATCGCGGAACGCAAAACCGCCCCCGGCCAATGGACGAAGGTCACTACCGGCGAATTCCACAATGCCGTGCTCGCCGCCGCAAAAGGCCTCATCGCATTCGGCATCAACAAGGGCGATGCCGTCACCATCTTCTCCACCACCCGCTACGAGTGGGGCGTGCTCGACTTCGCACTGGCCGCCATCGGCGCGGTGAACGTGCCGATCTACGACACTGATTCCGCGGCGCAGGCCGAGCGTATCCTCAACGATTCGGATGTGAAACTGGCCATCGCCGACAATCGCGAGCGCTTCGACCGTCTCGACTCCGTAATCGACCGCTGCCCGTCTCTCAAGCACATTCTGATGCTCGATTCCAACGCCATGGGCGCGTTGGAAGGCTTGGGCGTCACCGTGTCCGACGAGGAGCTGGAAGCGCGCATCGATTCGGTGCATGCAGACGATCTGGCCACCATCGTGTACACGTCCGGTTCGACGGGAGCTCCAAAGGGTGCCGAGCTTTCGCACCGCAATTTCATATCGATCACGCGCGCAGGCAGTCTGGCGTTGCATGAGATCGTTCTCGAAGATCATCCGCGACTGCTTCTCTTCCTGCCGCTCGCCCACTGTTTCGCACGGTTCATCCAGTACGCGTCGATTGCTTCCGACGACGGCGTGGTTGGTTATCTGCCGGACACAAAGACGCTGCTGCCCGATTTGCGTTCCTTCGAACCGACATATCTGCTGGGCGTACCACGAGTGTTCGAGAAGGTGTATAACGCGGCCTCCCGCAAGGCCGGCACGGGTTGGAAGGGACGCCTGTTCCTCAAGGCTGCCGAAGCCGCACGCGATTGGTCGCGCATGCAGCAGGCCGGCGAACGCCCGACCGCCAAGCAGATCGCGCAGCATCTTTCGTATGAGGCTTCCGTATACCGTACCGTGCGTAGCGCTCTCGGCCCGCGCATCCGCTACGTGGCATGCGGTGGCGCTCCTCTGGACGTGTCTCTGGCGCATTTCTTCAACGGTATCGGCCTGCCGATGATTCAGGGTTACGGTATGACGGAAACCGCTGCGCCGTTCGCCGCGACCCGCGTCACCGACAATGTGATCGGCACTGTCGGCCAACCGGCTCCGGGATCGTCTGTGCGCATTTCCGATGATGGCGAACTTCAGGTGAAGGGCCCGAACGTGTTCAGGGGCTACCACAACCTGCCTGAGAAGACGGCGGAAGCGTTCACCGAGGATGGGTGGCTGAAAACGGGTGATTTGGCGTCGATTGACGACGAGGGACGTATTACGATCACCGGCCGTAAGAAGGACATCATCATCACCGCAGGCGGCAAGAACGTTTCTCCGATTCCGATGGAGCAGGAGATTGTGAAATGTCCGATTGCGGAGCATGCGGTAGTTGTCGGCGACAATCGTCCGTTCATCGGTGCGCTGATCACGTTGGATCCGGAAGGATTGGAAGCGTGGCTGCCTTCCATTGGACTGTCTGCCGATACGCCGTTGGATCGCGTGGCTGCGACCGCCGCCGTTCACGACGAAATCCAGAAGTACGTCGACAAGGCGAACGCGACCGTTTCCCGCGCCGAATCCGTACGTAAGTTCGTAGTGCTCGATACGCAATTCACGCAGGAAAACAAGTGCCTGACCCCGTCGCTGAAAGTGGTGCGTCCTGCCGTGAATCGCGTATTCGCCGATGTCATCGATCAGCAGATCTACAACGGCAAGCGCTGAAATCCACGTAAATCATAAATCCACACAACACGAGCGTGGGGCGTGGGAGAATGTCCTCTCTCACACCCCACGCTTTTGTTCTGTCTGCACAAGTCCCGATTTCCGCCTGAAATCCGGGTTGTGCAGACAGAATCAATGGGGTTATGCAGACAAATCTGCAGGAATCACTGCTGGCCGTAGACGTTGGTGTAACGATCGTTCAGCTTCGCGATATCCTCATCCGAAATCGGAATGATCTCACCCAACTGCCTCGCCGCCCACATCGTATGAGCGACCTCCTCCGTCATCGCCGCGGCCTTCACCGCCGACTCCGCGTCCTTGCCGATGGTGAACGGACCATGGTTCTGCATCAGCACAGCCGGGGACTTCGGATACTCCCTGAGCGTCTCGACCACGCCCTCGCCGATCGCCTCGGAACCGATCAGACGGAACGGACCCACCGGAACAGGACCGCCGAACTCGTCGCCCATCATCGTCAGACCGCACGGAATGTTCTGGCCCGTCGCCGCCCACGCCGTCGCGTACGTCGAATGCGTGTGCACCACGCCGTACACGTCCGGCATGTGACGGTAGATGTACGCGTGCGAAGCAGTATCCGAGCTGGGCGACTCCGAGCCGTCCACCACGTTGCCGTCCAAGTCGCACACCACCATGCTCGACGGCGTCAGGTACTCGTAACGCAGGCCCGACGGCTTGATCACCATCAGATCCGCCGTATGCAGACGCTGCGACACGTTGCCAGCCGTCCACACCACCAGGTTCCACTTGATCAGCTGCTCGTGCAAGGTCGCCACGACCTCACGCACCTGCTTGGCCTCAGCACGCGCCTCGGGACCATAATCAGCCAAAGTAGCCATAATTAATCACACCTTTCACAAGATTTTTCAATCAATACTGTTTTCAAATCGTTATTGAGTTATTCAGATTGAGTTTCGGCTTGAATTATTCAGGCGGCCTTGCGCAGGATCGGCTCCCGCACGATGCCAACGCGGTCGAACAGTTCGTCGAAGCAAGCCTTGGCCTTCTTCACTTCGGCGATCGGGGCCTCGGCCTTGCTCGTCCACATTTCCACGGTGTAGCTTCCGTTGCAGCTGAGACGGTTGAACAGGCGAAGCACGGCCTCGAAGTCGACGGTGCCATCACCGAACGGCACTTCCTTGAACCGGCCCGGGAAGTCAGCGGTAACCGGCTTGGCGTCCTTCAAATGCACGGCCACGATGTCATCAATGTTCGATTCGATTTCGTGCGCCACATCGTTTTCCGGCCATGCGGTGAGGTTGCCGACATCCGGGTAAGCCTGCAGGAACGGGCTGTGGATCTGGGTCTTCAGGTAGTCGACCTTGCTCAGCGAGTTCAGGAACGGATTGTCCACGGTTTCGATGGACAGCATCACCATCTTCTTGGCGGCCATTTCCACGCAGGTCTTGAGGTTCTCCATAAATACCAACAGCGTTGACTGTCATGATAATCACCCCAAAAGTGACATAGAAATCGCAATGGAAGGAAAACTGGAAGGATTGTGCGGCTTGACGAAGGCAGGACGAGACTTACGTCAAGCCGCACAAGTTAGCGATGAAATCCACGAAAGCAATAAAAGAGATACACTTTCTTGAGATTTCAAAAAAAATGTGTAGCAATCTCTGGATTGTGCAGAATATATTTCAATCTGATATATTCTGCACAATCGTGGGATTTACAGGCTTTCGAGATCCTTGCCCTTAGTTTCCCGTGCAAACAGGTAGATAATCGCACCGGCAATCAGGCAGGCTCCGAAGAAGCCGAAAGCCGTGGTGATGACGCTCAGGTCGATGTTCTGCGAAACCGCGCTGCCGCCGATTCCGGTGTGGTCAAGCTTGATAAGGATCTGTTCCGTCAGGATCTCAGCGATATCATTCCCGCTTACGAGGAAATCGCAAGCCGCCTGGAGTCCCTGCTCTAAATTCAAGCAAAAATCCTGCATTCCTGTCTGCACAACCCGAAAATCGGCCCTATTTTGAGGGTTGTGCAGACATCATATGCATGATCATCTCCCCCTAATCCGCAATCTCAGATCCAGATATACCCCCAAACCAACAAATCCCGTCTGCGCAACCCAAGAATCAGCCCCATTTCTGGAGTTATGCAGACAGAAATTACATCATCTCTACCCCCTAACACCCGATTTTAAACCTAACCTCCCCCTAAGTAAGCAGGCTATGCCTGCACAACCCAAAAAACAGCCCCAGAATGCAGGTTGTGCAGACAGAATTCCCGCCTTGTGCAGACGAGAAGTGGAATCTCTTTCTACTGGCGTCAGAAATATTGAAATAAAAGCCGATTTCAGTGTTCAGTATACACTTTTCAGGACGAATATAGGATGACGATTGTGCAGCGACTGCACTACAAGCATACGAATATGCAGATATTCGGGGAAATACAAACGAGCGCCGGTGATCGGAATCGATCCGACCCGCCGGCGCTCATATGGCAGAGATTAGTGATGAATCCAGAATGGCTGACGACACTCCATCAGCCATTGTCAGTAAAACGACAATCAGTGACGGTTCCGTCAGTGCATAACGCGTGCGGTAACGGTGCGGCAGAAGGCGAAGGCGTACGAGGGGTACGTCGAGTCTTCTGCCGTGCCGTTAACGCTCCGTTATGTCAGTGACGGTTGTTGAGGCGGTGGTACATTTCGGAGATCTCAAGGTCGCGCTCGAATTCTGCGGCCTTGGTGTTCGCGTCGATGGTGGCGAGTTCGACACCGGCGATGCGGGCGAAGTCTTCCCAAGCCTCGCGACCGACGGAGGTGGTCATGCAGGTGTGGTGGGAGGCGCCGGAACGCAGCCAGCACTCGGCGGAGGTCTTGAGGTCCGGCTGTGGCTTCCACAGGCCACGGGCGCACGGCAACTGCTTGAGCTCTCCGAGCGGCTCGACCACGTCGACCAGGTTCATGGTCAGGCGGAAACGTTCGCGCACGTCAGACATGGACACGACGACGGCGTCCTTCTTCGGGGCGACGGTGAAGACCAGGCGCACCGGATCGGCCTTGCCACCGATGCCGAGCGGGTGGATTTCCAGCTTCGGCTTGGCGATGGTGCCGACGGACGGGGAGACTTCGAGCATGTGGGAGCCCATGATCATCTCGTTGCCCGGGGTGAAGTTGTAGGAGTAGTCTTCCATGAGGGAAGCGCCACCTTCGAGGCCGTAGCCCATCACTGCGCCGATGCGCACGAGCACTGCGGTCTTCCAGTCGCCTTCGGCGGAGAAGCCGAAGCCGTACTCGGACGGGAAGCGCTGCGGGCCAACGCCCGGCAGCTGCGGGAGAGCGCCCAAGTCTTCGAAGTTGTCAACGCCGGCGGTGCAGCCATTGGCGCGCATCATGTTGACCATGGCGGCTTCTTCCTTGGCCGCGATGAACAGGGAATCGTACTTGGCGTCGAGCAGAGCCGGATCAACGTCGTACTTAACCTTGTAGTCTTCGATGATGCTCTTGACCTGATCGTCCTTGACGGCTTCGTAGGCTGCGACGAGCTCGTTGACGGCCCAAGTGTTGATGGATGCGCCGAACACGCGCTCGGCTTCGGTCTTGTCGCCTTCGGTGACGGCCACGTTGCGCATGTTGTCGCCCCAACGCATGACCTTCATGTTGTTGGAAGCATCCCAGCCGGCGCAGGCGCGTGCCCAGGTGCCGATTTCTTCGGCAACGGCCGGATCGGTGTAGTGGCCGACCACGATCTTGCGGTTGATGCCCAGACGGGTCAGGATGTAACCGAACTCACGGTCGCCGTGGGCGGCCTGGTTCAGGTTCATGAAGTCCATGTCGATGGTTTCCCACGGGATTTCGAAGTGGTGCTGCGTGTTGAGCTGCAGCAGCGGCTTGGTGAGCACTTCGAGGCCGCGGATCCACATCTTGGCCGGGGAGAAGGTGTGGCACCAGGTGATCACGCCGATGACGTTCGGGTTGGCGGAGGCTTCGACCATGAAGGCCTTGACGCCGTCGGAGGACTTCAGGGTCGGCTTAAGCACCACCTTGACCGGAATCTTGCCGGTTGCGTTGAGCGCGTCGACGATTTCGCCGGACTGCTCGGCCACCTGACGCAGCGCTTCTTCGCCGTACAGATCCTGGGATCCGACGCCGAACCAGACTTCCTTGCCTTCAAACGGGTTTTCCATTGCCATGTGATTGTTCCTTTACTTCGTTGTTTATGGAGTTTTTAATTATTTATTGCGATTGCGAACTCGCGCTTCGCGTTGTTCTGTTGCGTAGCGCGAGTTCGTACGATTGTGAAATTATGTAGGATTACGGAATCGTAGGATTGCAGCTCAGTGCTGGCCGTAGACGTTGGTGTAACGATCGTTCAGCTTCGCGATATCCTCATCCGAAATCGGAATGATCTCACCCAACTGCCTCGCCGCCCACATCGTATGAGCGACCTCCTCCGTCATCGCCGCGGCCTTCACCGCCGACTCCGCGTCCTTGCCGATGGTGAACGGACCATGGTTCTGCATCAGCACAGCCGGGGACTTCGGATACTCCCTGAGCGTCTCGACCACGCCCTCGCCGATCGCCTCGGAACCGATCAGACGGAACGGACCCACCGGAACAGGACCGCCGAACTCGTCGCCCATCATCGTCAGACCGCACGGAATGTTCTGGCCCGTCGCCGCCCACGCCGTCGCGTACGTCGAATGCGTGTGCACCACGCCGTACACGTCCGGCATGTGACGGTAGATGTACGCGTGCGAAGCAGTATCCGAGCTGGGCGACTCCGAGCCGTCCACCACGTTGCCGTCCAAGTCGCACACCACCATGCTCGACGGCGTCAGGTACTCGTAACGCAGGCCCGACGGCTTGATCACCATCAGATCCGCCGTATGCAGACGCTGCGACACGTTGCCAGCCGTCCACACCACCAGGTTCCACTTGATCAGCTGCTCGTGCAAGGTCGCCACGACCTCGCGCACCTGCTTGACCTCGGCACGAACCTCGGGACCATAATCAGCCAAAGTAGCCATAATCATTTCCTTTCAAATTGAAATAAGTTTTTAAAATATTTATTTACTTGGTTTCCAGCGGAATGCTTTCGATTGCAACATGCTCAATCGGCAGTCCCTTGCGGAAGCGATCGAAGAATTCCTCGAATCCTGCGACATCGCCTTCATCCGGATTTTCCGTGGTCGAAGCGGCATCGGCGAACACACGAGCGTCAAGGAATTCGTCGAGCGGCTGGTCGGCGTGCCACAGGTAGTCGGCAAGCACGGCCATGCCCCATGCGCCGCCTTCGGCTGCGGTGGACATCACCTTGATCGGCGTATCGAATGCGGCTGCGAGAATCTTCTGGGCAACCTTCGGGGTGGTGAAGATGCCACCGTGGCCGACGAGGGAGTCAACGGCAACGCCTTCGTCCTTGGTCATCACATCCATGCCGATCTTCACCGGGGAGAATGCGCTGAACAGCTGGGCGCGCATGAAGTTGCCGAGGCTCATGCGGGCTTCCGGACCGCGCGCGAACAGCGGGCGGCCTTCGGGCAGTCCTGCGAGGAATTCGCCGGAGCGGAACGGGTAGTTGATGAGTCCGCCGCAGTTGGAGTCAACATCGTCCGCGATGGCGGCGCGGAACAGCGTGCCATACAGGGTGCCGGCGTCGACCGGAGTGCCGATTGCAGCTGCGAACTGTCCGAACAGACCAACCCATGCGTTGAGGTCGGAGGTGAAGTTGTTGGCGTGGCTCATGCCTGCGAGATCGCCTGCCGGAGTGGTGACGAGGTCCACTTCCGGGTGCAGGCGTTCCAGCTTGCGTTCGAGTACAACCATGGCGAAGATGGAGGTGCCGGCGGAAACGTTGCCGGTGCGCACGCGTACGGAGTTGGTGGCCACCATACCGGTGCCAGCATCGCCCTCCGGCGGAGCGAATGTGATTCCCGGCTGCAGCGTGCCTGTCGGATCGAGCAGCTTGGCGCCCTCTTCGGTCAGCGTGCCCGCAGGAGTGCCTGCAACCAGCGGTTCCGGCAGCAGGTCGGCAAGCTTCCACGGCTGGGCTGCGACTTCCGGAATCGCATTGAACTTCTCAATGAATTCGGTTTCGTAGGTGTGCGTGGTAGGGTCGATCGGGAACATGCCGGATGCGTCGCCAACGCCGAGCACCTTCTTGCCGGTGAGCTTCCAGTGCACGTAGCCGGCGAGGGTGGTGAAGAAATCGACCTTGCCGATGTGCTCTTCGTTGTTGAGCACGGCCTGGTACAGGTGTGCGATGGACCAGCGTTCCGGAATGTTGTACTGGAACAGTTCGGAAAGCTTCTCGTGTGCTTCGGAAGTGTTGGTGTTCTGCCAGGTGCGGAACGGCACCAGCAGTTCGCCATCTTTGCCGAAGGCGAGGTAGCCGTGCATCATGGCGGAGAAGCCGATGCGTCCCACGCGGGTGAGCTTTTCGCCGTAAGCGTTTTCGACATCTTCGGCGAGCGCCGCGTATGCGGTCTGCAGCCCGGTCCAGATTTCTTCCTGCGAATAGCTCCACAGGCCGTCTTCCAAGTGGCTGGCCCAGCCGTAGTCGCCGGCTGCGATGGTGGTGTACGTGTCGTCGATGAGCACGGCCTTGATTCGGGTGGAGCCGAATTCGATGCCCAGACTCGTCTTGCCAGCGCGGATTTTCTCGGCGGTCAGCGCGATGCGATCGTCAAGTCCCTGCTCTTGCGCCATAGTTTCAAACTCCTTGCATCCGAGCGCCTCACAACCACATTGTCGACGGAATGTTAGCGCTCACTGTTAACGCTCACTATTCTAAACAGAAAGTGGCGACTATACAAGTTCGACGTGTCACGCAATCGTCAACGTACTACCGGCAGATCGTCAGCCTATTTTCTTGATATACCGGCATTGCGAAATCCGGCAATCGCAGCACATGCGGCAAAAAGAGATACGAGAATCACAAGAAATACAAAAATCGCAGGAAATATTCAGCGACGGCTGGCGGTGCCCAAAGAAGTGCGGCCGATCACCTTCGCGGGAATCAGGCCGACGCCATGCTGCGACGAGGCGAACGAATTCTCATCGCCCTCCCCCAGCAAAAACAGCGTCTCACGCATGGCGGCAACGCCAAGCTGTTCAAAATCCGGGCGAACCGTGGCCAGCGGCGGGTACATGTTGTCCATGGCGGGCATGTCGTCGAAACCGACCAAGCTCACATCCTGCGGAATACGCATGCCATGTTCATGCAGCGCACGAGACACACCAACCGCCTGGCTGTCGTTCGCACACACCATGCACGTCGGCAGATTTCCGCCGGTACGACCGATGTTTTCGAGAATATGGTTCATCTTGCCATACGCTTCGGTCGATTCCCAGGTTTCGCATTGCACGGTGACGGAACTCACCGCATTGGCCGCGCACAGCTTATTCCACGCCATCAAACGCGTGGCGGCGTCACGCCATTCCTTCGGACCTGCGAAATAAAGCACGGAACGATGCCCATGCTCGACCACCAAATGCATCACGTCGGCCATGGCCGACCATTGGTCCACTCCCACTACGGATACTCGGCGACGGTCGGCCGGTTTCATCAAGCGCAAACCATCCTGCACGCTGATGCTGCCGTGCGTGGAGGTGACGATGACGCGCGGCTGCGTGATCTGCGCACGGCAGGCGGCGGAAAACATAACATCCGTCGGCGTGAGGAAAATGAACGCGTCCACGTTCATCTCATCGAACGTTGAGCACAATTCGTCGAATTCCGTCTGCGAGCAGAGCGCCTCGTGCACCATGCTCACCGACATGAACAGGCCATGCTGCCTCGCCATCGCCTCAATCGAGGAAATCGCGGAAATCGGACCATAAAAGCGTTGCCCGCCCGCAACCAAGCCGATGGTGCGGGAGCGATGCGAAGCGAGGGCACGCGCGGAATTGCTGGGACGGTATCCAAGCGCATCGATGGCTTTCTGTACTTTTTCGCGAGTGGCATCAGACACGTCGGGGGAATGATTGATGACGCGCGACACCGTTTGATGGCTGACACCAGCCATTTTCGCCACTTCGAACATCGAGGGGCGTTTGTTTGCCGCATTGCGCTTGCCTGCCATGCTCCGTCGCCTTCCGCACACTACCGTTGGTACTTTCGACTATTCTACACGCAACTTCGGTTAGCGCTAACAGACGCTATTTTTCAGCCATTTGAGCGAGTCGCGCAGCGAAATTCGGCCAGTCGGTACGCATGGCGGTCAACAGTTTACGATTGGGGACTTCCTCAATCGGCACCCATTCGATTTCCATGCTTTCGTCGTCGTTGGCCTTCGGCTCCACGCGGTGCCCCGGCTTTTCGAAAGCGAACACGGTGGTGTAGGCCCACGGTCCGTGGTCTTCGCAGTATGATCCGACCACGTCGATATCTTCCGGCGTGATGTTGGCTTCCTCGTACGATTCGCGCAGCGCGCCCTCGATCGGGCTTTCACCGTCGGCGGTGGCACCTCCTGGAATGCCCCATGTGCCACCTTCCGCGCTCCACACCGCGCGATGTTGCATGACAACGTGCGTCACTTCGCCGGTCTGTTCGCTTCGGCGGGCCAAGAGCACGCCGGACGCGCCGTTCGTGCCCCAATGCTTGCGGCCGCAATCGCAATCAATCCAACCATCACCCGGCTGATGCACGTTTTCCTTGGGAGGAAGCGGCTTCGCGGCACCGGTTCGCGAATCGTGTTCGACGTTCGGTTCTTGATCGGCTCGCGTCACATTCCACAGATCAGTCCATTCCACGCCGAGCTCGGCGGCCAAACGGCGCGCCAGCGGAAGGCTCAGGCCGATAATGCCGTGCGGATCGCCTTCGATGGAGTCGATGAATGCTCCGCCGAAGCCCTCAAGCGTGAAGGAACCAGCCACTTCCAACGGTTCTCCGGTGGCGATGTACCGTTCGATATCGGTGTCGGAATATTCGCAGAAGTGCAGCGTTGCCCTGCTCGCGCCTCGCGCGATACGCCCGGTGGCGAAGTCGATCAGGCAATGGCCCGTCCACAATTCACCGGTGGCGCCACGCATGGCACGCAGTCGTTCCCGAGCCACCTCAGCGCTATGCGGCTTGCCGTAACATTCGCCGTCAAGCAGGAACATGGAATCGCAGCCAAGAATCAGCGGACCGACTTTCGCACGGGTCAGGCTCGGCTTGCCATCAACGAAATCAGCAATCGATTCGGTGATCGTAGGAATGGTGACTCCCGAAAAATCGCGGGTCTTCACATCGGAGGCGGACTGCACTTCGTCCGCACGCAACGTAACACGATGATGTTCTAAAGATGCGGAATCCCCAGTATTTTCAGCATTATCCGAATGTTCGGAAGATTCGGCAACTGCTTTCAGCGGAAATCCGACCACACGATCGCCGTGCGCCGCCGCAGCGGTGGCGGCAACGTTCCGATACGCCTGATGTACGGCTTCGGCTTTGGCCGTAGCGAGAATCATCACCCGCTGTTCCACGCTCAGATCGCTTACGGCAACGCCCATGGCGGCCGCCTCACGTTCGAGCGCCGCCGGCTCGTCCACGTTCGATACGCGAATCGTGGGGCAAATGCCCGCCGAGAAAAGCACGTCACGGCGAGGCTTGGATTTGGAAGCGAGAATCAGCGGAATGGAGTTGTTCATGCGCGTTCCACCTGCACACCCTTGGTGTCGACGCCCAAATGCAGCACACGCCAATGACCGGAAGCGAGCTCTTCGGAAGCAAGCTGTCCCAGCTGTTCGCGAGCGTCGCCATGATGCAGCACAAGCACGCATGGGCCAGCGCCGGAAACCATGGAAGCAAAACCATGGGAACGCAGCTTTTCGATCAACGTCCACGACGGTTCCATCAAAGGAGCGCGATACGGCTGATGCAGACGATCCTGCGTGGCGGCGAACAGCAACGCGTTGACGTCCTGACGCTGACCAGTCGCCAGCATCGCAGGATTCATGGCGGCCGGCAGCAGGCTCACGCGAGACACATTGTGCACGGCATCCTTGAACGCCAGCTGGCCCGGCAGCGCCTGGCGTGCCTTTTCGGTGGACAGCTCATAATCCGGCACGAACACGGCGGCGGTCAGATCGTCGGCAACGCGATAGTTGATGGTACGGAAGCCCTTATGCAGCGGTTCGCCGCCCGGAATCGGCACGGAACCGACACCTTCGGGGGTTTCCATGTCCCAAGACATGGTGAGCCCGCCGTACACGGCCGGAGCCACGTTGTCCGGATGGCCTTCGATGGCCGCAGCAAGCTCAAACACGGCATCACGGTTGAGTTCGTTGTCCTGCGCGAAGGCGGCCGCGGCTGCGATGCCCGCCACAATGGCCTCTGCGGAAGAGCCCATGCCTCGTGCCTGAGGAATGTTGTTGTGAGCCTGAAGAATGAAGCCCACACGGCCCAGACCAAAGGTCTGGCATGCGCGGCGGAACGTGGAAACCACCAAGTGGGTTTCGTCACGCGGGAGAGTATCGGCGCCTTCGCCTTCGATCATCACCTGAGCCGCAGTGTTCACCGGATCGGCGCTCAGCGTGAATTCAAGTTCGTCGTGGTAGTCCAGAGCAAGTCCGACCGTATCAAAGCCAGAACCAAGATTGGCGCTGGTAGCCGGAACACGCACACGCACTTTACGAGTAACTGGAGTCATATCTCGTCGTCCTTCGTCACATCTTCTTTACAAATGTAGCACCGTATACCCGAAAGGGTACAAGAGTCAAATTCAAGCCCATAATCAGCGGGCGATTGAGTAAACAATCGGCAAGCAATTGCCCAACACAGCAGCCGGAATATGAATAAAGAGACGGCCGCCCAATCGCAACGATTTGAGCAGCCGTCTCATAACTGTTAGTTGAGCACGCGGAGGATGGAAGGCTCGCCAACCACGCAGTCGAGTGCACACACGTCTTTCACGGTTTCACGCAGGGTAAGCTCGTCGGTCATGTGCGTGACAAGGCGCAGCTGCTGCAGTTCGCCGTCGTAGCCCGGATCCTTCAGCGTGGGCTTGAGATCCTGGTTCACACCATTGATGGACACGCCATGCTCGGCGAACTTGGCCGCAATGGCCGCAAGTACGCCCGGATTGTCGTGAATCACGAAACGCACCGCGAACTCGGCCTTGGAAGCCTCGATCGGAGCCTTCTTCAAATCCTTATACAACGGAATGGTCGGGCCAGTGCAGCCCTGTGCGATGTGACGCGCCTCGGTCACCACATCGCCGACCACCGCAGAAGCGGTCGGAGCGCCGCCAGCGCCACGACCATAGAACATCAGATCGTCAGCCGCTTCGGCCTTCACAAACACCGCGTTAAAGGAACCATGCACGGAAGCCAGCGGATGCTCGTTGGAAATCAGCGCCGGATACACGCGGGCAGACACACCGGCCTCGCCATTCTCCACCACGGCCAGCAGCTTGATGACCTTGTTTTCGGCGGTTGCGGCAGCAATATCGTCGGCGGTGATCTTGGTGATGCCCTCAACGGACACATCATCGATGGTCACGTTGGTGTGGAAGCCGAGCGTGGCCATGATGGCCGCCTTGTTGGCCGCATCGTAGCCTTCGATGTCCCCGGTCGGATCCGCTTCGGCGTATCCCTTGGCCTGAGCGTCCTTCAGCACGTCGTCGAAATCAAGACCCTTGGTGGTCATTTCGTCGAGAATGTAGTTCGTGGTGCCGTTGACGATGCCGAGCATGCTCGTCACCTTGTCTCCGACGAGGGATTCACGCAGTGGCTTGAGGAACGGAATAGCACCGCCCACGGAAGCCTCGAAGTAGATATCGACGCCCTTGGCTTCGGCGGCGGCATAGCTTTCTGGACCATACTTGGCCAACAGCGCCTTGTTGGCGGTAACCACGGAAGCGCCGGATTCGATGGCCGCAAGCACGAACTTGCGGGCCACGCCGGTTCCACCGATCAGTTCGACCACAATGTCAGCATTGGTGGCCACGCTCATGGTGTCGGTGGTCACCACAGACTTGTCGATCCACGGGAACGGGTCGGTTTCCGACGGATCAAGGCAGGCGACGCCGGTCAGTTCGATCGGTCGTCCGATGCGTGCGGCGAGCTCATCCTTCTGCTCCACCAGCAGGCGTGCGGTCTGAGAGCCGACCGTGCCCGCGCCCAACAATCCAACGCGAATCGGCGCAACATCTTCCTGTACCAAGGCATCCTCCCTTGAATGTGAAGTATTGGTGTAACCCTGCCTATTGTACGGTCCCGATATGACGTAAGACCGCGAAATCATACGAAAATGGACGGTTTCCGAGCTTTGCCCCGAAAACCGCCCATACTGCATCCGTAATTTGAGACGAATCGCCATGAACAATACGAAACACGAGCGAAACGCCACGAATCGCTATTCGCTCACATCCCAATCCAGCAGATCATCGACCGTCTGACGGCGAATCATCACATGCGCGTCTTGCTCGGATACGGCAACAACCGCAGGAATCAGCGCCTGATTGTAGTTGCTGGCCATCGTGCGACCGTATGCACCCGTAACAGGCACCGCCAGCACGTCACCACGCTGAATATCGGCAGGAAGACGCACCTCGTTGACGATGATATCGCCCGATTCGCAGTGCATGCCGACCACACGGCACAGCTTGGTTTCGCTGGAACCCTCACGATTGGCGATTCTCGCAGTGTAATCCGATCCATACAATGCCGGACGAATATTGTCGCTCATGCCGCCGTCGACAGACACGTACACGCGTTCCGTAACCGGATTGCCAGCCTTGTCTTTCGCGGTTCCGGCAAGCTGCACCGGCTTGACCGTGCCCACACGATACAGGGTGACGCCGGTCGGGGCGACCGTCCAACGGCCCGGCTCGAACGAGATGACCGGAGCGGGCATGCCGAGCGCACGGTTCACGGTGGTGACCGCATCGGCAAGGCGGGCAAGTTCCGTATCGAGATCCATGGAATCCTCGCCATCGGTGTAGGCCACGGAATAGCCGCCGCCCAAGTCGACCTCCGGCAGGGTGTATGCGTCGGTGGCGTAGAAGGTCTTGCGCAGCAGCATCATGCGCTTCGCGGCCTGGATAAAGGCGTCCGCATCGTGAATGTTCGATCCGATATGCGAATGCACGCCGACCAGTTCGAGCACGTCCTGATGGCGGTAGATCTCCTTCAATACGGCGAGCGCGGGGCCATCAGCCACCATGGTCATGGCTTCGGCGAGCTTGCGGTCGCCTTCGGAAACCTTCTCGTGGCTCATGTCGTACGGGTATTTGATGTCGTACTGCAGTTGGCGTTCTGCGCTTTCGCCCGGAGTGGCTTCGCTTTCGCCTAGGCGTGCGTTCGACCCTGCGGGGGTCACGTCAGCCAAATCGTCGAGCACGTTCAGCTTGCTTGCATCGGCACCAACCGGCAGCAAGGCGACACCGAACTTCTGGTCCTCATGCGCGGTAGACACGAATTCGTGGCCGCCCGCATGAATGCCGGACGTAACACGCAACATCACGCGAGCGCGCTTGCCGAGACGCTTGGCGATTTCGGCGATGCGGGCCGGCTCGTTCGGCTCGTCCACCACGATTTTGGCGAAGCCTTCGGTAATGGCGAGTTCGATTTCCGCATCGGACGTGTTGTTGCCGTGCAGCACGAGTCGCCGTCCGGGAACGCCCGCGGCGAGCGCGATGCGCATCTCGCCCATGGTGCAGGTGTCGATCAGCATGCCGGATTCGGTGACGATACGGCAGATTTCCTTGGAAAGCAAGGCTTTTCCAGCGAAACTGACGTGGGTTACGGTGTTGTTGAACGCATTTGCCGCGGATTTGACGAATTTGGCTGCGCGGGCTCGCACGTCATCGGTGTCGATGACGTAGAGCGGCGAACCAAATTCGTTCAGCAGGCTTTCGGCAGTGCGGCCATGGAACGTGATTTCACCTTGCTCGTTCACGTTGGAGCCGGCCGGCCAGATGGGGGTGACTGCCATGGCGATCACATCCTGTCTGGGGCTGCGACGCCAAGCAGGTCAAGGCCTTCGGCGATAACCGTCTTGACGGCGTCATTGAGCTTCAAACGTGCGGCTGCACGAGCCGGTTCCGGAGCCTTGGCGATGCGCAGGGCTTCAGCCTGTTCGCCGCGAGCTTCCGGATCGGTGAGCTCCATGGGAACCACGCGTTCCACGTTGTACCACTTGTGGTAGGTGGCGGCGAGGTCTTCCAAGTAATGGGCTACGCGATGCGGGGCGCGCAGGTCTCCGGCTTCGCGCAGCAGGGCCGGCCACTGGGCGAGCGCGGCAAGCACTTCGCCGTCGGCGGCGGTGTCGAGCAGGCTCACGTCGGCACCCTCGTAGGTGATGCCGACAGCAGCCGCATTGCGATCCACATTGCAGGAGCGGGCGTGCGCATACTGCACGTAGTACACCGGATTCTCGTTGGAATGCGAAGCGAGCAGGTTCAGGTCGATGTCGACCGGGGAATTGTAGTCGGTGCGTGCCAACGAATAACGGGAGGCATCCACGCCGATAGCGTCGGTCAGATCGTCGATGGTCACCACATTGCCGGCGCGCTTCGACATGCGCACTGCCTTGCCGTCCTTCAGCACGTTGACGAGCTGGCCGATAAGAATCTGCATGTTTTCGCCAGGTTCGTCGCCGAATGCGGCGCACATGGCCATCATGCGGCCGATATAGCCGTGATGGTCGGCACCCAGCATGTAAATGGCGATGTCTGCCGGATCGTTGTCACGATGACGCTTGTTGCGATAGTAAGCAATATCAGCTGCGAAATACGCGTAGTTGCCGTCGGACTTGATAATCACACGATCCTTGTCGTCACCATGCTTGGTGGATTCGAACCAGGTTGCGCCATCCTTTTCGTAAATGTCGCCGCGTTCACGCAGATCGGCGATCGCCTTGTCGACTTCGCCATCGGAATACAAGCTGTTCTCATGGAACCACACGTCGAAATTCACACGGAAATCCTTCATGGATTTGCGGATTTCGTCGAACATCATCGGCACTGCACGCTTGCGGAATTCCTCACGCTGTTCGGAATCGCCCTCACCCAGCGGATTGCCATCGTTGTCAACGCCACCGTCGACGCGCGGCAGGTCGAGAATCGCAATACCGTCGGCTTTTGCCTCATCGATGACGCGACGTGCGATCTCATCGATATAAGCGCCCTTGTAACCGTCGATCGGGGTTTCCTCACCGTGGGCTGCCGCGACCAGCGACTTGGCGAAACGGTTGATCTGCTCGCCGTGATCGTTGAAATAGTATTCGCGCACCACCTTGGCACCGTTCGCCTCAAGCACGCGGGCCATGGAGTCGCCGACCGCGGCCCAACGGGTGCCGCCGATATGGATCGGACCGGTCGGATTGGCGGACACGAATTCAAGATTCAGGGTTTTGCCGGAAAGATGGTCGTTCTTGCCGTAGTTCGCGCCCTCGTTAAGCACAGTGTCAACCACGGCTGCGGCGGACGCGGAATCAAGCACAATGTTAATGAAGCCGGGGCCGGCCACTTCCACGGACTTGATGCCATCGGCATTGGCGAGTTCCGCGGCGAACAGTTCGGCGAAATCGTGAGGCTTCATGCCGGCCTTCTTGGCCAGCTGCATGGCCGCGTTCGACGCCCAATCGCCGTGCGCGCGGTCCTTCGGACGCATGACGGCGAATTTGGCCTGCGGAGGGATGAGATCGGTGGTCAGGGTGCCTGCCTTGCCTTCATTCACAAGGTTGTTGGCAATATTGAAAATCAGTTCACTAAGCGCTTCTGGACTCATTCCTCCAAGTCTACCGATTATGCAGACAGAATCAGCCTTGCGTATCGCCCCGCGTATCATCCTGCAGTTCGCCATGCTTCCTGCGCCAAGCCACCGAAGCGTAATAGCCGATATAGCAGATCACAACGAACGGAATCATATACAGCAATGTGGAACGCTGCGACGAATCGCAAATCACCAAAACCAACGCGCCGATGCACATCACAATCGCAGCAATCGGCACGAACGGGAAACCGGGGGCACGATACTTCAAATCGTCAGCCGAATGCCCTTGATCAAGCCACTGCTTGCGGAAACGCAAGTGGCAGACGGAAACCGACGCCCACACCACCAGTGTGGCCAAGCCGGAAATCGCAACCAACGCCAAATACACCGTCGAAGCGGCAACCACGGAAGACAACAACGCCAACAGCGATCCTGCCATGCTGAACAGCACCGCGAACACGGGCACACCATGGAAATTCGTCTTGCCGAGCACGCGCGGGATCATACCCTCCTGCGCAAGCGACCAGACCATGCGCGAGCACACGTACAAGCCGGAATTCGCAGCGGAAAGCACTGCCGTCAACACCACGAAATTCATCACATCGCCGGCAAACGGCATGCCGATCGATTGGAACACGAGCACAAACGGACTCGTGTCGACGCCTGACCGATGCCACGGAATCAGCGCGGACATCACCGCAATCGAACCGATGAAGAAAATCGCAAGACGCAACACCGTGGTATGCACAGCCTTCGGAATCGCCTGCGCCGGATCCTTCGTCTCCCCCGCCGCGACACCAACGACCTCAGTGCCCGAAAATGCGAACACCACCGTCAGCAGCGTCGAAAAAATCGGCAGCACACCATTCGGGAGCCAGCCATCATTATAGAAATTCTCAAACAGCGGAGCATGATCGTAACCGGCAATCGGAATCGCACCAAACATGGCAAGCAAGCCGATCACAATGAACACGATAATCGCAAACACCTTAATGGATGCGAACCAGAATTCCGACTCGCCATACAGCCTCACCGACAGAATATTGAGCATGAACACCACCGCAATGAAGGCGGCGGACCAAATCCACGCGGGCGAATCAGGAAACCAACGTTGCATCAGCAGACCGGCTGCCGTGAATTCCGAAGCGAGCGCCACCGCCCAATTCAGCCAGTACAGCACGGCGATGGTGAACGCGGTGCCGGGGCCGATGAAACGCTTCGCATACAGGTGAAAGCTGCCCGCATACGGCATGGCCACCGACAGTTCGCCAAGGCTGAGCATCACAAAATACACAAGCATGGATCCGATGCCATACGCGATGATCGCGCCAAGAGGGCCGGCTTGGTGAATCGTGTAGCCGGAGCTGAGGAACAAGCCCGTACCGATCACACCACCCAGCGAAATCATGGTCAGATGGCGGGTTTCCATCTTGCGTTCAAGACCGCCCTGCTCGGCTTCAGCGGATTCAGCGGCGTCAGTGTCTGCAGTGGATGCGTTGACTTGCGATTCGGCCATGCGCGACTGCTCCTTCATATTTGGATGGGCGCGTTCTTGCGTTCTTGCGTTTGCATGCGTTTGCACAATACCCAATCGCATTACTATACGGAAATCGGTGGAATCATGTTGCCTGCCGTTCACTTTTAGCGGCAATCCTGAGATTGCATAAACAAAAACAGGCTCGCATGCAGCGTAAGAAACCGCATACGAGCCTGAAAAAGGATTTTCTGGAGATTTGCAATCAGCGCACTGAAATCAGAGCACAGCGATGGCGTCGATCTCAACGAGAGCGCCCTTCGGAATGTTGTTGCCGCCGAACGCGACGCGGGCCGGCTTCACGGAGCCGATGAAGGCCTGCGCATACACGTCGTCGATCTCGTGGAAGTCTTCGACGTTCTTCATGTAGATGGTGGCGCGGCAGACGTGTTCGATGCCGGTGCCTGCGGCGTCAAGAATATGCTTGATGTTCTTCAGTGCCTGGGCTGCCTGCTCGCCGGCGGTTTCGCCAGCCAGTTCGCCGGTGGCCGGGTCGATGCCCAGCTGGCCTGAGACGAACACGAAACCGTTGGCCTTCACGGCCTGGCTGTATGCGCCCAGCGCCGCCGGGGCTTCAGAAGTCGCAACCGCTTCCATCTTCTCGCTCATAATGTTCTCCTTTGAAGAACGTGTTATTGCATCTTGCTTGCGTTCAGGCCGCGGCGAACCACGACAACGCAATCTCAAGCAATCACTGTACCCATGGAATCGACACGCATTGCCCCATGTTCCAAATACCGGCTCCGTGCCCCGGCCCTTCACATGTCTTTGTGTGGGCTTGATGGGGATCGAACCCACGACCTTCTGTTCCGGAGACAGACGCTCTATCCACTGAGCTACAAACCCGTGCGTCAAACTACTTTACACTGCCTTGAGATGAAAGCGACACTTTTTACGGAAAAACGATCTTCGAATCTCGGATCATTATTGCGAAAACATAGCTACGGCGGGTCTTTCGACAGCACGCCCAACCCTAAAGGGGAAATAACGGGCATAGAACGGGGAAGGAACGAGAGATAGCGTGCGCTACAACGAAATTTGTAGCAACATAACACCATTTGAAGCGTCTTTTCCACTAGACTGAACATATGGTTGAGGATTCAGGCAGAAATATAGGCGATTTCGAATACACGCGCCGTTTTTTCTGCCGTGCCCTGCCGACGCAGTTGGATGATAACGACAGTCCGACGCTGATCATACAAAGTTATTACGTGCATCAGGATAATTACGCGCTGCGCGTGCGATTGAAAACAAAGTCCGTCCGCATATCGCGACGAATTCCGGCTTGGATCAGTCACCGTGAAAGGGCCGTCCGTGGGAGGCACGCGATATGAGGCGAGCCGCGATTTGGATTCGCGCATCGCAGGGGAGCTCATCAAACGCGGCGGACACGTGACCATCAAAAACCGTTTCACCGACTGGATCGATGAGGACGGCTGGAACATCGACGTGTTCGGAGGCACCAACGCTCCCCTGATCATTGCGGAAGCGGAACGTATCGGGCCGGTCACCAATCTGGTGATCCCGAAATTCTGCACCACCGAAATCACCGACCAATCGCGGTTCAGCAATGAAGGGCTTGCCGCGAATCCATATTCACGATGGAAATCCGAATTCGAAGACGAACTGGAAGCAGACGGACCGCAATTCCTCGACTATTTCGGCACCAACCGTATGGAATAAGTCTTTTTATAAAAGAAAAACAACCGTAGGCCGTAAAGAACGATGTAGTTGCGCAGCCTACGGTTGAGCGGTACCTAAACGGTACCTAAAGTCAATAAACAAGTCAGTACATGAGCGTGGCGAGGCGACAGCGGGCGCGCTTCAAACGCTCGTCGGTCGGCTCAGGAATCGTGAAATATTCCAGCAGACGCTTGCGCACCGGTTCAATATCGGCCTTATGGCCGGCCGCAACGAAATCCAGCAAACGATCGAACGCATCCTGAATCTGACCGCCGATCATATCAATGTCAGCGACGGCAAGCTGTGCTTCAACATCATCGGGATTGTCGGCAGCGGCGGCACGCACCTCACGCACGTTCGCATTGGCGGAACGGGCCAACAGCAACGCCTTCGCACGCTCGCGGGCGGCACGCGCATCGTTCGGATCGGCTTCAAGCACCTTCTCGTACGCGGCTGCGGCGCCAGCGTAATCGCCCTGCTGTGCCAGCATATACGCCTCCTGATGCTCCGGAGGCACCTGCTCCTGGGCGCCGGCAGCGGAAGCCGAGTTTGCCGCATCGGAATTCGGATCGCCGGAATACGGCGCGGAACCGGTCACACCGGCCTGCTGCGCGGCTGCGACCAGATTCGGAATCACCGTATCCACGATCTGCTGCATTTCCTCAGCGGACGGCAAGCCCTGCAGAATCGGCATCGGACGGCCGTTGATCAACGCGAACAATGCAGGCGCGCCCTGCACTTGGAACGCCTGCGCGATCGACGGATTCGACGCGATATCGATACGAGACAGCTGAATCTGGCCGTTCAGCTGGTTCACGGCATCGCCCAGCTGGCGTGCCATGTCGAACAGGCGATCATCGGTCGGCACCCACAGCAGCAACAGGATCGGGAACGTGGCCGACGTCTGCACCATGGCCTGGAACGTGTTCTCCGTGGTGTCGATCACATAACCGCCTGCGGCCGGAGCGCCTCCAGCCTGCCCCGGCTCAGCCTTCACCTGATGCTTCAACGCTTCAAGATCGACGGCTCCCGCCAAGGAAACTCCCGGATTAAACGGCCTTTGACCTGCCATGCTTGCCTCCTAGATATCAACAATCAACAACATTAAGCGCCCGGCGTAACACGCATTGCAAACGTTCGCCCCAAGCTTACGCGCATTCGTGCGACTGCCCCGATCACAGTGCCTCAACACGAACCGGCTGGCGCTCGGAACCGACTGCAGTGATCTTCGCGTCAGAATTTGCCGGAGGCACGTACAGCGCGACCACATTCACATACGTGGTTTTCATGGTGCTGGTGGCCTGACCGTCGCCAAACAGCGCTTTTTCCGCATCGGAAGCGGGCTGCGACTCACGGCCGGAGCCAGCTGAACGCGTCCATTCGGAATTGATCTGCGCCACCACCAGATCGCCACCATCCGCGGAACGCATAACGCTGATGGCATCGTCAACCGGTGTGAACACCTGCTGCTGTGATCCCTCGTTCAACTCCATGGCCTTCTGCACCTGTTCGGTCAGATCGGCAAGCTTCGTACGCAAATCGTCGTCGGCGAACTTCTGCGCATACTGGCTGGACGCACCATTCTGCAACACGTCGGCATACGCGGCGACCGCATCCTTCGGGGTCATGACCAGACCGGTGTCTTTTTCCGTTCCCTGCTCGCTACCGGTTTTGGAAATCTCGAAACTCGGCATTTTCACGCCCGAAAACAGTCGTGCCACACCCCACAACTTGTAGTTCTGACGTGCGGAATCCTGGCGGAACACCAGCAGACGCTTGGACTGCTGGTCATCCGTGGTGGAAGTGATGGAAAACACCGAACGCGGCCATCCACTGTCCGTGGAGATCACGGCCTGCGCAAGATCAGTTGGAATCGTGGTCTTGCGGTCAAGATTGCCCGTGACCTGCGCCACATGAAGTTCGCTAGTGCGAATCTCAAGTTCCGGCCCCTCCAAAATCGAACCGAGGGCGTCGATATTGCGATCGTTATTGCACTGGTCAAGCGTTTTGAGAATATTCGTACGGATGGTTTTCTCTTGCTTGGCGGTCAGATTCGGCGCATCTTGACGTTGCGTGGTTTTCGGCTGCGGCAGCTGCCCCTCGCATCCGCACATGCCAACGACCATTCCCAATGCGAGTATGGCCGCCGCGATTACGTTGAAACGCTTCTTCATCACTTGGCCTCCTCGTTGTCAGGTTCGTCGGACTTGTCGTTGTCGGATTCGTCGTTTTCGGATGTTTCGTTGGATCCGACCGACTCGGTCGTTACGGCCATTTCGTCAACTTCGTTGGGCACGTTGATTTCATCGGATACCGCGAATTCTACAGATCCCGAGGCCGCTGCGGCCGCACTGCTTTCCTCTTGTGCGAGACGTGCGAAATATGCGGCAAGCTCATCTTGCGAAATCACGGAAGTCTGTTCGAAATCGTCGTTTTCTTCAACACCATCAGCGGCAGCGTTCTGCTGATCGGCAACGAGATTGCGCGCGCCAGGATCGACAATCGTAGGCTGCGCAACTTCGTTTTGGCTATTTTCCGAACCACTCGCGCGATGCCCAGCATGACGGCGACGCTTACGCTTCGGCCCGCTCTTTTCGCTACGGGCGGCACTCGCTTCGGCGTTCTTCACCCATGCGGCAACCTCGTCATCGTCACCCTGCGTGGAACCGATGCCGTCAACCATGGCAAACGCGCGCTTGTTGCGACGCTTATGCGGAGGCATGGCAAACACGGAAGCCGAAAGCACCGCAAGTATCGCCAGCAATCCGCCGGAAAGATAGAACGGCATGGCGAAATTCAGCATCGAACGACGGTTCCAATCAAGCGCGACCGAACCTCCCTTGCGATCGCCGTAATCGATAATCGCAACGGAATCCTCGGCATTATTCGTATTAGCACCCTTGAACTGCATATCAACGGAACCGGCATTGCATTTGACGGTGCGCCACATGTCGGAATCCTGGAAGGCGACCTGGCCTTCGGAATTATCGGCGGTGCCCTGAGCCGTGGTCTTCAGCGTGGACAGGGTGGACCAGTCGGACAGTCCGGTGACGCGCGTGTATTTGGATCCCGCGATCCATCCGGCGATATCGCGGGCGGAACCGATGGCGATGCACACGTTCGCGGATTTGTCGCGCGACTTCGCCGAAATGGTGACGCGATCGTCAACCAATTGCAGCACATTCGGATCGGTGACCACATACTGCGATCCCGTGACCGAGGCGGACGCCGTGACCTGTGCCGAGGGCTTCCAAATCGTCGCGTTCAAGACGCCAAGCACGATGCAAGCAATGGCAAGCAAGCCGAAAATAGGCGTGACAATGCCGCGCATAATCTTGGCGTGTCGCGTGGGACCCGCCTTGGACTGCGGCTTTTCCTGTTCTTCCTGCAATAAAGTCATAGCATTCACTATTCTACATTGCCTCTCTGCAAAAGCCTGAAAAAACTATGAAAATCAATGATTACCACTAAAGTGGAACCTATGCGCAAATCTACTCTTTTCAAAGCCGTCGCAGCCGCCTGCACAACGATCATGTGCTTGGGTTTCGCGGCATGCGGAAGTTCCGACACGAAGTCTGATTCCTCCTCCGATTCATCTTCGTCTTCTTCCGATTCCTCGTCGAAGATGAATCAGATCGCCGGTGTGACCGCCACGGGCAAGCCCGGTGAGAAGCCGACCGTCTCCTTCAAAACCCCTATGACGGTGGAAGACAACAGCTACGTCGTATTGCAGAAAGGCAATGGCGACCAGATTGAAGACGGCGACCGCATATGCACGCAGGGTATCGCCATCAATGTCAAGGATGGTTCCGAACTCATGAGCACCTGGGAGAAAAACACCCCCGATTGCTCTACGGTGGTCACCTCCGACACCAGTCAGATGACTGAGGATTATTACAACATTTTCAAGGATCAGAAGCTTAACGCCACGCTTGCGTTCGGTGTGAACGATTCGAATTCCGCTGGCACCTCCTATTTGATGGTGCTCACGATCGTGTCGAAGTCGAAGGATCTGACGAAGGCAACGGGCACGAAGGTGCTTGACGTTCCTGCCGATCTGCCGAAGGTGACGCTTGCGAAGGATGGCAAGCCGTCGATCGATATGAACGGATACAAGGGTTCCGACACGTTGATCTCGCAGGATTTGATCAGGGGCGAAGGCGCCGAGGTCAAGGATACGCAGACCGTGATCGCGCACTATACCGGCTGGCTGCTTGACGGCACACAGTTCGATTCCTCGTGGGATCGCGGTGCTTCGTCGAGCTTCTCGCTTGATGAGGTGATCACCGGTTGGAAGCAGGGCTTGGCAGGGCATACCGTCGGCTCGCAGGTGCTGCTGGTCGTGCCGCCGGACCTTGGCTATGGAGACAAGGATTCCGGCAAGATTCCAGCGAACTCCACGTTGGTCTTCGTAGTCGACATCCTCGCCGCCTACTGATCTACATCACGATTCGCTTATAAAAAACTCCCTGCATAACAACAGGGAGTTTTTTATAAGCTAGAAGAGTCGTAGGGAGTCGTCTTCGGCACCTTTCATTTCGTCATAGTCGAGGATCAGGCAGTCGAAGCCGCGGTCCTGAGCGAGCACGCGGGCTTGCGGCGTGATGGTCTGCGCGGCGAAAATGCCACGCACGGGGGCCAACAGCGGGTCTCGGTTCAACAGCTCGCAGTAACGGGTGAGCTGCTCCACGCCATCGATGCCGCCGTTACGTTTGATTTCGATGGCAACATGCTTGCCACTGCCGTCGATGGCCATAATGTCGACCGGTCCGATGGCGGTCGGGTATTCACGGCGCACCAATGTCGCACCTTCCCCGATGCGTTCGATCTGTTCGGCCAGATACTTCTGCAGATGGTCTTCGACACCGTCTTTGATCAGCCCCGGATCTTCGCCCAAATCGTATGTTTCGTCGGAATAAATATGCTGCAATGTCACTTCGAGCACGTCATTGGATTTATCCGCCGAAGCACGAATGACTTTCTGCGGAACCTCCGTAGTCACGTCGTCGTCGGCATGTTCCGGAGTGATGTCTTTGATGGTGCAGGGCGCCGCCATCCAGTTGAGTGGCTTGTACGAACCAAGTTCGGAGAAAATCAGCAGACTGTTATCGGCTTTGATAAGCAACACACGCTTGGCGAGCGGCAAGGACGCATTCAAACGCCCGGAATATTCGGCAGAGCAATCAGCAACAATAATTCGCACGAGGCACTACCCTACCATGATTGTCGTAAGCCATGAATCCCACGATATGTACAATCCTATTTTTGTTTTGATTAATCTTTTTTTTTTAAAAAAAACAGTCCGTCTGCTGCAACTACAGAATCGCAATCATATGCAATTGCTGCAATCGCAACAGACGGACCGTCAGAAGTATGCTACCGAGTGCTACTCTGCCATCTTGACGTCACGTCCACGCTCAACCGCAACGGTGAGCTTGTTCGAATCGAAGGAGATGAAAGCGTAGGTCACTTCGAAGGAGCGACGGCTGCCATCCGGATCCACCACAACGATGGTTCCTTCCTTGATTACGGTCAATACAGGCTCGTGGTTGGGCAGGATGCCCATTCCGCCTTCAGAGGCAGGAATGGTGACGGACTTCGCCGTACCGTGCCACACGGGGTGGTCGGCGGCGACGATGTTCACCTGCATTGTCAATCCGGCCATCACGCACCGTATTCCTTCTGCATGTCGTGCCACTTCTTCTCGAGATCGTCGATGCCGCCGATACCGGAGAATGCCTGCTCCGGAACGTCGTCGTACACGCCGTCGCAAATGCGGGTGAACGCTTCGATGGTCTCATCGGCCGGCACGTAGGAGCCCGGACGACCGGTGAACTTTTCAGCGACGTAGAAGTTCTGGCCGAGGAACTGCTCGATCTTACGAGCGCGGTTCACGGCTACCGATCAGAGCGATGATGGCCGGCGGCTCCGGGTGACGCTGCAGAATCGCCTTGACGCGGTTCGCGCAATCGTAGTGAGCCTGGCCCACGTAACGCGGATCAAGGATTCGCGAGGTGGAGCTCAGCGGGTCCACTGCCGGATAGATACCCTTGGAAGCGATGTCACGGGAAAGCTCGGTGGTTGCATCCAAGTGGGCGAAGGTCGTTGCAGGAGCCGGGTCGGTGTAATCATCGGCCGGCACATAGATGGCCTGCAGCGAGGTGATGGAGTGACCGCGGGTCGAAGTGATGCGCTCCTGCAGGGCACCCATTTCGTCAGCCAGGTTCGGCTGGTAGCCCACTGCGGACGGCATACGGCCGAGCAGGGTGGGCACCTCGGAACCAGCCTGGGTGAAACGGAAGATGTTGTCGATGAACAGCAGCACGTCCTGATTTTGCACGTCACGGAAGTACTCTGCCATGGTCAGTGCGGTCAGCGGCACGCGCAGACGGGTACCCGGCTGCTCATCCATCTGGCCGAAGACCAGTGCGGTCTTCTCAAGAACGCCAGCCTCATCCATTTCGCCGATCAGATCGTTACCCTCACGGGTACGCTCGCCGACGCCTGCGAACACGGACACACCGCCGTGGTTCTGGGCGACTCGCTGGATCATTTCCTGAATAAGCACGGTCTTGCCGACGCCTGCGCCACCGAACAGACCGATCTTGCCGCCCTGCACGTACGGGGTCAGCAAATCGATGACCTTGATACCGGTTTCGAACATCTGGGTCTTGGATTCCAGCTGATCGAATGCCGGCGGGTTGCGGTGGATAGGCCAACGCTCGGTGACCGTGATGGTTTCGTCATCCTTCTTGTTGAGGATGTTGCCGGACACGTCGAACACGTGACCCTTGGTGACATCGCCAACAGGAACGGAGATCGGACCGCCGGTGTCGAGCACGGTGGCGCCACGAACGAGGCCGTCGGTCGGCTTCAGCGCCACGGTACGCACGGTAGAGTCGCCAAGGTGCTGTTCGACCTCAAGCGTGATCTTCTTCGTGGTTTCGCCCTCTTCGTTGGCGGTGTTGGTCAGCTCAACGGTAAGTGCGTTGTAAATGTCGGGCAGGTGGCCCACCGGGAATTCGACGTCGATAACCGAACCCTGGATACGCGTGACGCGTCCAGTGGTCGGCTCTGCAGCCGTCTCGGGAGCCGCTGTGGTCTGATTCTCAGCCATATGCGTTCCTACTCTTCCTTCTTGGTCAGCGCGTCAGCGCTGCCGATGATTTCGGTAAGTTCCTGGGTAATCGAAGCCTGTCGCGAAGCGTTGAGCTTGCGGGTCAGGTCGTCGATCAGGCTGCGGGCGTTGTCTGTAGCCGTATGCATGGCGTTCTGTCGGCTTGCAGTCTCGGATGCCGCCGCGGTGAGCAGGCATTCATGAATACGGGACTGGATGTACTTCGGCAGAATCGCGTCAAGCACTTCGTCGACGCTCGGCTCGAACGCATAAAGCGGGGTCGCGGCATCGGCATCGGATTCGGGCACAGGGCCGGAGTCCTGCTGTTCCGGAAGCACGAGTTCAACGGGCAGCATACGCAGCACGCGCACCTTCTGAACGACCATATTCACGAATTCGGTGAACACAATGTAGAGTTCGGAAACTCCACCTTCGCTCGCCGGCTTCATGTAGGCGTCCATCAGTGCCTTCGAGATGGACTCTGCGACTTCCACGCCGGGCTGGTCGGTATCGCCTTCCCAAGTACCGGCAACATCACGATTGCGGTACTTGTAGTACGTCACACCGCGACGACCATACACATACAGTTCCGGCTGCTTGCCTGCCGCATCGAGGCGGGCCAGCAGCGATTCCGTTTCGCGGATGATCGAGGAGGTGTACGGACCCGCCATACCACGATCCGAGGTGAGGGCGAGGACAGCCACGCGAGGGTTGTCCTCGTCCTTCTTCACGATCGGATGGTCGATATGGGTGTGGGCCACCAGCGCTTGCACGGCGTCGAAAATCGCATCGGTATACGGCTTCGCGTTCAAGGCGACGTCACGTGCCTTGGCGATATGCGAAGACGCGATCATCTCCTGCGCGTTGAAGATTTTCTCCAACGACGCGGTGGAGGCGATCCTAGATTTCAATGCGAGTTGCGAGCCCATGGATCACTTCTCTCCTGCGACGATCTTTTCCTGCTCGACCGGGGTGGCGTTCTTGACGTTAGGCTTCTTCTCGACCAGCGGCTTGCCCGCGCTGGTCACGAAAGTCTCACGGAACGCTTCCACAGCCTTGTCGAGGGCAGCCTCGGTGTCGGCGGTGAAATCTTCGGTCTCGCGGATGGTCTTGAGAATATCGGTGTTGTGGTCCAGGTAGTCCAGCATGGCCTTCTCGAACGGCAGCACGTCGTTCAGCGGCAGATCATCCATCTTGCCATGGGTGCCGGCCCACACGGAGACGACTTCCTGTTCCATGGAATACGGGGAGAACTGCGGCTGCTTGAGCAGCTCGGTCAAGTGGGAACCACGGTTCAGCTGGGCCTTCGAAGCCGCATCCAGATCGGAAGCGAACATGGCGAAGGATTCCAGGGAACGGTACTGGGCCAAGGAGATCTTCAGCGTGCCGGAGACCTTCTTCAACGCCTTGGTCTGTGCCGCGCCACCAACTCGGGACACGGAGATGCCGACGTCGACAGCCGGACGCTGGTTCGCGTTGAACAGGTCGGACTGCAGGAAGATCTGACCGTCGGTGATGGAGATCACGTTGGTCGGAATGTATGCGGACACGTCGTTTGCCTTGGTTTCGACGATCGGCAGGCCGGTCATCGAACCGCCGCCGAGGTCATCGGAAACCTTGGCGCAGCGTTCGAGCAGACGGGAATGCAGGTAGAACACATCGCCCGGGTATGCCTCACGTCCCGGCGGGCGGCGCAGCAGCAGGGAGATCGAACGGTAGGCTTCAGCCTGCTTCGACAGATCGTCGAAGACGATGAGCACGTGCTTGCCGTTGTACATCCAGTGCTGTCCGATGGCGGAACCGGTGTACGGTGCGATGTACTTGAAACCTGCGGAATCGGAAGCCGGGGAGGCCACGATAGTGGTGTACTCCATGGCGCCGGACTCTTCGAGGGACTGCTTCACCGATGCGATGGTGGAGCCCTTCTGGCCGATGGCCACGTAGATGCAGCGGACCTGCTTCTTCGGATCACCGGATTCCCAATTACGCTTCTGGTTGATGATCGTATCGATTGCGATAGCGGTCTTACCGGTCTGGCGGTCGCCAATGATGAGCTGGCGCTGGCCACGGCCGATAGGCGTCATTGCGTCGATGGCCTTCAGACCGGTGGACATTGGCTCGTCAACCGGATGACGATGCATAACGTCAGGTGCCTGGGCCTCGAGAATACGACGGCCTTCGGTCTTGATCTCGCCAAGACCATCAATCGGGTTGCCTAGCGGGTCCACGACGCGGCCAAGGTAGCCGTCGCCGACGGGCACGGAGAGCACTTCGCCGGTACGACGCACTTCCTGGCCCTCCTCGATACCTGCGAAGTCGCCGAGAATAACCACGCCGATCTCGCGGGCGTCAAGGTTGAACGCCAGGCCAAGCGTGCCGTCTTCGAAGGTCAGCAGCTCATTGGCCATGCAACCAGGCAGTCCCGTCACGTGCGCAATGCCGTCGCCAGCAGTCGCGACATAACCGACTTCCTGAGTCGGGGTATCCGACGGCTTGTACGACTCGACGAACTCATCGAGCGCCTTGCGTATCGTGGTGGGATCAATGGTAAGTTCTGCCATGATCACTCCTTATTGTTGTTTATAAATTCAGTCAAGTCTTGTTTCAGGCTTGTTCACCGTGCGGCGAACCGTCAGGCGGTTGCCTTCACCGTGCGCTGAAGATGCTGCAGCTGTGCGACCACCGTGTTGTCGGTGACCTCGTCGCCCACCTGGATGCGCATGCCACCCATGACGGTCGGATCGACCACCGAGTTGATGTGCACCGGATGACCGGTCTTCGCCGAGTAAATGGCGATGAGCTTTTCCACCTGCTCCTTGCTCAACGGCGTTGCCGTGGTAACAGTGACCATCGATTCGCCCATATGGCGGGAGAATTTGTTGATCAGCCACTGAATGGTCTGCAAGTAGCGGCGATTGCGCAGATTGCAGGTCGCGTGTTCGGCCAGACGCTTGGTCACCTTGGTGAAATCCGCGTCTCCAATCAGGCTGTACAGCAGCTTGACACGGGCTTCACTGGAAACGGTTGCGTCATACAGCTTGGTACGCACGACCGGAAGGTTGAGCAGTGCGGAATGCAACTCTGCGAGCTCGATGGAGACCTGCAAAGTCGTATTGGTGTAATCCGCGTAGTACATCATGCCATCAACGCCGAAATCCTCAACGGCATTGGCGATATCAGACACGCGGCTCCAACGGCGAGACACCAGATCGGACATGATCTCCATCACGAGCGGATGGGCCTGGTCTCCGATCAGAGTCTTGACTACCGCAACCTTGTCTTCGACTGGGCGCGACGGGTCGGTGAGGGCACGTTCAAGCTGGATATTGTGGTCAAGCGCGCTGGTGATCGTGAACAGTTCGTTCCCGATACGCCATGCGTCCTCACCGCTGTCACGCAGCTTGGGGGCCAGCGAGTCACGCGATACGCGGTCTGCGATACGCGATGCTTCTCCTCGCATTGGTCACCTCCCTTTCTTGAAGGTTTCGATCACTTCTTGTCGCTGTCCAAGTCGGCGATCATCTGGTCGATCATCGACGACTGCACATCGTCATTCTCGAGCTTGCTACCCAGGATCTTGCCGGCCAGTGCCGTTGCCAGCACACCGACCTCACCCTTGAGGCTCACCAGAGCCTGCTGCTGCTGCGATTCGATGGAACGCTGGGCGGTGGCGGTGATCTGCGCCGCATCGTTTTCGGCACGAGTGCGCGCGTCAGCGATGATATGCGATGCCTCCGTACGTGCGTCGTCACGGATCTTGGATGCCTCGACGCGAGCTTTGCTCAGCTGAGCCTCATACTTCGCCTTGGCTTCATCGGCATCTTTCTGGGCCTGTTCGGCCTTGGCGATGCCACCTTCGATCTTGGCAGCGCGCTCATCGAACACGGCCTGGAACTTCGGCAGGAAGAACTTGTAGAAGAACACGGCGACGATGATCAGAATGACCAACGACCAGAAAATGTCGTAGCTTTTCGGAAGGAACAATTCCATTTCGCTAGCTGCGGTCACCATAGTGTCTTCCTCCTTTCATGTTCGTTTGCGTCTTCGGTGTTACCTTGAATCAAGTCTTACTTGATGAAGGCGAGCACGAAGCCGAGCAGTGCCAGCACCTCGACGAATGCCAGACCCAGGAACATGAGGGTCTGCAGACGGCTGCCGAGCTCAGGCTGGCGAGCGGTGCCTTCGATGGTCTTGCCGATCAGGATGCCCAGACCGATGCCAGGGCCGATGGCGGCGAGGCCGTAGCCAACGACGTTCAGGTTGCCGGCAACCTCAGCGAGGGTAACGATATCCATGATTGTTTCCTTTCTGGTTATTGCTTGACAAGAAGCAACAATTAAAAAGCCGGCGGTCAGTCGATCTCCGGATAGCTCATATTGATGTATGCGGTGGTCAGGATGGCGAAGATGTAAGCCTGCAGGCAAGCGACCAGCGCTTCGAACAGGAACATGAACATGCCAGCCGCGAAGGTGACGACGCCGAATGGCATGAACACCTTGTTCACCACATCAATGAGGAAGTACTGCGTGGCCGAAAGGCACAGCGCAAGAATCAAGTGGCCCGAAACCATGTTGGCGAACAGTCGGATCGTCAACGAGAACGGACGGATAATCAGCAGCTCAAGCAGCTGAATCGGGGACAGCAGAATGTAGATCGGGGCCGGAACGCCCTTCGGGAAGATCTCATCCCTCAGGAAGTGGCCGAGGCCCTTTTCACGAATGCCTGCAATCCAGTATTGGCAGAAGCACCACATGGCGAATACCAGCGGCAGCGTAATGGTTGCGCTTGCCGCGATATTGAAGCCTGGGATGATGCCACACAGATTGAAGACCAACAACGTGCAGAACACGGTGGTGATCATCGGCACATAACGCTTGCCGCGCAGCTCGCCCATCACCTGATAGACGATGTTGTCACGGACGAATTCGATCAACCATTCGACTGCTCCCTGCCAACGGCTGGGGATGAGCTTTGCACGGCTTGCCGTAATTCCGAGAACCAGCAACATGATGACGGTCGCAAGGATGCGAACGAGGATGATGCGGTTGATGGCGAACGGCGTGCCCTGAAAAACGAACGGATCGGGAAGGAAGTCATCGACACTGGGCATTTCGGGACCATCAGCGATGGTCAGCATGCCCTTTCCCAATGCACCAATCATTCACGCCTCCTGCTCTTGTGTCAGCTGTTAGTTTAACCCAACAACCGAGTCGAATGTGACGTTCTGGTTACTTAACCAAAGCGTACTTCGAAGTGCGCGTCGACGCGAACGGAGTCCCGTGCGACGCATTCGACTCCGAATGGCTGGATAGGATTATTAGCCCGTGTCTAGACAACATCCACACACTTGGGCTTTTCCATACTCCCATTTGGTTTTCCCGGCGTTTCGCAGCAAGCTGTACTAACTAGACACAGCTTTGTGAATCGTCGGATAGCCGACGCAACCAATAGTTTGTTTTACGAAAACAGCATATTGATAAAACGTTTCACCAAGTATATCACATATAACACAGGTGCTGCATATAAAGAAAGAGGGGCCGCATACGCAAGCCCCCACCAGTAAACAGCCGTAAAGTCACGCGCCAATCACGGCCGCACGTCAATCACATCAATATGCGGATCAATCCACAAATCAATCGTGAATCACGCCATAACCGTCACGCACGAACGGCGCAAACGCGTCGACACGCGGCGAACCCGGCTGATGACGAATCGAACGATCCGTGCCAAGACGCTTCTGCGCACGAAGCTGCGGAACCTCGCTCAAATCGTATGGCGTGGTCTGATACACCCAATTCAGCCAATTGCGCCACAGGAGATTGGCATGGGCGCGCCACGCGAACACCGGCTCCAACTGCGGATCATCATGCGGGAAATAGTTTTCGGGGAACGGCACATTCGTCATGCCCTTCTTCATATCACGCTCATACTCCTCGGCCAAGGTGTACTTGCCGTACTCCCAATGGCCAAGCGCGAACACTTCCGAAAAATCACGGGTGGCGATCAGCCCAGGACCGGACTTCGGACCCCACGTGAGCACCTGCAACTCCGGATTGCGCGCGATATCACCCTCGTCCACCCCCGCAAGGCGAGAATGCGGCTGCAGGCAAATCTCATCGAAGCCGTTCGTCAAAAAGCAGTATTCATCCTGCAAATACTGCGGAAACACGCCAAAAATCTTCTCTGGCAAATTCTCTTTACGCACGTTATAGCGATAATTGAGCGCACCCATCGCGCCCCAGCACAAATACATAGTGGAGAACACATGCGCGGAAGCCCAGTCAAGAATCTGCTTGAACTCATCCCAATAATCGACCTGTTCGAAATCAAGATGCTCAACAGGGGCACCCGTCACCACGAAGCCGTCGTAATAGTTGTCTTGGAACGCCTCAATGGTCTCATAGAACTTCACCAGATGGTCGGCGCTCACATGCGTACCCTTGTGCGTGGAGGTCTTCATGAAATCGATCTCCACCTGCAGCGGACTTTTCGAGATCAAACGCAGCAGCTGCGTTTCCGTCTCAATTTTCTTCGGCATGAGATTTAAGATCACCAGCTTGAGCGGACGCACGCGCTGGCGCTCCGCTTCAGGCTTTTCAAGCGCGAAAACACGCTCGGAGTCGAGAATGTCTCTGGCCGGAAGGCCGCTGGGGATCTTGATAGGCATGCTTCTATTATGGTGCGGGCTCGGATATGGCGCACTTCCCTGCCCCCACGATCAGCCGAAACCGTTATAGGAAAAATGAATAACGCGCTATTTGCAACGCGGTTTTGCATGGCCGGACTGATACGACACGCCGATTTGACATATTTGGAAGTAATCGTAAAGTTAATAGAGCTGTCTTAAAGACAAGCCGACGCGGGGTGGAGCAGCTCGGTAGCTCGCTGGGCTCATAACCCAGAGGTCCATGGTTCAAATCCATGCCCCGCTACCAATCGGGGCAGGCCGTCAGAGTTCATCTCTGGCGGCCTTTCTCATATCCAAAGCAATGGCAACTCTTAGCACGATGGTGTGCCATGCGCAAACAATTTCCAGCCCCGCAGTGGGCAGATGATGTAAACCATTGGCTTGATTCCCTCAAGGCGGCCGCATATTCGCCGGCCACCCTTTCGACGAGACGATGCCAATTGACCGCGTTGAGCCATGCGCTCGGTGGATCCCCTCTCGATGTGGATGCCGACGAATTGGTTGACTATTTCGCCTCCAGGTCCTGGAAGCCAGAGACGCGCAAGAGCGCACGCAATGCGGTGGTCAGTTTCTTCCGCTGGCTTCAGGCGAGCGGAAAGCGTGATGATGATCCGAGCGACGAGCTGCCGAGCGTCCGGAGGCCGCAGGCCCATCCGCGGCCATGCCCGGACCGCGTCATTATCCAGGCGATGCAGCGGGCGGACGATGGGGAGCGACTGATGCTACGGCTTGGCGCCGAGTGCGGGTTGAGAAGATCCGAGATTGCCGCGACCTCATCCGATGACGTGCTCGATGATGTTGGCGGACGAAGCCTGATGGTCAGAGGCAAGGGCGACAAACAGCGCATCGTGCCACTGTCCGACGAGCTGGCCGACGAGATCCTCGGCCATGACGGATACTGCTTCCCCGGCCGTTTCGGAGGGCATGTCGAGGCCACGTATGTCGGCAAACGACTCTCCCGCCTGCTTGGTGACTGGACGCCACACTCGCTCCGCCACCGGTACGCGACGCGCATGTACGAAGCCACCGGTGACATAATGCTCGTCTCGAAGCTGCTTGGCCATGAAAGCGTGGAGACCACGCAACGCTACGTGGCGATGCCGGACAGCAGGCTCCGTGTCGGCCTGTCGTCAATCGCCCTCGGAGCGTGATTACAATTAATCCATCACATCAATGAATGATGCGCGAAGGGAGAGAACAATGAAAAGGATGATCGCGGCGATATGCGCCGCCATGATGCTGTGCGGACTCGCCGGATGCGGCACGGCAACAATACCGGACGTCACCGGCATGTCCATCACCGATGCAAGGTCGAAGCTCAATAGCGCCGGCTTCTACTCCGTCGACGTCAAGGACATGAACGGCAAAGCCGCTTTCGACGGCAAGGTCCAAAGCCAGAAACCGAAAGCCGGCAAAGAAGCGTCCACATCCGACCAGGTGGAGCTCGTCGTTAAGTCGGCGGCCGATCAGGCGCAGGAGGCGGTGGACGCCAGCAAGAAATTGAAGCAGGCCGCCGAGGATGTCAAGGGCAAGGATGCCGTCGAGGCCATCAAGACTCTGCAGGATATGAGCGCCGTCGGATCCATCAAGGACAAGAACGGAGCCGATGTCAGCGAGCAGCGGATCACCGACGATGAGGCCAACGGCGTCAAATGGGTGGTGACCGATGCTTTCGCGCACACGATCACCAGCCAGACCATCGATCTGGTGGTGGACACGGAAGCCAATGTGGCGGCGGACCAAGCGCAGGAGCAGCAGAAGCAGCAACTCGAACAGAAGCTGTCCACCACCGCAGCGCTGGCCGCCTGCCGTGAATATGGCAAACAGCTCTATCCATACGGCTTCAAGACGCATGACATTGCCGGACTCATCCAGGACTTCACACCATCAGACGAAAACACATGGTTCTACAAAGCCGCCGCCGATGTAACCAACGCCTTCGGCGCGAAGCAGAAGGGACTGACATACGAGTGCTCCGTCACCGGCACGACGGACGCACCGCAGGTCGTGGACTTCAACGTCTATTAATAAAGAGGGCAAAAACGACAATAAGCCCCTCGCCTTCCATGTTTTTCCATGAAGGTGAGGGGCTTTCCTTTTTGGACAGCGCTATACTGCGAGGTCGAGCTTGTCCTTGCTGAGCTTGCCGCCGAGCGCTGAATTGACGGCCGTGTAGACCACCTGCGCGACGCCCACGACGCCAGCCAGCACAACTCCCCAGCCATTGCCGTCGAAACCGCCGGTGGCGGCGATGGCGAGCGCACCGAGGATGATGCTGACGGCGAGGGAGAACAGGCCGACGTATTCGGATGGGATGTATTTCTTTACTGCCTGCACGATGGCAGGGCAGACGAGTGCGACGATCGCGGATGCGAGCGCCGTTGCGTTGGAGATGTCCATCTTGATCCTTTCTGGATGTTGTGGATATGGCTCCCGCAACACAAACGTTGCGGGAGCGTTTTATCAGCGGAGCACTTGGCCGGGGTGGATGATGTAGGGGTAGCTGAGGCCGTTGCGTTGCGCGGCCGCCTGCCATCCAGTCGCTCCGTAGATGGTCCACAGGCTCTCGCCTGCTGTGACCACGTGGGACGTGCCGACGACGTGCGCGCCGACGCTGGAGGCCGTGGACCCGCCGTAGCAGACTTGCTGACCGGGCCAGATGCGGTTGATGTTGCCGCTTGGCACGCTCCATGCGCTGGCCGGCGTGCGGCCGGTACGGCTGGCGATCGCGCTCATGGTGTCGCCGCTGGACACGACGACGCAGTAGGCTCCGCCGTTGTTTCCGGACACGCTGCCCGAGGATCCGGCGAGGCGCCGGTTGACGATGGCCATGACCTCCGTGTAGCGGCTGCCGAGCAGCTGGCGGCGTTGCGGGTCATTGCCGTACTCGCCTCGGATCACGGCCGAGGCGAGTGTGTTCGCGTCGGCGACCGGAGCTCCGTTGGTCTTGTTGTTCGGCGGCGGCGTGGTCGCGTTGGGCGTGACGGAGGATGCCGGAGCGCCCGCGTACTTCGCCCAGGTGATGGCGTCGCCGTAGAACCAGTTGACGTCCACCGCGCCGCTGATGCCGCCGACCGACCCGGAACTGGAGTACTGCCACGCGGCCGCGAACGGCCACGGGCTCACGGAGTACGGGACGGCTCCAGGATTCCGGAGCCTGTCACCGGCATAGCCTCGCGGATAGCCCGCGACCCACAGTCCGGCGTTCGTGGCCACGACGGCCGACCAGTCGCCGGTCGGAATCATGGCCGCGCTCATGTAGATCATCGGGTTGACGCCCCATGTGGACTTGACGCGGTTGACCCAGCGCAAAGCCCACCATGTCTGCTTGCCCCAATATCCGCCGGGAGCGGAAGGCTCCCAGTCGAGCACTGGGATGGCGCGGCCGACCATGCCGCGCGCCCGCGCCTCGGCCACGAATTTGTCGGCCTCGGCCTCCGGACTGCTGGTCTGCGGGCTGGCGAAGTCGTAGGCGCCCTCGCGGATGCCGTTGGCTCGTGCGGCGTTGACCTGGCATGTGGCGTATGGGTTGACGTATCCCGTGCCCTGATTGAGCTTGACAAACGCGAAGTTGACGCCGGACGACTTGGCCTGCGCGCCGTCCCAGCAACCTTGATAGCTGGCCGTGTCGATGCCGGTGTCGGCCATCGCGCATGGGGCGATGGCGAGGCATGCGGCGACGAGGAGTGCGACCATCGGCTGGCGGTAGCGTCGGCGCGGCTTGGCGTGCTTCGGTGTCCCTTTGTTGGCTGTTGTCATTCTTTTCCTTTCCTGTCTGTCAGTAATCCCAGTCGTCGGATGCGAGACGGCGGCTGTAGTCGGCTTTGAGCTGCGTGATGCGCACATGGCCGGCGCCGTTGTATCCGGCGGCGAGGTATCGTTTGCCGACCTCGAGCTGGTGTTCGTGCTGGGTTCGGTCTTGGGTGGCGGCGAAAAGCTCCGATCTCATGGCCGACTGTTCGATGCTGTTGAGGCGTCGGTTGTCGTTGTCGAGCTTCGAGCAGACTTTGGCGAGCTGGACGTCGAGTTTGGCGATCTCGCCGGCGAGACGGTCGATGTCGGCCTTGGTGGCCCAGCCCGCGTCGAAGCGTTTGGTGGCCCAGCCGACGATGCCTCCGCCGCACGCCGTGATGATGCTGACGATGATGGTGAGCCATGCCGGCGAGCTCATGTCACTCCCCCGTGCCCGCGTCGGGCTCGACCTGTCCCTCTTCCTTGGCGCCGAGCGCGGCCTTGACGTCGTCTCGGATGGGGGCCGGCACCTGGTCGATGGTGCGCAGGCCGTTGCGGATGAGGGCGACGTAGATGGGGATCATCTTCTTCCTCACTGTTCACCTCCCATCGCTTCGTACAGGCTTGCGATCGCGTCGAGGCCGTCGAGCTGGAGCTGTTTGAGTTCGTCGATGCGCTGGCGGTCGGTCTTGGAGTCCTCCTCGGCCTCGGCGAAGAGCTGGTCGGCCTGCTCGACGGCTTCCTGTTCGAGCAGGTTGTATCGGACGATGTAGGCTTCGCGCCCGGTCCACTGTTCTGCGGCGGGCTGGCCGTCGATCGCCGGGGTCTCGATCTTGGCGATGTCCCTGCGGATGCGGATGTCGGCGCCTCCGTCGGCGCGTGGATGGTAGTCCACCTCCGCAGGTTCGGCCGAGTAGGTCACGGTCTGGATCATGGTGTCTCCTTTCACGCCGCGAGGACCTTCCTCGCGCGGCGCATGGTCTTGTCGATGCCGTTGCGACGGCGGTATTGGATGCTGTCGCTCCATTTGAAGTAGCCGTAGTAGCTGGCCAAACGGCGAGCCAGCCAGACGGGGATGCTCTCCATCCGTCGTGCGCGGCGGAAGTTTCGGCGCGCTCTGAGGAAAACTCCGTGCCGGATGTTGACCCGGCCGTGCGGGCGGAAAGTGAAGCCGACCATGTCGATGGGTTCCAGCGCGAGCCGTTTGGCGTTCCACTCCGGATGCACGTCGAGGTGCAGGAAACGGCGCAGATAGGCGGAGAGCATGCGCGCGGCCATGCGCAGATCCGCCTTCCCTCGGCCGATCAATAAGACGTCGTCCATGTAGAAGAGCACGTGGGTGACGAGCCTATGCCTCACCACGGTGCCGTCGCGCCTGCGGCGGAGCTTGGCCAGGCGTTCGGTGGCGAAATGGTAGGCGTAGCTCAGGTAATAGTTGGCCAGCCATTGGCTGGCGTAGCTGCCGATATTGAGCCCCTGCGTTCCGGCGTATCGGTCGATGAGGTGGTATGCGAGGCGCAGCAGCGTTTTATCGCCTACGTCCCTGGCGAGCAGGCGTTTGAGGATGGTTCGGTCGATCGACGGGTAGCATTTGCGGACGTCGAGTTTCACGAACCATCTGCTTGAGCGCTGGCGGGTCCATCGTTTGATGGCCTTGCGCGCGTCGATGGTGCCGCGTCCTTCGACGCTGGCGGTCTGCCATCGGCCGATCTTGGCGTCCAGCATCGGCCTCATCGCGTCGATGGCGACGTGGTCGAGGATCTGGTGGTGGACGGATTCACGGCCGATGACGCGGTGCTTTCCACTGATCGGCTCGGTCCTGTTGAAATACCTGATGGTGGTGTCGCAGAAGCGGCCGGTGCGGATCTCCGACGCGATGGCCTCGGCGACGCGATCGAGGTCGGGATGGTGGTCGAGCCATGCGCCCACGTCCCTCCTGGAGCGTTTTCCTCTTAAATAGTGGTCGATGCTTTCGCGCACGAAGCGCGGATTGGCCACTTCGGTGTGTTTGCAATATGTTTTCATGAAGCTATCTGGACTATGGCGGCGTTCGACCATTGGGTCTACCGGTCGCGTGCTTGGTTTGATTTTCGGCCTAGGTTGCCGTGGCTGGCCCTCTCGCGGGCGGCGGAGGGTAGTTGCGACGCAATGTGTTGTTTGTTTCCAGATTGGCGGCCCCCGTTGTTCCACCTGCGGTTGGCCGGAT
>ENA-UESH01000418-UESH01000418.1-human-gut-metagenome-genome-assembly--contig:-NODE-418-length-41572-cov-9.703820_pt1 | contig 41572 bp, 74 predicted proteins | sample MGYA00243001_ERZ508002 | MGnify/ENA primary metagenome ERZ508002 (study PRJEB26167, sample SAMN06115447) | human gut metagenome | host: Homo sapiens | place: China:Anhui | collected 2015-08-07 | study... | reverse complement strand
CATTTTTTCCAAGTGTGAAATTCTATCAGTTCCTTCGGCGTATCGTAGATTTTCAGGTTGGAGATATGCCAGCCGTAACCGACTCCCTTGAGATACAGAACGATCTCTTCCCGCGTCAGACAGGCTTGCTGCTCCACATCGTCTGGTGCACGGTTGAGCGGTGCGAGCTCGTAAATGCGGTCGCAGATAAACTCGCCAATGACCTTTCCATTACACCGGCCAACGGTATTTGTGCGATAGTTGAGCTTGTCCAGTTCCCCGCAGGACACAGAAATGTAAGGGTGATCCATAGTGCAGTAGATATAGCACTTAAACGGTGTTTCCAGCTTCGGGCGCGTCTTACGCACCTCAATCGTTTTCTCACCGCTTATGATCTTTTCGCACCACTCTGGTCTGATGCTGATGAGCACCGCTTGGCTCATTTCTTCACCTCCACGCATTCGTTCCACCGAATGTTTACCCTGTACCCGTTGACGTTGATAACGTATCCAGGGTACTTTCCGTCGTATTTTTCCGCTGCATACAGCGCACCGATTTTCGGCCGCATCTGCTGAAAAATCGGGATATCCTGTGTAATTTTTATCGTGACCTTCTCATGTGCCAAGTCGCCCGGCAAGCTGGTTTCTTTCCGCTGGCCCAACATTCCGTTGCGCCGCGCGAAATTGAAGCAAGTCTGACTACAGAAATAACTTTTTTGTCCGGGTTCCTTGATTCGCGTCACACGCTTCCCGCACACCGGGCAGACAAACTGCACATTTACCGACATTGGTCTTTCTCTTCAGTGGCTTCCTCAAACGGCCTGTACTCAACCTTCTCAGGCTTCCCTTCCCAGCTCCATCCGCAGTTGAAACACTTCTTCTGCGGGATAGGCGGGAACGTAGCGATCACGATATTCTGCAGCTCTGCACCGCATTTAGGGCAAGTTTCAATGAGAATGCTCATTCAGATTTCCTCCGTTCATAGAAGAATTTGTTATACGCATCGTAGCGGTCTTGGATGTGTGTCGTCGCAACCATATCTGCCGTTCTATTCTTTAGTTTCCGAATCGGTTTTGTAACGGCACATTCTGGTTTCCAGCCTCGTTTAATCCTTCTTTTAATCGTAGCGTATGGGATTCCCGTCTTATCTGCCCACTGGGACATAGTCAACTTTTCCCCAAATGCTTCAATATAGTGGTTTCTTCTGGTATTGTTGCATTGCGTCTTATGGTCAACCCATCTGCAATTATCTGGCGTATAATCACCATCGTTATCGATTCTGTCGATAGACAATTCAGGAGAATACCCCGCGTTAAGTGCCCATTTTTTGAACGCGCAGTAATCATTTCTCCATTTATCATCCATCTTGATTCCTCGCGCCCCATACCATTTGTAATGATATTCCGTTTCGCAGTAACACCTTGCGCGCATTCCACTCCAAATGTTATGCAGGCGTTTATGACTGTCTCCATGTATCGTTGCATTTTTCCTTCTGTATTCGTTGTGCTTGCACCCGCAGCTCTTACGTTTTTTCGTTTTTATCTCCTGCGTGGATAAGTAACGTATGTTTCCGCATGAGCACAAGCACTTCCACTGTCTTACCTTATGGCCGTCATTCCTGATTTTGGGTTCACCTTCTTCTAGTACTTTGAACTCACCGAAGGAGTATCCTGTTAAATCAATTTTTGGTTCTTTGGAGCCACTGATTATACTTTCCATAACGTCTCTCCCACGAAACAAGTTCATCCTTCGTCATGTCCCTAGAGAACCAATCCCAGAATCCGCACGGATTCATTTCTGGGCAAAATCCTCGATAGACACAGTTACACACCAGCACATCCGCAATTTCAGGTTCGATCTCGTGGAGTGCTGCCTTGAAGTCCTCGGCGTACTGTCGCGTCTCCGGAGCGGCTTTACGACACAAACGTTTCCGCATGGTGTCAATTTGCGCCTGTACATTTGCTTCTCCTACGAAGTCAACCGGCGCGTCCTGCGGCAGTTTGTCGCGGTCAATGCCCGTCCGGTCTGAGCGCTGTGTTCTGATGAAACACTCCCATTTGTGGCGGCTCCAATGCGTAGCAATCCAACTTTTGATTCCCTTCCATATCCATTTGACGGAAATGTCTCTGATTGTAGAATGCTCCGCAATCAGGATCTTCCGTTTGAATTCCGTACTCGGCTCATGGTCGAGCGGCGGCTTTCCAACCGTTGACCGGCAATCGGAAGCGACCTCCATCCAGTCACCTTTGATTTTTGTGATTTCAGTTTTCATCTGTACTCTAACTTCCTCCTCATTCTTACGGCTTCTGTACTCTGCATGATATCGTCTTCAGCTGCAACATAGCCGACGATTGAGTGATGAAACGCGACCGGTGCAAAGTCTCCGAGATCGATGCGCAGTCCGGCCGGATAACCATAGTAAAATCCCTGGACACGCAGTTTTTTTAATGCACAGCCCCGTATCGTACAGACAGTAGTCACCGATTTTGCACGGAATTGTGAGCGTTTGTCCGCCGTTCAGTGTTTTCATTTTGCCTCCTTGTCACATGGTCTTCGCAGCCACTCAACGTATTCATCTCGGATGTCTGGACATTCCCAATCGGTTATTCCGAGACGGCAAAGCATCTCTTTTACTATCCCAGAAATAGCTCCGTACAGAATGTCCGCAAGCTGATTGTCGTCTGCCTGCCTGATGTATTCTCCATTAGTTAGCGGGTCGGTGTCGATTCCTACCTTTTCACGGTTCGCGGCGCATTCGCTCCCGCGATATGCCGCAGTGCAGTTTTTTACCGGGCAGTTATAGCACCCTGCTTCCATCATGGGCAGCATGGCTGTCCCTCCTTCTGTTTCTCCAGATACTCTTTCAGCAGCTGGCATGCTTCCATACAGCTCTTTGACTCCACTTTCCCGTTTTTGTATCCAGCAATCATTCCCCATCCACGGTCGCACCCGTCGCAGGGATTACAACCTACTGGCTGTACAAGAGCTTCCAATCGTTTTACTTCTGCTGCAAAGAACTCAAGGCGTTCTGCGGCAGTTTTGTGCAGTTTGATTCTGCACCCTTCCACATTCACGAACGGACACATCGATTCGCAATCGAGTTCCCCGGTCGTGTCATAGCAGCATTGCAGTCCGTGAATAATATCGTCTGTCCTCATGGTTTACCTCATAGCAGTCTTTCAAGCTCGGATTTCGTCAGCAGCACGAACATTTCTGGTGTCTGCCGTTCCATCGGCATCCCTCGCACTCTCCCATCGTGATGCAGCCGAAATAGTCAGGATGTTCATTGATAATTTGGTGCAGTTTCAGCAGCGCATATCCGGCCGTCGGCGAAGATTTGTTTTCAATCAACGCCATATCCAAATATGCAGTTAAGTTCCCAGCATGAATGTGCTTAGCCATCTTTCTGCACTCCAATCAAATACTTCCAAGCATCGCCGGGATTTTTTTCATCCCCAAAATGCCGTTTCGTGACCGCGATGCAGAATGGTTCAATTTCACTTGCCCACTTCACGCTGTTCCATCCATTGAGCTGCATCCAGATCAAAGGGAATCCGCCCAAGCCGTCGAATAAGCTTCCTAACGTTGCATCACGTTCATACTGTGCGCAAAGTCGTTTCAGAACCCATTTCCAAGGCGGCAGGGCGATGGAATTCCCAAGCGCCTTATACCGCGCACTGTCCGATGATTCCTTGTGAAGCTTTCCCTTTTCGTCTGTCCATGCTCCGATGTCTGTCCAACCATCAGGGAAATTTTGCAGCCGTTCGCATTCCATCGGTGTCAGGCGGCGCACGATTCCGGTCGGAACGCTTTCATATGCATCAGGACGTTGCGCCGAACATATGAGCATATCATTGTATGCGTCCTGCCCGTTGTAGCTTCCTGCATGTGTGCCTGGTGAAAGTGTCCCTGCGACTTTCTGATATGTCAGCGGCACTTGATTGCCGCCAGTTCCCATTCTGCTTTGCAGTGTCGGAACGACATCCCCACATTCACGAATCACGTCATTGGCGTGCGACATATCGTATGTAACACAGGGCGGATGTGCTTTCGCATTAAGCGTATGGCATGGTTTCCCATATTCCGGTTTGCTTCCGTTTTCCTTGCTGGTGATTTGCGTGGTGTCAAAAGCCATCACCGCAGGTTTGCTTCCGCCGCACTCTCGAATCGCATCGTTTGCATGGTTCATGTCAAGAATCGCAATTCCACCTTGATTCTTCGACGGGTCAGGTGACGTGGTATCCAGTGTCCTCGCCGTGTCTACCTCTCTGCATCCGCTCTTTGGGTTTGGAGATTTCATGCTGTTGGACGCAAGAGAATCGAAACTATACACGACTGCCGGCTTATTTCCACCGCACTCTGCGTTGAGCGTCGGTGACTGTTCTTCCTGGTATCCGATGCTCCGTGCCTGTTCGCTATTGCCAAGCTTGAATCCCGCGCAATACACGCCATGCCTGTCGGCAGCCGTGAGCGTCGGGGAGGGGTCTCCGTCGTGTCCCACTCCGAGTCCGTTTCCCGCACCATCGTCTTTTCTGGTGTCACCACCGCCAGAGAAACGAGTTGCCTTGTCGTTGATAGGTACACAGAAAACGCTTTGTCTGTCCATCCCAGCCGTCTCTTTTGCAGAAATCGATGGGAAAACTCCATCCTGCCCATATACGCGGTTCGTCTGTGTATCCCATGGCGTTATTGCTCCTTGGAAAAGCGTCTGGTCGTTTCCAGTTCCAAGCGTGCCACTCTTTTCCGTCTGGACTAAAGCTCCTTTTCCGCCTCCGTCGCAGCCCCCGGATGCGGACTGTGCAAGAAGTGCCGCTTTCAGTGCCTCCGGAAGATCTTTCCCCCGCTTATCTGCCCGTCTCAGGATGCCCATACACGCCTTTGGCGTTAAAGAGTATTTCGTGTGCGGTCGCTCCTCCAAAATCTGCGACAAGCGCGATTCTACGGCGGCGTTGGGGCACTCCCCACCATTGCGCGTCGAGCACGCGCCAAGCCACGCTCCATCGTCCGTCCACGTCCCTGTACCCCCCCCAAGTTGGCCATCCCTTGTCAGGCACTTGAATATCGGGGGCTTCCGGCTCTGCGACACGAATTGTTTCTTCGAGGACGGCCGCGAAGTCGCGGCCCTTTTGGCTACTCTGGGCACCAACGACGTTTTCCCATACCATGTATCTTGGTCGAACAAACTCACCTGTCCGTCCGGTCTTTCTGTCATGTTCTCGCATCTCCTTGATAATTCTGATTTGTTCCATGAAAAGGCCAGAACGTTCGCCTGCAAGTCCTTTGCGCTTTCCAGCTATTGACAAGTCCTGTCTAACAAGGTGAACCACCAATTATGCAGTCAACCGGTTCGATTTCCGCGCCGTTGATTTTGCAAATATCGCCAAGATGAATCACCTAAATCACCCCCAGTTTTTTCTTGTAGTTGTATACGGTCTGCCGAGTTACACCAAGTTCCCTACAGATCTTTGCCTGCGGTATTTTCAAGCGTAGCATTTCCTTCAGCCGTTCCAAATCAAACTCTCCGACTACGTTCGGCCTTCCTTGCTTCTCCTTTGTGCCGCCGTCAAGGCAGTTGCAGCACTCAGTGTCCGCATAAGGACAGTGATAAAGGCAGAAATCAATTTCGTCCTGCGTTTCTTTCGTTACCCTCTCCGGCGTGTCTGACCTGTAAATGCTTTTCCATGGTGCTACCGCCAATCTGAAAACGTCTTCGCGCATCGATTCCATTGATTCTGCCTCCAATTCAAACTTCCGTTATTCTGATTCCGTGTATCCAGAGCATTAGTTTCCGCTTCAGTACAAACTTCGCATAAGGTGCCGAAGACGGATTCCTGTAGCCCTTCGAGTCCTCCACGACTGTTTCTCCATCCTTCTCGTAAACGAAATCGGCAACATATGTCACCTGCCGTTCGAGAAGAATGCGCTTGTCTTTGATTCTCGTTCCGCGTTTCCCGTACTGCTCGACGGTTTTGTACTGTGCCGGAATCAGGAGGTATTCTTTCTGCCATTCAAGGTTCTGGATAACTCCCTGCTTTTCCAGAAGTGCAAGATCGTCATAACGGTCTGCTTCCCGCTTGCTGTCAAAGGTCTTGCCATCGCGAGTAACCTTCTTGTTTCGCAGTTTTGGTGGCTTATCGGTTTTGCCCTTTTTCACAGCTACTTTCCGATTTTCGGCCTTGTCCGAGGACTGTATTGACGCCCTCCGCTGCATTTCTTGTATGAGCTTTTGCTCCGCCTGCCGTCTGTATGGCTCCGGCAAGTCAGATAGGCTAATTCCCTTTCCCATTGAAAAGTCCTCAAATTGTCAGCTCGTAGTCATCGCCACCAGCTACTTCTCCGTCATCCGTTTCCTGTGGTTCTTCTCCCTGCATGGACTGACAAAGCTCCCAAAACGCATCTACGAAGCAGGTGTTGAATGCCCGCATGAATTCTGTCCTGTCGTGCATATAGCCTTTTGCCATCGCGTTTGCGAACGCAGTCCAGAGGCAGTCGATCATTTCTTCTCGATAGTCGTCGCTCTGAATGGCAATCTGCTCAATTCTCAGTTCTGCCCATGTTTTTTCCTCACCGGCGCTGTTTTGTATTCTTTGCTTGACCATCTTCCAGCGATTAAAACCTGATCGCCCTTCCGAACGCGCTGCGCGATATTGGTTTGAGGAGATTCCCCTAATGCGAGGACGTTCATGAACTTTTTTTCCTCGTATGCTACGCCAAATGTGACCTTTGGCATCGGGGGTTTGTTGTTTGAGCCCTTTGTGTATTCGAGCTTTGCGTCCCGCGTAACCTTTCCCCAAATAAGCATGGTTTCGCATGACTGCCGCTTCGGGTCTTTGGGGTCCTGTGTGACCCCGCCATTTATGATTGGCCTCATTACTCACCACCACCGAAAAAGCCATCGTCCGTGTAGGACGTTTCTACTGCTTCCGGCTTGCTTTCGGTTGCTGCCTTTTTCCGCTTGACGGGTGCAGGAGCCTGTACTTCTTCCTGCTTGGCATCATTTCTTCGATCAAGTTCAGCGCTCACGGTAGTTTCATCGAAGAAGTCATCGTCCGATGCAGCAGTGATAGCAGGAGTTGTCGAAACCGCGCCAGTCACTTCTCCAGTTGACTTGTCAACGTTGATAATCGGCATATCCGGAATTACACCATCTTCGGAGTCGTTTTCCATTGCATAGCGGATTTCATTGGAAAGCGGCGCATAGCCGGAGTTCAGGAGGCTGCGGAGAACGGTTTTACGGCACATCTTGTCTTGCCCATACCCAATGTCGTTCCAAGGTGAGGATTTCCGCATCTTTTCTTCCTCTTCTTTTGTCATTTCCCCAGAAGCGAACTTTTTGAACTTTTCAAGATCAAACGCTTGTGAATACCGATCTGCATGGAACAGAAGCTTGTTCATCGACCAAAATTCCGGTCGGAACATTCCATCTTTCAATTCGAAATAGGCATAGTACCCGATTACTTGTGCTGCTTCACGCTCTTCATCCGTAGAGTAAACGTTGAAGTCAAAATTTGGCTTTCCAGTGCGCGAATCGCGTCCCATGTACTCGCCTTCTCGGATGTCAAGGCAATCTATATCGTGGTACTGCTTAGTCGCAAGGGCCAGCGCAATATAGCCTTTATATGAAATGATAAAATTACACATCCGCCCGAAGGGAACCAAATGGTAGTGAATGTTGAGTATCAGGCCCATTCCTTCTCCGCGAAGTGCAGCTGCTACGACGCTTCCGGGATCACATTCCTTTAACTGGTCAGAAGAATTCACCGCTTGAATCAGCGTCGATGTAAATCTCGCTACAGCTTTTGGGTCTTTCAAAGATTTTCGGATAAGCTCCTGCATCGCATTGGACGTGATAGCGTTTGAAAACGTCTGCGTCTTTGCAGGCGGTGTAAGTCTAGTTGTTGCGTTCATATTTCACATTCCTTTCGTATATCAGTCTCCGAATTTTGGTACACGGCAGAATCGGATGCCGTTGGCGTTCAGCCAGTCCCGAAGTTTAATTTTCTGCTCATTGGTAACGTACACTCTGAAATCGAGCACAGAAACCGGTTCCGCTTGTGCGGTTTCCAGTCCTGCTTCCACACGGGATAGGTTTGACGCATTCAGCATTTCTTCCGCCCGGCGCGCAGTTTCTTCTTCGATTTTCCGTTGTGCGTCCCTTTCAGCCCTCTCGCGCTGTGCCTTTTCCGCAGCAGCTTCGTGCGCCGCAATCGCCTCACGTCTTGCGCGTTCGGCTGCTTCTTCGGCAGCTCTGCGTGCTTCCCGCTCCTTTTTCAGCCTATTCAGTTCTCCGCCGCGCCGCATGGCCGCTCCAAGGTCAAGCGTTTTCTGATATTCCAGGAAGATTTCACTCTCGAACTCTCCGCCAGCTTCTGTGATGGTTGCAACGTTCTCTGCAATGGTGCTCACAGCTTGCTGGATGTCCGATTTCGCCGTTTCCATGTCATAAGTGGCATTCATCCAGCGCGGGTTTTCAATCCGTTCAAATTGAAGCCACGCTTGCTGATTGAGCGATTCAAAGAATGCTTTGAGTTCTTCCCGCTTCTCTGTTTTCCGTTTTTCATCAAAAGCCTTGACCTGTACATCAATGTTCTTCGCAGCCTCGTCGCACATACCGGACAGTTCTTTCATTTTCGCCTCGAAGTCGTTGTACGGCTCCAGATAGCGTTTCTTGATTGCGATTCGCTGTTCTGATATGGTCTTTGACAGTTTTGAAATCTTGGCTTTATCAGCCTTTGCCGCTCCAATTTCGTCTTCGGTGACGACCATGCTCTTGTAAGATGCAAGATTCTCGGTCAGCCATGTTTTCACTTCCTCAAAGTTGAATGCGATACTCTGTGGAAGTGCTTTGTCGAGGTCGGTTATCATCCTGATTTCCGTTGTTTCCATCAAGCGTTCACCTCCGGCATGTCGTATTCCGTAATGCGCTTCAATGGGAAGTAATCAGGATTGACGGCAATTCGCGGCACATTCACCGCCACGACTATTGCTCTGTTCTTTCCCTTTCCAGCCGGCACAAGCACACGATCTCCAACGTTCAGCGCCATGTCCGTTTCATAGCTGTACCCGCGTCCGACGTATGCTTTCGCACTTTCTCTGTAAAATTTGACTTCAACGATCAATGTGTTCCTTCCTTTCATATTCTCAAAGTCATCGGCGGCATCTGCCGCTTTTGGATGTACCCCCAGAACGTATCTGCTTTGTCCAGCAGCCATGCGAGGTCTTCTTCGCACTCTGCCCGTTCGATTCGGCGTGTTCTCATTGACCAGTCACCACGGATGTCCTGAAGCGCGGCAAACAGATCAACAAAATCCCATCCAGTAGCCAATAGCTGCCATTGTGTTTGGGCGAGGTAGTAAATCGGCACATTTCCATCGGCCCACTTCTCATAGTCAGCTTTTTTCATGAGCTGTCCGGTTTTGATTTCCAAGATACCTCGGCGTCCGTTTTCGTCCGTCAGGTCTCCGTCAAGGGTCGCCGTAAGCCAGGGCCGCTCACTCTGAGCCAGAATGTCGTATGGAAAGTGCTCGACCTGCATTTGCGGATTCATGGCTGCATACAACTCTCGAAGCGCTGACTCCATCCGAACGCCGCGTTCAACCGCAGCATTCGTGGATATGTCCTTTTGCTTTTTTTGCCCCGTTTTTATTCTCCAGAGTTCCACTGGAGATGTCCACGGTGAGAGGCCGCAAACCGCTGCAGCGTCAGAACCACCGATTCCGAGTTCCTGCCGGCCTTCCAGCCAGCTTTCCCGGTTTTCAAAATGTTTCCTGATTAAACTCATGCCTGCGCCGCCTGCCTCATGTCCTCAATAGGAATGTGTGCCCTATGGCAAATCATATTGAGCTCGCCAAGCGTGAACAGTTCAGGCGTGTTCATCTTTTTTCGCGCTGTTGTGGCTGAACAGCCAATCATTTCTGCCACCTTGGGCGGTGTCGCATAGCCTCTTATGAGTCGCCCAACCTTGATGAAGTCGGGCTCTTTCTTTTTCAAGCGTGGCATATTTCCTCCTTGCGCTTCTTTTCTGTTAAAAGCTCCTTGATTTGTTGATAGTTCATGCCGACTTGGAGAAGGACTGATACGCGATTTTCCATTGCAGATATTGCTTGCAATTCATCCGACGTCATGTAGTCGCTTGCGTTCGCGTTTTTGTCTGCTCCGCGTTCTTCGCGGACTTGCCGTGCTGACTTTCCACTCGCCATTCGATATGCCAGATCTGTGTACTGACCATACTTCAGTTTCTTGTGTGGACTATCCGGAAGTGCCTTAATCACGTCGGTCATTTCAAGTCTGATTGATTTTCGCGCCGCACGGGTTGCCCGCACGTTCATCAGCTCTTCCCGCATGGCGTAGAACTGCCGAACCAATTCTTTCTTGAATTTGATAACGGCCGAAGTGTTGCGAAGAAACGTTAGCAGCAGCGTCGCTTGCTGCTCATTCAGCTTATATTTCTTTGCCGTTGTCGCACCGACTTCTCGTTTTCTCACTTCGATTTCAAATCGAAGTGAACCAAACTCTTTGAAATCAGCTTCATGTTGCTGAATCAGTCGCGTCACAGTATGGTGTTGAACCCCGGCGCATTCAGCGATGACTTCTGATGTTGTGAACGGTTCTTCCGTGTTTGGTGCTAAGAATACGAGGTCGTTCATGTTTGTGGCCTCCGATGCTTTGCCCGCTCATCATTGGCATCAAACGTTGATCTTCCAAAATAAGCGTAAACCTTATCCATCATGAAAGGATGCGGCGTTCGTCCTTCCAGCCAGTTCGTAACAGTTGACTGGCTGATTCCAAGATCTTTAGCCAATCTGTATCTGGTCACACCCTTCGTTTGCATCATTTTTTGTAATGTTTCAGAAAAGTTCACAATTTCACCTCCATTTGGGATTGACATTAGCAAGTTGGAGTAGTAAAATTCTGAACGTCCAATACAGAATCAAGCTACTCATCCATCTTGGGTATTTCTATACCCAACTGGGATATTGGCTTGCCTCATGCTCCATATTTTACACCATTATTGAATCATTTGCAACCCTATTGGAGCAAATTGTTTATCCAAAATTGGAGGTATATTTTTATGGATTTTTCACAAAAACTCAAAACACTCATGCGTGAGCGCAGTCTGTCCGCTTATAAACTGGCGAATGACTTGCATTGCTCACAAACCACAATCCGCAACTGGATTGATGGACGGACAACGCCGCAACCACGGACGCTTATTCAACTTTGTGAATATTTTGGTGTCTCCGAGCAGGAGTTGATTGGCGGTTTACCCGCGCAAAAAAATGACCCCGATGTCAGTAACGACACCGAGGCCATGGAGATGGTTCGTATTTTTAGCCAGTTGTCTGCAACCACTCGCTCCAAATTGCTTGAACTGGCTCGTCTTTATTCAGACGCAGAATGCAAAACTGAAGGAATCTAAGTAATCCATCTTTGTCGCTCACTTTCTCTAAGAGCTCCTTGAATTTCTCATCAAGATTGATTGTGTTCTGTACTTTTTTAATTCCATGGAGGTTATTCGTTTGGGAAACAATATCAATGAGCGCGATCAAGCAGTGCTGGACGCGCTTGATGAAAACATCAAGATCGCTCCAAGCATCGGAGTCTGTGCAGATACTTTTTATGCTTTGAAGCAGGAATTTCTTCGCGTCATGAAGGAACGTAATGATGCCTTGGAGAAATTGCAGGAGGCAGCCCATCATGAAGTGTAAATCCTGTGGTCGTGAAATTGAATCCAACTCTATGTTCTGTAACTGGTGTGGAGAAAAACAGATAAAGGAACGGAAGAAAAAAGACGAAATCAAAGTTCCTTCTCCACGAAAACTTGCAAGCGGGAACTACCGGATTTACCTTGACGCAGAGAAGCAAAGTATCACAGAAACGACAAAGGATAAGTGCATCGCAAAAGCGAAGGCCATACGTGCAGGCTTTATCGAGCAGAAAAAACTTGCTCCGAAACTAACTGTAAAAGAAGCAATACAGAAAATGATGGATGGAAAGTCTGAGATTATCTCGCCGGCCACATATCGAGGCTATGATATAGTTCTACGGCACGGATTTCAGCAATACATGGATATTGATATATCCGCTAACATTGATTGGCAAGCTGTTGTAAACGAAGAAGCAAAACACGTTTCCGCGAAGACTGTATTTAACCGCTGGAACGTCATTTCTGCTGCTATGCGGTACGCTGGAATAAACCCTCCAAAGGTTGAGCTTCCAAAGTTCAATAAGGGAGGTCTTCCATATTTGGACTATGAGCAAATCCAATCATTCATACCTCTGATTCGCGGAACAACCTGTGAGTTAGCCGCGCTGTTGGCTCTGCATTCACTTAGGCTTTCCGAACTAGTTGACTTGAAGCGTAAAGATATTATAATATCAAAAGACGGAAATGCTACGATTAACGTATCTGGAGCGCGGGTTTTGGACTTTAACAACAAATTGGTTGAGAAGGACACCAACAAAACATATGCTTCAAAGAGAGAAATCCCTGTTGTAATTCCGCGTCTTCTTGAAATTATTCCTGAAATTGGTTCTGACGAATATATTGTTCAGCTCTCTCCACAGGCCATTGGAAAGCAAATCAACAAAATCTGCAAGGCGAACAACCTTCCTCCTGTGTCTGTTCATGGATTGCGCAGATCATTTGCGTCACTCGGTTATCACCTTGGTTGGCCTGAATTGCGTACAATGAGTTTCGGAGGATGGACCAACATAGGTACAGTGCATGACCACTATTTGCGCGAATCCCAAAAGGACATCGATCAGCATTCCGAGAAAATGCGAGATTTTTACAAGAATATCCAATCATAAACGTTGCAAAATCGGCACGGATTTTTGCACGCTTCAAAAATCCTCATATATATTTACCGTTTTGCTTGTAGTGACAAGGGTTCGAATCCCTCATCCCCTGCCAGAAAGATTGTCCCGTAATCATTGAAGATTACGGGATTTTCTTTGTATATCAATGATTTTTCGAAATAATTGTCAGTAAGATTTATTTGTTTCCGCGCAGCCAGATTTGCGAAAACATAGCCGAAAATGCGCAAAAATCGGCACGAAAATCGGCACGAAATTGAACGCAAAAATGGGACTGCTAATGCAGTCCCATTCGCTTATTCTGTAGGTGGAAGCATCACATCGTAGTCCGTCAACGCCTCTTTCCGAACGTCTTCTTCGTCCTGAAAAACTCCCATTCCGACAAGCTGCCGCATGAGGTCGTGTATTGCTTCTGTGCGAATCACCCGTTTCTTCTCTGCATAGTAGAATTTCGGGATTTCAAAATAGCTCTCGAAAAACGCTGTCACACGTTGAAGGTAACTACATTCCATCTGTCTTCCCTCCACGCAGTGCGCAAATCAGCGACCACTCTCCATCTGGGATGATCTGCATTGTTTTCCCGTATCCGCTGTGAACTTTGTTGTTGTCGACTGCATCCGGCATCAGAGGTTCGAATACAGTTTGATACTCTGCAAAATCCTCGTTCCACGTTTTCTCAAGCGCTTCAAAAAAGAGTTTTCTCAGGCGTTTGAACTGTCGGCTTCGCTCAAATCCGTCCATTCCCTCCCATTTCATTTTCCACTGCTCCCGAAGCCGTTGTCTCCGCGTTCTGTCTTTTCAAGAGATTCGACCTCAACCAGTTCAGCACGCTCATACGGAATGATAATCAACTGCGCAATCTTGTCCCCTTCCGATACGCAGTACATTTCGTCGCTAGTGTTGACCAGCGTCACCATGATCTCGCCGGTATATCCCACGTCGATTGTTCCGGAGCAAATGATTCCGTGATTCCGAAGGAGGCCGCTCTTGGCTCTGATTGCGCCGAAGTACCCCTTCGGGATTTCGACATGGATGCCGGTGTGGAAGGTGCATCTTCCGCCGGCCGGAATGTAATTTCCCTTTGACGCATATAAATCCATGCCGGCATCGTCCTGGTGCGCATACGTTGGAGTCTTCGCGGACGGTTCTTTCACATAGCGCACACGATTGTCCTCGAATTTTGCATTTTCAAGAAATCTCGCCGCAAGCTGTTCTTGAATACCGTGCATGTCTTCGTGCTGCTGCATGAGTGCGCCCTGCAAAAATCCGCGCCAGTACGCGCATCCAGTCCCATTTTGGTTTGCTTCTGCATCAATTTGTTTCATTGCCGTTTCGACCACTGTTATTTTGTCTTTTTGCATTAACGTTTTCCTTTCCCTGCATAGTTGAATTTCTTTATATACGGATTCCGTTCAGAGAACGGGGTGAAATTCTTCCCGTATGCTTTTTTCAAGATACGGTCTATCTGTTCCTGCTTGTAATCTGCTTCCACGCGTCCAGTCCACGCATCCCCATATTCTTGATCGAGTTCCATAACGCGTCTGGCGATTTTTTCTTGCCGTTGTTCTCCAAACCCTTCTTCATAAAGCGCGATAGAAAAGAAGTCTGCCGCCTTTTGAAAACCGGTGTCAACACCAATGGTCAGTTCAGTTTGCCTTGCAATCGCAAGTTTCTGCGCGTATGTGAGTCCGTTTCCCATTACAATCCCTCCGTATAGCATGAGCGGATTTTACTCCCATTCCAGAGTGAGAATTCCACGGTGTAGAATCTTCTCTTTGGATGAACAAAAATAACCTTTCCGTAGAGTGTCTTCTTTTCACTGTTGAACTGATTTATATTTCGTTCCGGGGCAAAGCTAACGACCTTTTTTACCGTTTGTCCTAACTGTACCATTTTTTCCTCCATCTTTCGGCCGGTAAACCCGACCGTCTTTGTATGCCTTATAACCGGCTTTTATCATGCTGCGGATAGTATCATCTGACGGGATGCAGGATTCATAATCCGTCTCCATCATGCCTTTCCCGTCCAACGCTCTTACGATTTCAAACTTCATGATCTTCCCTCGCCCAGCGGTCATCTATGATCTTCCGCATGGTCGTTTGCCGGTAATCTTCCCGGATAAACGCAGCTATCGGCGCTTCGTCTGGCATGGCCTCGATTTTTTCAACGCACTCATCGTGAATGTACGTTAAAAAGCCGTCGTACCAGATCTCGTCATCCGGATAGATTTCCGCGCCACACCATGCGCACATACCGGTTGCAGTTTCCCGCTGTACATCTTCAAACACTTTTCACACCCCCAGAAGCTTTTTCATTTCAAGGTAGTCCTTGCGGCCTTTTATTACCCGCCGGCTTTCCCCGGACATTTCTACCGGATGGCACTGTTCAATCAGCCTGTCGTAAATGCGCTGACGCCGGATTTCGCCTTCGCCCTTCATCTGCTTTGGGGTGTAATTGCTGGTGATGACCAGCGGCACCTTCGCCCGGTAAAGCGCATCAACGATCATCGTGATATGTTCATTCATGTACTCTGTGTCACGCTCAATGCCCAGGTCGTCGATTGCGATGAGGTCATATCTGGTTAAGTCATCGATGAATTCCTGCTTCCCATCCCACAATGCGCTGATTTGGTTTGTAAGCCGTGGAAAGGTCGTCATCATGCAGCGATATCCCTTTGACACAAGGTCATTCACGATGCAGGCGGCGAAGAAACTCTTTCCTGTTCCGACCGTTCCATAAAGAAGAATTCCTTTTCCCAATCTTCGGAGATAGGGAAAATTCTCGCAGTAGTTCTTCATACCGGCAGTAACATCCGGCCGTGCGCCGTCATCTTTGTCGAACGTGCATTGGAGCATATTACAGTCCGAGTCTGGGAAAGCCAACGTTCGCAAGCTGTCGATTCGCATTGCTTCCTCTCTTGCACGTTTTTCTGCTTCAGCAGCATCAAATGCGGTCCGCATACACTTGCACACGCATGGTACAGTTACCGTCTCCCCGTCCGGGAGTTTTACTTTGCTTTGCCTGAGTCCGTTGCATTTCGTACAGTGAAGAAGCCCGTCTTCTCCAATCTGCGTGTCTTTTACGTCAATCGGAACCTTCCTCGCTACCGACCGCATAACGTTCGAGAATCCAGTTGGGTCTTTAACGGGTTCTGCCTTTGCTTCTGTCTGTTTTCTTGCGCGGAGTTCCATCAATTCTTCCATGCTGACGGTCATTTATAAAAATCCTCCGGGGAACCGTAATCGAGTGGCGTGCTATCTTTCAGAGTTGGACGTGGGTGGCAATAGTTGTTCTGACTCCCACTACGGTCTTGTGCCCTTGCCAACCATGATGTTATGAACGCGCGGACTCCGCGCCTGGTTTTTCGTTTCGTTGTATTCGATTCGCACCAACCTGCCATCTTGCGAAGTTCTTGCATAACATCCACGGCAGGATAAAGTTCGTTCCACTTTGCAACGTCTTCGTCCGTAACATCGAAGAAAGATTTATCATTCAGAATAAGTGAGATTATGGGCCGTGTGGAGTCGGACTTTTCCGGCTCCGCGCAGGAAGTACCGTTAGGTACTTCTTCTATATCTTTCTCTATACTCTTATCTCTATCTCTATTCTCTATCTCTGGTGTAACAATGTTCGCGGTCTGTTCGCCTTGCGTTACACCTTCGGGGAGAACGTCAGCCTTGCGAGAACGGACATTTCTCATGCGGGAAGCTGCATCCGTTTCGCTCCCGACAAGATTTCTGTGATCTGTTAGCACAAGTGTTCCGTCAACGTCTTCATAAACAAGTCCAAACGCCTTGTATAGATTGAGCGCTACGCGGATTGTATCGGCAGAAAACCACTTGAGATCACGTTGTATTTTGGAAATGTCGTATTTGATAACGACCTCACCAATCTGCCTGGATAAACGGCCGTTGGTATTGATAGTTTTGAGGCAAAGCATTTGGTAGAGGACAACATAGTTTGCACCGTCCGGCTGTGACATGAAATAGTCGATGGTGTCGGATGTCATAAAATTCTCTTTCAGTTTCATCCAATAGAACCGTTTACCTGTTGCCATTCAAGATTCCCCCACATCCTTGCGCTCGTAATACGGCGAGCAACACATCCACAGGCGTTGTCTTGCAGCAAGCCCCATGAGCGTTTTGATTTCGTCCATTTCAACTTCTTCAAAGACAATTTTGTTGACATCCATCGGGTCGATATCGTACACGTTATCGACATCGAAAAGAATTACTTTTACCTTCATTGGTTCCATTCACCTCCTGTCAAAACGGCAGATCGTCAGCGTTTTCATCCAGCATCGTAAACCCTTCCGGAACATCAGTTGCGGATGCCGGCACAGGTGCTGTATGGCTGGATTTCGACGTTCCGTCTGTCGGCTTACTCCCGCAGAAGTAGACCCGTTCGGCTACAATTTCTGCGTTACGACGCTTATTCCCATCTTTGTCCGTCCAATTACGGATCTGGAGTTTGCCATCAACCAAAGCCATGCTTCCCTTGTCGAGATACTTCCCAACAAACTCTGCTGTCTGATTCCATGCGTTCACATCGAGGAAGTCTGTTTCACGCTCTTGTCCTTGAGTTGCATAGTCGCGTTCAACAGCAAGCGTAAAACTTGCCACAGATTTTCCACTCTGTGTCACACGCATTTCTGGCTTCTTTACGATTCTTCCTTGCACAATAATTCTGTTTAACATTTTTCATTCTCCCGTTTCATTTAAATATGCGCGTCGCGCCGTTGGAGGCCGCACACGCCGTTTGTACGTTCTTTGTGTGTGTTTTCACATTCTGGCGCGAAAAAGTCCTCTAAGCCGATCTGAACGCTTCAAGAGCGATCAGCACACAAAGTACAACTCCTACAAGAATCGCGCACGTTCCAATCAAGAGATTCCCAAATCGTTCCTTTGCCGTCTGTCCGAAGCGTGAAAACTGAATGAACATCGTACCACCTGCGATGCTTGCGATTGCGGAAAGCATCGCAAAAAGCAAGTATGTTTTTCCGTTCATCTGACGCATTTCATCCCCTTTCTGATGAGTTCGCGCTGTCTTTTTGTGAATGACTTTGTTGGGGACAGCGACTTTCTGTTGTTTGCGCTCATTGCCTTGTACATGTTGTTTTCGTCCTGATAGGCCAAATATGCTTTGCACCATCCATGACATCCAATTTCGCGTTTTTCGCACCCTTTACACGGTGCTTGAATGACTGCGGCCATATTTCTACGCCCTCCTATCGGCAAAAGTATATCCCGTCCTGATATGCTACGATTTCTGTCCCTTGAATGTACTCTGACTGAAAAACCACGTCTTCTGGGAGTAGCCGTTCTCCGAGCAGTACGCGTTCCGCGCATTTGTACGCTCGTTCTACAGCTTCTTTTTCGCTTGGATTCGACGCACGCTCTTTCCAAATAACGCCAGTCCAGTAGAACGTGTTGTATTGCCTTTTCTGGGTCAGCACCGCTTCCATTGTGTCTGGATACCATTCGCATCGCATCCGATTGAGAATGACATTTCCGACCATGATGCGGGTTTCGTCGCTGCAGTCATCCCCACCAGCCTCGGCGTAAATTGCCCGTGCAAGCAGTTCAAGACATTGCGGGTCATCAACGATAAATCCGCCGGCACCTCCAATGCCGTCTTTGGTATGGGGTGGATGACAGAACTGCGAACTTTCGAAGTCTTCATCATCATTTCGTTCTTCATCATCCAAATCTAGTGCTGATTCGTGAATCGTTTTCTCTGTGTCGTCTTGGAATTTCATTTCATTCAGCGATTCTCGGCTTTCTGTGTCCGTCGCAGTGCCGACCTTGAATGCTGCCTGATTGGCAATCGCTTGTTCAATTCCGCTCTGGAAAATAAGCAGTGTGGCTGACGTTAGAACGAGAATCACGCAGGCAAAGAAAATAAATTTTCTCATGCTACCGGGCCTCCTTCCCTGACCTCTGCTGCAATCAATTTCTGTTTTGCTTTGTAATATTGGCTGTCTTGAGCGGCCAGACCCGGATGCGCTACGTAGTACGCTCGTTTCTTGGCTTTGATTTCTTCCGCGTGTTCAGCGTAATAACGACGATTATATTCGCGTCTGTCCCGATTTCTTCCACGTTCCGCGCGGCGTTCATCAGCTTTTCCGTCGTACCATCCAATGTGTTTGTAGCTTGCTTTGTAGCAGCTTTGGCAGCAATAGTAAGTGACCGCTTCTTTCTTGCCATCTCTTTCAATCAGTCTCATAAACGGAGAGCCCGCGCTTGTAACAACCATCTGCCCGCACGTCCCACACGGGCGAAGCAATGTCAATCTTCGGTCAGTCTGTCTTCTTACACTCATACTGCTGTACCAACCGCTCAAGGTAGAACTGTGCTTTTTTGAGGTCTTCCACCGGCTTGCCCTTGAACGGATGCCGCCAGATGTACTTGACTGTCTGCCACGCCAATACCGCCGATACCGGGTCGGACCATCCTTCAACCATCGCATTCAGGGCGTCGATGCACTCAATGGAGCCTTGGCAATAGTGCGTCGGATGATCTACGAAATTTTCAGCCGGTTTTTTCGTCTGCGTCCTGATTCATGAATGCGTTGACCTGCGCCATCGGCTTTTCGGATGGTGCAGGGAGAACCATTTCCTGATTCCAGCATTTCTCACAGAGTTCTGCACTTGCTTTAGACGTTCCACGACACATTTCAAGCGGGACACTACACATTTCAAGCGGGACAGGAAGAATATCTCTATATGCGTGTGGGCAATAACGTATTCCACCGTAGCAGCTTTTGTTTTCCGCGCCCGGTTCCATTTTCAGCACAAATTCTCTCTGTGTCATTTCTTCACGACCTCCGTCCCGTAATATCTGCACCCGCAGTCAACCGCTCCACCGAAGAACTGGCTTGCCGCGTTGAAACAGGTAAATTTATCCCATGAGTCACATCCCATGCAGGTTTTCCGGTCGATTTCCGGTTCCTCTCGCGCGGTTAATGGCGTTGTTCCTTTTCGTTCTGACATTTCTTATCGTCCTCTCGTTCAAAATATTTGCATCCGCAGTTGACGAAATCCGCACAATGGTGGCTGTCTCCGTTGCAGCATACCCAGTTAAACGGCTCCCACCACTTGCATCCTTTGCATGTATCGCTCATTGTGTCTTATCCTTGACGAAGTAACGCTTGTATCGTGTTGGGTCTCCAAAACGGTCTGTGGCCGTTTCCCATATATCTTCAACCTCATAGCCGAATTTGTTTTTCAAGTCCCAAATGCGTGCTCCAAGTCGCGTGTTGCCCAGTTCTCTGGTTGCTTCCATCTGCGTGATGGAGCCGTGTTCCCTACAATACGCAACGATTCTCTCGCAGTCGTTCATAACATTCCCCTTTCTAAACGTCCGCCCAATTTCGGCAGAGCATTGCAAGCGAAACGTAGCTAATAGCTTCACTGCCAACCTCTACCCAAAACTTCCCATACATGCTGACAATGCTGATTTTATAGACTTTCCAATGCTTTAGCCCATGGTATCCGGTCTTCCCCGTGTAACGCATCCGGACTTTGCTCGTTCTATCGTTCATCGCTTCACCCTCCTAATTCTAAGTTTACTCATGGCAGCAAATGTTTTTTTACATGATTATGTAAACCCTAGAAAGTGAAAAAATGAGGGTGCAATAGGCACCCTCAAACAACATTATGCTGTTATGAATTGAAATCAACCAGCGTGATTTGCAGCCTTATACTCAATTCAGATTACATCGAACAGGCTCAAATTGTCATTCTGTTGTGAATCGTCAAATTCCTTCAGATACCCAACAGAGTCCCGGTAGTAATCGTTGTTGAGTTCAATAGTATAGCCGCGCCTACCAGCTTTTATGGCCTCCAGTGCAACCGTTCCAAGTCCACCAAACGGGTCAAGCACCAGATCCCCTGGATTGCTATACCGATTGATAAGCCTGTCAACGATATCCAGCTGAAGGGGGCAAACATGGTTTTCTTTTCTGCGCTGACTCTGCGTTGTATTGAGCGTTCGCATTCGGTTAATATCGTCCCAAATCTGGTCTGTCCAGCTCCCAGGAGCGACAACCATAAACGTAGCCGGTAGGTGGCCATCTTTGTCCAATTCTTTCGCCAGTTTCACGTGTTCGTCGTAGTTGTAAACAGAGTCTCGGCTATATTTCCGATATAGTGCCTGAAGTTTTCCCGTGTCAGTATGCAGCAGTTCGTCTTTCGTAATCAGCCGATTTCCGGAACTGCGCCAGAACCCGTGTGCATCGATCTGCCATTGAGCGCGTGTGTATTCGTCCTTCGTCTTGGATACGCGCTCATCCGCATATGCTTTGGAGCGGTCGGTTGGAAGCTTCCGGAATAGCAAGATGTACTCCGGGCAGCCGACGCCCATTTTTGTCCCATCCTTGCACTGTTCAGACCAGCCAAGCCGATATGTCTGATTGTTCTCGCGCACAACATCTGTAACGACCGTAATCATGCCGAAATATGCAAATCCATGCTCCATATAGTGCTTAATGCACATAGCATGAAATGGTTCCATCGTCGGCATACCAGTCCCTGTCGCATTGCCGAAAAGAACACGGTCTTTCACATGGCAGCAGAATACACGTCCTGGCTTCAAAATGCGCAGAAGATTCGGCGTCAGATAGTCCATCTGCTCAAAGAACTTTTCCGTATCCTCATTGTGGCCGAAGTCGTTATAGCTCGGCGTGTATTCGTAATGATTGGAAAACGGGATCGACGTGACGATCAGATCTATGCTGTCGTCCGCCATTTTCGCCGTTTCCTCGCAGCAGTCGTTGTTGACTGCAATCCAGTTTTTGCCCCTGATTTCCACTCTTTCCACTCCTATGCTTCTGGCCATCTCCTGCTTCATGTGCTCTCCAGAAAGGCCGTATTTCTTTACGATCTCACGCATCTGCTCCTGCATATAGTCATGCTGCTTCCATTTTTTCTGCAAAACGTCCCAAATCGGGATCTCTGCCTCCGTATAGATGATGTCCACAATGACCTTCTCCGTTTGCAAGAATCGGTAGCAGCGGTGGATTGCCTGAATGAAATCGTTGAATTCATAGTCAATCCCGACAAAGATCATTCTGTGGCAATGCCTCTGGAAATTGCAGCCCTGTCCAGACAGCTCCTTCTTCGTCGCAAAGAGCCGGATTTTGCCGTCCGAGAAGTCAATCACGTGGCGTTCTCGCTCGTCATAGTCCATCGTTCCGTAAATCTCTACGGTCTCTGGCATAACTCTGTGAATTTCGTGCCGCTCCGCTTCAAGATCGTGCCAGAGGATAAAGCTTGCGTTTGGGTTACTGTCGACGATTTCTTTTGCTAAACGGACTCTTGCGGCTATTGTCTCACGTTTTTCGCGTGATGCCTCCTGAAGATTTGTGGCAGAATCGTTCATCATCTTCACTTGACCATCCCGGTCCGTGATCTTTCCAAATTCGTCGTGAACAACATGCGTTCTGACTTCGAGTCCAGGAAGTTCATATCCCTCGTCAGAATATCCGAGGTCTGACGGTTTTCCAAGGAACAGCGCCCATGAACTGACCCACAGCCAGAATTCTTCTTCACGGTGGGGATAGAGGGTCAGGTTGTTGGTCTTGGTGCTGTCCCGCTTGAAGAACCGTGTAAGGGCCTGTCCGGTGTCCATGACTTCGAGATATCCTGCATAGTGGATGATCTCTTTGTACTTGTTCGGTGCCGGCGTGGCCGTTGCGACCATCTTGTATTTGACACCCTTGAATTTTTGGAGGAACGTCTTATAGGTCTTGCTCCCAAACGAGCGCAGCACCGACGCTTCGTCAAGGCTAGTCGCCGCGAAGTACGCCGGGTCGATATCCCCGTCCCGGACGCGCTCATAGTTGGTAAGCATGATCTCCGCCCCAGCGTTCTCGCGTACCTCCTGCATCGTCCGTACATAAACCGGCTCTTCGTATCCAAGAATATTCACGGCGTCCCGTTTGAATTCCTGCCGCACGCCGAGTGGGAGCACGATCAGTGCCGGCTTTCCCTCATGCTTCGCCGCGTGATGGCAGAATTCCAGCTCCTGCGCGCTCTTTCCCAAACCGAAGCTTTCAAAGAGCGCCCGCCGACCGCCGCGCAGCGCCCAACGTACCGCATCTCTCTGATGCGGCTTCAGCGCCGGATTGATATCTTCCTCCGGAACGGAAAAGCCGCTCACCGGAGCCGTCTCGATTTTTGATTTCAGAAATTCCAAGTATTTGCTGTTCATCTTGTCTCCTATACAAACACAGTGTCATCTAAGACCTGCGCATTGTCCGTGATTTTAACTTTCATATCGTCTGTCAGCGTAATAATGACTTCTGCCTTGGACGCTCCGAACGGAAGGAATCCCGATCTATACTCTTTGCAGACCATCCGTTTCCCATCTTCCATCGTGAACTTATCCCCGCTTGAATCCTTGTACACGCAGTCTGGATTGCACGTTGCGAGTTTTGCGTATCTTCCGATAAATGTCGGGGACATCTCTGCATACTTCGGGTACTCTTTCACGAAACGGTCATATTCCACTGGAAACAGTCTTTTAAATTGGTGCAGGAAATTCGGTACGATTACATCCGCATGGGCCTTGATGATGTCTCCGCACATATTGCGTGGTCTATATCCAAGAACGTTGTCCAAATTGTCCGGTGTCAGCATTGGTCTGTCCACTAGTAAATGTTGATTTGTGAATATCGCCGTTGATGCGTTCAGTCGTCTTCCGTCCAATTTGAGGTCTACGTAAGGAAGATTCAGATACGCCATATCTCCAATGCGAATTACATACCAATAGGATGGGTATCTGAGTTTACGATATTCTGGCGAATGCCGCGCTGCGTCTGTCACAGTGTCATAGCGTTTGCTCTGTTTTGTGCCTCCATCCACTTTTTCAACGCTGCCAAGTTCACACCGTCGGTTGAACGGTATGGTAACGTTCAGGCATTTCCCTTCGTGGTATGCGGAGCATTCCTGCGCGTGATCGCAGCAAATATATTCTGCCCGAAGCCGGTTATTTCGTTTTCCTTCTCCGTATAAAGCAACGTTTATGAGCGGCATTTATTGTCCTCCTTTCTCAAGAGAACAGAACCCATCTTCCGGCATATTAAGGCCGGTCGCGTCACGAAACCCGCACCTAACATATGTCCCACACCACGAAATTTCTGCCCGGCGGCCATCACAGTCCCTGCAGCGTGTAACCTGTACTGCGTCCACTGCCGGCAGTCGGCTGATCTCAGCAAATGCCGCAGCATAGTCTCCCGATGTCCGGCGCACGATTTCGAGCGCGTCTTCCCTGTAAATCAGCTGCTTGTCCATCATGCTTCACCGTCCTTAATTTCAGCCAACCAGAAATTGTGTGCGCAATCCTGACATGACATACCATCAGCAACGGGACCGCAAAGTTTGGCTCCAACAGCTCCGTCGATACATTCTCCAAGCACAGTTGGACAAATATCTATGATTCCGCATTCTCCAATTGGTGCATTCGGGAACATCTTCAAGAACTCACTTTGTCTCGTTCTTTCCGGGTGCTCTTTTGCCCACTTCTCGACCGCAGCTACACATTCCTCTGCGTTGTTGGTGAGATCGTTCATATGGCATCCGCGTCCAATATCGTCAAGTGGACAGCCTACACACGGTTTTCCCGTAATGTTGTTCTTAGAATCAAAAGAATCGCACATTCTCGCATATGCTTTGAAATACGCCACAGCATCCATTTTCTGTCCTCCTACATCCAGACCATATCGCATTTGTTGTCTACGCAGTCCTGCAAGATTGCCTTGAAGTCTCGGAACATTGCGCAGTCGCTCCGGCCGGCATAGCCGTAGCAGATGTTGTCATCGTAGTCCCCGATGACCTTCAGAATTTCCTTGCAGGCTCCGTAACGCGTCGTAGCTTCGCTGTCAGGGGCAAGCAGGAACTTCACAACTTTTACTGGAAAGTGGTTTTCTGCAAGTATCCTGTCTGCTTCCGTGGCCCAATCTTTCCAAAACTTCTCTTCCACTTCCGGTTGCATGATGATCGGCGCGTTACAAAGCTTCTCGTAGTGGCTGTAAAACGGCTCTCCCATGAGTTGAGCCACCTTCCGCCGCAGATTCATGAATCCGCCGCATCCAAGGTCGATTTCCCGACCGGTTTTCTTGCATTTAATCGTTACGCCCATTTTCTTCCCATCCTTCTCCATTTCCGCTGATTTCAACTGTTCCATCCGCGTTTACAAAAGTGTTGCTGGCGTCCCATGCCACATGGCATGAACCGCAGTATGCTGTTATAAACCCAATTCCTTCTTCTTCCGCCCGCCTTCCACGCTTCGCCATTTTCCCATTTTTCAAAATCGGGTATTCGCGCGCATATGTATAAAAGCTGGAAAGAGTCATCCGTCCGCCGCAGTGCGGGCATTTATTTGCCAAGACCCATTCACCGTTCATCGCTTGCCTCCTTTGGCTTCCCGTAGTTGCAGAACCCGTCTGGCACTGGATCATCTAGGCCGCGCTTGTTCACGCAGTATGGGTCATTCTCGTTGTTCTGACGGAAATCTTTACAGTTTTTGCAGCGCGTTACCACGACAGCATCCACCGTTGGAGCATTCTCCAAGATACCCCGTAACCCGTGATAAAACTGCTTTGCACGGGAGAACAGTTCCATGCAGTGGATATAGACGGACAAATCATCATCTATGCTCATGTGTTTCTTCAATTCTGGGATTGTCGAGCAGTACATTTTCTCCATGATTTCTCGCTGTTCTTTGATAATCGCATCAGCGTCGGTCAATCGCATTTGTTGTCCTCCTTTCGCTCTACCGCGCGCAAACCGCAGGCCTTTCATACTATCCGTTTCGCGCAATACGGGCAAAACTTATATTCTGCCGCTTCGCAGCAGTCCATAAATGCACCGCAGGCGGTGCAGCATCCATCAATGATCTGCGTGGTTTCCGCTTCCTCCGTCGCCCTCACCTTCCCACTGCCCTGCACCACCTCCGCAACGTCGGCGGCGGGCTGACGCAGCAGGAGCGTTTTCACCCTCTGCGGCGTCCAGTGCGGGTTGGCAGCGTTGCAGGATTCAAAGTCTTTCAGCGCCTCGGTTCTGCTGATAAATTCTTCAGTCACAGCGTTTCCCATCATCGAACTCCTTCCAAGTGTGATACAGTGCCCATGCCAGCGGGTCACGGACAAACGGCATCTTTTTTGCTTCCGCGTATTTCTTATCAAGGATGCTCATGGCCTTCTTCCACGCGCGATCTCCGACGTGCAGTTCTGCGGGAAAGCAGATTCTCTCAAGTCTGTTGATTTTTGCGGCAGTCAGTATCGTTCTGCCGTTCTCGTCAAGAAGGTCTAGCAGATCCTGATTTTTGATGTAATACACCATTTCAAAGTTCCTCCTCTGGTACCCCGAACATCTCTATGATCTTTTTCATGACCTCATCGATTTCCGACTTGCCGTCATACAAATAACCTTCAAGGGAATAATCGGACAGTTCTTGGAGGTTCCAGTTGTTCTTTACTGCATAGTCGATCATGTCCTTGAGCAGCTTGTTCAAGTCCTCTATTGCGGATAGATATACGGCATATGATTTGCGCGCCGTTTCCAGTTTGTTCTTGACCGCTTCGAAAAGAACTTCATTTACAGATTTAGACATATGGTGTTCCTCCATTTGCAAGTATTTCTTTCATTCCATCTGGAAGAGCAAACGATCCAGGTATCAGATCGAGGATTTTCTTCCGTAGCAGCACTTCTGACTGTCTCGTTGTAAACCGTTTCTCACGCTTCTTCGGCGGCAGCTCGCCTTTTGCCGCCGCAATGGCGGTCGGGTTGTGTTTATGTTGCCCCATCGTCCCGCACCTCCACGCCAGCCTCGTCCAGCAGATCAGAAAGATCGGTGTCCACGCTGCTACCAATAAACTCGCCATTTTCGTCGTAGTGGTTGTACTCCGTGGTCGGCCGGGATTCTATCCCTGCAAACTCTTTTAAAAGTCTCAGATATTCGTCGTTATCGATAAACTGAACCTGATAGAGTTGTCTCAACTGCGCTTTGGTTATGTGCTTAGCCATCCTTCTTGCCCTCCATCTGTTCAAAGTAAAACGTGATCGGTTTCTCACGCTCGACAACATTGCCGTAGACGATTCCAACCTTGTAGATGTAATTATCACGCAGCTTGCGTGGAATCTCGGCAACATACCGGCGGAACGTTTCAAGGCTATTTGCCCGTTTGTAGTGGTTGCATATCCGGCAGGCTGGCATGAGGTTTGAAATATCGTCTGTGCCTGCGTCTTCGGCGTTCCATGCACGTTGCGGCTTGAAATGATCGACTTGCATATCCTTGATATCGATAGACCGTCCGCAGTAGGCACAGTGGCCGTCATACTTCTCATAGACCGCTTCCCGTTTTTTCTTACTAAAGCTCATCCCTTGCCCTCCATTTCCTGCAAAGCATTTTCGGCAGTACAGCGCAGTGCAGTCAACCATCGGTTTACCATGCTTACCCGTCCAATCCGCTTCGCACTTCTGGCAGTCCATCATTGCCTGTCCATCGGTGTCGCGCTTCGTCATTCTTTCGTTCATTTCTCTTCTTCCTTTTCGATGATATACGCAACTATTTCGTCCACGCACACCTTCACCACAGTAGAGGCGGGTACGCTTTCCGGGAATACCGCAGTAAACCACAATTTCCACGGTTCGACATCTATCCCGGCATAACCGACAATCTTTTCTGCAAGCGCACAGGCTTCTTCAGGGGATAGTTTCTGTACTTCGTATTGAATGGGAAACCTCCGGATCAGCGCGGGGTCGAGCCGGTCAAAGCGGTTCGTTGTTCCGACGATAATCACATTGTTGGGGAGTTTGTCCAGTTCCTGCATAAGTGCGATGACGATACGGTTCATTTCCCCGACATCGTTTCTTTGCCCACGGGCCATTCCCACTGCGTCGATCTCATCAAAGCACAGGACACACGGTTCGCGCCTCACATAATCAAAGATGCGGGCGATATTGGCCTGTGTACTGCCCAGATATGAACTCACCAACGCGGAGAACCGGACATAGACGAACGGCAGTTTTGCTTTATATGCAATATATCTCGCCAGTTCTGTTTTTCCGCACCCGCTTTCTCCGTGCAGCAGAAGCGCGGAGAAATACGGCAGTCCGATCTCTGCCAGTTTATCGGCGGCGCGGTAAATGCGTAGCACCTTTTTTGCTACAGCCTCCTCATGTGGCCTGACTAAGAACTTCTTGTTGGGGAAAAAGGCGGAGTCCTCCGCTACCAAAATGCCCTGCAAGTTCGCCGGCAGTTCAATGAAGTTGCTTTTGGTCTCCAGTTTTCTCAGCATCTCATACCGAAAATGCTCATCCTTTTTGACCGTGGTATTTTCTAAAATTAGTTTTGCCTGTTGGCGAGCTCTCCTCATGTCGCCATCGCAGACATACCGTAGCAGGATTTTATCTCGCTCGTTCATTTCTGCTCCTCCACATAGCACCAGCTTTGTGGTGCTTTAGTAATCGCCGCTGGAATTATGCAATTTTCATCATAGATACAGGCTGTGCTTTCGTACCCACTCTTGTTGCATGATTTGCATTTTTTCCAAGTGTGAAATTCTATCAGTTCCTTCGGCGTATCGTAGATTTTCAGGTTGGAGATATGCCAGCCGTAGCCGACGCCGCCGTCCAGATACTTCTCCATCTCGTCTTTTGTCAGGCAGGCATCCGCAAGAAGCGTATCAAGTGGTGTGAGGTACATGTTCCAATCGCAGATGCAATATTTCGGCGGTTCAAAGGTTGATCCTACTCTGACGATCCTTTCAAAAATCTTGTCGCATACAAACTCGCCAATGACGCCGCCCTGAACCGAACGGTAAATGTAGCACTTAAACTGCGGAATGAGTTTCGGTCGCGTCTTGCGCACCTCAATCGTTTTCTCTCCGCTTATGATCTTTTCGCACCACTTTGGTCTGATGCTGATTAAAACAGCTATCATGCCTTGCCTCCTTCCTTCGGCGCTTCCGGCAGCGGCATCCAGTGGGTGATTTCCACTTCCTCGTCTACAAGATCAATCTCATCTTCCCCGTATTCTGCCAACAGATCGAGGACTGCAGGAGAATCCCAATACCATCTCCCTCTGTAAAAGCACGCAGTATCAGAAAACGGAACGCCCTTTATTTTTTTGTAGTACGGCTCTGGTACTCTGTTCACCCACACCACGTTTACAAGTGTTCGTTCCTCCGGCGGCCGCTCCGTCACCGGAATCCACCGCTGCTTCTCCCGCAGCGCCGCGTTCTCGGCGGTCAGGCGCTCGATGGTTTCAGCGGCTTTGTCCAATAAATTCTCTTGGCAGCGCTGCTTATCCTCGGCGCAGTCTTTGCAATCTCCCTCTGCGCAGCACCGCAGCTCCTGCGCGATTTCCTTGCCTGTCATGGTTTTCCTCTCCAATACTCATTAAATTTCTTTCCCGTGATAATCGGGCGGCACCATTCGCGCTGGAATCTCCGCCATTCAGAATCGTACTTTCCGTTCTCTCCGCGAAACAGCATGGCATACGGAACAAATCCTGCTTGCATGGTCTGCGTCAGGCGCTTTTCAGCATCCTCAAAGCTATCTCCGTCGTAGCCGCACAGCACATAGCAGCACATGGTGTGGCTCGCTGGGCGAAATCCTGCCGTCCGCAGCTTATTTCCCATCTCGATCAGCGGGTCCAGATCATCGCGGGTGTCATACGCCGTGTATAGCCTTGCCGGTTTTATCTCGTGCAGAAGTTCCGCTTGCCATTGCTGCAATAGCGCCGGTTCTAAGCCGCCCGTAAAGATCGCCGGGTGCTTCTGTCTCTTGAGCATTTCACAGACCGCCCGAAAATGGCGTTCGGACGTGCCGAGAATGTTGTCGTCGAGGATATTCCATCCATCCACAATCGGCAGCTCTTTGATTTCTCCGTGTGCGCAGCGCGGCACGGAGCAGAACCAGCAATCCTTTGTGCATCCGCGTGATGTAAAAATCATCCCCTCGCGCAGATACAGCCCAGGCGTAAAATCTCCCATGCGATCATCAAACGCCGGGCCGCCGACATCCACTGGAACTCCAAGGATCTGCCAGGCGTAGTACAGATCTTCGGCCTTTTCGAGATCCCACGTAAACGTTACGGAGATATGTACCTCTGTCACGCCCGCCTTGATGCAGTCGGCGATATTTTCGATTGTCGGCGGGCCGAAGAATGCGAGCGCATCCGTCGGGGAAGCGTTCGTTTTTCTTGGAAAGACGCGGGCAATCATCGTTTTCCTCCAAGCAAAAGCTGATTCTGCCGATTGTACAAGCGCAGGCTCATTTCTGATGCCATCCGTATCCCTCCAATTCAATCCGTATCATTGCGCTTCCTGAAACAGATCTGCTTCCCAAGCGCGAAAATGTCGGCTTCGGCCACTTCATCCGACCGGCAGAATGGAAGTCCGAGTTCGTATGCTTTCATCGTTACGAAGAAAGCGCACTCTCGGCAATCTGCCCCAGGTACTTGCTTCAGCAATTCCGGAACCCTGTAGATCTCGACATCTCGGATTTCTCTATCAATCATCAGTTTCTGTGTCTCATAGCGCTTTTTTATTCCATTCATGTTGCCTCTCCGATTGAAAGCTGGTTCTGCCGGTAGCATTGGAATAGCGTCTGACCTTTATCGTTGAGCATATACGGAAGGAAGATCTCATCCATCTGCACCATCTCGGATTCCAGAATCGCCATCTGAGCAGCTACCCAGTCCTTCACGATGCGCCAAGCGACACGCTCGGCCTGATCGCGGTCGCATTTGACTTTCTGCTTTGTAAGTACATTCCACACTGCGTCGACGTTTGCTGGCAATTTGACTCCGCGCGGGCCATTCGGTGTATCAATCAGGAAGGACAGTGCTGTGATATGCCCGTCGTTGTCGTAATCCTGCATGATTTTCTTCGCACCATGTTTGACGAGCTGCCCCTGAATCTCACCAAGCGTCGCAAACACATCGACCTTCGTCGTGTAATTCATGATGGGCATTATTTGGCCCTCCCAGCTGATAGAGGCATCGGCATCCATTGGGTGACGAAACTTCCATTAAGCGGCGAGTCTTCAATGTCCATCAACGCATTAAGGGTCATTCCCGCTTCCTCTCTACCGACGTGCCATATTTTTTGATTGGCATCGAAAAGAGCAGATGAAACAAACTCTTGGTCATACGGCGAATCTACGTCATCGTATGTTGAGGTCGGATACCGAGACTCCAAGACCGTAACGATGCAGGGGACCCATCCATACTTGTCGGTTGCTTTAGGCAGACTTTCTTTAACATTGATCCACTCCGGCATATGCGCAGCAAGTGTCTCAATCTCTTTGGCCGCAGATTCCGCAAGTGATCCACCGTGTTTTTTCAATTCCCGCAAAATATCTTGTTGCTTCATTTTCAGTTCCCCTCCGAATCGTACTTCGGCTTTTCCGCCCACGCGATCACGTCGTCCCAATCGCCGCTTCCCTCCAATCCAAACGACTGGTTTCCCCAATCGTCGGTATCGGCGCAGCACACATCCTTGTCCACTCCCCACTCGGTTGCGATTAGGATTTCCTGTCCATCATCAGGCATGGGACAGTCGAACATATACTCCGGGATTTCAAAATCCGAATAGCCATGCTCGGAAAATTCAGATTTTTCCGCATCCGTCAGTGGGCGTTCGTTGAGTTTATGCCACAATACCGGCTCGACAAACTCTCCCGTTGTGATTCCGTCCCGCCTCACAGCGTACTGTAGTGCCTTGTGCTTGATCAGAGACAGAAGCAGTTGAATCTGAAGGTTCATGAACCACTTTCGATTCCAAATTCTCCCGTTCCAATAGATGTTTTCTTGCAGCACCAAATCGTCCAGCGACCGAATGCAATCGCCTTCCATGTATTTGGGTTTACTCATTTCCGTTCCTCCTATTCCCTTCCGCCAAACATAGTCATTTGCTCCATGTCCGGTTCCTCTTTCTGCGCCGCCCTCCGTTTCTCAACCGGCTTGTACTCCCGTTCTGGGTTAAGAACGTCTATCGAGCAAAATTCGAAGTGTGGGCAGCGGTTCAGCCGCGTTATCTGACGGTCAGTTCGAATTTCGTCTTTTGGCTCGCACCAAATCATGTCATCACCTTGAAGATAAGCATTTACGCAGTAGCGGCAGTATTGTTTCATGGATTCTCCTCTCGCATTTTAGGTCTCTCCAACGGTTTAAAAATTGTAGGTTGATGCGATTCCCGCCCGTTTTCTGCACTCCACACACACCACATCACGTCCATAAGTGGTGCGCCTCCGTGTTCTTCCTTGAAGTAGAAGTTCGGCCTCCATGTAAGCGGCAGCACATAATCGGGTCGTACCTCTCGGAACAATCTCAGCCTTTTTGATGCGTGCCAATACTGCGATTTCAACAGCATAGCGAACGGATGCCCAAGTTCATTTGCGTGGCGAATAAACTGCTCCGAAAGCGCAAACGGCGGATTTGTAATAATCCAGTCAGTTTGCGTCCACTCAACGTTTCCCGGAGGTGCCTCGGCCGTTAAGAAATCTGTTCCCTTCATAATGTCAGATTCATAAACCGTATGCCCATGTGCTGCGAGCTGTTTTGCCATGTCTCCTTCACCAGTAGCTGGTTCCCAAACGCGGATGAATGACGGAAGGTCAAGAAACCGCATGAGCGATTCCGTGGCATCCGGCGGAGTTGGGTAAAGGTCTGTTGGCCGGCGTTTACGCTCGCCATTCCCGCCAATCATCTGTGTCGCCCGTAAGCTCTCCATGTCTGCACCTCGTCACTTGAAAATGACCATTGCGCTGTAATAAACAGAAGCAAGTTGGTAGGCCGAGCACGAATATTGGATTTCGATGTTTTCTCCCTCGTGCAACTTGAGGAATTTGTTTAACGCATTTCCAAGACGGTCCGCATCTCTATAGGTGAAAATTTCAACTCTCATTTCTTCTCCTTTTTGTTCAGCAGATAATCGGCGCGTAGCGCCCGCGCAAATCCGTTGTCCGGTGCCTTCCCGTTATGGCTTGGCGTTTTGTCAAGTGCCTTTCTACACAATGCCAAACATCGCTCACAGACTGCATAACCTATGACTGGCGGGTTCTTCCCGCACTTTTTGCATAGCGTCACGCCGTCCATAAGAACTTTTGGGGTAGTGCCGTTCCGCCACTTATGCTCGTTCGATGCCCGCCGTGATTTCATGGCGCATTCGCCGCACGTCCGGTATCCGGGTCGTGGAGGACGCTTCCCGCATTTTGTGCATAGACCTTCAGCAGCTCGGCGTTTCGCGCGCTTCGAAACATACTCAGTTTGGTGTGCTATCCACTGTTTTTTCCTTGGGTATGTTTTCTTCACATAGTCATTGATGCAATCCGGATACGGGCAGTTAAAGCAGTCATTCTTCTTGCATTCCATGTTGTTCAACCCTTGGTATCACAGCTTGTCCCTTCCATAATGGGATGCCAATCGGTTCTCTACTCCATACAGGGAATCGCATGACGGTAAGACCTCGGCTAAGTTGTTCGGGAACCACACACAAATGTGCCTGAATTTCGAGCCGTACTGTACCGTCTTCATTTTTGGACGTAGATACCCAGTCATTTGGAATGTCCCTATTCAGTTCAAATTCACACGTCTCTCCGGTCATGCGTCCGTTGAACGAAGTCGCATCGGTGTTGAACTTTGAAAAGACAAGCGCCATGAATTGGGAAGCAGCATCGCGCTGCGGAAGAGTATCGCGGCAGTTTTGAACATCTGACCATGCGAAGATTCCAGTTTTGTCCGCAAATGCTATCCTGTTCATTTCGTCGTTCCTCCATCCCACAGGAGCGGTTTCCCTTCAGCATCGACCATCACGCAAATGCCACCGTAACCGCGCCGAATCAGATACATCACGTTTGTTTCGGTATCGACGTACACGGTAAGAGCGGAATTATCGTCTTTGATGACCCGTTGAAATCGTTGCTGACTGTGCTCCACTACGGTTTCTGTTTTGGTGGCGTTCTTATCACATTCACCTGCCACCGCAGACGCGACCGCGACCACTAGCATTGCTATAATCAATATCACAAGCAGACTGAGTGTCCGCACGTAAATCTTCTCACTGAATTTCATGCGGATTCCTCCTGGTCGTAGATCGTGCCGCACCGATGAAGTTCATTCTGGTCGTATACCACAATGTTCGTGGTAAACCGTCTGTCTGCGCAGTCACGGATGATAAACGATGGGTCAACCGCATCAAACTCAACAGAGTACCGATGTGTAGAACTCTCGACACTCAAGATGTCGCCCTCGAAGATCTTCTCCCCGTTCCCGTCGACCAAACCGATATACTGTCCGACTGTTTCCGGAATGACCTCCACAGCTTTATTGAACGGCTCCCCATTATCGATGAAGAATTTCCCTTCACACGCGCACCCCGTGTCATTCGCGCGGCCAATCAGATAGCCATACACCCACTCGCCATTGTTTACCGACTTGCCTCTGAACGTAATTTCTCGCAACTGTTTTTCCTCCCATTGTCGTTTCAAACTTCTACGCATTCGTTCTCACGAATGTTGACCCGATGCCCATTGACCTGAATGACATATCCGATTTGTTTGATGCCCGCATACCCGGCATACCGTTCCGCACGATACAGCGCCCCAACTTCCGGCCGAAACTCCGGGAACAGGTCAATCTTCTTTGTGATTTGAATGTTGCAATCCGTGTGCGGCAGCGCCCCTGGCCTTTTGGTTTCATTGCTTGACGGAAGCTGGCCGTGGCACCCATGCGCTACTCGCCACTTTGCTGCACACTCGCAGGAGCAAAACTTATGCTGGTATCCTTTCGGCCTGTATCTTTGCATCCGCCGCACTTTCTTCCCGCACCAGTCGCAGTTAAAAAATTCCCATGCCATATCTCACCGCCGCCTTTCCTTTGAGAAAATCTCAAACGATGTCAGCGAATCCCCTGCCTTGATCTGCCCTTTGCAGAATATCCGCAGATACCCGCACGGCAGACAGTCTATCGACCACGCCGGCAGCGCCATCTTCCGATAATCACACGGTCCCATCCACTCTCCATGTCCGCCATGTCCTTCCAAATCTAATGTTTCTGACGCACCAGACAGCCGCACGACCGGCTCAGGTCCCACACATCCTACAAAGTCCATCCGCCCCCATGTTTCACGGCCCAAACTGTCCTCCATCGGAATGATGACCAGACTGTCAAACACAGGCTCTTTACTGTCAAAACGTTCCCGTTCCGGAACTTTCTCGAAATCTTCCTTGCGCATTTTTCGAATGTCCATTGATTTATCGCCCCCTCTATTTTTCATCATACTCATGCCAACAAATGTTTTTTTACATTCTTATGTCAACCCATCCATTTACGCATACCATCCCGCCGCACGCCGCCCATCAGCCGATGCACACTTGATTCATACCCATGCAATATGTGCCCCATGTCCGTAGGACACCCGATATGTTGCCGTAAGGCAACCGCGCAAATTTTATTTTTTGGGTATGCCCCATATCCGTTCCAAAATTTTCACTCAGATTTGGAAAATACCCCCCTCCCCCTTGTCTGTTCAGGCAAAAAGAAAGCGCCGGCCATAGCCGACGTCGCAAAAACATATTCAGGCTTATATGGACTCCAGTTTATCCCACCGGTTGCACCATTCCACACTTGCACCATGGATGTGGCGATACATCCATTCAACCGCTACGCCCGTTTTTGGTGTCGTTTCGCGGAACATGGTCAGAGGGGGAAGTGCTTATAGCGTTCTCCGATTTTGGGCGCGTCCTGGTCTTGTAAAATGGGGGGTTGGTCTTTCGTTTTGACACGTTTCTTGCATTTTTTGGCGTATGTCGTTTACATTATACCCTATAATGTAAACGACAACGGCCCATTTTTGCAAGTTTACAGTCGTTTTCCTGCAAACTCTCGAACTTTCCGTGACATTTTGTGTGACACGCACGGCCTGCTGCGGTTTGCCGTTGGTGTGCAATGGGGCGCGGGTGGAATTTTTGCCGATTGTTTCCGCCTGAACAGAGCGAAGCCGGGAACACTTTCCCCGCGCGGCTGTTCGCGGATGTTGTGGCGTGCTGTCGGCCGGTGCTTGCTTGGCTTGCGTGGTGCTGCGTGGTGGTTGGCAGGGATGGGCGGCAGGCGCTGGCGGTGAGTTGTACGTTGGTGCGTGGGACTATAGAATAGAGTGTAATACTCGCCCGCGCAATTAACACACGCGCACGCACGCGACGCGCACGCATACGCGCATACGCGCATACGCGCGCGATATAATATGGAGTGACTGCGGGAGTGTGTGCGGGGCGTGTAGGGGCTGTGCGGGGCTGTTGGTGTGGTGTGGGGGCTTGTGGTGGTGCTGGTGGTTGGCTAGGGGCTGCGGGGGCCTTGGCAGGCGGTTAAGCCTGCGCAAGGTAGCGGGCGCGGATCTTATCGATTCGGCGCTGTATAGCGCTCTTGCTCATGCCAAGTGCGGCGGCAATGGTGCGGACGGTGTGACCGTCCGCAAGTGCTCGGATGATCGCGCGTTCGGTGCTGTCGACGGCTGCGGCCTCGATGGCGGCGCGGGTGGTGGCTATGTCTTCGGGGCTGCTGATGGGGGCGGCGGTGACGCTCGGCAGGATGTCCAGCGGCGTCTGTGTGCAGTCGTCGCCGTCCGCGTCGGCGGTGCTGGTGAGTTGGCAGCAGTTGGACGCGTGCCGGTACTCGGCGCGGCTGATTACGTGCGCGGCCTGGGTGCAGGCGGCGTACAGGATATGGGACAGCGGGCGCGGCTCGTCGCTCTGTTCGTTGCGCGTGAGGGCGGGAGCGACGCGGGGCCATGCGTCAGCGGCTACGGTCTGCGCGTCGTCCGGGTGCTTGATCCACTCCGTATCGGCTGCGCGTCCGTTAGCCTCGGCGCGGTGCTTTACGGTCCACGCCATTTTTTGCAAGGCGGTATACTGTTCCTCGCCGCTCATGTTCTCCCACTCGCGGCGGGCTGCTGTGGCGGCGTGGGCGGCTCTGTGCGCCTCTTTCAGGCAAAGCGCGAACTGGGCGCGGCTGCGGGTTTCCGGGAACTCTGCGACGGTGGCGCGGTAGAGGCTCCACGCCTGCCGCATGATCTGTGATTTGCTCATTGTGTTGATCTCCTTTTTCGTGATTTTATGGGGCGGGGCCGCTTTGGTGCCCGGTGCGGCTCTGCTAGGGTGTCCGGGGCGGGGGCTGTACCCTCAGAAGCTCGGCTGTAGCTTGATCTCCCAACGGCCGCAAATGTCGCCTGCGGCGTTTTTCTCAGCCTTTTTCAGGGCCTTTTCGATTGCTGCCGCTTTGTTGGGTGCGCTCACTGTAAATGCTTGGTGCTTGCCGCCATTATCCACGCAGCGGAAAGCGAACTTGTAGTTGCTGCTCATGATCTCACCTCCCCGGCAACGGTGAATTCTCCGGCCCATGCGCGGATGATTGATCCGGCCTCGGTCACGGCGGTGATCCAGCCGCTGACGTTCGCGGCCTTGCGGCAGCGGATGACGTGCCCGCGTCCGGCGTTGTAGTCGATTCGCAGGCCCTCGGCGGCTGCGGCGCGGATCTCGGCGGGCGTGTGCCACTGCGGGCGGTCCGTGGGACTAATGTTGATTGGTAGCATGATATTCTCCTTTCAGTTCTCGGTGAAGTACCGGCGCAAGGTGGAATCTTCCGGGCTTTCTGAATCCAGCCACGCATTAAACGCGCTGGGGTTGCGCTTTTCGAGTTCGTCCATGATCCAGCCGCGCGTGATCGCGGTTTCCGGTGATGTGCTGAGAAATTCCGTTGTTTCCCACGCTTTTAAAAGCTGTTCGTTCGTCAGTTTGGCGATGATTGCCGGAGCTGGTGCGGTTTCGTGTTTCACTGTTCAACTTCCTTTCCGGTTGTCCCGGCGGCGTGTGCCGCCGGGGTGGTTGGTGGTTAGATGATGTACAGAGTGGCGCCGATTTCGCACGAAAGCGCTTCCTGCTGCATTTCGGCTTTGATCTGCTGCGCAAGGTTCAGCACGTCCGGCAGGCGTTCGCGGAGCTGGTCGGCGGTGCAGGCCGCGTAAACGATGGTCACGGCCTCCCGGACCAGTCCGGCGGTGTCGGACATCCAGAAGCCGGTTGATTCCTGGGCGGTTGCGCCGCCGAACCAGCCGCAAAACGCGCGGGCTACGCGTTCAACCTGCGCGGCGTTGTCGGTGGCGGTGGCGGGTCCCTGCGTGCTGGGGACGTACAAGGCGACGCGCTGCGGGAGCTCCAGCGCGCCCGCCTGCTTCATGATCTCGGCGGGCTCCTGGGCTTCCTGCGCGGGTGCTTCCTGCTCCTGCGGCGCGGGCGGCGCGTACTTGCTCATAGCCTGCGCAAGCTGGTTGATGTGCGCGGGGTGGATTTCTGCGGGTTGGTAGATGTTCTTTGCTTCCAGCTCGTCACGGGTCGCGGCGGTCTCGATGGTGGCGGCCCACTCGCGGGAGCTGGGCCAGATTCTGCCGTCCCACTCGCCGACGGTGTTCACGATTTCAGCGATTGCTTCGCGGGCGGTATCGTATCCGATCTGCTCCACGATAGCGGCGACGGTCTCGGCGGGGGTCCGGTCGCTGGTTTCGCTGTAGATGTTTACCACGGTTTTGATGTTCGCGCGGGTGGTCTTGATCTGTTCACGGCGGGCGGTGATCTCGGTTGCATTCATTTTCATATTGGTTTCTCCTTTCCCTTGCGGGGCGTTCGTTGTTTCATTTGATGGCTTGATTATATATCCGATTAACTGTATTGTCAAAATGACCGTTTTGTTGCGATTAACCGTATTTTATATATGTGATTAACTGTATTTTATGCTGAAAAGTTCGCATTTGTACCACTTTCGGGAGTTTTTGATGGTTAATCACACATTTTGTGAAATTTTCAACAAATGTTAATCGTATATTTTGTACATTCTGCCGATGGTACAAACCGGCCCGCGCCGGTAGAATAAAAGGCAAGAAGCAAACGAAAGCGAGGTACACATTAAATGCCGATTGCGAAGAATCCAAACGGGGCAAGAACGGACGCGGAGCGACGCGCGCATAATAAGTGGGAGCAGGCTAACCGGGTAACGCTTGGCGTGCGTATGGGCAAGGCAGACGGCGAAGCGTTCCGGGCGTGGTGCGCGGCGCGTGGTATCACGGTCAACGCGGCGCTGTCGGCCTACGTCGCGGACTGCCTGCGGGGCGACGCGGACGGCGGCGCAGCTCCTGCGGCCGAGATCTTCCAGGCGGCGCAGCCGGGGCAGGTGCTCGACGGGGCCGCGCTGGAGTCGGCCAAGGTGGCAGCGGCGGCAGCCGGTGAGACTTTGCCCGCATTCGTGGCGCGGGCCGTCCGGCAGGCGGCGGACGCGGACGCGCGGGGGCGCATTCTTGCGGTAGCGTACAAAAATGCAAGTTTGCCGTCGTCAGCAGACGCAAGCGCGGCGGCGGAATCCTGCGAGGTTCCCGCGTATGATGTCGTGGACTGGGCCGCGCGCACGGACAACCTGCGCGCACTGCGCGAAGCCGCCCGCGCGTCCGCTGGAATTCCAAGCCCTGAACAGACGGCCCCCGGAAATTCTGGGGACTTACCGCCTGAACAGGCAGCGTCGAAAACTCCGGGAGACTGACGGCCTGAACAGGGACACCGGAAAACTCCGGGGCTGATGGACGGGAACCGAAAAACTGAACAGAGCGCCCGGAAAACTTCGGGGTATAGCAACGCTTAGCGAAAGCTGGGCGCTGCTTTTTCTTTTGCGTTCTCCGAAAATTTTTTGCCGATGGCCGGGACAAATTGAAAAATCGCGTAGATATAAAGATAGAAAAAGCCGCGCACGAAGCGCGGCCAGTGAAAAGGAGCGAACGAAATGATTATTGATTTGATTCTCGACCGAGTAAACGGCAAGCCCTACGTCCCCGCCGACTTCTACCGCAGCGTTGCGGAGTATGGGACGGCCTTTCCAGAGATCGTCTTCCCCATCACGGCGGTGCTCGACGGCGGCGCAGAATCCGACGTGCGGCGCGTCCTCTGCGAGTATATCAAGAAAAACGACTACAACCCGGAACTGTGCGGTTACATCCGCAGCGTGAAGTGGCTGGAGCCTGACACGCTGCCGTTGAATCCGATCTGCATTGACTGCAAGGTGCGCGGCGCGACCTGCGACGGCACGACTTGCCAAACGTGGACCGGCTGCATTTACCGCAAAATATGATACGCCCGGCGGCGCGGTTGTGATTCACTTCCGCGCCTCTTTTATGCGCATAATTATTCACTTTTTGATGAATCAAGCAAACCAGAACCGAGAAAACCAGAAAAACCAAAAAAACCAAGGAAACAAATGGACGGAGCGAAACCGAGAAAACCAAAAAAATCAGGAATCTGGAGGAAACCAACAAAACTAGCAGATCACCGAAACCAGCTAAACCGAGAAAATTAGAGATTTCAGAAGTTGAAAAATTTTCGCAAAAAGCTGGGACAAATCCAAAAAATATGGTAGAATATAAAATAGAATCAGATGAAGCAAACCAAAACAAAAATAAAATAAAGCAAAACAAGGCGAAAGCCGGAAAGAGGATGGCAGACATGTTTAATATCGTTTCCGCGTGGGGAGCGCAGACAAATCCCCACTATAACCCGGACACTGCAAATAATGGCGGCGGTTACTGGCAGTTTTCCGGCGGTGTCGTGGTCGACCTTAACGGCCAGCTTGTCACCGTCGAGATCGACGACACGTCCTGCGGCGATTTTGGCAGCCGCGTGTTTTTCTCAGTGATCGCTGATGGCTTCTGCTGGAATTTTTCAGACGGCACAATGGACGACGCGTCCGTCGACACCTCGGAGGATGTCTTGGGTGTTCTGCGGTCCATCTCCGGCATTCTGGGCGTGGACGCCGAAGCGCTGATTTCTGCCGCGTTGAATGCGGCGAACATCTGCGCGTGGGAGGTATGCTATGCCGACTGACGTCCAGTGCCGGGGCGGCAATAAGTGGGCCGCCGCAATCGCGTGGGCAGTTGAAACAGCCGAAAGTTTTTTGAAATAAGCGCACACAATTACAGCGCCGGAAGAAATTCCGGCGTTTTTCTTTATCCATTGCGGGACAAACGCCGATTTCCGGTAGAAGTAAAGACATAAAGACAAAACGGAGGTACTTACTCATGACAAACGAAGCAATCATTCTTGGAGAATCCGTCCGGTTAATGAACGACGGCATTCTCAAAGGCACGGGCCGATTCCTCGACGTGGTAAACGAGGCCGGAAGCACCGAAAAACTCGAAATCCCCGAAGAAATCCACACGTTCAACGCTTGGAAGCAGCGCGGCTTTATCGTCCGCAAGGGTGAGCACGCTGTAGCGTCTTTCCCGATTTGGAAGTATGTTACCCGTAAAAATGCCCCTGACGAGCCACTGGAGGCCGCAGAAGCGGCGAACGGGTTCTGCCGGATGAAACTTATCCCATTTCTTTTCTGTGCGGCAAGTAGAGCCTCTGAGGGCCTAGCAGTGAAAAGTGGTGTCAACTCGTCGGCCTCGTAAAAACGGGGCTGACGAACAGTACCGTCAGGTACTGTTAAATCTATCTCTTATCTCTATCTCTTATCTCTATCTCTATCTCTCTCTTTATCTCTATCTCTTTCTCTAACTCTATCTCTATCTCTGGTGGACGAATGTCGGACAAATGTCCGCCGTTTGTCCGGGGCGCAGAAAGAGCCTTATTTTGAAGCCTTGCAGCCCGCTTTCGCTCGGCCTCGGTAGAGGACTGGCCGATTAAAAGTTCGATGTTGCTCATGTAGAATGTGCCGCTGTCCAGCACCTCCACAAG
>ENA-UESH01000404-UESH01000404.1-human-gut-metagenome-genome-assembly--contig:-NODE-404-length-42145-cov-10.784397_pt1 | contig 42145 bp, 28 predicted proteins | sample MGYA00243001_ERZ508002 | MGnify/ENA primary metagenome ERZ508002 (study PRJEB26167, sample SAMN06115447) | human gut metagenome | host: Homo sapiens | place: China:Anhui | collected 2015-08-07... | reverse complement strand
CTCTGCAGGGTCATGCGCTCACGGATGACGCGCTCCATGCGGGAGAAGCCGATGCGGAACTGGTTCTGCAGCAGCTCACCGACGCTGCGGATGCGGCGGTTGCCCAGATGGTCGATGTCATCGGTGGTGCCGATGCCGTGGCCCAGGCCGTTCAGATAGTTGATGGAAGACAGGATGTCGGTCACGGTAACGGTGCGGCCGATGAGCTGGTCGTGGTTGCGGCGCAGCATCTCCTTCTGCTCTTCCACATCCGAAGTGGTGTCGAGGATCTTCTTGATCTCCTCAAAGGAGCAGCGCTCGTTGATGCCGCACTCCTTGACATCGAAGGAGAAGAAGCCCTGAGCGTCAACACAGCCATTGGTGATGACCTTGACCTTCTTGCCCTCGACATTCAGCACGACGATGTTGACGCCAGCGTTGTCAGCGGCCTCAGCCAGCTGACGGGTGATCTTGGCATCCTTCTCGATGAGCAGTTCGCCGGTCAGAGGAGCGACGACGTTCTCGGCGGCGATGTAGCCGGTGATGCGGCGCGCCAGAGACAGCTTCTTGTTCATCTTATAACGACCGAACCGGGACAGATCGTAGCGGCGGGGGTCGAAGAAGAGCATATTGATCTGGCTGGTAGCGGACTCCACCGTGGGAGGCTCACCAGGGCGCAGCTTGCGGTAGACTTCCAGCAGGCCTTCCTCGGTGTTCTTGGTGGTGTCCTTTTCCAGAGTAGCAAGGATGCGCTCATCCTCGCCGAAGTAGTTCAGGATGTCCTCGTTGGAAGACAGGCCCAGTGCGCGGCAGAGCACGGTGACGGGCAGCTTGCGATTCTTATCGATACGGACATAGAACACGTTGGAAGCGTCGGTCTCGTACTCCAGCCAGGCGCCGCGGTTGGGGTTCATGGTGGCGCTGTACAGGTCGTTGCCCACCTTATCGTGATCATGGCCGTAGAATACGCCGGGAGAACGGACCAGCTGGCTGACGATGGCGCGCTCTGCACCGTTGATGACAAAGGTGCCGGCGTCGGTCATCAGGGGGAAGTCGCCCATGAAGATCTCCTGGTCCTTCACCTCGCCGGTCTCCTTGTTCAGCAGACGGGCGGTGACGCGCAGGGGTGCTGCATAGGTCACGTCGCGCTCTTTGCACTCTTTGATGCTGTACTTGGGCTCTTTATCGAGACGGAAGTCCACGAAGCTCAGTGCCAGATTGCCGGTGTAGTCCTCAATGGTGCCGATGTCGTGGAAGACCTCTTTCAGGCCCTCGTCCAGGAACCACTGATAAGAGTTCTTCTGGACCTCGATGAGGTTCGGCATACTGATGACTTCGTCGATGTGGGAGAAGCTCATGCGCTCGGTCTTGCCGAGCTTGACGGGCTTGACTTTCATCATAAAATCAACCACTCCTTACTTTTATACTCTACGGATGTTGCAAAATGCAGGTCGAATTTGAGCAGGCACACATAATTCGGCCTGCACCGCGCGCAGAAGTCCGGCGTTTTGCACAAACTTTTCGGTGGGACCCGTTCCGCTCATGCTGCGCAAACTCCCTTTTTGGCGCACTAGGCCATTATGTGATACTAATGCAGTATACACCCTGAAACCCCTGTTGTCAAGCCATTTTTCCGTTTTGAGGAAAAAAATTTCCCGGATGCCCTCTTTTATCGGACACCCGGGAACGTGTGTACTTTGTGTGATTTTGGGGTTGATTTTTTTGTTTTTTACGTTCCAGACAAAAACACCCTTGTGCATTTTGTCACCATTTACTCTTGCAATGCAGTTTATTCATCCAGATAATCCCGCAGGCGCTTGGCCCGGCTGGGGTGGCGGAGCTTGCGCAGGGCTTTGGCCTCTATCTGGCGCACCCGCTCCCGGGTGACGTTGAACTCCCGGCCCAGCTCTTCCAGCGTCCGGGCGCGGCCATCCTCCAAACCGAAACGGAGGGCGATGACCCGCTCTTCCCGGGGCGTCAGGCTCTTGAGCACATTCATCAGCTCCCGGCGGAGCAGCTGCCGCCCGGCCTCGTCGGCGGGGACGCCTGCCTCATCGTCCTGGATGAAGTCCTCGAGGTGGGCGTCCTCTTCCTCCCCCACCGGCGTCTCAAGGCTGATGGGGTCCTGAGCCAGCTGTATCAGCTCCCGCACCCGGGCGGGCTCCATGTCCAGCTGGGCGGCGATCTCCTCGGCGGTGGGTTCCCGGCCTGTGCGGCGCAGCAGCTCTCCTGCCGTTTTCTTCACCCGGTTGATGCTCTCCACCAGATGCACCGGGATGCGGATGGTGCGGCCCTGGTCGGCGATGGCCCGGGTGATGGACTGGCGTATCCACCAGGTGGCGTAGGTCGAGAACTTGAAGCCCCGGTCCGGCTCAAACTTCTCCGCCGCCTTCATCAGGCCGAGGTTGCCTTCCTGGATCAGATCGAGGAAGGGCAGGCCCCGCCCGGCATACCGCTTTGCCACCGAGACGACGAGGCGGAGGTTCGCTTCGCTGAGACGGCGGCGGGCGTCCTCGTCCCCTGCCTGCGCAGCACGGGCAAGGGCGGCTTCCTCTTCCGCCGAGAGCAGCGGCACCCGGCCGATCTCTTTCAGATAGGTCTTCACCGGGTCGTCCAGCGCCACGCCTTCGGCAGACAGCTCATGCTCGAGCTTTCCGATCTGCTCTTCGTCCAGAAGCGGCAGCTCTGTCTCTTCCTCGGCTACCTGCACGCCCCGCATCTCCAGTGCGGCATACAGTTCGTCCAGCCCCGCCGGGTCAAAGTCCTGCTCTTCCATGGCACGGCTCACCTGCTCGGGCGTCAGGACATGGCGGCGGGCGCGTCCCGCCAGCATCTTCGCCATTTCTTCCGTCTGTGACATTTTCTGCATCTGTGCTTCTCCTTCCGGCCCCAGCCGGTGGAGAGATCAGACCGAATCTTCTGCGTCAGCAGTTCCCTGCTTTTGTTCCCGCATCGACTGGAGATACTGTTCAATATCGTTGGTTGACATACTGGCGGCGCGGCTGGCTACGGGAGTCCCCCGGGCAATGCGTTCCAGATAGAGCTTGATGTCCTCCGGCGTACAGTTCACATCGCTGTATTGTGCCGCAAGACGGCTCAATTCATTCAGAGCTTCCTCGCTGACAAAGGCCCGCAGGGTGGCGAGGCTCACCTCCACCCCCTGCTCCTTGCAGCGGAGCATGGCTTCGTACAGCTCCTTCTGCTGGGGCTGCAAGAACTGTTCCGGCCTGAGCTGGGCGCTCACCTTATTGATATAGCCCGGCTCCCGCAGCATGGCGGCAAGAAGCCGCTGTTCTGCGCTGGCCATGCCCAGTGCGCCCCGGCCTGCGCCGTAGGGGACTTTGATCTGGTCCATTTCGCCCTCTTTCAGGCGGGCGCGGTTCTGCTCCCGGCGGCGCCTGCTGCCCGCTTTCTTCACGGCGTCGGCCATCTGGGCCATGATGGCAGTCTTGGAGATGTTCGTCTCCTCGGCCAGACGCCCGGCGTAGACCTCCTGCTCGGTAGGGTTGGAGCGCTGCGCCAGCATCTCCACCGCTTCCTTGACGTACTCGAGGCGCTGAGCATCCTGTTTGAGGTCGTACTGACTGCGCAGACGGCCCAGCCGGAAGTCCAGCGCATTGCCCACGCCGTCCAGCAGAGCTTTGAAGCGGTCGGCACCGTATTTCTTGATGTACTCGTCCGGGTCTTTCGCGCCCGGGATCTGCAGCACGCCCACCCGCACCGGGCTGTTACGGAACAGTTCCAGCGAGCGGAGGGTGGCCTTCTGGCCCGCCTCGTCGGAGTCGTAGCTGAGGATGACCTCATCGGCATACTGGCTGATGAGCTTGACCTGGTCGGGCGTCAGGGCCGTGCCGCAGGCGCAGACAGCGGTGTCGATGCCCGCCTGATGCATGGAGATGACATCCATGTAGCCCTCGCAGAGGACGTACCGATGGGAAGCGCTCCGCTTTGCGATCTGGAGTGCGAACACCGTGTCCGACTTGTGGTAGACCAGCGTCTCGGGGCTGTTGACATACTTGGGCTTGGAGTCGTCCAGCACACGGCCGCCGAAGGCGATGATGTTTCCCCGCAGATCGAAGATGGGGGTCATGACCCGCCGCCAGAACAGGCAGTAGATACGGCCCGACTGGCTCCGCTTGAACAGGCCGCTGGCGTCCAGCTCCTGCTGGTTGTAGCCCTTGTCGCGCAGGTACTGGTAAAGCGCCTGCCCGTCGTCGGGGGCATAGCCCAGCCCGAAGCGGTTGATGGTCTTGTCGTCGAGGCCGCGCCGCCGCCAGTAGGCACGGGCCTGCCGGGCCTCCTCCACGGTGGAGTTGAGGCAGGCGTGGAAGAAGCGGGCCGCGTCCTTGTTCATGGTGAGGATGCGGCTGCGCAGACGGCCCGTCTTGTCGTCCTCGGTGGGCTCGGGCATACCGGCCCGCTGGGCCAGCAGCTTGACGGCCTCCACGTAGTCGATGCTGTTTATCTTTTTGGTAAAGGTCACTGCATCGCCGCCTGCACCGCAGCCAAAGCAATAGAAGCTCTGGGTGTCCGGATAGACGTAGAACGAGGGGGTCTTCTCGCTGTGGAAGGGACACAGACCGCCGTAGAGCCGGCCCTTCCGCTTGAGCTGGACATAGCCGCCCACCAGCTCCACGATGTCGGTGCGGCGGGTCAGCTCTTCAATATATTCGTGTGGGATCATAAAGATGTTCGGCGCTCCTTTTTACAAAACGTGCCACTTGCGAGGCACAAAAACGTCCTCAAAGGTCCGGATGGCAAATTCGTCGCTCATACCGCTGATATAGTCGGTGACGGCCCGCTCGGGGTCGTCCTGATAGGCCAGCTGGACGTAGAAGTTGGACATCTGGTCCACATGGGCCAGATAATACTCGTACAGCTCCCCGATGACCTTGTCCACCTTCTGCTCCTCGGCCTTGGCGGTCTTGTCCACATACACGGTGGCATACATGAAGTCCCGCAGGGCGAGGAAGGCTTCATTCTCCTCCGCGCCGACCCCCACATCCCCGTCGCTGTGGGCGAGGATGCTGTTTATCATGGTGGTGATGCGGGCGGACTTCGTCTGGCCCAGCACGGCGGTGCAGTCCTTCGGCAGGGTGGCCGGGTCCAGCACACCGGCCCGGACGGCGTCCTCGATGTCGTGGTTGACGTAGGCGATCTGGTCGGCCATCCGCACGATGCGGCCCTCGGGCGTCGCAGCCCAAATGCCTTTTGTGTGAGTGACGATGCCGTTGCGCACCTCCCAGGTCAGGTTGAGGCCCTGCCCGTCCTTCTCGAGCTTGTCCACCACCCGCAGGCTCTGCATATAGTGCTTGAAGCCGCCGGGCGTGAGCTTATCCAGCGCCCGTTCTCCGGCGTGGCCGAAGGGGGTGTGGCCAAGGTCGTGGGCGAGGCTGATGGCCTCGGTCAGGTCCTCGTTGAGCCGCAGCGCCCGGGCGATGGTGCGGGCGATCTGGGAGACTTCCAGCGTGTGGGTCAGACGGGTGCGGTAGAGGTCGCCCTCCGGCGAGAGGAAGACCTGCGTTTTCTGCTTGAGCCGCCGGAACGCCTTGCAGTGGAGCACCCGGTCGCGGTCCCGCTGGAACACAGGGCGGATTGGGTCCTGTTCCTCCGGCCTCTGCCTGCCCCGGCTCTCATCGCTGAACGTCGCCCACGGGGCCAGCGTCAGCCGCTCGATCTCTTCGGTGCGTGTGCGCACATCCATCCTGTGTCCCTCCTTTTTTCTCTCGTTTTCCCTCCTCTCCGCGCGCGGCCGATCCCAATGCCGCGTCTGCGGCTATTGTAACCGATTCGCCCTGTCGAAGGGGGAAAATCCATGTCTCTTCGTCAAAAAATGTTTCGACTTGTCATATGGAAATTTTTGGTATTTATCATTTTTCTGTCTGGCTTCGACGCTGCCGTAGACGAAACCTCTCCGTCTGCGCCTTTGGCGCAGCCACCTCCCCTATCGAGGGGAGGCTTTGGCATGTCGGTCAGGTTCATGCTGGACGAGCAAAGCACGATGTCTCGGAAACAGTAGTGCTCCGCTGTCCAGGGCAGCGGCAGCTTGACAAGGTGCGTTGTCCAGAAGCTGCTGCCCTCTGTAGCAAGGCCCGCCCTTTTGCGCCATATCGGACCTCGGGCGTCCAGTAGGAAGTGGCCCGGCTTGCCAATGGCTCCCCTACCAGGGGAGCTGTCTGCGAAGCAGACTGAGAGGTTCTACCGGTAAAGCGCTCTTAAAACGCCGCATAGAACGGCTCGCTCACGGTGACATTGGCCGTGCCTCTTGTCAGCTCCTGCAACTGCGTCAGCAGCGGCCCTTCGGTATGCTCCGGCATCTGCCAGCGGAGGGTGACTTTATCGGTGAACTCCGGTTCAGCCAGCTTGCCGCCCGCCGCCTTGATGAGCAGGTCTGCCCGCTCATAGACGCCGTAGTCCACCGTCACATCCAGCGCCACCACGCTGCGCACCGTCACCACCTCGGCGGCTTCCAGTGCGCGGGACGTGGCTGTCGTATAGGCCCGGACGAGGCCGCCGGTCCCCAGCAGCACGCCGCCGAAGTATCGTGTGATGACCACGATGAGGTCGGTCAGTCCGCTGTGCTGCAAGACCTCCAGGGCAGGCGTACCCGCTGTTTTGGCCGGTTCGCCGTCATCGGAATAGCGTTCCCGGCTCCCCTCCCGCAGGCGGTAGGCATAGACATTGTGGCGGGCGGTGCGGTTGGCCGCGCGCACCTGCTCGAGGAAGGCCACGGCCTTCTCCTCGCTGTCTGCAAAGGAGAGCTGCGCAATGAAGCGGCTCTTCTTCTCTTCGTATTCTCCGATGGCTGTCCCCCGGATGGTGCGGTAATCCTCCACGCTGAATCCTCCTGCTGTGTTTATATATATAAGATAAGTATAGCATAAATCGGCGCAAAGAAAAAGCCCGCCCGTGCCAGCAGCACAGACGGACTCATTTCTTATTCTTTCCGTTTAGCGGATCTCGATGCCCAGCTTGAACTTCAGGTTGCCCAGCACCTTCTTGACGGTGCGCTCCACCTGCTCGTTGGAGACTTCGGCAGCGGGGTCAGACAGGGTCAGGGAGAAGGCCATGCTCTTCTTGCCCTCGCCAAGGTTTGCGCCGCGATAAATATCGAACAGCTTGACCTCCGTGATGAGGGAGCTTGCCTTCCTGATGGTCTCTTCGATGTCGCCGCAGGCCACAGACTCGTCGCAGACCAGAGCCAGGTCACGCTTGACAGCGGCGTAGGGGCTGAGGGGCTTATAGCGCAGCTCACCCTCGACGCAGGACATCAGAGCCTCATAGTCCAGCTCGCCCAGATAGATGTTCTGGCTGTCCTTCTGCTCCTTGGCGATCTCCAGCTCCGCGTTGATCTCGTTGGCCAGCTTGCCGAAGACGCCCAGACGCTTGCCGTTGCAGTAGACGGCGGCGCTGATGCCGGGGTGGAGCCAGCTGGTGGTCTCGCGCTGGTAGGTGAAGGTCAGGTCAAAGCCTGCGGCCAGCGCTTCCAGAGCGCCCTTGACGGTGAAGAAGTCCTCTTCGGGGCCGAAAGCACCGATGCAGAGGGTCTGGCGCTCGTGGGGATGCTCGTTGATGGGCAGCTCCTTGGCAAGGTAGACGGGAGCCATCTCGAACAGGCGGCCCTCAGCGTTGCCCTTCTTGAGGTTGTCCACGATGACGTTCAGCATGGAGGGTGCCAGCAGGGTGCGCATGACGGACAGGTTCTCGCTGATGGGGTTCAGGATGCGGATGGCCTTGCGGGCCTCATCCTCCGCCGGGATGTGGAGCATATCGAACTCGGCATTGGAATAGAAGGCCAGCGTGGAAGCCTCATAGAAGCCCTGTGCGGCCAGCAGACGCTTGGTCTTGAGCTGCTGCTTCTGCTCATAGTTCAGACCGCCGTTGGTGACAGCGGCAGTGTTCAGGAAGGTGGGTACGATGTGGTCATAGCCGTACTCACGGATGACTTCCTCGGCCAGGTCGGGGAAGCTCTCCACATCCTCACGGTAGAGAGGTGCGGAGACGTCCCAGCTGCCGTCGGCCTGCACGTCCACGGTGAACTCGAGGCGCTTGAGGATGTCGATCATGGTCTGGTCCGGCACGGTGATGCCCAGCACGCCGCAGATCTTGGCCGGGGTGGTGACGATGTGCTTGCGCTCGAGAGGACGGCCATCGGTCAAATCGTATTCCAGCGTGGTGATGTCGCCGCAGTCCAGCTCCTGGATGAGGTGCAGGGCGCGGGCAAGGCCCAGCTCGGGAGAGTGGCGGTCAACGCCCTTCTCGTAGCGGGCGGAAGAGTCGCTGTTCTGGCCCAGAGCGCGGCTGGTCTTACGGACGGAGTCGCGGGCGAAGGTAGCGCACTCGAAGAGCAGGCTGGTGGTGGTGTCGTCCATGCCGGAGTTTGCACCGCCCATGATGCCGGCCAGAGCCACCGGCTTCTCTGCGTCGCAGATGACCAGATTGTTGGGGTTCAGGGTGAACTCCTTCTCATCGAGGGTGGTGATCTTCTCGCCTTCCACGGCGCGGCGTACGGTGATGCTGCGGCCGGCGACCTTGTTCAAATCGAAAGCGTGCATGGGCTGGCCCATCTCCAGCAGGGTGTGGTTGGTAATATCGACCACATTGCTGATGGAGCGCAGGCCGCACAGGGCCAGATGGCGCTTCATCCAGCGGGGAGACTCGCTCATCCGGATGTTGCGGACGTAGTGTGCCATGTAGCGGGGGCAGAGGTCCGGAGCCTCCACCTTCACGCTGACCGGCTCGTCGGCGTCGCAGACGGTGTTGTAGTCCATGGCGGGCATGTGCAGGGGCTTGCCGAGGATAGCGGCCACCTCGCGGGCGATGCCCAGCACAGACTGGCAGTCGGGACGGTTTGCGGTGATGGAGATGTCGAAGATGTAGTCATCCAGACCCACCACAGGGGCGATGTCGGTGCCGGGGACGGAGTCCTCGGGCAGGATGAGCAGGCCGTAGACCTCAGAGCCCGGGAACAGGTCATCGTTCAGGCCCAGCTCCTCGCCGGAGCAGAGCATGCCGTTGGACTCAACGCCCTGCATCTTGCGGGCCTTGATCTTGATGCCGCCGGGCAGGGTGGAGCCGTCCAGGGCAGCAGGCACGCAGTCACCCAGCTTCATGTTCGCCGCACCGGTGCTGATGCGGATGTCGTGGCCATACTCGCCGCAGTCCACGACGCACTTGGTCAGATGGGTGCCTTCCTGAGGCTCCATCTCCACGATCTTGCCCACGACGACCTTGCTGATGCCGGCGTCCAGCGGGATGAGTTCCTCGACTTCAAAGCCGCAGGAGAAAAGCTTTTCTTCAAGCTCCTGTGCGGTAACGTCAATATCGACGAGTTCTTTTAACCAACTGAAAGGTACTTTCATTGTTTGCTCTCTCCCCTCTTATTCGTGGAACTGCTTGAGGAACTGCAGGTTGTTCTCAAACATCAGGCCGATGTTGTTGATGCCGTACTTCAGCATGGCGATGCGCTCGATGCCGATGCCGAAGGCGAAACCGGAGTACTCGTCCGGGTCGATGTTGCAGTTCTCGAGGACTTTGCGGTTGACGACGCCGCCGCCCAGCACCTCGATCCAGCCGGTGTGCTTGCACAGGGGGCAGCCCTTGCCGTGGCACTCGAAGCAGCTCACATCCACCTCGACGCTGGGCTCCGTGAAGGGGAAGTAGGAGGGACGCAGGCGGGTGCGGGTGTCGGCACCGAACATCTTCTGCACGAAGGTGTTCAGAGCGCCCTGCAGGTCGCCCAGCGTGATGCCCTTATCCACGACCAGACCTTCCATCTGGTGGAACATGGGGCTGTGGGTAGCGTCGGAGTCAGAGCGGAAGACGCGGCCCGGGATGAGCACCTTGATGGGAGGCTTCTGGCTGTCCATGGTGCGGATCTGGCCGCCGGAGGTCTGGGTGCGGAGCAGGAACTCATCGGACAGGTAGAAGGTGTCCTGCATATCGCGGGCGGGATGGTCCTTCGGGACGTTCAGGCGGGTGAAGTTGTGGTCGTCATCCTCAATTTCGGGGGACTCTGCCACCGCAAAGCCCATGCCCGAGAAGACGTCGATGATCTGGTTGGTGACGAGGGTCAGGGGGTGCAGGCCGCCCAAGGCGCGGGTCTTGGCGGGCAGGGTGATGTCCACCGTCTCGGCGGCGTTGCGGGCAGCAAGCTCAGCCTGCTTCACCTTGTCGGCAGCGGCGTCATACTCGGCCTGGACCCTGGCCTTCAGTTCGTTGATGATCTTGCCCATGGCCGGCCGCTCCTCGGGGGCGACCGAGCGCAGGTTTTTCATCAAGGCGGGGATCTTGCCGTTCTTGCTCAGATATTCCTGCCAGAAAGTTGCCAGCGTTTCTTTGGAAGAGACCTGGCCCAGGCTCTCTTCGGCCTGCTTTGCCAGCTCGTCGATCATTGCTTGCATGGATGTTCTCTCCTTCTCATTCGTGTTGTTCAGCGGACAGCAAAAAAGCTCCGTCCCCTGCCCCGGCCTCCTGAAAGGCCCGGCAAAAGGGACGAAGCTCATAAAATTCACAGCTCCGCGGTACCACCCGGTTTCCGCCCGGCTCCTTCGCAAGCCGTGCGGCGCTCAAAACGCCGTAACGGGGCGCACCGTCCGGCCCTACTGTCGTTCAGGCCGGCCGCTCGGGAGCGAACTTCAGCCTGCGCCCGCGCGGAAGCCCTCTCAGCCGGTGAAGCTTCTCTCTTTGCTGCGGTGCGCCTGCCTACTCTCTCCGTCGCTGCGTTTGGAGTATTCAGGTCGTGGTCATTTTGATAACCGAGAATCATCTTATCACATTTTGGGGCGGTTTGCAAGCACAGCGGGCAGATTTTAAGGAATATCCGCATTTTTCTTGCTTTTCAGTCGTTATCATGGTATGCTGAGCTCAACGCTTTACGGAAAGGAGGGTACACCTGCGATGGGTTGGAACGGCTGCGTTTTCTTCAAAAAAGGAAACCCCTAAGCTTTTCCGGCTCGAAGTGTACCCTTTTATAGCCCTCTCAGTCTGCTTCGCAGCCAGCTCTCCCAAAGGGAGAGCCTCTGGCGTGCCGGGCAGGTCTGAGCTGACTGCTTGAGGCATTTTATATCGCCAGCAGCCGGGCCTCGCTGTGGTGGGGCAGATCCTTTCAGCAGAGCGTGGAGCATGATCTATGCGCCCCGCAGCTTTGCTATGGGGCGCTTTTGTTTTGCATAGGCGCTTTCCCTTTGTCAAAGCCTCTCCCCTTGGGAGAGGTGTCACCGAAGGTGACGGAGAGGGCAAGGCCGCTGACGGAGAAGCTCCTATACAGCGATACTCTTACTCTGACAAAGAGACAACTTATCGCTGCACAAAGACTCTGCCATGCCGGGCTTGCCCTCTCAGGCGCTCACGCGCCAGCTCTCCCAAAGGGAGAGCCTTTTGGCCGAGGGAAGGCAGCAAACAGCCTATAAAGGGTACACATTTCTATCCATAATAAATAGAAAGGGTGTTCCCCATGAACCTGAAAAAGCAGCTTGCCTACATCTATACCAACAACTTTTTCTCCGGCCTGCGCATCACCGACGCGGTGTGGGTGGCGCTGCTGGCTGCGCGGGGCTTCTCGCTGTGGGAGATCGGCGTTGCCGAGAGCGTGTTCCACATGGTCAGCCTCACCTTCGAGGTTCCGAGCGGCATGGCGGCTGACCTGCTGGGCCGCAAAAAGACACTCGTGGCCGGCGGGGTCTGCATGGTGCTCTCCAACCTCCTGATGGCCTTTGCGCCGGACCTCTTTTTCATCTGCCTTGCGATGGCGCTGAGCGCACTGGCCAACGCCATGTTCTCCGGCACCGCCTCGGCCCTGACTTACGACAGCCTCAAGCAGTGCGGACGCACAGACGACTACCTCCGGGTCTCCGCCAACTGCTCCCAGCTCTCCATGCTGGCCACGGCTGTGGGGTCCCTCGCCAGCATGCTGGAACGGTTTCTCCGCTTTTCCGGTTTCTACCTGCTGAGCGCCGCCTTTGAAGGCACTGCCGCTGCCGCCACCGCCCTGATGACCGAGCCCATCGTCACCGAAACGCAGGCCCGCCGGGAGAAGCAGACCTTCCGCGACCTGCCCGGCCAGCTCGCGCAGCTGGTGCGGGACAGCATCACCGCTCTTCGCGCCACCCCGCTGGCGGCAAAGCTCATCGTCTCTGCCGCTGTCCTCTGCATCCCCAGCTACCTGACCAAGATGTTCGTCCAGCAGCGGCTCGTCGAGCTGGGCTGGCCCACAGCGCTGCTGTTCGTGCCGATGCTGCTGAGCGGGCTTGCCTCCATGCTGGGCGTTGAAGCGGCCCGGTGGCTCCATCCGGAGAGCCTGCGGCGGTTTTACGCCGTCTGCGCCCTGCTCTGCGGCGGGGGCTGCGCGCTGGTGGGTGCCGCCCCGGCGCTGGGCTGCATCTTCGGTTGTATGCTGGTGCAGGGCGTCATCGACGCCTACCTCCTGCACGAGGACCAGAAGCTCAACAATGTCATCCCCAGTGACCAGCGTGCCACCCTCATCAGCGTGGACAGCATGGTCTACAGCCTGCTCATGATACCCGCCAGCCCCCTCGTGGGCGCGGTGGGCGACGCCTTCGGGCAGGCCGGTGCGGGCCTTGCTGTGCTGGGCGTCCTCGTGGCGCTGACCGGCGCGGCGGCGCTTTATAAAACCCGATAAGACACAGAAGGCCCCTTCCGGATGGAAGGGGCCTTCTTGATACAGCGATTTACTTGGCCAGCAGCTCCTCCACCATCGCGTCCATCTGCGCCTCAGCGGCAGCGTTGGAAGCAGAGCGGAGGGTGACGACAGTGTCGCAGACGGTGATGTTCTTCATGCCGTCCAGCTCGGCGCGCATGAGCTTTGCAGCCATGGGCGCCCAGGTGCCGTTCTCCATCAGGGCGATGGTGCGGCTCTGGAAAGCCTTGGTCTTGAGGTGGGCCAGCAGGTTCTCCATCGGCGGGAAGAGGAAGCCGTCATAGGTGGCGCAGGCCAGAACGGTCTTGCCGCAGCGGAAGGCTTCGGTGACGGCGTAGGAGACGTCGGTGCGGGTCAGATCCATCTCCACCACCCTGGCACCCTTGGCGCGGAGCTTTTCGGCCAGGGTGTGGGCGGCGGCGCGGGTGTGGCCGTGGATGGAGGCGCTGGCGACCAGCACCTTCTCCGGCTCTTCGGCCTTGTAGCTGGACCACAGATCGTAGTAGTTCAGGTACTTGCCAAGGTCGCCGGTGAGGACGGGGCCGTGGAGCGGGCAGATGGTCTTGATGTCCAGCGCAGCGACCTTTTTCAGCAGAGCCTGCACCTGCGGGCCGTACTTGCCCACGATGTTCAGGTAGTAGCGGCGGGCCTCGCTGGCCCAGTCGGCCTTCTCGTCGAACTTTGCCACCGCGCCGAAGCGGCCAAAGCCGTCGGCGGAGAAGAGGACTTTTTCGGTGGACTCATAGCTCACCATGACCTCGGGCCAGTGGACCATGGGTGCGAACACGAAAGTCAGGGTGTGGGCGCCCAGCGAAAGGCTCTCGCCGTCCTTCACGACGACGCGGCGCTCCTTGGCGATGGCCTCTGCGCCGAAGAACTGCTCCATATACTGGAAGGTCTTGGCGTTGCCCACCACCTGCATCTCGGGGTAGAGGGCGGCGAGGCGGGCCATATTCGCGCTGTGGTCAGGCTCCATGTGGTGGACGACGAGGTAGGCGGGCTTCTCCCCTGCCAGTGCCTCGGTGACGTTTGCCAGCCACTCGTCGGTAGCGCGGTCGTCCACGGTGTCGAGGATGGCGATCTTCTCGTCCCGGATGACGTAAGAGTTATAGCTGACGCCGGTGGGGACCGGGTACTGGCTCTCAAACAAATCGATAGTGGTATCGTCCACGCCCACGCCCAGAATGGCGCTGCTGATGTTCTTTACGCTCATAAGCACATTTCCTCTCTGTTATTGGTGTGTATGGTCTGCCGTGGCCGGCAATTATTTTAAGAATCGTCTCAGTATAGCACAGTCTGCCGCCTTCGTCAACTATTTATCAGGCCGGATGGCCGAATGACGTTCTACTGCGGTAGATTATGTGGCAAAGTGACAAAATAATAATATAGATACGTTATATTTCCCCACTTTGCCAACTTGGCAAAGTGCTCATATCTGGCAAAGTGGTCAGTTTGCCAGCTCAGGCCAGTTTGCCACCCTGGCAAAGTGCATTTTTGACCGTCACTACGTCAATATTCTCCCACTTTGCCAGATGTCTCGCTGGTCTCAGAGAGTGCTTTCGGCAGCTCATTCATATCGTCTATCTCGAGCAGGGCGCTGGCGCTGGCCTCGTCGAGGCTCTGGACGCTGCGCAACTTCCGGCTGATGGCCCGGCTGCGGACGCCGATGAGCTGGTCCAGCTCTTCGTCGGTCTGGCGCAGACGCTGCTGCATCTTGGCGAGGCCCTGCCCGAACTTGTCGAACTCCGTCTTCACCGCGCCCAGCAGCTGCCAGACCTCGCCGGAGCGCTTCTGGATGGCGAGGGTCTTGAAGCCCATCTGCAGGCTGTTCAGCAGGGCCGCCATGGTGCTGGGGCCTGCCACGTTGACCTGATAGTCCCGCTGCAAGACCTCCAGCAGCCCCGCGTTCACCACCTCGGCATACAGGCCCTCAAAGGGCAGGAACAGGATGCCGAACGCCGTGGTATAGGGCGGCTCGACGTACTTTTCCCGGATGTCTCTGGCCTCGCTGCGGAGCACCAGCTCGAGGGCGTGGCGGGCATCCTCCACGGCCTGCGCGTCGCCGGAAGCGTAGGCGTCCTGTAAGTGGGCGTAGGTGTCGCCGGGGAACTTGGAGTCGATGGGGAGCCAGACGCTGCCGCCGTCGGCACCCGGCATCCGGATGGCGTATTCCACCCGCTGGGTGCTGCCCGGGATGGTGGCGACGTTGGTGTCATACTGCTCCGGGGCGAGGATCTCTTCCAGGATCGCGCCCAGCTGGATCTCGCCGAGGATGCCGCGGGTCTTGACGCCCGAGAGCACCTGCTTCAGGCCGCCCACGTCGGCGGCGAGGGACTGCATCTCGCCAAGGCCCTTGTACACCTGCTCGAGCTGCTGGTTGACGGCCTTGAAGCTTTCCGTCACCCGCTTCTGCAAAGCGTCCTGAAGCTGCTCGTCCACCGTGTGGCGTATCTCGTCCAGCTTGCGGGTGTTCTCAGCCTGCAATGCCGTCATGCTCTCGACCATGGCGCGGCGCAGCTGCTCCATCTGCTGGTTGTTGGCCTGCTCGAGGCTCTGCAGACGCCGCTCCAGGATGCGCTGCTGGCTGTCCTGCCCCTGGCCGAGGGTGGTGCTCATGCTCTGCACAGCCGTCTGCAGCGTCTCGCTGACGCTGCGGATGGCGGCGTAGTTCTGCTGGGCGATGGCATCCTGACGGGCGTTGAACTCTCTGGCCTGAGCGGCCAGCTGCTCTTCGAGCCAGTCTTTCAGCTCTTCGCAGTCGGCTTCGTCCAGCCCGCCGGTGGGGCGTCCGCTGCGGAAGAGCAGCAGCGCCATCATCAGGCAGATGGCCACCAGCAGGACGGTATACAGCATTGCGAGAAATTCCATTTATTCTACTTCCTCAAACTTCAAAACTTCTTTGGTGGTCACGGTATCGTCACCGTACAGGCCCACGCCGTCGGCTTCCATCTCGCCGCTCTGGTTGTCGTAGGGGTCGCTGCGGAAGCCCAGCATCGGCGGGTCAAAGGGCGCTTCAAAGGCGCTGTTTGCCACCATGCGGCCCGTATCCAGACTGCCGAAATAGTGGCGGCGGAGCACTTCATCGCCCCGGCGGGCCATAGAGGCACCGTAGGAGCAGTCGGCATACATCCAGCCCTTGGGGGCGACGTAGAACCGCGCCCAGTCATGACAGCCCGCGTCCCCCGGGGCCACTGCAAAGCCGCTCTCCCACCGGGCCGGGATGCCCGCGATGCGGCAGAGGGTGATGAAGGTCAGTGCCATGATGCCGCAGTCTCCCCGGCGGCTGCGGGCGCAGTTCTCGGCGATGGACTCATGGACGAAATAGGAGGGCTGGAAGTGATAGCGGACATTCAGGGTGACATAATCGTAGATGCGCTTAGCCTTCTCCGCCGGGCTGGTGATGCCCCCGGTGAGCTGAGCCGCCAGCGCCCGCAGGTAGGGCGTAAAGACGATGTGGGGCGCTTCCTCGCCGGTGTAGAGATCGGGCTGCTCCGGGTCGGGCGTGAAGGAAAGCGGGTCGGCGTAGACTGCCGTCTCCCGGTAGCTGTACTCGGCCCCGAAGGTGCGGTTCTCGGTCAGGTCGGCCTCCCAGCAGACGGTGCGCTGGGGTGCGTCCTCGGCGGCGATATGGCCGGGCGTCTCGGTGAAGCGGTCCAGCGTGATATGGCTCTGGGATGGGCAGGCGGCAGGCAGGGCCAGCCATGCCCGGACGTGGACGGCATCTCTTCCCTCTGCCCTCGCCTTTTCCAGCGCGGCGGCGAAGGCTTCGTCGGACATCCGGATGCTGGTGCGGAGGGTGATGTCGGCGCTGGCGCTCCCCTCCCGCTCCATCTTCTCGTGGAGGCGGTGACGCTCTTGGTTCTTGTTGTTGGGGGCGTCCGGCGTCAGCTTCCGGGCGGCGAGGTCGGCGTGGGTGGCTAGCAGCGTCTCGGCGAACCGGGCCTGATACCGCTTCTCCCCTTCCACGAACCGCCAGTCCATCCGGCCCTCCCAGTCGAGCTTCTTAAATTCTTCTGCCGTGAAGTCCTTGACCCGCTCCTGCATCCGGGCGATGGCCTCGGCTTCCGTCCAGCAGTATTCCCCGGGCAGTCGGCGCATGATCTCCTTCTGGACGGTCAGGGCCTCCCGCAGGGCGTCCACACCGTGGGGCGTGGGGTTCTCGGGCGGGACGTACCCCTCCGGCGGGGCGATGCCGTTGGACGCCGGGCCGTTCTGGGTCTTTGTCCAGTCCTCGGCCAGCAGCCGGTCGATGCGGGCGATGGCCTCCTGATAATATCCGGCCGCTTTCAGCCGGGCAATGTCGTCGGGCAGGCCCACATTCAGGCTGCGGATGCATTCATTCAAATCGTACATATTCTTTTCCTCCTGTTATTCCGAAACGCTCTGCCAGAACTCGGCAGCACGTTCCACCCAGTCCTCGGCATCCGTCCCTACGCCGATGCCGATGCCATGTTTGGCGTTGTCGTAAACTTCCACCCGGTTGGGGACGCCGCTCGCTTCCAGTGCCTTTGCAAGGGTCGGCCCCTGCAGGGGGTAGACGAAGGCTTTCAGCATGAGGTCATTCCTGCCGTACCACAGGAAGGTGGGCGGATAGTCCGGCGTCACCAGCTTCGAGACGGTGTAGGAATAGTAGCGTCTTTCCAGCCGGTCGGTATCCATCAGGAGGTGGTAGGCAGGCTTTGCCCCAAAGAAGTTGTTGATGGGGTAGGCCAGCAGCAATACACCGGGCTTCGGCACACCGTAGCGGCCCCAGCCCTTTTCCTCATTGCCGAAGACGCCTGCGAGCTGTCCGCCGGAGGAGTAGCCCAGCAGGGCGTAGTCTTCCGTAGAGACGCCGAAGGTGTCGGCATTGTCCATCACGAAGCGGATGGCCCGGGCCAGGTCTTCCAGCGGAGCGTCGTCCCCGGCCTCCCATCCGATGCGGTAGCGCAGCGAGAAGACGGCATAGCCCTGCTCGTGCAGCTCCCACGCCGTGGACACGCCGCCCCGCAGCTCGCCGCTGTAGTAGAGCGAGTTGCCCGACAGCACGATGGCAAACCTGGCCCCCGGCTGCTGGGCCGGGCAGTAATACAGCTCCACATGAGCGCGGGCAGGCACGGCGGCGATCTCCTCTTTCGAATAGAGCGGATAGGTCACCCGGGTGCCGTCGTGGTAGACCTGAGCCAGATAGTTGAGGCCCGCTGCGCAGGCTTCGGCAGAGGTCTTGCCGACCACCTCGGTCAGCGTCTCGTCGTCGCGGCTGGTGGAGAGCTTTTCGCAGTCCCGCTCCCACACATAGGTATATGTATAGAGACCGCTGGCCTTGATGTCGGGGTCGTCGCGTATCTCCTTCATGGTGGTCTGGGGGGTGATGCTGGCTGCTGAGGCCGGGACGGCGAGGACACCGAGCATCAGCACAGAGGCAGCGATTCGTTTCCAATCCATCTTCATTTCTCCTTTTTCAGAGCAGCCTTCATTGCATTTTTCGGCAAAGAGGTCTATAATAGTCCCTGCCCTGAACGGGTATTTACTCTATTGTATCACAACGGTGCTGATTGTCAAAAAATTTCTGCCCGGGAGGGAGCTTTGTCATGCTGACCAATTACCACACCCACACCACCCGCTGCGGCCACGCCGAAGGCACCGAGGAGGAATACATCCTCACAGCCCTGCGCTGCGGCTTCAAGGTGCTGGGGTTTTCTGACCACACCCCCTGGGCCTACGCGACGCCGGGCTTCGTCAGCCGCATCCGGATGCTGCCCTCCCAGCTGGACGATTACGTCCTGACCCTGCGCGGACTGCGGGAGAAATATGCCGACAAACTCCACATCCGCATCGGCCTCGAGGCGGAGTATTTCCCGGCCTATCTGGGCTGGCTCAAGGAAGAGATGGAGCGGCTGGGCATCGAATATCTCATCCTCGGCTGTCACTACGACACCACCGACGAGCAGGACGCCAGAGCCAGCCGCTTCGGCGGCAGCCCCTCCACGGCCCACGGCAGGCGGTATGCCGAACAGGTGGTGGAAGCGCTGGAAACGGGGCTTTACCGGTATCTGGCCCACCCCGACCTCTTTTTGAACCGGGTGACGGCCTTCGACGCCGACGCCGAGAAAGCCTGCCGGGACATCTGTGCCGCAGCGGCGCGGCTGGACATCCCCCTCGAGTACAACATGGCCGGACTGACTTTGCAGGACCGCCCCGACGGCTCTTTAGGCTACACCCGGGACGAGTTCTGGCACATCGCGGCGGAGTACCCCGTCAAGGCCATCGTGGGCTGCGACGCCCACGCCCCCTCGGAGTTGGACGTCGTCCCCGCCATCGAGGAAAAGAAAGCCTTCCTGCACAGCTTGGGCATCCCGGTGCTGGACACCCTGCCGGGGCTGGAATAAGCGGCCATTGCGCGGACGGGCTGCATCTGCTATACTGAGACAAGAGGAATGATGCAGGGCGCATTGGGGCGCTCTGCCGGGGAAGAATATCATGAGCAATATCACCATCCGGCCCATGGAGCCGGAAGACTGGAATGCTGTGTCCGAGATCTATTTAGAGGGCATCGCCACGGAGCACGCCACCTTCCAGACCACCTGCCCGCCCTACACGGCGTGGGATGCCTTTCACATCAAAGAATGCCGCCTCGTCATTCTGGACGGCGGCGAGCTGGCCGGTTGGGCCGCACTGCGGCGGGTAGACCCCCGCTGGTGCTACCGGGGCGTAGCCGAGGTGAGCATCTACGTCGGTGAGAAGTTCCGGGGCCGGGGCCTCGGCTCCCGCCTGTTGACGGCCCTCTGCGAAGAGTCGGAGAAAGAGGGTTACTGGACCTTACACTCCACCGTTTTGCAGGACAACACCGCCAGCCTCGGCCTCCACACGAAGTGCGGCTTCCGGGTGGTGGGGCGGCGGGAGCGCATCGCCCGGGACTGTCATGGCCGCTGGCTGGACACCTACCTGATGGAGCGCCGCACCAAAGCCGACGAGCCTGCGGGGTATAAGAAATTATAAAAAATGAGCTGCTGTACGTAACGTACAGCAGCTCATTTTCGTATCAGACAAGGCCCTTACCACTCATTGTCCGCCGCGTCCGTATCGGCCACCCGGGTGCGCTGGAACATGCTTTCCAGCACGGCGCAGTATTTGTCGGCCAGGCAGACGATGACCGCCTCCCGGCAGGTGGGGACATGACGGAAGGTCAGGGGCCACATATGGCTCGAGATGATGTTCTGCTCTTTTCTGGTGATGGCAAAGCACCGCTCGGCATTGACGCAGGCAGAGCCGGGATGGGCAAAGCCGTGCATCTCGAACAGGCGGCGCAGACCCCGGAAAGAGCTGCGCTTGTGCCAGTCGTAGAGATAGAAGTCATGGAGAAAGGCCCCCACAGCCAGCGACGTCTCATCCGCGCCCAGATGGAAGCGGCGGTTGAGCCAGAAGCTCACCAGCACCACATTCTTGCAGTGCTGGTAGGTGGTCACATCGCCGTGCTGGATAAATTCCCGCATCCGCTGCACTTCGGGGTGCTGGTCATATTGGGCCAGAATGGTGGTGAGGCACTGACGCTCCGTATCAGAAAGCTGCATTGAAAAGTTCCCTTTCATAAACAAATAAACCTCTCAGTCTCGCTATCGCTCGACAGCTCCCCTACCGAGGGGAGCCTCTGGCGAAGAGGCGAAACTTTGCGCTATGCCAAAGCCTCCCCTCGATAGGGGAGGTGGCATTGCGAAGCAATGACGGAGAGGTTGAACCGATCAAGACCTCAGCTGCACCGGGTTGGAATTGCCGAAATTCTCGGCCTCGGTGGGGTTCGTGCGCTTGAGGCTCAGGTCCACGAGGTACTGCTTGCCGTCGCCCAGCTCCTCGAGCTGTGCCAGTTTTGCCTTGGCGGATGCTTCGTCCGGGTACCACTGGATGAGGAAGAAATTCTCCGCCTCCACGCCGTAATACAGCCACTGGCCGTCGGCCCGGAGCAGGTCGTCCAGATGGTCTACCTCGTCGCCGTCGGTCAGGCCGAGGCCCTCTTCCGCGTAGACGTTTTCCGGCTCCACCTGCAGCACTTCGATGACCTGAATGGCGCTCTGCAGATATTCGTCCTGAGCGATGCTCTTGTCGGAGAGCTCCCAGCCCGTCAGGAATGCCTGCATCAGCAGGTCTTTGACCGAGATCTTCTTTTCCATGTATGTTTCCTTCTTCCTCGTTTGTTTCCGCTGACCAGTATACGCTCAAATCTTGGACAGGTCAACCATAAATTTATGAATTTTTTGTAGGAATGTCCAAATTCAACTCAATTTGAACCCAAACGTCTCCCCCAGCCACTCGAGGCAGAGAGCCACCCAATGGGCGCGGTGAGGGTCGGCGGCATCCACTTCGGCGGTACTGATGCTGGTGCCGTGAGCGCCCTTCTCGAACAGATGCGCCTCGCACGGCACGCCCGCCCTCCGCAGGGCGGCCAGCAGGAGAAGCGTGTTCTCCACCGGAACGGTCTCATCCTCCATGGTATGCCAGACGAAGACCGGCGGTGTGTCGGCGTTCACCTTATCCTCCAGGGTGAACACCTGCTGTGCGGCAGTATCCTCGCTGCCCGCCAGCTGGACGAAGCTGCCCCGGTGGGCAAACTCCCCTGCCGTGATGACCGGGTAGCCCAGGATCACTGCATTGGGCCTCTGCTGAGCCGTCTTGCCCGGAATGTCCAGCACCGCGCCGGACAGGGCCAGATGTCCGCCCGCCGAGAAGCCGCAGACGGCGATCTTATCCGGCAGGATGTGCCACTCTCCCGCATTCTGCCGCAGCAGAGCCAATGCTTCGTTCAGCTGTCGGAGAGGCTGGTAGTTCTGCGCCCCCTCCCCCACGCTGTAGGTCAGCACGGCGGTGTGATAACCCGCCGCCGCAAACTGCAGGGCCACCGGGTCGCCCTCCCGGGGGCTGACATGGCTGTAGCCGCCGCCCGGCACCACCAGCACCAAAGGCCGCTCCTTCACGGCGGGCATGGCATCCAGCGACGCCCGCAGGGAAACCGTCAGCACACCGCCGCCTGCAAGTTCCAGCTCTATCTGCTGCATCCTTCATCCTCCTTATAAACAGGTCTGTCATTCCGGCCCATTATACGGCTTTGGCGCGGGAAAGTAAAGGCGGCTTTTGCCCCGAGCGGAAAGTTTTTTGAACTTTTTATGAAACCCCTTGATTTTTGTCTCTCAGCGGTGTATATTAGCACTCGAAAGTTTTGAGTGCTAAGTTTTCACGAGTGGTTTTCCGCTCCGTGTGCCGGCACTCTCCACAGGCAGATCCTGATGCGACACGCGCCCGGGCAGTTCCGCCGCCGGGACGCTAAAATCTGATAAAAAGAGGTTTTGTATTATGGCGAAAAAAGAATTTCAGGCCGAGAGCAAAAAGCTGATGGACATGATGATCAACTCCATCTACACCAACAAGGAAATTTTCCTGCGCGAGCTGATCTCCAACGCTTCGGACGCCATCGACAAGCTGTATTATAAGAGCCTGACCGACACTTCCGTCGGCATGAACAAAGGCGATTTCCGCATCCTGCTCACCCACGACAAGGACAGCCGCACCCTGACCATCTCCGATAACGGCATCGGCATGACCCGGGAAGAGCTGGAGCAGAACCTCGGCACCATCGCCCACTCCGGCTCCTTCGACTTCAAGAAGGACAACAAGGACGAGAACATCGACATCATCGGTCAGTTCGGTGTCGGCTTCTACTCTGCCTTCATGGTGGCCGACAAAGTGACGGTCATCTCCAAGGCCTACGGCTCCGACGAGGCCTGGCAGTGGGAGTCCAGCGGTGCTGACGGCTATGAGCTTGAGCCTGCCGAGAAGGAGACTGCTGGTACCGACATCATCCTCCACATCAAGCCCGACACGGAGACCGACAACTACGACAACTTCCTCGACGAGTACGGCATCGTGGCCATTGTCAAGAAGTACAGCGACTATGTTCGCTACCCCATCCAGATGGAGCGCGAAAAGAGCCGTCAGAAGCCCGAACCCGACCCCAAGCCCGACGACTACAAGCCCGAGTGGGAGACCTACACCGAGCTGGAAACGCTGAACAGCATGGTACCTATCTGGAAGAAGCAGAAGAGCGAAGTCACCGACGAGGAGTACGCAAACTTCTACAAGGATAAGTTCAGCGACTACGCCGACCCCGCCCGCGTCATCGTGAGCCGCACTGAGGGCACTGCAAACTATAACGCCCTGCTCTTCGTACCCAGCCACCGCCCCTATGACTTCTACACCAAGGACTACGAAAAGGGTCTGGCTCTGTACGCATCCGGCGTCCTCATCATGGAGAAATGCGCCGACCTGCTGCCCGACTACTTCAGCTTTGTCAAAGGCATCGTGGACAGTCAGGACCTGAGCCTGAACATCAGCCGTGAGATGCTGCAGAAGGACAATCAGCTCAAGCTCATCCACAACGCTCTGGAAAAGAAGATCAAAAACGAGCTCCACGCCATGCTGGCCAACGACCGCGAGAAGTACGAGAGCTTCTGGAAGGAGTTTGGCCGTCAGCTGAAGTTCGGCGCATACTCCGACTACGGGATGCATGCCGAGCTGCTGCGCGACCTGCTGCTGTTCTGGTCTGCCAAGGAGCAGAAGATGGTCACTCTGCAGGAGTACGTGGACAAGATGCCCGCCGAGCAGAAGTACATCTACTTCGCCGCCGGCGACTCCACCGACCGTCTGGCAAAGCTGCCTGCCGCTGAGCTGGTCATGGACAAGGGCTACGACGTCCTGCTCCTGACCGAGGATGTGGATGAGTTCTGCCTGCAGATCATGCGCACCTATCCCCGCAAGGATGCCGAGGGCAAGGACGGCACCGTCGAGTTCAAGAACGTCAACAGCGGCGATCTGGGCCTCGAGACCGAGGACGAGAAGAAGGCCGCTGAGGAAGCCACCACCGCCAACAAAGCTCTGTTCGACGCCATGAAGGACGCTCTGGACGGCAAGGTCAAGGAGGTCAAAGTCTCCACCCGCCTGAAGGACCACCCCGTCTGCCTGTCTGCCGACGGCCCGCTGTCTATCGAGATGGAGAAAGTCCTCTCCAAGCAGCCCGGCAGTGAGGGCGTCAAGAGCGACAAGGTGCTGGAGCTGAACGTCAACCACCCCGTCTTCGCTGTGCTGAAAGCCGCACAGGAGGCTGGCGATACCGAGAAGCTCAAGAAGTACAGCGCTCTGCTCTACGCACAGGCACAGCTCATCGAGGGCCTGCCCGTGGATGACCCCGCCGCTTACGCCGAGGCCGTCTGCAGCCTGATGCAGTGATTTTTCCCTGTGTTCCCGGGCCGGAGGGCGCTGCTCCCTCGCCTTCCGCCTGACATCATAATTTTCTTCCCTTAACAAGAAAGCCGCGCTCCGCTGGAAAAGTGGATCGCGGCCTTTTCTTTTGCACTGCCCGCCGCAGTAAGGTTTCTCCATGTCGCGGTCCTCTCCCCCGCCGGGACGCGGCAGCGGGAAGTTTTGGCGCAGTTATACAATGCTTTTCCGGTTTCGAAAAAACTTTTGTCTCAGCTGCACCTGATTCAAGTTTTCTGCTTTGCATCCCTGCCGGAGCTGTCCGGCGGAGATTTTTTGCAACTTTTCATTGAGATGCAACAATAACACATGGTTTTTTCCAGGCAAATCCTTTACTATAAGAATAGAAGCGGGCTGTATCGCCCACACGAAATAAAAAAGTATCTGTCTGTCAGGAGGAAGATTCCATGATGAAGTCCATTCCCGTATGGAAGCAGGAGCTGTCCGACGGCGTCCACGCCGCGCGCCTCGCCTCCCTGTATTGCTGTTCTCCCGCCGAGACGGCCTCTGAAGCCGCCCGTTACACCGCTGTGCTGGATGGGCTGGAAAAGACCTTCGGCTCCCACGCTGAGGCCGGCCTTTACAGCGCACCGGGCCGCACCGAGATCGGCGGCAACCACACCGACCATCAGCATGGCCGGGTACTGGCCGGCAGCGTGAACATCGACATGATCGCCGCTGCAGCCCCCAACGATAAGAACCAGCTCCGCGTCCAGAGCGAGGGCTATGATCTGTGCGTCATTGATCTGAATGACCTCGAGGCCCGCAAGGAAGAGGAGAACACCACCGCCGCCCTGCTGCGCGGCGAATGCGCCGCCTTCACCCAGCGGGGCGCAAAGCTGGCCGGTCTGGACGTCTACGTCTCTTCCAACGTGCCGAAGGGCAGCGGCGTTTCCTCTTCCGCCGCCTTTGAGGTGCTCATCGGCGTCATCCTGAACGACCGCTTCATGACCGAGAAGGTCTCCCCCATCGCCATCGCGCAGATCGGCCAGTGGGCTGAGAACGTCTACTTCGGCAAGCCCTGCGGCCTGATGGACCAGATGGCTTCCAGCGTGGGCAACATCATCACCATCGACTTCGCCAGCCCCGCAAAGCCCGTCGTGGAACCGGTGGCTGTGGACTTCTCCAAGGCTGGTCTGGCCCTCTGCATCCTCGACTCCGGCGCAGACCACGCCGATCTGACCGACGAGTACGCCGCCATCCCGGCTGAGTGCCGCGCCGTAGCCGCTGTCTGCGGCGGCGAGGTGCTGCGGGATGTGCCGTTCGAGACCTTCCTTGCAAAGCTGCCCGAGTGTCGCAGGCAGTGCGGCGACCGCGCCGTCCTCCGCGCCTTCCACGTCTACGCCGACAATGACCGTGTGGCAAAGCAGGTGGCCGCACTCCACGATGGCGACTTCGACACCTTCCTCCGCCTCGTGAACGAGTCCGGCCGCAGCAGCTGGGAGTATCTGCAGAATGTCATCCCCGCAGGCTACAAAGAGCATCAGGAAGTGGGCGTGACCATCGCTGCCGCCAAGCATCTGCTGGGCGATAAGGGCGCTGTCCGCGTCCACGGCGGCGGTTTCGCCGGCACGGTGCAGGCTTTCGTGCCTGTGGAGATGCTGGACGAGTTCAAGGCCGGTATGGAAGCCATCCTCGGCGAGGGCCGCTGCCACGTCCTGTCCATCCGCCCGGAGGGAGGCGCTGTCCTGTGATCTCCACTGCCATCCAGCAGCTCGTCAACTACGGTCTGGACACCGGCCTCATCCTGCCTGACGACGAGATCTACATCCGCAACCAGCTGCTCATGACCATGCAGCTCGACAGCTTCACGGAGCCGGAGGGCGACGTCTGCTACGCCGACCTCGAGAGCATCCTGAAAACGCTGGTGGATGATGCCGCAGCCCGGGGCGTCTGCGACAACAGCCCCACGGCCCGCGACCTCTTCGACACCCGGCTCATGGGTGTGCTGACGCCCCGCCCCAGCATCGTCCGCGCCAACTTCGAAGAGCGGTACGAGACCGACGGCCCCCAGGCCGCCACCGACTGGTTCTACAAGTTCAGCCAGGACACCGATTACATCCGCCGCTACCGCATCAAGCGGGACGTCAAGTGGGTGACCCGGACTCCTTATGGCGACCTCGACATCACCATCAACCTGTCGAAGCCCGAAAAAGACCCCAAAGCCATCGCAGCCGCAAAGCTGGCTCCTCAGAGCGCCTACCCCAAGTGCCAGCTCTGCGTGGAGAACGAGGGCTATGCCGGTCGGCTGAACCATCCCGCCCGGGAAAATCACCGCATCATCCCGCTGACCATCAACGACAGTGCGTGGAATTTCCAGTACAGCCCCTATGTCTACTACAATGAGCACTGCATCGTCTTTAACAGCCAGCACACCCCCATGAAGATCGAGCGGGCCACCTTCCGCAAACTGCTGGACTTCGTGGCCCTCTTCCCCCACTACTTCGTGGGCAGCAACGCCGACCTGCCCATCGTGGGCGGCAGCATCCTGAGCCACGACCACTTCCAGGGCGGCCACTACGAGTTCGCCATGGCCAAAGCCCCCATCGAGAAGAAGTGGGTCTTCCCCGGCTTTGAGGATGTGGACGCCGGCATCGTCCACTGGCCCATGAGCTGCATCCGCCTCACCTGTGCCGACGACGAACGCCTTGTGGAGCTGGCCGATCAGATTCTGACGGCGTGGCGGGGCTACACCGACGAGAGCTGCTTTATCTACGCCGAGACCGACGGCGAACCCCACAACACCATCACCCCCATCGCCCGGATGCGGGACGGCAAGTTCCAGCTGGATCTGGTGCTGCGCAACAACATCACCACGCCGGAGCATCCGCTGGGCGTCTATCACCCCCACGCAAAGCTCCACCACATCAAAAAGGAGAACATCGGCCTCATCGAGGTCATGGGTCTGGCCGTTCTGCCCAGCCGCCTGAAAGCCGAGATGACCGATGTGGAAGCCGCCCTCGTGGCCCGCACCCCCGCCGCTGAGTACGGCGAGAACATCCAGAAGCACGCCGAGTGGGCGATGGACATCCTCGCCCGCCATCCGGAGCTGAACGCCGAAAATGTCCACACCATCGTGCAGGACGAGATCGGCCATGTCTTTGCCGAAGTCCTCGTAGACGCTGGCGTCTACAAGATGGACACGGCAGGCCGCGCAGGCTTTGAGCGATTCTTAGCAAGTATCTGAGCATAAAGAGTAATGCCTCCCCGCCGGGGAGGCATTACTCTTTCGTTTATTGTTTGCCCAGCTGCCAGAACGCAACGGCGCTGGCGGCGGCGACATTCAGCGAATCCACGCCGTGGGACATGGGGATCTTGACCGTGTAGTCGCAGGAAGCGATGGTGTCGGCGGCGAGGCCGTCACCCTCCGTACCAAGCACGATGGCAAGCTTCGGCTCTTTTGCAAGCTGCTCATCGTCGATGCTCACTGAGCGGTCGCTGAGGGCCATCGCGGCGGTCTTGAAGCCGAGGGAGTGGAGGATGTCCATCCCCTTCTCCGGCCAGTCTGCCGGGGTCTCGCCCAACTGCCCCCAGGGCACCTGGAACACCGTACCCATGCTGACGCGGACGGCGCGGCGGCAGAGCGGGTCGCAGCAGGAAGGGTTGATGAGGACGGCGTCCATGTTCAGTGCCGCCGCCGAGCGGAAGATGGCGCCCACATTGGTGGAGTCCACGATGCCCTCCAGCACGGCCACCCGGCGGGCGTTTTTGCAGAGCTCTTCCACCGGGCGGGGTGCCGGGCGGTGGAAGGCACAGAGGACGCCCCGGGTCAGCTCAAAGCCGGTGAGCTCTGCCAGCATCTCCCGATCTGCCGTGTACACCGGCGCGTCGCCGCAGCGGCTCAGGATGCCCGCTGCCGGGCCGGTGATCTGCTTGCGCTCCATCAGCAGAGACACGGGCTTGTAGCCTGCGTCCAGCGCACGGTCGATGACCTTGGGGCTCTCGGCGATGAAGATGCCTTTCTCCGGCTCGAGGCGATTGCGCAGCTGGTTCTGGGTCAGCCGGGCATAAGGGTCCAGCTCCGGCGCGTGGAAATCCGTGATCTCGATGATATTGGGCATACAGAAAGCCCCTCCTTCTCCTGAAAAGCTGTTTTTTGTGTATTATACCATGAACGCAGTGAAATGGTATAATTGCGCATCCAAAGCCGGTTGCCGTGCAGCTCCGCAGGAGCAAGCGGCGAGGCGCTGCGCATAAAACTAGAATATCGCGTTAGCGATATTCTACCACAGTCTGCGCCGCATTGCAAAACAAAGCGCATCCTGCGATACCCGCCCGGAATCGTCATTATCTATAAAAAATATGGCGCAGTTTTTGACAAAACGCCGGTTTTGCGTTATAGTATGGCATGGAATTATTTTCTGGATAGAAGGAGGAGCTTTTATGCCATCTCTCAAACCTCACGGACAGATGTCCGAAGCTTTTATCACCGCTCTGTTTCTCTCCGTCTCAGGCGGCTTACAGGATGTTTATACCTACTTATACCGCGGCAAGGTCTTCGCCAACGCCCAGACCGGCAACATCGTGCTGATGGCCGTCAAGCTGTTTGCGGGCAAGTGGGGCGAGGCACTGCGCTACCTGATTCCCCTTTGCGCCTTTGCGCTGGGCATTTTTGTGGCCGAGTTCATCCGCCTCAAGCTCAAGCGGATGCAGTGGCTCCACTGGCGTCAGCTGGTGGTGCTGTTCGAGATCCTGATGCTCTTCGTCGTGGGCTTTTTGCCGCAGGAGCTGAATCTGCTGGCCAACTCCCTCGTCTCCTTCTCCTGCGCCATGCAGGTACAATCCTTCCGCAAGGTGAACGGCTATGCCTTCGCCAGCACCATGTGCATCGGCAATCTGCGCAGCGGCATGGATTCCCTCTGCGCATGGCTGGTGGGCGGCAACACCAAAGCCTTCGGCAAGGCGATGCACTACTTCGCCATCATCTTCCTGTTCGCGCTGGGTGCCGGCCTCGGCAGCCTTGCACTAGTCCCCATGGGCAGCCGGGCCATCTGGCTTTCCTGCCTGCTGCTCTTCATCAGCTTCTGCCTGATGTTCCTGAAAGAGGACATTGAGGAGCTGGAAGAATTTGAGCACCTGGAGCACGAGGAAGCTCTCAAAAAATAATTGCGCCGAAGCCTGTCGTATGCTATACTATAGAGTGTTTGTGTGACCCTCCGGCCCGCCGCACCACCGACGTGCCGGAGATGAAGTTGTAGAATCAGGAAGAGGAGCATTCCATGAAAAAAGGCTTTGACAACGCGAAATATCTTCAGATGCAGTCCCAGCACATCCGGGAGCGCATCGCACAGTTCGACAACAAGCTCTACCTCGAGTTTGGCGGCAAGCTGTTCGACGACTACCACGCCTCCCGCGTGCTGCCGGGCTTTGAGCCGGACTCCAAGCTGCAGATGCTGCTGCAGCTCAAGGAGCAGGCCGAGATCGTCATCGTCATCAGCGCGCAGGACATCATCAGCAGCAAGGTGCGCGGCGACTACGGCATCACCTACGACCTCGACGTTCTCCGCCTCATCGACGCCTTCCAGGGCATGGGCCTGTTCGTGGGCAGCGTCTGCGTGACCATGTACACCGCCGCCCCCGAGGTCGAAGCCTTTGAGCACAAGCTGAACAGCGTGGGCGTGCGCACCTTCCGCCACTATAAGATCCCCGGCTACCCCAACGATGTGGCCCGCATCGTCAGCGACGAGGGCTACGGCAAGAACGACTACATCGAGACCCAGCGTCCCCTCGTCGTCATCACGGCCCCCGGCCCCGGCAGCGGCAAGATGGCCACCTGCCTGTCCCAGCTCTACCACGAGCACAAGCGGGGTGTCAAGGCCGGTTATGCCAAGTTCGAGACCTTCCCCATCTGGAACCTGCCCCTCAAGCACCCGGTCAACCTCGCCTACGAGGCCGCTACCGCCGACCTGAACGACGTGAACATGATCGACCCCTTCCATCTGGAAGCCTACGGCGTCACCACCGTCAACTACAACCGCGACATCGAGATCTTCCCGGTGGTCAACGCGATGTTCGAGCTCATTGCGGGCAAGAGCCCCTACAAGTCCCCCACGGACATGGGCGTGAACATGGCCGGCAACTGCATCGTGGACGACGAAGCCTGCCGCGAGGCCTCCCGCAACGAGATCATCCGCCGCTACTTCAAGGCTCTCTGCGACCTCAAGACCGGCAAGAACGTGGACAGTGAGATCTTCAAGCTGGAGCTGCTGCTGAATCAGGCCGGTCTGGCTGTCGGCGACCGTGCCGTGGAAAAGCAGGCTCACGCCGTGGCCGAGTGCACCGGCGGCGCACCCGCTGCCGCCATCGAGCTGCCGGACGGCACCGTCGTCACCGGCAAGAACGGTCCCCTGCTGGGCGCAGCCTCTTCTGCCCTGCTCAACGCCCTCAAGAAGCTGGCCGGCATCGACCATGAGATCGACCTGGTCTCCGCCCGCGCCATCGAGCCCATCCAGACCCTCAAGACCAACTACCTCGGCAGCCGGAATCCCCGCCTGCACACCGATGAGATCCTGATCGCGCTGTCCAGCTCTGCCGCCGAGAATGAGACGGCTGCTGTCGCTCTACAGCAGCTCTCCAAGCTCAAGGGCTGCGACATGCACTCCACGGTCATCCTGTCCAGCGTGGATATGGACACCATCAAACGTCTGGGGATGTACCTCACCTGCGATCCCGCCTATGAGCAGGAAGACCGCAAGTATCACAAGAAATAAGCGCTCCGGCGCATAAGAAAAGCCGCACAGTACAGCGAAAAACTGTACCGTGCGGCTTCTTTGTTTCTTCTGTGGTTTCTCAGACGTGAGACAGGCTGGGCGCACCGCCCGCGATCTCCTCGGCGGTCAGGGGCTTCGCCTCGGCAGGGGCGTTCAGACGCTCCTTTGCTACGGCCAGCATCAGTTTGATGCGGTTCTCCTGATTGACCTTGGTGGCGCTGGGGTCGTAGTCGATGGGGGTGATGTTGGCGCTGGGGTACATCGCGCGGATCTTGTTTACCATGCCCTTGCCCACGATGTGGTTCGGCAGGCAGCCAAAAGGCTGTGCGCAGACGATGTTGCCGTAACCGCCCTGTACCAGCTCGATCATCTCAGCCGTCAGCAGCCAGCCCTCGCCCATCTTGGCACCCAGCGAGATGATGCCCTCGGGCTTTTCCACCAGCTCCTTGAAGGGGCCGGGGGCGTAGAAACCGGCGTCAGCCTCGGCCTTGAGCATGGAGCGCTCCACGCCGTCCAGCCAGTTGAGCAGCTGGTCGGTACCCATCTTCATGGCCAGCTTGCCGCCGTAGAGGACATGGTCCTCGCCCATGTTGAAGATGCAGTACTGCACGAAGCCCATCAGACCCGGGAAGTTGACCTCGCAGTCCTGACTCTCGAGGAACTTCTGCAGGTCGTTGTTGCCCAGCGGGCTGTACTTGACGTAGATCTCGCCCACGACGCCGACTTTGACCTTCGGCACACGGGTGACGGGAATGGACTTGAAGTCCTTTGCGATGAGGGGGAAGGTGTGCTTCATCTCGCGGGAGGTGAAGCCCTTGCCCGCCAGCAGCACACGGCCCAGACGCTCGACCCAGAGGTCTACCATCTTATCGGCAGCGCCCTTCTCGTTCTCATACGGAGCGACCTGATTGCGCAGGGCGCAGAGCATATCGCCGTAGAACACGCTGGCGATGGCCCGGCGGGCCAGAGGCAGAGTCATCTGGAAACCGCTGTCCTTCTCGAGGCCCGAGAAGTTCAGGCTGGCCACCGGGATGTTCGGATAGCCTGCCTTGACCAACGCCTTGCGGAGCAGGTGGATGTAGTTGGAGGCACGGCAGCCGCCGCCCGTCTGGGTGATGAGCAGGGCCGTGTGCTCGAGGTCGTACTTGCCGCTGTTCAGCGCGTCGAGGAACTGGCCGATGACCAGCAGTGCCGGATAGCAGGTGTCGTTGTGGACATATTTCAGGCCCAGCTGCGCCACAGCGCTGCCGCAGTTGCCAAGGATCTCGCACTTGTAGCCGTCGTAGCGCAGGGCGTATTCCAGCAGGCGGAACTGGGTGATGGCCATGTTAGGGATGAGGATGGTGTGAGTTTTCTTCATCTCCGGGGTGAATTTGGGGTAATTGTATTCCATAGGTTCCTCCTATGTTACTTCTTATCTTCGTCTCGCTCATCCAGCGCGGCGAACAGGCTGCGCAGGCGGATATTGACAGCGCCCAGGTTTGTGATCTCGTCAATTTTCAGCTGGGTGTAGAGCTTGCCGCCCTCCTGCAGGATCTCGCGGGTCTCATCGGTGGTGATGGCGTCCACGCCGCAGCCGAAGGACACCAGCTGCACCAGGTCCATATCATTCTGGGTGGTGCAGTATTTGGCGGCGGCATACAGGCGGCTGTGGTAGGTCCACTGGTTCAGCACGCTGGTGGGGAACTTCTCCACGCGGTTGGAGATGCTGTCCTCGGTGACCACCGCCGCGCCGTGGCGGGTGATGAGGTGGTCGATGCCGTGGTTGATCTCCGGGTCCACATGGTAGGGGCGTCCGGCCAGCACGATGATGCGCCTGCCCTGACGGCGGGCCTCATCAATGATCTCGCTGCCCTTGACCCGGATCTGCGCCATGTGGGCTTCATACTCAGCGTAGGCGGCGTTGGCAGCCTCCTGCACTTCCTTCTCGGAGATGCCGCCGAAATACTTGGGCAGCACGTCCTTCGCCATCTTGTGGACGAAATCCTTCGGACGGTGGATGCCGACGTAGTCGTAGATGAACTTCTGGCCTTCCAGCTCGGGGCAGTTGCCGGCGAGGACTTCGGGATAGTAGGCCACGACGGGGCAGTTGTAGTGGTTGTCGCCCAGACCCTCGTCGATGTTGTAGGTCAGGCAGGGGTAGAAGATGGCGTCCAGATGCATCTGGGTCAGGGCCTTGATGTGGCCGTGGCTGAGCTTGGCCGGGAAGCAGGCGGTGTCGCTGGGGATGGTAGCCTGACCGGCCAGATAGAGACCGCGGCTGGACACCGGGCTGGTGTGGACGGCAAAGCCGAGCTTGGTCCAGAAGGCGTACCAGAACGGCAGCAGCTCGTACATATTCAGGCAGAGCGGGATGCCGATGGAGCCGCGCTTTCCGGCCACGGGCTTGTAGCTGGCCAGAAGCTGCTGCTTGTAGGCGTAGAGGTTGAGGCTGTTATCCTCGCTCTTGCCGGTGACGGGCTTGTCGCAGCGGTTTCCGGAGATGAACTTGCGGCCATCGGCGAAGGTGTTGACGGTGAGCTGGCAGTGGTTGCCGCAGCCGCCGCACTTGACGCTGACGACTTTCTGGTCGAAGTTCTCCAGCTCTTCCTCGCTCATCATGGCGGAGGTGGTCTGGCCGTTCTTGTGGCACTGGCGCAGACCGAAGAGGGCCGCACCGTAAGCGCCCATCAGACCGGCGATGTCGGGGCGGATGACCTCGACGCCCATCTCCTTCTCGAAGGCGCGGAGGACGGCCTCATTGTAGAACGTACCGCCCTGCACGACGATCTTCCGGCCCAGCTCTTCGGGGCTGGACGCACGGATGACCTTGTACAGTGCGTTCTTGACGACGCTGATGGACAGGCCCGCCGAGATATTCTCAATGGACGCGCCGTCCTTCTGGGCCTGCTTGACCGAGCTGTTCATAAAGACGGTGCAGCGGCTGCCCAGATCCACGGGGCGGTCGGCGAAGAGGCCGAGGGCCGCGAACTCCTTGACGTCGTAGCCCAGTGCCTGCGCGAAGGTCTGCAAAAAGCTGCCGCAGCCGGAAGAGCAGGCTTCGTTCAGGAAGATGTTGCTGATAGCACCATCTTCGATCTTGAAGCACTTCATATCCTGACCGCCGATGTCGATGATGAAGTCCACGTCCGGCATGAAGTATTTTGCTGCCGTGAAGTGGGCCACGGTCTCCACGAGCCCGAAGTCGCAGCGGAAGGCGTTCTTGACCAGTTCTTCGCCGTAGCCGGTGGTGGTCACGCTGGCTACCTTGAGGCCGGGGTGCTCTTTATAGATCTTCAGCAGCTGCTGCCGGATAAGGGGCAGCGGGTTGCCGAGGTTCGGTTGATAGTTGGTGTAGAGGATCTGGCTCTGCTCGTCCACGACCACCAGCTTGACGGTGGTGGAGCCGGAGTCGATGCCGATATGCACCGGGCCGAACTGAGCGCTGAACGCCACCCGCGGCACGCTGTGGGACATATGGCGGGCATGGAATGCCTCGTACTCTTCCTTGCTGGCGAAGAGGGGCGGCTCGCTGGCGTAGGTCGCCGTGGCGGCGTACTCATCCAGCGCAGCGGCCACGTCCGAGAGGACGAACTCCTTGTCGGCGTAGAGGGCAGCGCCCAGCGCGACGTAGAGCAGGCTGTTCTCGGGGCAGGTACCGGTGACGCCCAGTGCCTCGTCGAAGCTCTTGCGCAGCACGGTGCTGAAGGTCAGCGGACCGCCCAGATAGAGGATATTGCCCTGGATGGGACGTCCCTGTGCCAGACCGGCGATGGTCTGGTTGACCACGGCCTTATAGATGCTGGCCGCGATGTCCTCGGTCTTTGCGCCCTGATTGATGAGGGGCTGCACGTCGCTCTTGGCGAAAACGCCGCAGCGGGATGCAATGGTGTATGTACGGGTGGCCTGTTCGGCCGCCTTGTTCATCTCATCAGCACTCATCTTGAGCAGCGTCGCCATCTGGTCGATGAAAGCGCCCGTGCCGCCGGCGCAGCTGCCGTTCATGCGGACTTCGGTGCCGTTGGTCAGGAACAGGATCTTTGCATCCTCACCGCCCAGCTCGATGACGCAGTCCGTCGCAGGGACGAACTTTTTGACCGCCACGCGGGTGGAGAACACCTCCTGCACGAAAGGCACGCCGCAGCTGTCGGCCAAGCCCATGCCGGCGGAGCCGGAGATGCTGAGCAGCGCTTTCCGGCCATGCAGCTGCTCTGCGTCGATGCGGCGCAGCAGCTCCTGCGCCTTTTCCAGAATGTGGCTGTAGTGGCGCTCATACGTCGAATATAAAAGGGTATCGTTTTCATCCAGCACCACGCATTTGATGGTAGTGCTGCCGATGTCAAGACCTACTCTCACAGTTGTTTTTCCTCCTGAAGGACAATGCACTCTCCCTCTGCACACAGGGCTCTCCGGCCCGGGCAGAAGTTGTTTGCTAACGAATCAAATTTCAGACTCGCATACATGGGTATTATAAACCAAATCCGGCTGACAATCAATCATTCGGGATTATTTTACACCTTAAAAACAGTAAAATCACCTTTCAAAGTTAAACATTTTGTTAATTTCGCAAACTTTTCTGTGAATTTCGGGCTGTTTCTACTAAGATTCTTTACCGCCTGTCATTTTTTCCGCTCTCTTCCCTGTCCCGCACAAAAATCAAAGGCATCTGCGCTGCGCCGTCCCGGCCGCATTGCAGATGCCTTTTTGTCTCGTTCAATATCTCCTCAGCAGAAGGATCTCCTGTGCCGCCCGGCTTGCGAACCGCGCTGCGCGGATGTCGTTCTCCTCGCTGGAGTGGAGTTCCATTTCCGGCGGGATGTCCTCGCAGGAGGCCAGCAGAAACACCACCTGCGCTCGGGTGCCGCCGCCCGGACGGGCCGTCAGCGTCAGCTTCCAGCCTGCACGGCGGCAGATGAGCTTGCAGATGCGGAGACCCAGCTTTGCGCCGCTGAGGAAGCGGCGGTTGTTCTCGATGGGGTCTTCCTCCATCAGGCCGCAGCCGTTGTCTTCTACCCGGAGCGCGACGCCCGTCTTTTTCTGTTTCAGGCTCACCCACACCCTGCCGCCTGCATCGCAGGCCCGCAGCGCGTTGGAGATGAGGTGGAGCAGCAGCTGTTCGGCCTCATCGGGGACGCCCATGACGGCGCAGTGCTCGATGCCCCCGCTCTCCGTCGTGAGCGTTATTTCCAGCGACCGCTGGATGTCCGGGGCCAGACGGCCCGCTTTTTCCAGCAGACTGCACAGGTCCAGAGGCTGCAGCTCGCTCAGCTCTTCATTTTCCAGCTGATAAAGCGTTATGGCATTGCGTATCGTGCGATCCAGCCGGGCAGACTCTATCTGGATGTCTGAAAGTGCCTGCCGGGTGGGCAGGTCGGCCGACGCCAGCAGATGCATCTGCAGATATTCCCGGTTCTGGTCGATGATGCCAAGGGCATGGAAGCACACATCCCCAAACTCCTCCTGAGGGGAGACTCCTGCTCCATCGTTTCGCCTGCGCATTCTGCTCTACCTCCGCGTCGTGTGGTCAGCACCTCACTGCTGACTCAGTTTACTTTCCAGCGCATAAAGCAGGCGGCCGATGGTCACCTTCCTGCGCTCTAAGCCATACTCTTTTCGAAAATCCCGCCATGTCTGGGTACCGGTCTCGTCCAGCGTCTCCAGCAGCCGCCGGAGGGCGCTGTCCACAGCCGCCACGGTGAGATTGTATTCCTCCGCCACCGGCCCTAATATCTCCTTGCGGATGGCCAGACGGTGGTCAGAGCCCATCATCATCCGAAGCGCACCGGTCAGGTAGCGCTTGTTGGCATCGTAGGTGCTCAGACCCCAGCTGCGATAGATGCGCTCGCAGCGCTTTTCCAGACTCTCCGCCGGGCGGTGGGCCGGAGCGCGCAGCTCCTGCAGCATATCTTCCAGTGTGGCCTGACGGATGAGGTAGCATGCGTCCTCCTGACTCAGGCTCTCCACAGCCGATTTCTCATTGCGTCCGTCGTCCCGCAGAAGCACCAGAGGCTTGCGGGCAAGGCCGCGTATCCTGGGCAGGAACTGGATGCTGTCCATGTCCTCCAGTCTGCCGCCCAGCACCAGAACGTCCACATCGCCCTGCTCGAGCCGTTCCAGCAGCGTCCGGCTGCTGCGGTAGCTCGTGCAGCGGATGGCCGGGTTGCGCTCCTCAAGATAGCGTGTCCATACCCGCATCTCTCTGGGGTCATAGCTGGCCAGAGCTACGCGCCATATGGCGTCCTGTTCCTCATAACTCACACGACGCGCCCCCTTCCCGCAGGTTTTCTGCCTGCTCCGCCTGCGGATACCAGTAGGAAATAGCATCCTGCCACAGCTCCGGCTGGACCGAGTTCTCATACAAAAATTGCAGCAGCCGTCCGCATTCCTCTTCCGGGGCCGGGACCCATGTACGGGCCGTGTCTGCTGGATCGTCCGGAGCTTTTGTCCGGCTCACGGTCAGCCAGCAGCCCTGTCCCTCCGTCTCCAGAGAACAGGCAAGGGTATATGCCTCCTGATACGGTTCCAACGCCGAAAAATTCCTCACCAATGGGACATTCTGTTTCATTCTGCATCCTCCTCACCCCATCTGCCCGGCCCTTCCACTTATGCCGGACAAACTACTTCATACTATAAAATTGTATGGAGCGTCGAAAGGAGTTGCAACGACAAATTTGCGTCAGTTTTCGTCGAATTTTGAAACACTGAAAATATTAACATGGATATTGTCTCAAGAATACCATCAACCGCTCCAAAAATCAAGACACATCTGCCGCATCCTCCTGGTTTGGGACGCTTTTCCGCGCAGGATGCAACGCTTTTCCATCCTTCGGCAGAAAACACAGAACTTGGCACCCGTTACGACATAAATTGTTCATATTCTTCTGATAAAATCAAACAGATACTATGTTTCCCTCTCCGTCCACAAATGTCGGGCGGAATAGGCCAGCAGACACTCCCCCGTTCTGCTGCCGGAAAGGCAGGCCAATGCTTCAGCTTATCAATATCGAAAAGAAATACACCACCGGCGATCTGACACAGGCAGCGCTCAACGGGGTCAGCCTCAACCTGCGCGACAGCGAATTTGTCGCCATCCTCGGCCCCAGCGGCTCGGGCAAGACCACGCTGCTCAACATCATCGGCGGCCTCGACCGCTACGACAACGGCGAGCTCATCATCAATGGCATCTCCACCCGCCGCTACACCGACCGGGACTGGGACTCCTACCGCAACCACACCGTCGGCTTCGTGTTCCAGAGCTATAACCTCATCCCCCACCAGACCGTCCTCGCCAACGTCGAACTGGCCCTGACCATCTCGGGCGTGTCGGGCGCTGAGCGCCGCCGCCGTGCCGCCGAGGCGCTGCGGCAGGTGGGCCTCGGGGACCAGCTCCACAAGCGCCCCACCGAGATGTCGGGCGGCCAGATGCAGCGCGTGGCCATCGCCCGCGCCCTCGTCAACAACCCCGACATCCTGCTGGCCGACGAGCCCACCGGCGCACTGGACAGCGAGACGAGCATCCAGGTCATGGAGCTGCTGAAGGATGTGGCAAAAGACCGCCTCGTGGTCATGGTCACGCACAACCCCGAACTGGCGGAGCAGTATGCCAACCGCATCGTCCGCCTGCGGGACGGCGCTGTCACCGACGATACCCGCCCCTTCGAGCCGGACGACACAAAGCTTGCCCCTCCCGTCCATAAGAACATGGGCCGTTCGTCCATGTCGTGGCTCACCTCGCTGGCCCTGAGCTTCAACAACCTGCGCACCAAAAAGGCCCGCACCCTGCTCACAGCCTTCGCGGGCAGCATCGGCATCATCGGCATCGCCCTCATCATCTCGCTGTCCACCGGCGTCAACGCCTACATCGCCGACATGGAGCGCTCCACTCTGAGCGAATATCCGCTGCAGATCCTGAGCAGCGGCGTGGACATCACGAGCTTTCTGTCCTCGGGCAGCAGCGGCGGCACCACAGCCACCGGCCTGCCCACCGACGAGGACGGCAAAAAGGACACCTCCGGCGGCGTGGAGGGAATGGTCTCGGTCCGCCAGCTCATCACCAAGATGGTGTCGGGCCTGACGTCCAACGACCTCACTTCCTTAAAGAAATATCTCGACAGCGACGAGTCCACCATTGCGGATGACGCCACCTCCATCGAGTATTCCTACAGCGTCTCGCCCCAGATCTACCGGCAGGACGCCGACGGCAGTGTGCATCAGGTCAACCCGGACTCCACCCTCTCGATGCTGGGTCTGGGAAGCTCGGGTTCCGGCTCCACCTCCGTCACCAGCAGCCTGATGAACAGCGTGGGCAGCAACACCAGCGTTTTCTATCAGCTGCCCGCCAACAGCGACCTTTATAAGTCCCAGTACGAAGTCAAGGCCGGCCGCTGGCCCGAAAAGCCCACCGAATGTGTCGCCGTGCTGAGCAAATACGGCACTGTGACCGACTACGCCCTCTATTCCATGGGTCTGCGGGACTCCGCCGAGCTGGACAAGATGATACAGCAGTTCGCCCAGAACCAGAACGTCGATGTCCCCAGCGACTTCCGCACCTACAGCTACGACGAGCTGATGGGCCTGAAGTTCAAGCTGGTGAACAGCGCCGACACCTACGTCTACGACGACACCTACGGCATCTGGAAGAGCAAGGCCGACGACAAGGACTATATGAAGCAGCTGGTGGAGAACGGCGAGGACATCACCATCGTGGGCATCGTCCAGCCGGACTACACCGCCTCCGCTTCCATGCTCACCTCTGGCATCGCCTACCCCGCCTCCCTGACCGAGAAGGTCATGAAGGACGCTGCCGACAGCGACATCGTGAAGCAGCAGATGGCCGACCCCGCCACCAACGTCCTCACCGGCGAGAGCTTCGGCAAGGCCGAGAGCCTCCGCGACTTCGATTTGACCAGCCTCTTCTCCATCGACACCAACGCCCTCAAGAATGCCTTCTCTTTTGATGCCGATGCCCTCGACTTCGATTTGAACGGTGCCTTCGACCTCAGCAGCGGCAGTTTCGATTTGAGCAGCCTCATCGACTTCTCGGATTTTTCCCTCGACATCGACGAGCTGCCCGACATCGACCTCAGCGACGCCTTTGCAGAGCTGGACCTCTCCGTCTCGCCGGAGGCCCTGCAGAACCTCGTGCAGAAGGTGTTCAAGGACTATAAGAAATATATCATCGGCAACGGCATCCTCAACTTCAAGAAGTGGAGCTTCTCTGCCTACCTCAAGACCGAGCGGTTTCAGAAGCTGATGGCCGAGTCCATGAAAGACCTCGTTGACCCGGACAAGCTGCAGGGCCAGCTCTCGAGCGCTCTGCAGACCACCATCCAGACCGTGATGGAGACCTACTCCGACCAAATCACGGAGGTGCTGAAAAGTCAGCTGGACGCTGCCATCCAGAAGGGCATCGTCACCTTCCAGGACCAGATACAGTCCCAGCTCAAGACGGCCATCCAGCAGAACATCGGCAAGCTGAGCAGCCAGATGGAGAGCGCCATCAAAATCGACGCGTCGGCTTTCCAGAAGGCCATCCAGCTCAACATGACCGCCTCCGAGCTGACCGAGCTGATGCGCTCCACCCTCCGCTCCTCTTCCGCCACCTATGAAGCCAACCTGACGGCCTTCGGCTACGCGGACGAGGCCGCCCCCAGCCAGATCAAGATCTATCCGAAGGACTTCGCCAGCAAGGCCGTCATCCTGGAAAAGCTGGACGCCTACAACGCCGGGATGTCTGCAAAGGGTGAAGACGAAAAGATGGTGCAGTACACCGACCTCGTGGGTACCCTGATGACCAGCGTGACCGAGATCGTGAACATGATAAGCAGTATGATGGTGGCCTTCGTCTCCATCTCGCTGGCAGTCTCCTCCATCATGATCGGCGTCATCACCTATATCAGCGTCCTCGAGCGCCGGAAGGAGATCGGCATCCTGCGCGCCATCGGCGCTTCCAAGCGGAACGTCTCCGAGGTGTTCAACGCAGAGACCTTTATCATCGGCCTCTGCTCCGGCGTCATGGGCATCGTCCTCAGCGAGATACTGCTCATCCCCGGAAACATCATCATCCAGAAAGTCTCCGGCACTTCGACCCTCGTTGCTTCCCTGCCCGTAGACGCAGCCCTCTTCCTCGTGGCACTGGCTACCCTGCTCACCATTCTGGCCGGCATCATCCCGGCCCGCGGCGCAGCCAAGTGCAACCCCGTCAAAGCCCTGCGCGCTGAGTAAACCCCAAAGATCTCATTCCCGGTATCCTTTCCGCTCCGGCGGCAGGGATACCGGGATTTTTTCGGCTTATTTTTGCTCCGGCCCGTCGGTTCAGCTTGTATCCATCCTGCATGAGAACGCCTTTTTTTGCTCTAAAAGTTACAAAAGAGTACGGTCATTCCGGAAGATTCTGATGTGTACCGGGAATTGTCGGAAATTGATTTGCTTTTTGCTCTGTGAGCAAATCAATCTGCACAAAGGAGGATCAATTTGTTATGCAATTCTGCCAAAAGTGTTTCTGGGTTATTGATTTATTCCACAAATTATGCCATACTATAGTCACTGAAACCGTTCCCGACACCGTTCCCGAACAATTTCAGTAAAAACCAAAGCTTCGACCGAAAGAGAGGTGCTTCCCGGAATGCCGAACATGACCATCAAAGACATTGCCCGTCTGAGCGGCTGTTCCGTCAGCACCATCTCCCGCGTCATCAATGACCGGCCGGATGTGCGTCCCGAAACGAAAGAAAAGGTGCTTCAGATGATGCGGGAGTCGGGCTTCGTGCCGAACACCAACGCCCGGCAGCTGAAGATCCAGCAGTCCCGCAGCCTCGTCTTTGTGGTCAAGGGTACCCGGAACCTCTTCTTCTCGGACTTCCTCGTTCAGCTGCAGCGGGCCGCGACCCTTTACGGGTACAGCGGCATCGTCTCCTACCTGGACGAGAATGCCAACGAGATAGACGCCGCCCAAAAGATCCTGCGGGAGATAAAGCCCAAAGGCATGATATTCCTCGGCGGCAGCGTGGCGAACTTCCAGCAGGGCTTTGCGAACATCACCGTCCCCTCGGTGCTGACGACGCTGGTCTCCGACGAACTGGATTTCCCGAACCTCTCGATGGTGGGCGTGGATGACCGGGCTGCGGCCCGCACCGCCGTCTCCCACCTCATCGCGCAGGGTCATCGGAAGATCGCAGTTCTCGGTGGTCCGACCACCAGTTACCCCAGTCGGATGCGCCGCCTCGGCGCACAGGATGCCATGGAGGATGCCGGGCTCACCTTTGACGACCGGCTCTACGGCCTGTCCAACTACGATTTCGAGTCTGCCTACCACGCCATGAATAGCCTGCTGGCCCGACGGGCCGAGTTCACCGCCCTGTTCGCCATGAGCGACGTCATCGCTTTCGGTGCCATCCGGGCGCTGGTGAGCGCCGGGTTCCGGGTGCCGGAGGATGTATCGGTCATCGGCTTCGACGGCATCTCGATGTCCCGCTACTGCGTGCCGGTGATGACCACCATCGTCCAGCCCGGCGAGCAGATCGCACTCCAGAGCATCGAG
>ENA-UESH01000403-UESH01000403.1-human-gut-metagenome-genome-assembly--contig:-NODE-403-length-42165-cov-17.645125_pt1 | contig 42165 bp, 60 predicted proteins | sample MGYA00243001_ERZ508002 | MGnify/ENA primary metagenome ERZ508002 (study PRJEB26167, sample SAMN06115447) | human gut metagenome | host: Homo sapiens | place: China:Anhui | collected 2015-08-07... | reverse complement strand
AGTGTTACCATTCGAAATGTAAAAGTCATCAGTTATTTTGGTTGGGGAGATGGGATGAATGTGTTTTCCAGCCGGAACAAGATGTGTTTTTGATAATGGCACAGAATCAAATATGCTCTATCGGTCGCTTGAGAAAGCTATGAACATAGATGGCTTTTGTATTAGCGAGCCGATTGATGATATAAAAATTGAACAAGTAACGGATGATGATGTGCAAAATGGGTATATTTATGTATTGAAAAGCCAAAGTAATAATCCAAGCATAAAAGGAATAAAAGATCTGTATAAGATTGGTTATTGTTCGGGTTCTGTGACGGAGCGAGTAAAAAATGCACGTAATGAACCAACATATCTATTGAGTGACGTTACAATTTTATTGACGGTTCGCTGCTTTAATATGAATACAAGGTATCTTGAAACGGCAATACATGATTTTTTTGGCGATGCAAATATTGCCTTTGAAGTAAAAGATAGACAAGGAAATACTCACTATCCGAGGGAGTGGTTTTCTGTGCCGCTCGATATTATAGAGGAAGCAGTCAAACTCATCGTGGCTAAAGAAGCCGAACAATACAAATACGACCCGCACATCGGGAAGATTGTTAAGCGAGCAGTATAAACCGAGTTGTCATATTGACATATATTTCCTACAATGTGGCACTATCGTCTGCTAAAATCCGTAACTAAGAAGGAGGGTGATATTGATATGAGCAAATTAATTAAGATTTTGTGGACAGTTATTTCTTATGCCCCTCTTATGCTCGTGTGTGGAATTGCGATATTTATTGATAGCCTAACGACCAAGCAAGTCACGGAAAAGGTATGGGTGGGGTGTCTCGTTTTCGGTTTTGGACTTATTTGTATCTTTGCTTGTCGCGCTTTATTAGCGTTCGCAAAAAAGCATTTGTCCAAAAGTAAACTATCTGTTGTTTCGGCATCTCCGGGCGATACAAATTCGCTGTCAAGCATGATTGCATATTTACTTCCCGTTGTGACACTGTCCATTACCGATGTTAATTTATGGGTGCTATGTGCGATGATTGTCCTAATAATATTGATGTTGCTTTGGACAAAAGCAATTTTTATCAATCCGATAGTGTACCTTTGGGGATATAGGTATTATGATGTTCAAGTATCGAGCGGAATGTCGTATACATTGTTATCAAGGAAAAAACGCTTTAATCCAAAAGAAGTCGGCGCAGTGATAGAACTTTTTGATGAAATATATATGGAGGTGTAACAATGTTTACCGAAACAGATGAAATTTTCGTTTGGGCGAAAAAAGGAAGAAAAAATAAAGTGTACAAGCTCAAGACGAGTGCTTCAGTCAAGCAATTGTTTATTGAACTTTTCAACAATGGGATTAACTCGTTGATGCAAGATGATAATGGGGATGAGCGAGAGCCTATCCCGTTTGAGAATAATTATTCGGTAACTGCTCGCGAAGAAAATTTCATAATCCGAACATTTGTTATTCCGCAAGAACTCCGAGATGCTATAGATGCTCCTGATGTAGTTGAAAACTATACCCCCATAGACGAAAAAGGAAAAACCGAAGAGGGGTATGAAATTCGAGCAATTGTAATTGGTGCAAAGGATGAGCAGGGTTACTACTTGGCAGGGCAGCGTTTTACACAGAGGCAAGTAATGGTAAAGCCGAAGGGATTTAACCTGTTTTTTCAACACGATATGTTTGTAGAGGAAAGGCGAGGCTTTTCCATTAACATCGGTGAAACAGTAGACTGTGTTTTTATTGGCGGCGGCTTAATTTTTGAGAAGTATAATGATGCAAATGGTGTGTTTGATTTAAGCGAGTATTATCGCACGGCATCCCAAAGTGAGGTCGATCAGTTTTCGAATAACCCTGCTTTTGAAATTAGTGATTCAGATACCTTTGCTCGCTCTGTCGCAGGAATAAGCATGCGAAAGAAAATTGCCAAGATTATAGATTTGGGAACACTAAACGATGTTGGAAAAATTCGCACTAACGCAACTAAAGTAAATGTTGATATAGCATTTACCGATGATGGGAGCAAAGTGAAAATCCCCGAAGATAAAAAAGAGCTTAAAAAGGTTATGGCATTTTTGGCGGAAGAGCTGTATCCGGGGCTATTTACAAACAATACATATTTGTCGAACTCGACACGTAAAGTTGACTAAGCAATGGGCATATTCGATATTTTTAAGAAAAGGAAACAGAATAAAGAGATAGGGGATGCTTCAACTCAATCGTTGGCGATAAACGATGCAGATAAAGGCTTGGAAGTTGTATTGGAGTCTCTTCCGACAACATTCGATGAAACGCAAGGACATTTGGTCGAAATTACAGAGCTTTCCGTTTTGGCTCGAATAGATGCGGTTATCCCAGCCGCGACCGTTGCATGGGCTAACGTTGCAAAAACCGTGGGAAGTACAGGAGAAGCGCTATATAAGGTTGTTTTGAAAAACGGCGGGCAATTGGTGGATTCCCACACCATTGTTGGAGCGAAAAGAGCTATGACTATGGGGAAGAACGGTATTGCCGAACACGCAAACCTATTAGAAGTGAATCCATCCAAACTTAGTAAAGTGGCGAATGTCGGCGCTACCGTGTTTAGCGTAGCATCGATTATTGTCGGTCAATACTATATGCAACAAATCGACACAAAGATTGGCGCAATATCGGATGAATTAAAAGGGATTGCGTCAACCCTTGATATCCAGTACAGAAGTCAAGCGGCATCGCTTATTGAGTCGGTCTACAATATTTCGAAATTTCAAATGGATACCATGGCAAACGAAGAACTGCGACTCCGTGAATTGGATAACATTCAAGAACTTCGGAAAGATTGTCAAACGTTACTAAATCAAGCGGAGGCAGAGATCGAAACAATTTTGGGAACAGAACAGCCGAACTATGATAGTTATGCTTCGGCAATCAAGAATATAGAGAAATGGAGCCGTTACCAGTCCATCCTTGTGCAAGTGCTTGCCCAAATCAATGAGTTGGACTTCGCATTGAGTATGGGAGCGAAGACAAAAGAGCATTGCTACGGTTCTTTTGGACTACATACAAAAAAGTTGGACGAAATCCATACACAAATACTTTCTTGGCACAAAGAGCAATGCGAGCATCTGCAAATAGACATTGATGAAGAAAGACGCAAGAATACAGGATTTTTTGCAAAGTTATTGGAGAAGCCGATAACCGCAATAAAAGAAGAGTGGATGTATAAATCGCTCGATAGAGAAACGGTGGGCTTAATTAAAAGCCAAACTGCCGAGATGAAACAACTTTCCTATGATACGGATAATCCTTTTGCGGAAGATGTCGAAATTGTTGTTCGAGGAGATAAAAAGTATTATTTAGCCAAGTAAAATTAAAACGCGCTGTTTGGAAAAACCCAGATAGCGCGGTATCTTTATTTTCGGTCAACTTTTATGATGTCTACTAATTTGCCTTTGGTTTTGGCATACGCAATGGTGTGCCAAGTCCCGCCAGTTTGCTCACCATTCCAAACGGCAAGAACTGTGTCGGAGTGGTCTATCATATAATCGTTCCGAACGAGCATGCAAGCGCGGAAATAGTGGTCGTTTACCAGCTTTATTTTATCTGCCTTTTCAAGGATATTGTTATATCTTGCAATTTCACTTGGCGGCCATTTCATTGTCTGGTTTGGGCAGGGAATAGCGCATTCTAAAGAAATGTTGAACCCATATTCATTTTTTAATCCAAGGACAATTTCGGCAAAATCTATATCCACACCGAGAGCCATTCCTGAAATAAAGTGATCATAACCATCATCAATATATTCAGCCACACAACAAGCGAGGGACTCGATATATTCATCGTAATGGGGTCCTTCTTTTTTGTATTTCCAAGGTAATTTAGCTGGGCGATGCCCGGTAACGCACACTGTTTTCACTTACTTACACCTCTCGTCAAAAATTATATCAAAATACTGGGCAAAAATCAAGCAATGCTTGGTTTCTGCCCAGTATTTTCAAAAATAAAAAGTTTATACTATTACTGAGCGAAAAACAAGTAAAGGAGGTGCAGTCATGACTATTGGCGATGCAGTATCGGTAAGACTTATAGAACTCATGGAGCAAAAGAAAGTGACCGCATACCGTCTTTCTATGCTCACGGGAGTAGATCAGTCAACGATAGGCGATATAAAGAAACGTCGGAACATTGCGGTAAACATTAGAACGATTAGCGCATTGTGCCAAGGTTTGGGTATTGGACTAAATGCTTTCTTTGATAGTCCATTGTTTACGCTTGAAAATATAGAAGACTAAAATGGTGGTCAAGTGGTGACTGCCATTTTTTTGCGAAAAAGTAAGGGGTGTCATGGAGTGCGGACACCCCTAATTTTATACCTTTTAGAGCCTTGACTTCTTTGGGCAAAAGAAGTATAATAGTGTTGCTATCAGGGACAAGTGTCCCGAATAGACAAAGTGAGGGCCATCACAAAATGAGAACAAAAGACAGCGAGTTAGTTCAAAGAATCAAGTCATACATTGAAGACCAGTGCGAGCAAAGGGGGAGAATACCTCCCATTCGAGAAATAGCGGAAGCATTGGGAGTTGGAAAGAGTTCTGTGCAGAGATACATGGAGTATATGACGGAACAAGGAATAATTGCGAGAGGCGAATATGGGTATGAGTCCATTGAGCAGTCGAGAACGGAGAAAACCGTGTCGGTTGCAAAGCTTGGGTATGTTCCTTGCGGTCCTCTTGCAGAAGAGTATGAGTGCATAGATGGATATGTCAGACTCCCGGCATCGTTTGTAGGAAACGCAAAAAAGTGTTTCTTGCTCACGGCAATCGGAAATTCAATGATTGACGTAGGAATCAATGACGGAGACCTTGTGCTTGTAAGACAACAGGAAACTGCGGATTATAACGATATCGTAGTTGCGCTTGTGGAGAATGAAGTAACTCTTAAACGCTATCGCCCCGATAACAAAAAGGGAATCATCGTACTTCATCCCGAAAACAAACGAATGAAAGATATCGTGGTTAATAGTTGTCGAATACAAGGTGTTGCTATCAAAGTGATTAAAGATTTGGAAAACTAACAAACGCAAGGGAGGCGGATTTACAAAACAATGACGTATAACGTGAAATGCCCGTTGTGTGGCACGGAAAACAAAAACTTATACCTTGACGAAACTAATGGTTGGTTTGAGTGCGAGTGTTGCAAGAGAGAAGTCTTGCCGCTCAAGTACGCAAAGACAAAGTCCATTCCTTTGTATGACTATAAGACATTCGCCAAGGCGATACAAACAAAATAATCTCGACAAAACCCGCCCCGTTTAGTCGAGTCGCAAAAGACACATAGTGATACATCGGTTTTTCTACTTCAGTGTAGGAGATCCCGACCGCACAAATGCAGTAGAAAAAATCCAAAACCATGGTATCAAGGGAAATAGGAGGCGAGCATACATAATGCAACATAAAGGTAGCATTGGGGCAAAGAAAATGGTTTGCAATAACTGTTTTCATCCTCTTGTAGGCTTTAAGGACGAGAAAGGATTTGTTCGGGTAAGATGCCCGAATTGCGGAACGATTACAACTGCGAATGCGAAAAGCAGAAGAATAGTTCAAATGGAATTAATTGCCCCGGAAGGGCAAGAAGTAACATGGTAAAAATACAAAAAATTAAATATTCTTACGAACGATACTTGGTCGGTCTGAAACAGTGACATTGTAAAGCCAAGTCCCTCATTCGTATTAGAGCGGTAGGTTAAACCAGTATTGAGAGGCCACCGACATTCGAGATAATCCTTAATTGGATACGTCTCCTATGTCGGTGGCTTTTTTTATTTCCTCCGCTTGCAAAAAAAAATTAAAAAACTTTTCCAAATGGTTCAAAAAGTGAGCCGTTTGACCTTTAGAATACAGCCATCAAGAGCAAGGGAGGTGAGACAGTTGAGTGCTAACGAACGTCGTATGCAAATACTCGAAGTTCTATGTGAACGAAAATTCGAAACGATAGACAACTTAATGTTCGAGTTTTCGGCATCAAGAGCAACAATAAAACGCGATATTCAAGAACTCATACTGTCTTACCCGGTATACACGGTTCAAGGACATGGCGGTGGGGTTCGAATAGACGATGGATACCGACTTGGAATGAAATACCTTTCCGAAAAGCAATCTAACCTTCTTGAAAAATTAGCGGTAGGGCTCACGGGAGAAAAACTTGAAACGATGAAAGGCATTCTCAAAAAATTCAAAGAGCCGAAGCGAGGAAACAAATGAAAGTAAATACAAAAAAATTCATCCGGATGGTAAAGAACGAATGCGGAAGTCTGTCGCTGTTCTGCGTCGAGTTCGGAATCAGCAAAGCGGAACTAACGGCAATATTGCTCGGCGGTCTTCCGTTCAATTACGAGCAAAGCGAACGAATGATAAACGCATTCGGCGCGGAGAAGATGGCCAAGGTTATCGACTGGGAGGGAATGAATGTACGCTGTCCGATCTAACGAAACCATACGCATCTACGATTCATTCGCATATCGCGGGAGTATCAAGGATATGCAGGATAGGTTCTATGATGCGGACGATAAGTGTTGGGTAGTCCCGCTTACGAAAGAAAACGTGGCAACGCTCGGACTGCTCGGAGCAACGCTTGACGAAGAATTACAGGCTTTGACGGCAGATAGCACGGACACAACGGGGAATGCCGATTCGACTATAAAACCGCCTATAAAGGGTAGCCTTTATAGCCACCAAGTAAAGGCATACAACTTCGCGCTAAAACAGTTCGATACTGGCAAAGCGGTAGCGTTCCTAATGGATATGGGAACGGGAAAGACAATCACGACTATTGCGCTAATAGGTGCGTTAAACAGCCAAAAGCGTATCGGTAAAGTGCTTGTTGTGTCACCGAAATCCATAGTCGGTGTGTGGGAAGAAGAGTTCCAAAAGTTTGCGGATTATCGGTATGCGCTGACTATTTTGGACGGCTCGATCGCAAAGAAAAAGGCAGCGTTCGGGTATATGAACGGCTCGGCATTGCAGGTCATAGTCGTGAACTACGAATCGGCTTGGAGGCTCGAAACGGAGATAGGAAAGTGGAATCCCGACATGATTGTCTGCGATGAATCGTCCAAGATTAAAAACCCGACCACGGCGCAGTCCAAGGCATTACATAAACTCGGCAAGAAGAGCAAGTTCAACGTAATCCTGACGGGAACACCCGTTACCAACAATCCGCTTGATTTTTTCTCGCAGTATAAGTTCTTAAGCGAAGAGATACTCGGTTCGTCCTACTACTTGTTCCGAAACAGATATGCCGTGATGGGCGGATACCAGAATCACCAAATCGTAGGGTACAACCATCTCCCGGAACTCGTGGAAAAGGTGCATAAGATAGCGTTCCGAATCAAGATACAAGACGCAGTCGACTTGCCGCCATTTATAGACGAAGTCCGGACGATAAAACTCGAACCCAAAGCCGAGGAGGTATATCGGATGATAGAACAAGACTGCTACGCGCAACTCTCCGCCGATGCGGAAGTAACGGCAAGGAACATTCTGACGCAGCTTTTAAGACTGTCGCAATGCACGGGCGGGTTTATCCGTGACGATGCAACCGCCAAGCCACAGACCGTAAGTACGGCAAAGATAGAGGCTCTCGAAGACATCATCGACAGCTGCGTGGAAGAAGACAAAAAGGTAGTCGTGTTCGCAAGGTTCGTCCCGGAAATCGAGGCGATTAAGTCAATGCTCGAACGCAAGAAGTTGGGCTATAGGTTGATTTACGGGGCAACAAAGGATAGAGCGGAGCAAGTGAAAGACTTCCAAGAGAACACGGATGTAAAAGTGTTCGTGGGACAACTGCAAACCACGGGAATGGGGCTAACGCTTACGGCGGCAAGCGTGGCGGTGTTTTATTCGTTGGACTTCTCCTATGCGAACTATGAGCAGAGCCGAGCAAGAATTCACCGAATCGGGCAGAAAGAGAAATGTCTATACATTCATCTCGTGGCGAAGAACACGGTAGACGAAAAGATAATGAACGCATTAAAGCACAAAGGTGATATTGCGAAACTGATGGTAGATAACTGGAGGACGTTACTGCATGGGAAAGTTTAAGGATTTGACGGGAAGACAGTTCGGCAGACTGACGGCAATAGAACCGTTACCACGGCACGGAAAGAACACGGCTTTGATGCGGGCGTGCAAGTGCGAGTGTGGTGGAACGGCGATAGTACGGGGAACGGACCTTGTCAACGGACACACGATGTCGTGCGGATGTTACCGCAAGATGCAAAAGGCGATGCCGAACGGAGAACTGCGGCTGCATCGAATATGGGCGAATATGAAACAGCGATGCGCTAATCCGAAGAGCAAAGACTTCAAGTATTACGGTGCAAAGGGAGTGTGCGTGTGTGCCGAATGGGAAGACTTTGAGACTTTCTTCTACTGGGCAATGTCACACGGATACAAAGACGGCCTGACGATAGAGCGTATCGACAATGACGGAGATTATTGCCCGAATAACTGTAAATGGATACCTAAACACAGGCAGAACAGCAACACGAGCCGAACGAAGCGATATGTGATGTACGGGAAAGTGTTTACGCTTGCGGAAATTTGCAGGATATACGGGGTATCTCGCAGCACGGTCGCGTCTCGATTGAAGAAAGGTATTCCGCTTGAAAAAGCAATCAAACAAAACAGGAGGTATCAGATGAATACGAAACTACTGGAACTGTCCGACAGACTCAAAGAACTGCGGACGCAAAAGAGCGACCTTGAAAGAGAGGTCAAGGGCATCAATGAAGAGATTGACGGAGTAACAACCGAAATGATCGACTTGATGACCACGGAAGAGTTGACTTCGTTCAATCGTAACGGAACGACGTTCTCGCTCGTCACGCAAGAGTACCCGGCACCAGAACCCGAAAGGAAAGGCGAACTATGGGAAGTCATGAAGAAAAACGGCTTCGAAGATTTGTTCACTATCAACAGCCAAACCCTTTCGGCAACGGTCAAGGAACTTATTGCGGCGAATGAGGGCGTACTCCCGGAATGGTTGGACGGGCTCATAAAAATTGCGGATAAAAACAGTATCCGCGTTGCTAAATCGAAAAAATATTAATTTAAGGAGACGAAACAACAATGGCAAACGAAATCGTAAAGAAAGAAAACACGGCACTTACCTTTGGGGCGAATGCAAACCTTGGCGAGATCTTCGCAGAAGAGCTTGACGGACTGACTCCCTCGTTCGAGAGAATCAAAATCCCGGCAGGCGGCGGTCTTGCCTACGAAGTACCGGGTGACGATCCCGAAAGTCCAGACTCGGCGAAAGAGTTCAAAGCGGTGATTTTGTATCATCATCCCATCTCGTGCTACTACAAGGAAGAGTACACGGGCGGGAACAATCCGCCTGACTGCGGCTCGATGGACGGACGCATCGGTATCGAAGCGGAAAGTGGGGAAATCAGACAGTGCGCCGACTGCGAGTTCAATAAATTCGGCAGTGGCAAGAACGGTGCAAAAGCGTGCAAGCAGAAGAGAAGAATCTACCTTCTTCGTGAAGGCGAGGCTCTGCCGATTATTCTCTCGCTCCCGACGGGCAGCCTTGCCGAATTCAGTAAGTACGTAATGCGACTTCTTTCCAAAGGAAAGAAAACCGTGAGTGTGGTCACTAAGTTCACGCTGAAAAAGGCACAGAACAGCGGCGGTATCAACTACTCGCAGGCGGTGTTTGCAGTCGACCGCAACCTGACCGAGGAAGAACTCAAGAATGTACTCCCTTTGGCAGAACAGGTCAAGGCAATGGCAACTAAGGTTACGGCGCTTGACGAAGAATAAAAACAAACGGGCAACGGGTGGCGGTAAAAGTCCGCCGCCCGGAAACCCAAAACGGAGGAACGATGACGGACATTTTCGAGAAGGTCAAAGACCAAGTTAAAATAGCCGATGCTGTCGAAGCGTTCGGCATCAAATTGAATAGCAGAGATAAAGGCCTGTGTCCGTTTCATAGGGAAAAAACTCCGTCGTTTTCGATTGACCGCAAGAACAATATCTTCACTTGCTTTGGTTGCGGTGAAACGGGTGACGTCATAACCTTTGCGTCAAAGATGAAAGAAGTAGAGCCGTTAGAGGCGGCGAAACTTCTTGCCGAGATGTTCCATATCGACGTGGACGATTGCTCCAAGCGGACGAGCATCAAGGACTACCTGAAAGCGTGCATCAGAGACGCGGACAAGACCGACTATTTCCAAAAGCGCGGACTGACCAAGGAAACGGTGAAGAAATACTGCCTTGGTTATGACGTAAAGAGAAACGCAATCGTGTTGCCGTACTCATCGGAACTACAATACTACCAAACTCGGAGCATAACCGACAAAAAGTTCTATAAACCGACAAACGAAGAGGCGGGTGCAGAGCCGCTGTTCAATCGCAAAGCATTGTGGGGAACGAGCAAAGAGCCTGTCTTTATCGTGGAGAGTCCGCTCTGCGCCTTGTCTATTATGCAATGCGGCGGCATCTCGGTGTCGCTCTGTGGTGTCGGCGGGGCAAACAAGCTCGTCAAGGAAGTAAAGTCGAAAAAACCGAACGCTCCGCTTGTGCTGTGCTTGGATAATGACGAGCCGGGGCAAAAGGCATCCGCATCACTTGAAAAAGAACTCCAAGCGGCGAAGATTCCATACATAGTATTCAACGTTGCTGGGAGCAAGAAAGACCCTAACGAACTATTGATGTCGAACCCCGAAGAACTCAAAGCAGCGGTGGCGGCGGCAAAGAGAGAAGTTCGGAAAGTCTATAAACGCGGTGTGGCGAGCATAGCGGCAAGCGACTTGCAAACGGCGAAAATTGATCCGCCAGAGTGGTTAATCCCGGATGTGTTGCCGCAAGGCTTGGCGATATTGTGTGCTTCGTCAAAGGTCGGAAAGTCTTGGATGGCGATGCAGATGTGCTTGGCGATAAGCCGTGGGAAAGAGTTCTTGGACTATGCAAGCAATCAGGCAGGGTGTTTGTATCTCGCTCTCGAAGATGGTATTTTCCGTCTGAAAGACCGACTCAACAAAGTGCTTGACGGCGGGAAAGCGCCGAGCAATTTCTACTTGTCCATCAAGGCGAATGGTTTGGACGGCGGTCTTATCAAGCAGTTGGACGAAGAGTTCGAAGAACACCCGGACATTAAACTGATTATCATCGACACCTTGCAAAAGGTAAGGGGTTCGGCGAAGAAAGACGAAATCGCCTACGCAACGGACTACCGAGAACTCGGAGCATTGAAAGAGTATACCGACAACAAGCGGATCTGCATTTTTCTCATTCACCATTTGCGAAAGATGGCGGACGAAAATGACGTATTCAATATGATTTCGGGTTCGAACGGCATCATGGGTGTATGCGACACGATATTCATCATCTACAAGAAAAAGCGGCAAGACGAAAATGCCGTGCTGTTTATGACGGGACGAGATATTCGGCAGCGAGACGTCGTGGTGCATTTCGATGAAACAAAGTATCGATGGGATATGGTCGGAACGGCAGAGGAAGAAGAGCGGAAACGCAAAAAGCGCGAGTACGAGAACAATCCTATCGTGAAAACGGTCAAAGACCTTTTAAAACAGTATCCAATGGGTTGGAAAGGCACTGCAACCGACTTAATCAAGGCTGTGTACGATGTGACGGGAAGTCCGTGCATTTACTCAACGGCGGCACTCGGCAAAGAGATAACGAGCATTGAAACGCAGCTCTACTATGACGGCATCGAACACTCGATGAAACGGAGCGGTTCGAGCAGAGTACATTATTTCGGTAAAAGACAGGCTTATAAACCGACATATCAACGGGCGATATTCGATGAATCGGAAGACTAATACGGCTAAACTGGTCGATTTCGACCTGATAAGAATGACGGGTAATGACGGCAAAGTGACGGCAAGTGACAGGAAAACAGTTCTCACACAACACTATCCGTCACTACTGTCACTCCGTCACAACCGTCACATCCGTCACAAAAACGAGATTTCTAATAGAGGGGTTACTGTCACACTGGTAAAGTGTCATTTAGTGACAGGTGTGACGGTTGTGACAGGTAGTTTTATATAGGAGCGAAAAAAGTGAAGGAAAGCGACCTGATAAAAGCGATAAGCAATTATTTGAAAACAGTTCCAAACTTGTTCTTTTGGAAGGAACACGGCGGGATGTACGGAACGGCGGGAATTCCAGATTTGATAGTCTGTTATAAGGGCAGATTTATAGGTCTGGAATGCAAGGTAGGTAAAAACACGGCAACGGCACTGCAACAGCAAACGATTCGGCAAATATTGAAAGCGGGCGGATATGCGGTAGTCGTAAAAAGCGTAGGCGAGGTAAAAGCGATAATTCAAGCGTTTGAAAAGGAGTAGTATGGCAGATATCAACAAAGTGGTGATAACGGAAGAGGCGGAATTCGATTACGAGGTAATACTCGGACTGCCGATGCCGAAAGCCGACATAAAAGAGGCTTGCGAAAATTACATAGAATCCAGATATGACGGCGGTCGCACACTTTGGGGATATTACTACAAGTGGAAGTACTATGACGAAACCGCCGAGAAAATGCTCTTGTTGTTCTTTTATAAGGGACAAAAATTCGGAACGATGCAAATGTGGGATTTGTGCGGGGTCTGTTTCGAGGAAGACTGGAACGAAAACTTGGAAGACTGCGGACAAATTCGCAACTGGCTAAAAAGCAAGATTGATCCGAAAGAAAACGGCGATTGGGTATGGGACGAGCGCGTAAGAGCGGAAAAAAGACAAAAGGAATTGGAGGACTACTTAAATGACGCAGATTGAGATAAAAGACTATTTGGAGAACTACCACGATAAAAAGGCGGTAGCCGAGTATAAGAAAAGACAAGGGCAAACAAGCGACCGCACCCTTGTATGCTTAACGGCAATAGAGGAATGCGTGGAGGGAATGCCAAACGAGATGGGAGATATCTTAAGACTGCATTATTTCCAAAGGATGTCCCTCCGAGATATGAGCAAGAAATACTACTTGGGTAGAACCACGATAGCGAGAAGACGAGATAAGGCTATTGCCATATTAGCCGACTGTCTGACCGGGGTTTGAAAATAGGGACAGTGCAGAGCCAAAATGAACCGAAACGGGACAAACGGCGGATATAATAGTAGTGTAAGCAGGAGAGAAATATGCCAAGAAAACCGAAACGACCGTGTAGTTATCCCAGCTGTCCTAAACTCGTGGACGGGCAGTACTGTGAAGAACACAAGAGCCTCGTAGACAAGCAATACAACGAGTACGGCAGAGACAACTTCACGAAGAACTTTTATAAGACACCCGAATGGTTGCACGCAAGAAAGCGGCAACTGAATCAGCATCCGTTTTGTGCGGAATGTTTGAAGGCGGGTAAAAGGACGAGAGCGACAATGGTAGACCACATCGTGCCTATCAAGCAAGGCGGTGACAAGTTCGCGCCGAGCAACCTGCAAAGCCTATGCTGGTCGTGCCACTCGCGCAAGAGCGCCGAGGAAGGCTCAAGGTGGAAGACGAGACCGAGAGAGTACGACTGACCGCCGGGGAGGGGGACGTCGAAAATCTGACGATTTCCACCCCAAGAGCGGGGCCGCAGTCCAACGCGAAAAAACGCGAAATCAAAAATCAAACGGAAAAATCAAAGAAATCAAAACCAATACGAAGTATTGAAGGACGGTTGCCCGTCCTTTTTGATTTCGCGGGAAATCAAAATAATCAAAAAAACAGAGCAAAAATCAAAAATTCAAAAGGGAGGCAGTATGGCAAGCGGTGGAGCAAGACCGGGCGCGGGAAGACCGAAGAAAGCGGTCACGCAAAAGATACTGGAAGGCAATCCCGGCAAGCGTCCGATAGAAGTCGTGAACTTCACAACCGATAACGGACTGGAACTACCGAGCGAACCGCCTTCTTATTTATCAGCCAAAGCAAAAGAGATATACAAGACCGTGTACGCATGGCTGAAAAGCATCGGGTGTACGCAGGGAATACTGCCGTACAACTTGGAAGAGTACGCATTTTGCAAAGCGAGATGGCTTGAATGCGAAGATATGAACACCAAGCACGGACTGCTCGTAAAAGACCAGAACGGCAAGCCGATGCCGTCCCCGTTCGTGGGTATGGCGCAACAGTATCTCAAACAAACCAACGAAGTGTGGAGCAAAATCTACATCGTGGTACGAGAAAGCAAACTGTCGAAGTGGGACGAAACAAACCCCAACGATGACATTATGGAAAAACTATTAGGGGGTAAAGCATGACGGAATACACAACCGAAAATCCGTTGCGACTAATTGAACTGTTCGCAGGTATCGGTTCGCAAACACAAGCATTAACGAATATCGGCATTGCACATAAAGTCGTGGCGATAAGCGAGATAGACAAATACGCAATTCAAAGTTACGAAGCAATGCACGGAAAAGCCAACAACCTCGGAGATATCCGCAAGATAGAAGAACTCCCGGACGCTGACCTTTGGACGTATTCGTTTCCGTGCCAAGACATATCGGTCGCAGGCAAGGGCGCGGGCATTAAGGAAGGCACTCGCAGCGGATTGCTGTTTGAAGTCGAGCGATTATTGCGTGTTGCATCGGAAAAGGGAACACTCCCGAAATACCTATTGCTTGAGAACGTCAAGAACCTTGTTAGCAAGAAGTTCAAGGCGGACTTCGATAAATGGCTCGATTTTCTCGCCGAACTCGGCTACACAAACTATTGGAAAGTGTTGAATGCCAAGGACTACGGCATTCCGCAGAACCGAGAACGGGTTTTCTGCATATCTATCAGGGGCAAACACGAACCCTTTGTTTTTCCAAAACCCAAAAAATTGACTATTCGTTTGCGAGATATGATTGATGAAACAGTCGATGAAAGGTTCTATCTCAAGGAAAGCACAATACGGAGCATACTTCGTTCGACATTTAACAGCCGAAGAGATAGTATTCGCCCCGGTGACGGGCTCGCAAATACACTTCTTGCAAGAGATTGGCGTGGACCGTAATGCGTTCAGGTCGGAGAAGTGGTAGGCGGTAAGTGGGACAAGATGCACGATATCAGCAAGCGTGTGTATGAACCTGACGGTATCGCTCCGACCGTGCATTGTCAGCAGGGTGGCAACACCGAACTGAAAATAGCCGAAGACTTCGTGCTTGGTGGCTTGCAAAAGCACCAAACACCGAGAACGGACGGCATTAGTCCAACGCTCACCGAGGCGATGGGCAAAGGCGGCGGTCAAACTCCTATCATCATCGACACGGCCGAGCCGAGAGAACGCTTTTATAAGCAAGCATTCGAAACGCTGAAAGAGAACGAGTGCGAAGTGGGCGATACTATAGACGCTTTCAATAAGAAAGTGAACAAGAGTGGAGTGTGTCCGACTCTTACTACTCGCCCGGAAGGGTTCGAGACAGCGATTCTTCCCGTTGTCGGGGCGATGCGTGGAAGAAACCCCGAAGATCCGTCCGACAGAACGGCGGGAGTGCCGACCGAACAGAGACTTGAAATCAACGAAAAAGGTCTATGCAATGCTTTGACCACGGTTCAAAAGGACAATCTTGTGATTGAAGAAGACAAACAGGACTATGTAAGTCGAAGATATAACGAATTTATCGAAGAAAAAGGGTATGTCCCGGAAATGTTCGTGGCATACAACAAGACCGAGATAAAAGACGTTGCCCCAACGCTTACAGGGCAATGCAGCTCTCCGTCCGGGAGTTCTGCTGTGTTAAAACTCGAACCTCCCGTCAAGGTGAATGTGGCAAACAAGAAAGGCTACGAAGAAGCCAACCCCGGCGATTATGTCAACATTACATATCCCGGTAGCAAGACCAAGCGCGGTCGAGTGGGTAACGGAGTAGCGCATACCTTGACTTGCGGTGACGGAAATGCGGTGATCACCGAGAATGTGAGAATCCGCAAGCTCACACCGAGAGAGTGTCTTCGCCTTATGGGGTGGAAAGATGAACAGATAGACAAAATCGTTGTGGCAAAGATAAGCGGAACGCAGCAATACAGGCAAGCGGGCAACGGAATAGTGGTTCAAGTCTTGGAGTCAATCTTCAAGGCTTTATTTTTAGCAGAGGAGAACGAAAATGATTAAACATATCTACACGGCAGAGTCGGTGACTTGCGGTCACCCCGACAAACTTGCAGACCTTATTGCGGACAGCATTCTCGATGCGTGTCTGGAACAAGACGAAGACAGCAGAGTGGCTTGCGAAGTATTGCTCGCCCATAACAAATGCTTTATTGCCGGGGAGATTACGACCAAGGCGAAAGTCGACTACGAGTACATCGCCAGATGTGTGATTGCCGAAGTCGGCTACAATGCAAACGACATCGAATACGAAGTCCGCATTCATAAGCAGAGCGCGGACATTGCGGGTGCGGTCGGTAAGAAAGAACAGGGGGCAGGAGACCAAGGCATCGTCTATGGTTATGCGTCAAGCGAAACCTTAAACTATATGCCGCTCCCGGTGGAACTCGCTCACCGATTGACCGATAGACTTACCGAATGTCGCGTTAATGGTGTTATAGCGGGACTTTTGCCCGATGGGAAAAGTCAGGGGTCGGTTGAGTATGATGGGGACAGGTTCTCTCGAATCGTGTCCATCGTTGTGTCGGCACAGCACCGAGAAGACAAACCGCTCGATGAACTGACGGCGGAGATTAAGGAAAAAGTGATTGCTCCCGTTCTTGCAGAGTACGACATTTCCAAGACCGAAATCCTTGTCAATCCGTCAGGTCGATTCGTAATCGGCGGGTTCGTTGCAGATACGGGACTGACCGGGCGAAAACTGATGGTGGATACCTACGGCGGAATCGCTCATAACGGCGGCGGTGCGATGAGCGGTAAGGACGCAAGCAAGGTAGATAGAAGCGGTGCATATCTTGCAAGATACATTGCAAAGAACGTCGTTGCATCGAACCTTGCAGAGAAGTGCGAAGTCGCGCTCTCTTATGCTATCGGTGTTCCTAAGCCAACAAGTATTGACGTCAATACATTCTACACGGGAACGGTCAGCGAGGTTCTCATCAAGAAAGCAATCGAGAAGGTATTTGACCTTTCGGTGGCGGGAACGATTGAGAAACTCGACCTTAAGAAACCCGTGTATGCACAGACGGCAGTAGACGGACATTTCGGAAAAGACTTCCTTGCGTGGGAACTCGTAGATAAAGCGGAGGAACTAAACGATGCCGTCAACAAGGGATAAGCTCATCACGGACAATATGCGACTCGTCTACCATATGTACGGAAAAATCGGTGATGGTCCCATAAAGGAAAACTACAAGGAAGACATCATCTCCGAGGGAATGCTTGGACTATGCAAGGCGGCGGACACCTTTGACGAAAGCAGGGGTGTCCGATTCAGTACATACGCGGCTATGTGCATACGGAACGCAATGCTGATGTTTATCCAAAAAACGAGCAAACACTATCCGCACGAAGTATCGCTGAACATGGTAATAGACAGGGACGCCGAAGACAGCGTACTTACTCTTGCCGACGTCATAGAAGACGAAAGCCAGAGCGAAGACGAAATCATCACTCGAATTATGCTAAAAGAGTTCGAAGAAAAACAAACCCCGAAAGACCGAAGAATACTTCGAGAGATACGTCAAGGAAAGAAACAAAGAGAAATCGGTGAAATTGTGGGAATGAGTCAAGCACAGGTTTCAAGGCGAATTCGCAAAATGCGGGAAAAGTTTCGAAATTGACAAATTATATGCTGGACTTTCGATTGCCTTTACGGTATTTTGTTTGACTTGATAGGAGGTGACAACTATGAACAAACCAAGGGTTGAAATCCATAGTCAAGGTCCGGAAGGGAACATTTACTTCATTATCGGAAAAGCAAGGGACACACTCCGCAAGGCGAGACGAATCAGCGACTACAACGATATGTGGGAGAGGGTGCAAAACTGCGGAAGTTACACGGCGGCGCTTGCCGAAATCCGTAAAACGGTAGACCTTATCGACCTTGACGGAGCGTTCTAAAAGTCCATAAAAATAATCGCAAAATTCTTTGTTAATTCTTTGTGTTTCGGCGCGTTTTCGCTGGGCTCTTTCAAACCTTTACGGTATTGTTGTGTTACAAAACAGGGGTGCGGAAAGCACACCGAAAAAGGAGAACACACAGTATGAAAAACCAAAAATTCGGAGTCGAAATCGAGCTCACGGGCATCACAAGAAGAGACGCGGCAAAAGTCATCGCTGACTACTTCGAAACAACGTCAACCTATGAAGGCACAGGATACAATAAATACTCGGTGCGCGATAGAGTCGGCAGAAAATGGACGGCGATGTACGACAGCAGCATCGATGCAAGAGACAAAAACGACAACCGCTTGAGCGATGAATACAAATGCGAACTCGTAACACCGATACTCGGATGGGATGACATCGAAACCCTACAAGAGATCGTGAGACTGCTCCGCAAGAACGGAGCGATAGCGAACGCGAGCTGCGGAATCCATGTGCATGTCGACGCGACAAACCACACAGCAAAAACGCTCCGCAATCTCGTAAACATCATGACGGCGAAAGAAGACATACTCTTCAAAGCCTTGGGAGTAAGCCAAAACCGCGCGGACAGATGGTGCAAAAAAACGGAAGAGGGGTTCGTAGCAAACCTGAACCGCAGAAAACCGACAACCGAATCGGGCATCGAAAGATTATGGTATAACGGAGCATCGAGAAGAACAACCCACTACGATATCAGTCGCTACCACGCACTCAACCTGCATAGCCTATGGCAAGGCAAAGGCATAGAGTTCAGATGCTTCAACGGAACAACCCACGCAGGTAAGATAAAGACCTACATACAACTGTGCCTTGCAATCAGTCACCAAGCACTGACGCAAAACGCGGCAAGCGCAAGAAAGACAGCAAGCACGAACGAAAAATACACCATGCGGACTTGGCTACTCCGTATGGGAATGATAGGCGATGAGTTCAAAACGGCAAGACAGTTCCTACTCGAAAGCCTTAACGGAGACATCGCCTTCAAGAACGGAAGACCTAACAGGGTGGCCGCATAAGCCACCCTATGAAATACAAGGAGATAAAATCTATGAAAAAAAGACTTTATGTGGCTTACGGAAGTAACCTGAACCTACGGCAAATGGCAAGAAGGTGTCCGACCGCCAAGGTATTCTGTATCGGTACTATAAAGGACTACCAACTGACATTCCGATGTGTGGCAACAATAGAGCCAGAGATCGGCAAGGAAGTTCCCGTCGGAGTATGGGAGATTCAGCCGAGTGACGAGGCCGCACTCGACAGATACGAAGGGTATCCGAACCTTTATCGCAAGGAAGACATTCAAGTGACGATGTCGGACGGAACGGAAGTCACCGCAATGGTGTACATTATGAACCGAGGCTTGCCCGATTACCCCAATGCATCGTACTACAGGACGATAGAAGAAGGGTATCACGACTGCGGACTTGATCCACAATACCTAAAAGGAGCCTTGGAAGATACGGAAATGCGGAAAAAGAAACAATAAAGATAATATACTGTGTGTTCGAGAAGAGAGATAGAGATGTCTCTCTTCTTGTCGTTTATGGAGGTTGAATGGGAGAGAGTAAGATAATTACAAAACCAAACGGCGAACTATTCAACCCTGACCTTGCACAAAGGGCAATCACTTTCATCAATATGCTCAAGCACACCAAAGGGGAATGGCACGGCAAAAACTTCGACTTGTTGCCGTGGCAAACTCAAATCATATCGGATGTATTCGGGACCGTAAAGCCAAACGGATACCGACAATACAACACAGCCTATGTCGAAATACCGAAGAAACAAGGCAAGTCCGAACTCGCCGCCGCTGTCGCACTTTATCTCCTTGCGGGTGACGGCGAGTGGGGTGCTGAAGTATATGGCTGTGCAGCCGACAGACAACAGGCATCGATTGTGTTCGATGTTGCTTGCCAGATGGTAGAGCAATGCCCGGCACTAAAAAAGAGAATCAAGCCAATCATCTCACAAAAGCGGCTCGTGTATTTGCCACTTAACTCGTTCTATCAGGTGCTTTCGGCAGAGTCTTATACCAAGCACGGACTCAACGTTCACGGAGTCATATTCGATGAGCTACACGCACAGCCGAACAGAGCATTATACGATGTTATGCTACACGGCTCCGGTGACGCACGAAAGCAACCGCTTTTCTTCTTGATAACGACAGCCGGGACTGATCGCAACTCGATATGTTGGGAAGTCCATTCCAAAGCCAAGGACATCATAGAAGGACGAAAGCACGACAAATCGTTCTATCCGGTCATTTATGGAGCGGAAGACGATGACGATTGGGGAGATGAAGAGGTGTGGTACAAAGCCAACCCGTCTCTTGGTGTCACGGTCGATATAGATAAACTGAAGACCGCATTCAACTCTGCAAAAGAGAACCCCGCAGAAGAGAACTTATTTAGACAACTGCGACTCAATCAATGGGTAAAGCAGAACGTGCGGTGGATGCCGATGGACGCTTGGGATAAATGCGATTTTGCGGTAAATGCGGAGAAACTTCTCGGCAGAGAGTGCTACGGCGGACTTGACCTTTCGTCAAGCACGGACATAACGGCATTTGTGTTGGTGTTTCCACCGACAGCCGATGACGATAAATACAGCATTCTTCCGTTCTTTTGGATACCAGAAGACACGATAGATTTGCGAGTAAGACGCGACCACGTTCCATACGATACTTGGCTCGGTCGTGGACAGGTAATCGCCACGGAAGGCAACGTTATTCACTACGGATACATTGAGAACTTCATCGAAGACCTCGGCACGAAATACCACATCAAAGAGATCGCGTTCGATAGGTGGGGAGCGGTGCAGATGGTTCAAAATTTGGAAGGAATGGGGTTCACGGTCGTACCGTTCGGTCAGGGTTTTAAGGATATGAGTCCGCCGACAAAAGAACTGATGAAGCTCGTGTTGGAGCAGAAGATAGCGCACGGCGGGAATGTTCCGCTTCGATGGATGATGGATAACGTGTATGTTCGCACCGACCCGGCAGGAAACATCAAGATGGACAAAGAAAAGTCCACCGAACGAATAGACGGCGCGGTTGCGACCGTTATGGCACTTGACCGAGCAATCCGAAACGAAGGCTCGACCGATAGTGTATATAACGAACGCGGAATTATCGTGATATAAGAATTGGCGCTATGCGAGACTGCAAAAAGTGTCAAAATGGCACCTTCGGAGTCAGAAAAAAAGTGCCATTTTCTCATTCAAATAGAAGAAAGTGAGAAAATATTTCTCATTGAAGTGCCGAAAAAAGAGAAAAGCAAAGCAAATTTCATCGCAAAACGAGAGGATGTCGGGATAAACTATTGACAATTAGGCTATCATTTGATATAATATAGAAAACAACAAGTGATAGGTGATTGCTATGGATAAACTTATAAAAGCCATAAGACAAAGCGCAGGAATGAACCAAGAGCAGTTTGCAAAGGCTCTCGGAACGACAGCATTGTCTATCAATCGGTGGGAGAATGGAAAAACGCAGCCGAACAAGATGGCGCAAACGCAGTTGTTCGAGTTTTGCAAGAAGAACAATATCGACCTATTCGACTACATTGCAAAGCAGGTAAAGCGCGATGCGGACGATAACAGGTTGATTGTTTATCATGGCTCCAAGAAAGGAATCACGGGCAAGATCAAACCGATAAGTCGTGAGTCGTGCGATTTCGGAAAAGGGTTCTATCTCGGTACTGACCCGGCACAGCCGCTAACCTTAATCTGCGATGAAGACAAACCGATCCTTTACACGATGAAACTCGACCTAACAGGACTAAAAGTCTTGAAAGTCGAAATGAACCTCGAATGGGCAATGCTGATTGCTTATTATCGCGGGTATATGGACGAAGTAAAAGGGAGTGAGATCTACAAGAAGTACGAAAGGTTGGCTGACGGATACGATGTGATACTCGGCTATATCGCCAACGATCGTATGTATCGAGTGATGAAGAGTTTTTTCGAAAAGGAAATAACCGATGTGGCACTAATTCATAGCCTTTCGGCATTAGACCTTGGTCGTCAGTATGTTTGTAAAACAGCAAAAGCATGCGACCAACTCGAAATCGTAGATAAGAAAGAATTGACATCCCTTGAATTGGCAATACTCCAAGATAAGAGTATTGTCAGAAGGCAAGAGGGAATAGATCTTACGGAAGAAATACTGCTGAAATATCGTAGAGAAGGAAAATTCTTCGACGAAATCTTGAGAGGTGAGTGATATGAGCGACAGTTTACAATCGGCACTTTCGGATATGCAAGGGCAATTGTTCGAGATGTCTATCGAAAAAGGTTTGGATAGTGAAACCTTTATAAAGGCTTTTATGCTGTCAGACATAGCGAGCGACCTTGACTCGGAATTCAACCATATGCAATGGGCAGGCAAAGAGTACATTATGGAGCGTATTCTTGACGAGCTCAAAGATAAGTTGAAAACGGGCGGTGAGACATACGACCGAGAAACGATGTATTGGACGGGGTATGTTTATCGCAGATGGCATTATTATACGGGTGAAAGCAGTAAAGATATTTACAAGCAAGCGCCCGCAAAGACGATGCGGATAACCTATTTCCCATATCACACAATGAGTGTAGAAATGGCAATAGACAGACTGAAAGAGTCTTACGAGGAAAAGCGAAAGAAGTAGATATGGGGGATAATCAATGTACATAAACAATATTAGTGAGTTTCATGAATATGTTGGCGAAACAATTGAATACTGCCAGTGCATTGAAAATGATATTCGTTGGATTTACTCTGCGATGCTGAAGGGTGATCATCGCAAAACATTTGATGAACTGGAAAGGAGCAAGTCAACTTTAGGAAATGTTCTTGGAAAATTGAAAAGATTGGATATAAGCGAAGACCCATATTTTAGCGAAGAAGATTATGACCTTCTGTCACAAATAACGGAAATTCGAAATCACTGGGCGCATAAAGGATATGTAATGTTTGTTTATAAGCAAGGGCGAGAATGGGAAGATTCTTTTTTAAAGCAAGCTCGTAGACTCGAAAACGACCACAATAGATTGGAAAGACTTTCGAAAAACATAGAAGATATAAGGTTTGATGTGCTGAGAAAGTACAATCGTATATAGGGAGAGAAAAATGTTTTTTGAAAGAGTTGATTATACAAAGATACCTGAATTGTCGAAAAAAATGAAATCGTTTTTTTGTCAAGGGCGAACAATTAATACGACGTCATATATGAACTGGCGAATATCAAAAGACGATGGAATGAGTTTTTGGACTTTGGCAGAGGGATACTTTGAAACAGCCGATATACTTATAGAAAAATGCTTAGAAGACAACTCCGATAAGAAAGCGGATCTATTTATTTTTCCTATTCTTTTTGACATTGTTCATGCAGTGGAATTATCTCTTAAAGCCATAAACGATTACTTAAGCATTATTTTACACGATGAGGCAAAAATTGAGGGTGGACACAATATAAAACAGTTGTCGGATGTGACATTAAAACTGTTTAAAGAATTTAAGGGAAAAGATAATAGTAATGAGATTAGTGAATCTATAACAGCAATAAAACTTGTTAAGCGATTCATAGACAATATTTTTGAAAAGACAGATGATATGGCATTTGCGAGATATCCAATTAATTCGAAGAAAGAAGACATGTTTTATACTGCATCGTCTGAAAATGTTGTTGTAGACATGGAGCTATTAAAAGAGCAATTATCATATGTCGCAACAATGTTGGATTTTGTCTTCGATTTTTTGTGTCGATATATGGAGTATCTCCAAGAGATGAAACAGTATTATGACTGATAAGAAGATAGTAACATGGTAAACCGTACTCAAACCGAGTGCGGTTTTTTCATACCCAAAACAGGAGGAATGAATGAAAATAGAGAGAAGAAAGGTAGACGAACTCAAAGCCGCCGAGTACAATCCGCGCAAGGATTTACGACCGGGCGATGCCGAGTACGAGAAGCTCAAACGAAGTATTCAAGAGTTCGGATATGTCGAACCCGTTATATGGAACAAGCGAACGGGAACGGTTGTCGGCGGTCACCAAAGACTAAAGGTAATGAAAGACCTCGGCTACGAAGAAGTCGACTGCGTGGTGGTTGATCTTGACGAAAAGAAGGAAAAAGCGCTCAACATCGCACTGAACAAAATCAGCGGCGAGTGGGACAATGACCTGTTGGCAAACCTTTTGAAAGACCTTGACGGGAGCGGTTACGATATCACGCTCACGGGTTTTGACCTTGCCGAAGCACAGGAACTGTTCGGCAGCGGTAGTATGGAGAACGTCCACGAAGACGATTTCGATGCCGAAACAGCCATAGAAGAGATTGCCGAACCGAAGACCAAACGCGGTGACCTATGGATACTTGGGACTCACCGACTGCTTTGCGGCGATTGCACACAAAAGGAAGATGTGGCAAAGGTCTTGGAAGACAAGTATGCCGATGTTATGGTAACCGATCCTCCATATAATGTGGACTACGGCGGAACGATAAACGGGAAAGACAGAAACATCGCAAACGACAATCTCTCCGAAGACGAGTTTTATCAGTTTCTTTTGAGTTTTTACAAGGCGGCGGAAGCGAACCTAAAAAAGGGCGCACCCGTATATGTGTTCCACAGCACGAAAGAATCTGTAAACTTCATCAAGGCGATGGTGAACGCGGGGTTCAAATACGCGCAAACACTTGTGTGGTATAAGAACCACTTTACGCTTGGCAGACAGGACTATCAGTGGATACACGAGCCTATCCTATACGGATGGAAAGAGGGTGCCGGGCATTACTTCATCAACGACAGAACGCTCTCAACGGTCTATGAAGACGTGAGGCTAAATGCAAGGAAAATGAGCAAAGCCGACCTTGTGGACTTTATCGATAAACTGTTCGAGCAACCGACTTCGGTCATTCTCGACAATAAGCCGTCCAAGTCCGCCGATCATCCGACAATGAAGCCGATAACCCTTTGTGCCAAACTCATCTACAACAGCAGCCACGAAGGGGATACCGTGTTTGAACCATTCGGCGGTAGCGGTTCGACCTTGGTGGCGGCGGAGCAACTGAACCGCAAGTGCTGTGCGATAGAACTCGAACCGAAGTATTGCGATGTCATTGTCAGACGATACAAGGAACTCTGCCCGGCGGTGCAGGTAAAACATATCCGTGACGGTGTTGAAATCTACGATTAAAAGGCTTGATTTTCTTTGTTAATTCTTTGTGTTTTGGCGTGTTTTCGCTGGGCTCTTTCGGTTGTTTACGGTATATTGTAGGTACAAAAACAAAGCAAGGGCAACAGCCGAAAGGAGCATAAAATGGAAACGAAAAAGGAAATCCGCAACTACTGCAAGAACAAGCTCAACGCACTGGTGAGAGACCATAACCACTACAACAAAGTGAAATACACGGACGCGGTCAAAGACTACAGAACGGCAATCGAAGTCCTTATCGACTACGCGAAAAGAAACGGCATCAAACTCGGATACACGATGGACGAAAACGGATACATCACGGTGGCATAAGGAGGGCAGCACAATGGCAAAACAAAAGGACATCTTCAGAACACTCAAATGCTACAGTCACGGCTTCCACACCCACGCAACCGAAGAAGAGAACAAGGCGTACGATGCCAAGGTCGAAGAACTCAAAGCAACGATACTCGCCGATGTAGAACACGCTCCCGAAATCATAGCAGACGAGTTCGCCAAGCATCAGGCAAAGATGTATCGCTCCCAGATGCAAGGACAATACGCCGAGCTGATATGCAATGCCGAATGGAAAGCAATCGACAATACGCTAATGGCACTTATCGATAGCAAACCGCTAAAAAAGGACTAAAAACGACCGAAAAAGACAAAAAATCCGACCGTCCGACAGGGCGGGTTAGTCCTTGTTTTTGTTTGTTAATTCTTTGTGTTTTCACGCGTTTTCGCTGGGCTCTTTCGATTGTTTACGGTATATTGTAGGTACAAAAACAAAGGAGCAAAACAATGAAAAAACAACTCATCGAAATCGCAAAAAAGAACTCATACAGCATCGAAGAAAGAGGTGACCTCGAAACCCGAAACAGCGACAGCGAAGACTTCATCGAAATGAGTGTGTGGAGCATAAAGGCAATGCTCGAAGAAGCCTACGAACTCGGCAGGAAAGCCGCCAAAACGAATAAATAATGGGTGGCAGAGATGAAAGCAATAATCGTGAGAAAGGTAGCAAACATAAAGGATTGGCACGATGCAGTAGCAGAATACAAATACATGCACGGCAAGGAAATGCCGAAAGCGGAAGTCAAGGTGGAGAAAACAATCCACCTGACCGCAGCCGAGTTCGACAAGGTAGCGAACGATCTATTCGAAGACTGCAAATGGGTGCAGGAAAATAAAGACCTTATGCGAGTAGACGAAGACGGGGTGTGGCACATGATAGCACTCCAATGCAAGGACAGAAACTACAAAATCCTAATCAACAGCGAGGGGTTCTCCTATCCGAGATACACCGCAATCGTATAACATAGAAAAACCAAGCAAGGACACCGCCGGATATGGCGGTGTTCGGCATTTATGGAGGTAAAATGGGAATATTCGGACGGAGCAGAGACGCTCCTAAAAAAGAGAAGCGAACAGCACCATCAAAGGAATTACAAGAGTTTATCAGGGGTGTAGATGTCGACTTTATCGGCAACAGCAACAGCGGCATCAATGTGGACGAAATGCGGGCGATGCAAACTTCCGCCGTTTATGCTTGCGTGAAGATCTTGGCGGAGACAATAGCGAGTTTACCGCTACACCTATTTAAGAAAGGAAAAGGCGGTAAGAATGAAATGGCGGAGCAACATCCGCTTTTTTCTTGCCTTTATGAGTTCCCGAACGAAGAGATGACGAGTTTCGAGTTCAGAGAAACGATGATGACATCGCTCCTTTTGTGGGGAAACGCATACGCAAGAATCATCCGAAAACAAGGTCATACGACCGAACTATGGTACTTAAAGCCGAACCAAATGGTAGTGGAGCGTGACAGCACTACGGGCAAGATTGAGTACACCTATTCGGACGAAATAACCAACAAAACCTATGTCTACCGACCAGACCAAATCTTCCACATCAAAGCGATGTCCATAGACGGAGTTAAAGGCTTAAGTCCCATAGCGCAAGCAAGAGAGGCTGTCGGACTCGCCTTGGCAACGGAAGAGTACGGAGCGAAGTTCTTCGGCAATGGAGCAAGACCGGGCGGTGTGTTGGAACACCCCGGCACGCTCAAAGATCCCGAAAAACTCCGACAGTCTTGGAATCAAGTGTATCAGGGGACGAGAAACAGCCATAAGGTGGCGGTGCTTGAAGAAGGTATGAAATACCACACTATAGGCATCGCACCCGAAGACGCACAGTTCTTGGAAACGAGAAAGTACCAAGTGAACGAGATATGCCGTATCTTCCGTGTTCCGCCGCACCTTGTCGGAGACCTTGAAAGGGCAACCTTTTCCAACATAGAACACCAATCTATAGAGTTTGTTCAGCACACCATACGGCCGTGGCTTGTAAGGTGGGAGCAAGAGATAAGCCGTTCACTCCTTGACGAGAAAGAACGGCTTTTGTATTTCGCCAAGTTCAATGTGGACGGACTATTGCGCGGAGACTACAAATCCCGAATGGAAGGCTATTCCATAGGGCGGCAAAACGGGTGGTTGTCTATCAACGATATAAGACGGCTTGAAGATATGAGTCTTGTCCCGGCGGAGCAGGGCGGTGACGATTATCTCGTCAATGGTTCGATGATGTCGGCACAGGTCGGACAGCAGAACAAACAAAACAATCCAAACGAAGGAGGTAGCAATGGAGAAGAAAACGAACAAAAAGGAACTCCGAATGCTCCCGCTAAAGGAAATAAGAATAAACGAAAGTGACGGCGGAACGTGTATCGAAGGACACGCCGCCGTTTTCGATTCGTGGTCTGAAACCTTGGGTGGCATTTTCCCGTTCAAAGAGAAAGTGCATAAGGGCGCGTTTGCGGAGAGTATCGGCAAAGACGATATCCGCGCTTTGTTCAATCACGATCCGAACTATGTACTCGGCAGAAACAGAGCGGGAACGCTTGAACTCGTAGAAGACGATGTAGGACTCCGTGTCCGCATTACTCCGCCGGATACGAGTTGGGCAAGGGACATTACCACGAGCATCCGCCGTGGGGACATTTCACAGATGTCAATCGGCTTCGTTGTGGAAGACGATGAATGGTCATCCAAAGACGGAATCGATACGAGAGAACTCAAAAAGGTTCGCTTGTTTGACGTCTCGCCCGTAACGTTCCCGGCATACACGGCAACCGATGTCGGTGTTCGTGCAATGCAAGAATATGACGTGTATAAGACCGAGCAACGCAAAGTAGCGGAAGAAACGGAAAACGCAGTTAAAAAGGCGAAACAGCAGGAAAAACTCAAGAACCTGCAAGCAAAATTCAAAATCATTTAATCGGAGGAAAACAGATGAATATGAAGAAAATTCTCGAAATGAAAGCAAAGAGAGAGGACGCAAGACTCAAGGCGATGGCTGTGCTTAACAAGGCGGAAGCCGAAGACCGTTTCCTCTCCGAAGAAGAACAGAAGAACATCGACAAGTATGAAGAGGAAATTCGTGCGTGGGATGAGAGTATCGGCAGAGCGGAAAAACTTCTCGCTATCGAACCCGAAGACCGTTCGACCGAGAAACCCGAAGTAAAACCCACTCCCGCCAAGGACACCGAAAAGAGATTTTCGTCTTTCGGCGAACAGCTCATGGCGGCATATAGAGCGGCAATGCCGGGCGGTAAGGTGGACGAGAGACTTTCCACGAGAGCGGCAAGCGGTCTTAACGAAACCACTCCCTCGGACGGCGGTTTCCTTGTTCAGCAGGACTTTGTGACCGAACTCTTGAAGAGAACCTATGAAACGGGTATTCTCGCAAGCAAGGTCAAAAAGATTCCTATCAGCACCAACGCAAACGGAATGAAAATCAATGCTATTGACGAAGACAGTCGTGCAAACGGCTCTCGTTGGGGCGGTGTTCAGACCTACTGGGAAGGAGAGGCAGACGAACTCACCGCAAGCAAACCCAAGTTCAGACAGATGGAACTGTCGCTTAAAAAACTCACGGGACTTTGCTATGCGACCGATGAACTTTTGCAGGACGCGGCGGCACTCGAAGCCGTTATTCGTCAGGCATTCGCAGAAGAGTTCGGGTTCAAGATTGACGATGCCATCCTTTCGGGTAGCGGCGAGGGCGAACCGCTCGGTATTCTCAACAGCGGTGCAATCGTGACCGTGGCAAAAGAAGCAAGCCAGACGGATACAATCACCGTGGAGAACCTCATCAAGATGTGGAACAGACTGTGGTCTCGTTCCAGAGCGAATGCGGTGTGGTATATCAACCAAGAACTTGAACCTTACCTTTACACGCTCAAAATCGGAGATAAACCCGTGTATATCCCGGCAGGCGGTCTTTCGGAGAAACCCTACGGCACGCTCTTCGGCAGACCTGTCGTACCTATCGAACAGTGCAGTGCCGCAGGCGAAGTCGGAGACATTATCCTTGCGGATATCGGTCAGTACCTTCTCATCGATAAGGGCGGCATTAAGTCGGCAAGTTCCATTCATGTCAGATTCCTTTACGATGAAAACGTGTTCCGTTTCATCTACAGGGTTGACGGTAAACCTATCTGGACGAAACCTCTCACTCCTTACAAGGGTAGCGCGACCGTTTCGCCGTTCGTCACTCTTGCAAAGAGGGGCGCGTAAACCAAAAACAATAGGGAGGTATGAGTATGATTACTCTTCAAGAAGCCAAAGAGTTTTTAAGAGTTGACGGCGATGACGAGGAAAATCTCATAGCCTCGCTTATAGTAGCGGCGCGGGAACTGACGGAAGACGTGCTTCGAAGACCGCTTGCGGAAATCGAACCTCTTCCCGAAACCGTGCGGCAAGCAATGCTTATAGTCGTAGCCACGCTTTACGAAGAAAGGCAAATCTCCAAGGATAAGACGTGTATCGATATATCCGAAACCCTTGACCTTGTCAGGCGAATGCTGTTCGCCTACAGGAAAGAGAGGTTCTGATGGATATAGGAAGACTAAACCGAAAGGTGGAAATCCTGACCTTTGTGTGGGAGCGAGATGATTTCGGTGGACAAGAAGGAACATGGGTGACAACGGACATAAGGTGGGCGAGTATCGAGCCTGTGAGCGGTACGGAGTATTACACGGCGCAACAAGTTTCAGCGGAAACGGTGGTGAAGATAACGCTCCGATACACGACTAACGTGACCGTTCTAAATCGCGTTAGGTACGGAAACTCGTTATATGAAATAATCGGAGTTTCGGACGATAAAACGGGGCATAAAGTCATAATACTCAATTGCAAGGAGATCGTGAACGATGGGTTACAGCGCAAAGCAACGGAAGGTTAAAACGAAAGTGGAAGGCGCAGACAAACTCGTGAAAGATATCCGAGCAATGGAAGATGCCGCGTCATCTGTACTTATGACGGGAGCAAAGGCAGGCGGCAAGATTGCGCTTGACGATGCAAGGAAAAACTGTCCCGTGGATACGGGAACGCTGAAAGCGAGTCTGAAACTCAACGAAGGCAAAGCCACGGAAACCAAAGCGACCGTGTCGGTAGACTATGACAAATCGCTCCGATACGGCACGTTCGTAGAACTCGGTGCAAGGGGAAGACCTGCTAACCCGTTTCTACGAAATGCCGTTGACGGGAACATCGACAAGATAAACGATGAGATCGTGAAAGCAATCTCGAATGCGGTGGGGAGAAAACTATGACGAACATCTGCCAAGCAATATATGCGTATTTAAGCAAAAACGAACAGATAAGAGAACGCGTGGGGAATAAGATATTTCCCATAATGCTCCCCGAAGACGCGCCACTCCCGGCAATCGTTTATTCGCCCGTGCTTGCCAACTACGATTCGGCTCTGCAAGGCGATACGGGGTTTGTCAGACAGACGATGCAGTTCGTGTGCCACGACAGAACATTCAAGAAAGCAAGAGAATTGTCGAGAATGGTAAAGCGTGCCTTTCAAGACTTTCACGGAAATATGTGCGGCTTGGAAATCCAAGCCGTTTTCATTAAAACGGACTACGAGTACAACGGGAACACCGCGTTGAAATTCAATACGGAAGAGTACCTGTCGAGCATCGAGTTCGAGTTTTATTACAACGAAAAATAGGAGGACTATATGGCGGTAGCAGGTAAAAACGGAAAAGTGATTATCGGTGAGAGCGGAAACCAAAAGGTAGCCGCAATCAAGAACTGGTCGCTTGAACTGTCGCTTGAAACTTTGGAAACGACTGCTCTCGGCGATGACTGGAAAAACTACATCACGGGACTGAAAGAGTGGACTGCGAGTTCGGAAGGCGATTACGAAGTTCCGACCGACACGCAAGGACAAGCGGCATTACAAGAAGCGTATCTTGCAGGTACGACCGTAATCGTAAAACTGTATGTGGATAATGCGAACTACTATCAGGGAACGGCATACATCAGCAGTTTGTCAATCGAAGACCCGGTGGATGACGTGGTCAGCATCAGCCTTGAACTCACGGGTACGGGCGAATTGAGTTTCCATAAAGGAGAGTAAGAATGAAGAACGGAGTAACTATCAATCTGGATAAACCCAGAACATTGAGATACGGCATCAATGCGCTCGTCAAGGTGGAAGACCTTACAGGCAAAAGCATTACGGCGCTTGACCTTTCGCACGTGGGCATCAAAGACTTGCTCATTATCGTGTATGCGGGGCTTTGCCACGAAGACAAAACCCTTACGCTCGAAAAGGTCGGTGACCTTATTGACGAGTATTCAAACATCACCGAGATTGCGGACAAACTCGGTGAAGCCTTTACGCTTGCATTCGGCAAGGCAGAAGGTAAACAGGGGGAATAAGTGAGACTGCTTTTGACCTTTCCGAGTTTTGCGAAAAGGCAGTCGTGTTCTTTGACATAGATCCCTTACGAATCGGCAATTACACTCCGTATGAAGTAATGCTTCTTGCAAAGCAAAAGCGAGAGCGGGAAACTCGACTGTTCGAGGACAACATCACGCTTGCGTGGCATACGGAAGCCTTTGCAAGGCAAAAGAAGTTGCCGAGCCTTTCAAAGGTATTGAAAGATATAAGGAAGAAACCGAAAAAAACAAACTCGGCGGGTGATGCCGTTCTCAAAGCAATGGCGGCAGAGCAAGGGGTAATAATCAAATAGGGGGTGAGGACAGTTGGCGGTTATAAGAAACCTTGTGGTAAAGATAGCGGCGGACATATCCTCGCTCTCGAAAGGTTTGGATAATGCCCAAAAGAAGATACAAAAGGTGTCTGCAAGCCTGACGAAAGCGGGGACGAAACTATCGGCAACGGTTACGGCTCCGCTTGTGGCGCTCGGCACGAAGTCAGTCATGGTGTCGCAACAGTTCGAGCAATCAATGGCAAACGCGGCATCTGTCGCAGGTGCTACAAGCGAAGAACTCGCAAGAATGACGTCAATCGCCCGTGAGATGGGCGCGAAGACGGTGTTCTCCGCATCGGACGCAGCGGACGCTTTGTACTATATGGCATCGGCAGGTTACAAAGTAGACCAGATGGCAGACTCCATCGAGGCAACCCTGAACCTTGCATCGGCAACGCAGAGCGACTTGGCATTCACAACCGAAACCGTTATTTCGACCTTAAACCAGTTCGGCTTGGAAGCAAACCAAGCGGAGCGGGTAACGAATGTGTTTGCGGCGGCAATCGGTGACTCTATGGCATCGATGGATAAACTCGCAAACTCAATGGGATATGTCGGTCCTGTGGCAAACAGCCTTGGCTATACGATAGAAGAAACGGTCGGCGCACTGTCCGTGTTATATGATGCAGGCTATGACGGAAGTACGGCAGGAACTTCGCTTCGACAAGCATTCGTATCTCTTATGAACCCGTCAACGGCGGCGCTTGGAGTCTTTGAAGAACTCGGCATAGCCGTAGAAGACGTGAATCCGGCAACCAACGATTTCGCATCAATTCTTGACAGGTTAAGAGATGCGGGAATGGATACCTCGCAAGCAATGAAGATTTTCGGCGCAAGAGGCGGGCCGGGTATGCTTGCTTTGATGTCGGCAGGCGGTGATGCCGTAAGGGGAATGACCAAAGCCATTACGGGAACGAACAAAGCGACCGACATGGCGGCAACGCAGCTCGATACTTTGCAAGGACAATGGAAGATCCTGAAATCCGAACTTGAAGAGATAGCGATCTCCTTTGGCGATGTGCTGATTCCGCTCATTCGGCAGTTTATAACGAAGTACATCTCGCCGCTTACGGCAAAGATTATGGGACTGTCTATGGGAACGAGAAAACAAATTGTAGTCATAGCACTGCTTGCGGCGGCAATCGAACCATTGCTTATCGTAATAGGGAAACTTGTCGGCAGTCTCGGCACAATCATTAAGGTGGCAAAAGTCCTATTCACGAAAGCGGGACTCATCGGCATAGCAATAGCGGCGGTAGCCGCTTTACTCGTGTATTTATGGAAGACGAACGAAGACTTCCGAAATGCCGTAATACGGATATGGGAGAAAGTCAAATCCGTTGTATTAAGCGTAGCCAACACTATAAAAGCGTGGTGGGACGAGAACGGGGAACGCATCAAAGCGGCGGTCGTGCAAGCCTTGAAAACGGTTTGGAAATGCGTGAAAGAAGTCTTCTCGAAAGTGCTTGCTATAGCCAAGAAAGTATGGCCGCTCGTAAAGAAAATCGTGCTGGACACTGTAAACGGCATCAAGTCGTTTTGGCAAAGATACGGCAAGCAAATACTGAAAGTTGTTTCGGACGTTTTCACCCGTCTTTGGACGATTATAAAAAGTGCGTTTGACGTTATAAGCAATGCGGTGCTGAAATTCCTAAACTATGTCGAACCGCTATGGGAGAAGATAAAGGCACTCTTTGCATCGCTTTGGGATACCATAGTTGAACTATATCAACTCCTAAAACCCGTGTTTGAGTTAATAGGCAAAGTAATCGAAGTGCTGTACGGAGTGGTAGTCGGAGTGGTCAACGGAATCATCGCCGCGCTCGGACCGTTTTTGAGTGCTGTCTTGGATGTGGCGAACGCTATCATCGAAGTAATCAAGTTCGTGTGCGCGATACTCAAAGGCGATTGGTCGGATGCGTGGACGCATATGCAGAACATTGCTACGAGTATTTGGAGCGCTATTAAGAATATCTTTCTCGGTATTTGGGAGTTTATCAAAGGCTTTGGACAAGGTTTTGTAGACTTCTTCCAAGGTATCGGGGTGAATGTGCTGGATATCTTCCGTAATATTTGGACGGGTATCAGCGGGTTTTTCACGAATATTTGGAACGGGATCTGTTCGGTATGCGGTTGGATTTGGGATAAGATAACGGGGTTGTTTTCAAGTATCGGAGACTACTTTAGCAACCTGTTCAAGCAAGCGTTCAACTGGGGTAAAAACCTAATTAATAATATCGGTGACGGCATAAAGAAAGCATGGAGTAAAGTTGTTGACGGAGTAAAATCAGTCGGACAGTCGATAAAAGACTTTCTCGGTTTCGGCTCGCCGACAAAGAAAGGTCCGGGACATACGGCAGACGAGTGGATACCGAACCTAATGGATATGATGGCAGACGGAATGTACGACAATACGCCTATGTTGCAGCAAGCGGCGGCACAGGTCGCGTCTTCGCTGAACATCACCGCATCGGCAAATCGCGCGGTAGTCGGTAGCGGAAGCAGTCCCTATGGAGATATGGTCAATGGAATGCTCCAAGGGATAGCGGCAATCGGCAATAACGGTGGAGAAGAGCAAAAAGACATCGTTTTGGAGATTGACGGACAGCAGTTCGCAAGGCTTATTATGCCGAGACTGAACAAAGAATACAAGCGAAACGGCATTGCTTTAAGGGAGGTGTAAAGTGGCGGTTTTCTTTAAGATAAACAGTAAGACGATAAAAGCGCCGACCGAACTCACTTGCTCGACCGAAGTGTTGGATAAATCGGAAAGAACGATGGACGGCACAATGGTCGTGGACGTTATAGGGAGAAAGAGAAAGGTCGAAGTGTCGTGGAAATATCTCTCGAAAGAGGATATGGGACTTTTGACTGCTGAAACGAAAAGCGGCTCGTTCGTGACGATAGACTACAACGATCCCGAAACGGGGAAGTTGACATCGATGACCGCTCGTCCGCAGGACTTGTCCTGTCAGCCACGATACGATTGGGCGAAAGGCAAGATAATGTGGGCAAGCGTCAGCGTTGCTTTTGTGGAGAGATAACCTATGGAATATACGGATAATCCACGAAAAATACTCGGCAGAGTGGACGTTATCTACTCGGATACGGAAATCAGTAAGGACATTCAAACAACGGAAAGCGGTAATTCGGCTATCAGTCACCCGGACGAAGTGTTCGGCGCATACCTTGTGCCGACAGTCAAAGGCTGTACGATGGACGGCAATGCAACAATGGACGGCTCATTTCAGATGATGGACGATTCGGTCGTTCTCGGTTGGTGGAGCGGTTCGTTGTCGGGTAGTAGCGGTGTGTTTGCAAACGCGCCGTGGATCGAAATTTCTTTCGTTAAAAGACCTATTATTTCTTGGGTTGTGCTTGGCGATGAAAAGATGCAAGAATACCCGGTCGACTTCATTTTGCAGTACAAACGAGACGGGAAGATTGTTCACTTGGATAGTGTGACCGTCAATAATCAGATACAAGTGCGATTAACTCCGCAGCTTGAAGACATTACGTCTATCAGGCTGACGATAACCAAGTGGAGCAAGCCGAATGCTTGTGCAAAAATATTGAAGTTTTACGACCGAATGATGGAACGGTACGAGGGCGATGCCATTGAAATGTTCGAAGTGTCCGAAGAGATGGGAGCGGCGGACGGAAACTACAACATAGTATCCGACACGATGACTGTCAACATCTTTAATAAGGACAGAAAGTTCGATAAGGGCTATCTCCGTTCGCTTATGATACTCGACCGAAAATTGATGCCGAGTATAGGAATAGAAACCAACGGGGGAGTCAAATACCAGCCGCTCGGCACGTTTTATTCGGACGAGTGGCAGATAAACCAAGATTCGCAATGGGTAAAGTGTAGTGCGGTAGACAGACTAATGCGACTGTAGAAAAAGACCTATGTCGGTTTTCCGCTGACGGAGAATGCATCGCTATATGATATAGCCGCAGACATTCTCCTGAAAATAGGGGAAACGGCGGACACTATCGTCATCTCAAAAGACTTGCAATCGGTGGTTGTGCCGATGGCATTCCTGCCAAAGGGAACGGCTTGGGACGCATTACAGGAAATTGCCAATGCGGGACTATGCAAAGTGTTTGTAGACCGAGAAGATAAAATCAATGTCCGCTCTGAGAAGGAAACAAAGACAAAGACGGCAATACAGATAGACAAAAGCAATATGTTTTCGTACTCATCGAGCGTTTCTCTGACCGAGTTTGCGAACCGTATTTCTGTGGAATACTGTGACGTATCCTTGTCGAACGATACTGTCGAAGCGGTATCGGTCGAACTTAATATAGAGCCGAACGCATCGCTTGAACTGACGCTCGATTATAATACCGAAGTTGCGTACCCTGCAATGGAAACGGATAACTTAAACGTGCTATTGACCGACTTCCAAGGCGGTGTTAATGCTTGCTCGGTCGTTGCGAAGAACAAGACAGCCGAAAAGCAAAAGGCGGTGCTGACGGTCACGGGCAAGGCAATCGAGATAACGACAAAGACTTTGACCAAACAGGACGATGAAAGCGTGCGTAACAACGGAATAACCGAGTATTCTCACCCGTCAAGCGATCTTGTACAAAGCCACGATCAAGCGGAATACATTGCGAATTTCTTACTCGAAAAGATGCATGCGGGAGAGGGTGTTGTAACTACGACTTGGCGAGGCAACCCGAAACTCAATCTCGGTGAGAAGTATGTGTCGGTGGATAGGTTCGGAGACAGTCAAGAACTTGTGTGCGAGTATAACAAGTTTACGTTTGACGGCGGATTGAAACAAGAGACGCGCGGAAGAACGACATAAGGAGGGTATGAATGGCAAACTGGAAAGAGCCAAAGAGCGATTACAAAGCGGAAGACCAAGTAACGCCGGATATCTTCAATACTCTTGCGGAAAACGAAAAACACTTGAAAGAGATTTCTTGCAAGGTAGAAAAGAAAACAAAAAGCGGAACTACGACAACGATTTCCTCTATCGTTTTCGTAGAGCAATAGGATGCTGAAAGTAGTCAAAGGCGATGTCTTTGAGTTCGGGTTATCGTTTGAGAACGTTGCTACGGAACTCATAGAAAAGGTGGTGTTCGCATGCAAAGAACTTGGAATCGAAGAAGAGGCGGATAGAGAAGAGGACGAATTCCGCGTTCGAATACCGGGTGAAGTTACAAAGGACTTCAAAACAGGTTTTTTGAAATACGACATCATCGCCACCTTGATAGACGAGCAAGAGGTCACACTCGTGCATCGTCAAAAAATAGAAGTATTAGAGAGGGTGGAAAATGGCGGATAAAAACTATTATGGTAATCAGGGACAAGTAAACGTCACGCCCGGAATTACCGTAACCTACAACTACAATCGGTTAAAGAATAAGCCGACCATTAACGGGAAACCGCTTGACGGCAAGATGACGGCAAGCGACTTAAACCTATTGTCGAACGATGTGACGGAATACGAGGAAATCAAACTGGGAGTCGATAAACGCGACTCCTTTATTCTTGTCGTTGGAGAAAACGGCGAAACAAATAAGATTAAACTCGGAGAACTTGCCAAAGGGAAATTACAGGCGGTTGATAAGATAACCGAAGACATTCCGGATGGCGATTTTGTATTCAAGAAAATGGAGGAAAAATAATATGGCTCAAACTACAAACAAGTTTCAGATTATTCAGAAAGTCAGCGCGGAAGATACCGTCTTAATTCATCCCGAAACAGAGGCGGAAGTTGTCAAGTACAGCGGCACGGCGGCGGGTATTTCGGCGGAGAATGTGCAGGGCGCAATCGATGAAGTCTACGAGCAGGTCAAAGGTATCACGGGCGGTGGTATCGTAACGGGTATCAAGGGGGATAAAGAAACCGCCTACAGAAAAGGCGCTGTCAACCTTACTACTGCAAACATCGGCGCTGAACCGAGCGGAGCGGTGAACACTCACGATACGTCCGGAACGGCGCACTCGGATATTCGCACCGCCGTAACCAACGCACAGAACAAAGCAAACAGCGCATATGCACTTGCGGAAGGGAGAGCGAAGGCTATTTCGTTCGATACCATAGCGGCAATGACAACAGCATTGAAAGCGGCTGCTAAAACCGACTACAAAGTGGGCGATAACATCTTTATCAAGGCTTTGGATACTCCCGACTATTGGGTAAGCAAGGTTCTCGATAACAACACGGGTACTTACGGGTACTTTGAAATCAGCGCTCTCGAATCGCAAAAAGTTGACCTTGCCGCATATCAGACGAAGACGGACAACACGCTTGCGACCACGGCAAAGACAGTAGTCGGCGCTATCGGCGAAGTAAAAACGACTGCGGATGCGGCAAAAAGTCAGTCCAATACTAATGTCACAGAGATTGCTAATATCAAGAATGGAACGACTAAGGTCGGTGCAGCTACGAAAGCAGATAAAGCAACCAGTGCTGATACGGCAACGAGCGCGACTTCGGCGGGCAAATGGACTGCAGCAAGAACACTCGGTGTAAGCGTCAATTCGGGTGTCAAAAAAGACGGCTCGACTGCAATCAGCGGATCGGGAAGTCAGAGTGTGGACGGCTCTGCAAATAAAACGGTTTCGGTTACTTTGGGTGACAGCGGTGTAACCGCAGGCACGTATTCTGCCGTTCAGGTCAATGCCAAAGGCATTGCGGTCGCAGGCGGACAGATGATTGAAATCGGTACGAGCGGACAGACCGCTCCGAGTGCATCTCTTGCAACGGGCGGACTTTTCTTCAAGGTAGTATAAGGGGGGTAGTGAATGGCTTACAGACCGAAAATTAAGAATGCCAACGGCACTCTTACCGATTTGCCGTTGGAAGCCGAAACTGCAGTCAAACTAAAAACGGCAAGAACTATAGGATTATCTGGAGTCAGTGCTACGGCAAAAAGTTTTGACGGGACAGGAAATGTTACAATTCCTATTACAGGAATACCTGCAAGTCTTATTACCGGAGAACTTGTGGCAAAAAGTGCTGAAAAAGCATTAAAGGAAACGGACGGAACGTATACCGCGTTTGCCGTAGATAGCAATGGATATATAAAAGCAGGCGATAGGATAGTTTTGAGTAAAACACCATTGGCAATTACGACAATAGGTACATCATACGCAGATTATACTATCTTATCTGGTGACACTTTCCCGACTGTGGGAAAAAGTTACGAAGTTATATACCAAGATAACGGAATTAACCAAAGTTTTAAAATTAAATTCCCGGCGAAGGGCAACACGTCGTATGTCAACCTTTGTTTCTCTTTAATGTTTAATACGGCAAAAAGCAGTAACGATGTTACGATTAGCACGTCTTCCGATAAAACATACAAATATATAAGTTGGAAAATAGACCACACCAACAAAAAAGTTATGCAAACGAAGGTTTCGGGAGGACAGTGCGCGGCAACAACGGTATACTTTAAGGGAATTTACGAATTACACGAGGAGTTTGGAGCGAAATGAGAGTAGTGCCTATATCTAAACACGAATATAAGGTTTTCCCAATTGTTGACGAAGAACCCTATATCGAAATAACAAAAGAAGAATACGAAGGGCTCGAATTGTTTGAAAAATGCTTGTCAGATGATTTAACCAGAGTAATAGACTATGTTAAGTCCGAAGAAGAAATTCAAGAAGAACGCATTCGGCAACGTAATTTTGACTTAATTGAGCAAATCGGTGAGTTGAAAGCAAAATTGGGGAAAAGCGATTATAAGGCATTGAAATACTTTGAAGGCGAACTAACGGCAGAGGAGTATGCGCCTATAAAAGCCGAACGACATCTATGGCGATCGAAAATCAACGAATTGGAATCTCAATTAACGGAGGTGTAGCCATGGTAGCATCAATTATCATAAGCGTGTGTGCGAGCATCATCAGCGGAATGGTGCTCTTTTTCTTGCAAAGATTTTTCAAGAAAAAGCAAAAGGTAGATGAAGAGCGAGACAGAGCAAAAGCCAAAGAGAACATGCTGATACTAAAAAGTATAGATGCGGTTGGGAAATTGACATATGCGGATGCGGTAGCCATTCGAGACGGGAAAACCAACGGCGAGATGAAAGAGGCGATGAAAGCCTATGCGGAAGTTAAGGATGAACTCTACGAGTATTTGCTCGAACAAAATTCCAAGAAATAAGGAGGGGAAGATAAATGGAACAGTATTTGAATTTAATCAGCGTCCCGGCGATTGCTGCGATTGTGTACTGGGTGATTAACATCATTAAACACGCAGTCGGAGAGAACGAAAAGTTCAAGCGGTGTATTCCGCTTATTGCAACGGCGCTTGGAATCATGTGTGGCATTATTTGTTTTTACGCTTTGCCGAGTATTATCCCCGCGCCGAATATCGTGGTGGCAATCGTCATCGGTGGAGCGAGCGGACTGACAGCTACGGGTACTAATCAGATTATCAAGCAGCTCGGCAGAAAGGACGATACGGATGGAAAGTAAAGAGATTCGGTGCGCAGTGGCAGATGCTATCGTCATGTTGCTATGGATGAAAGACCTGTTAACGACCGAACAAAGGGACGAAATAATCAATAAAAATAAACTTTCGTTTCTTTCCTAATTAAGAGCCTTTTGTCTGGACTTCCTTCGATTTATACGCTATTGTTTGTGCTACCCTGACTGTGGGGTAGCACAAATTTTTTTATCAAGTTAAAGTCCTACATAAGTCAAGGGTAAGTAAAATAAAAAGTCTAAAAAGGAGGCTCGTATGGATAGAAAACTGAAAGTTGCGGCATACGGAAGGGTATCTACTAACAGTAAACAGCAATCGCACAGTTTTGATAACCAAAGCGATTATTGGAACAAAAAACTTGCTGAAAACCCTCGATACGAATATGTAGGTTTATATGCCGATGAAGGAATAATTTATGGGGAACAAAAATTAAAAATTTGAGAAATCGAAGCAATTTTTTCACTGAAATTAAAATCGAGTTTTACGTTTAGAGCCTAAAAATAATTGAAAATTTTCTATAAATATGCTATACTGTTGCCAAATTATTTAACCGTATATTGCAGACAATATGAGAGAGAAATAAAAGATGATAAGGGGCTATTATGGCAAAAAGCGAATTGTATGTAAATGGAATAGATGTTAAGTACAAAAAAATAAACAAAGACGATTATATTTCTTTAACCGATTTAGCAAGATATGCAAATCCGTCCGAGCCGAAAGTTCCCATTGCAACTTGGATGCGCAACAAAGATGTCATTTCGTATCTTGGTCTATGGGAAAAGTTACATAATCCAGACTTCAAAGGGCACGAATTCGAGGCCTTTGAAAATGCAGCTGGAAAACACAGTTTTTATTTGTCTCCGCAAAAATGGATAGAAAATACAAACGCAATAGGAATTGTTTCAAGATCGGGAAATAATGGTGGAACGTACGCCCATAGAGATATAGCTTTTGAGTTTGCGAGTTGGTTAAGTCCTGAGTTCAAATTATATCTTGTAACCGAGTTTCAACGCTTAAAAGCGCAAGAACAGAAAACAATTGAATGGTCGGCGAAACGCGAACTTGCTAAAGTGAACTATAAAATTCATACCGATGCTATAAAAGAAAATATAGTGCCGACTCTTACGGAGGCACAGTTGAAATATGTATACGCGGACGAAGCGGATTTATTAAATGTGGCATTGTTCGGGAAAACTGCTGCTGAGTGGAGAAAACAAAACCCCATGATAAAAGGCAATATCCGTGATTATGCAACAATAGAACAATTACTTGTGATAGCGAATATGGAAAGTTACAATGCCATTTTGATTGAGCAAAATGTTTCGCAAGGAGAACGTCTGCAACCGCTCAATAATATGGCTAAGTCTCAACTTCGAGTGTTAGCACAAAGCAATTCTAAATTACTTGTCGATAATAGAAAATAGGAAGTCTTA